>Ga0075125_10000614_pt1 | contig 16046 bp, 15 predicted proteins | sample AntAceMetag02UKN_FD_69810 | JGI IMG/M metagenome (GOLD analysis project Ga0075125, IMG submission 69810) | Saline lake microbial communities from Ace Lake, Antarctica - Antarctic Ace Lake Metagenome 02UKN | ecosystem: Environmental > Aquatic > Non-marine Saline and Alkaline > Saline | place... | reverse complement strand
TCTTTACTTTCTTTACCCCTATGTCTTTTAAAGCCTGTTTTATTTGTTTCTCACAATGTATGCAAACCATATCAGTTACCAGAAATTTCATTATTATTCTCCTTTAGAATGTTTAATTTTATGCCTTTTTAATCTGAGCGCGTTTAATACAACCATTATACTACTAAATGCCATAGCTGCGCCAGCTAATGCCATAGATAAATTCCCCGTAGCTGCTAGAGGTATTGCAATAATATTATAACTGAATGCCCAGGCGAAGTTTTGATGAATATTTCTTAAGGTAGCTTTAGATAAATCTATAGCTTCCACTACTAAACCTAAATCATTATTCATTAGAGTTAAATCACTAGAATTAATGGCTATATCAGTACCGTTACTTAAAGCAATTCCTATGTCTGCTTGTTTTAATGCAGGGGCGTCATTAATACCATCTCCAACAAATCCAGTTATTTGACCAGTTTCTTGAATTTCTTTAATAATATCTGATTTCTCAGTTGGTAGCACTTCATAATATACTTTATCAACACCAACTTCTTCAGCTATTCTTTTAGCTACACCTTCATTATCACCAGTGATCAAGTAAGTAGTTATTCCTCTTGATTTTAGTTCTTTTACAGTTTCTATTGATGTTTCTTTAATTTCATCTCTTAATGCATATAATGCTTTAATTTCACAGTTAACTATTAGAAAATTAACTGTTTTAGCTTCTATTGTTAATTTATTATATATATCTCTGAATGGTCCAAATTTAATTTCAAATTCATCGATTATTTTAGCTGAACCAATATAAACTTTCTCGTTATCAATCTTAGCCTTGATTCCCTTACCTTTAAAAACTTCAAATTCTGTAATCGGTAATTGTTTAGCACCTTTTGATTTCGTATATTCAGCAATTGCTAGAGATATAGGATGATTTGATTCTTTTTCTACTGAATAGAGATAGTCAAGATACTTATTCTCACCATAGTAATCTGTAACTTCAAATTGACCTTTAGTAATAGTACCAGTCTTATCAAAGGCAATCGCTTTTATCTTATTGGCTATTTCAAAGAATTCTCCACCTCTATACAGGATTTGATTCTTAGCTGCTATTCCATTTCCTACTAGAACACTTGTTGGTGTTGCTAGTCCTAAGGCACAAGGACAAGAAATAACAAGGATAGCTATTGTCGTTGTGAAAGAATAAGTGAATGTATGATCTAAAGCAATGAAATGAATAATAAAGTTAATTAAGGCAATTGTAATTACCAATGGAACAAATATATTAGCTATTCTATCAGCTGTTCTTTGAATTGGTATCTTTCTAGCACTTGCTTCTTCAACCGATTGTATAATCTGACTAAGCAATGCTTCTTCACCTATGTGTATAGCTTCTACAACTAACTTTTCTTGAAGATTTATTGTGCCTCCAACAGCTAAATTACCAGGCTCTTTGAATACAGGCATAGATTCACCTGTAATCATTGATTCATCAATATGACTAGTCCCAGAGATTATTTTTCCATCTACTGGTATTTTTTCATTAGCTAATACAATGACTAAATCACCTACTTTAACTTCATCAATGCTTATAAATAATTCTTGATTATTTTCTAATATTCTTGCTTCTTTAGCTCCTAAATTTATAAGATCAACCAATGCATCTTCAGTTTTTTCTTTAGCAAAGTGTTCAATATAATTACCTACAAGAACCATGGTAATAATTAAAGCACTAACTTCAAAGAAATACACTGGATGCATCAACTCGGTAATAAACAAATGACTATATAATAGATACAAACTATATAGATAGGCTGATGTTGTTCCTAAAACAACAAGTATATCCATACCAAAAACTTTGTTCTTTATACTAATAAAAGCACCTTTATAGAATCTCCTACCAATTAAAAACTGAATGATACCAGCAACTATCAATTGGAATATTCCATTCGTTAACAGTTTTGGAACTTTTATGAAAGATGTTAATTCAATATGACTAAACATTGCCAACAATAAAGGTAAGCTTAAAACAATTGAAATAATCATTTCAATTTTCATTCTTTTACGTATTTTTTTATTGTCATTAAGGTTTTCCTTAAGTACAGGAAAATATCCTAAATCTTTAATTATTTTAGCTATTCGTTCTAAAGAATATTTTGTCTCATCATATGTTAGTATTACTTTATTAGCACTTACAGCTACTTGTGCATTTATTGAGCCCATACTCTCGAATTTATTTTCAATTGTCTTAGCACACATTGTACAAGTCATGCCTTCGACTCTTAAAGTTCTTTTCACCATAATATTCACCACCTTTCCATGTAAATTATAACATATAGATTTGATATATATACTAGATATGCTCTTAGGTGATGCAACTTATTACAATTAAAAACTGCAAAATTGCAAAGTAATAATTTTATCTTAAATACAAACAGCAGAGCTCTTTTTATAAAAACTACTTATTTTTTTATTAAACTATAATATAAATAAAAATAGCGCCTTAATTAGGCGCTACTACTAATTTAAACCATATCAGGATATTGAGAATATATTTGAACCATATGTCCAATGTTTCCTTCTCCTGCATACTTATTCATATTAAAGAAATCTTCGTTAATATCTACCCAGAATAATTTGTGAACCTCTTCAACTAATGTTACTTCTTTGTTTAGTTTACCAATATACACATACATACTCATATCTAACATGTGCCATGTATAATCAATAAATGGTTTTAACGAAACGTCTGTTCTTTTGATGCCTGTTTCTTCAAATAGTTCTCGGTAAGCGCTAGTAAGGTATTCTTCGTCTTTTTCAATCTTACCACCGATAAAATTATATAAGCCTTTATAGGGTTCTTTGTTTCTTAAACACATTAATACCTTATCCTTTGTAGGATTTAGTATCATTATTAAATTATATAATTTCATATTATCTCCTATATTTAACAACTTAAAATATTATAGTTGATAACAGAAAGTAATGCTGGGACACAACTTTCTGTTACCGTGAATTACTATAAGGCTTCTGAAATTGTTTTGCCTTGCATATGTAATACTAAATAATCCGGTCCACCAGCTTTAGAATCAGTACCAGACATATTAAATCCACCAAATGGTTGGTATCCAACTATTGCGCCTGTACATTTTCTATTCAAGTATAAGTTTCCAACATGGAAATCCTCACGACATACTTCTAAGTTTAGTCTGCTATTAGTGAAAACAGCTCCTGTTAGACCATATTCTGTATTGTTAACTACTTCTAATCCTTCTTCGAACGATTTAACTTTGCATACAGCTAAAACAGGTCCAAATACTTCTTCTTGCATTAATCTAGAATTTGGATCTAAATCTATAATTACTGTAGGATCAATAAAATATCCTAGTTTATTTGAACTTGTACCACCAGTTAAGAGTTTTCCTTCTTTTTTACCAATTTTAATATAGTTAGTTATTTTATCAAATGCTAAAATATCATTTACTGGACCCATTTTATTTAAGAAGTCTTCAGTATTACCAACTTTGATAGCTTCAGTTTTTTCTTTGATAAGTTTCACTATTTCATCATATACATCTTCATGAATTATAGCTCTTGAACAAGCTGAACATTTTTGACCTGAGAAACCAAATGATGAAGTTACTATTGCTTGAGCTACTTCATTTGTATTGATATCCTTATCAACTAAGATTGCGTCTTTACCACCCATTTCAGCTATAACTCTTTTTAACCATCTTTGTCCTTCGCGAACTTTAGCTGCATTTTCATATATTTGAACGCCTACTGCTCTAGAACCTGTAAATGAGATAAATCTTGTTTTTGGATGTTTTACGATATAATCTCCAACTTCTGATCCTCTACCAGGCATGAAGTTAATAACACCTGCAGGTAAACCAGCTTCTTCCATTATTTCAACATATTTATATGCAATTACTTGTGTTGTAGAAGCAGGCTTTAATAGTATAGTATTTCCTGAAACTATAGCAGCACTACTCATTCCTGTAAGAATAGCTAATGGGAAATTCCAAGGTGAAATAATAGCACCAACACCAAGAGGAATATACATGTATTCATTTCTTTCAATATCTCTTCTACTTAAAATGCAATCGTCAATGCGAGTCATTTTAAGCATTTGTCTACCATAGTATTCTAAGAAGTCAATTGCTTCAGCAGTATCAGCATCAGCTTCATTCCATGGTTTACCAGCTTCTAATGTCATTAGAGCAGATAGTTCATGTCTTCTACGTTTCATAATGTTAGCTGCTTTAAATAAAACATCAGCTCTAACTTTAGGATTCACTTTTTTCCAGTATTCAAAAGTTTCTAATGCTGAAGTCATAGCTAATTTTGCTTCTTCCATTCCAGCTTGTGAAATCTTACCAATAACTTCTGAATGATTACTTGGATTTACAGAAGTAATTTTTTTATCTGTAAAGATTCTTTCTCCATTAATAATAAGTGGATACTCTCTACCAAGATATTTTCTTACTTTTTGTAATCCTTCTTCATATGCTTTTTGGTTATTAAGATCTGCAAAATTTGTTAGTGGTTCTGTTTTGTACTCATAAATTGCCATTTTTTATCTCCCTTTCTTATACTACTGATTTCTCAAAATCAGTAAATTTATTATCAATTAATCTTTTAATATTTAAATCTTTTGCATAGTCATCTAATTTTTCACCTAATACCATACCTGATATTAACTCACCAGTTATCGGCGCAAACATAAATCCATGTCCTGAATAACCACAAGCCATAAAATATCCTGGAAGTGTTTCAGTATCTGAAATAAAGGGTTGATGATCTGGACTTAGATTATAAGACCCTCCCCATGTTCTAATAACTCTTAATTTGCCAACTTCCGGTAAGAAATGACAAACTGTTTTTGACATTTCATCAAGAAATTGCCAACTTGAAGAAATATCATGATTATGTAACGCGTTTGGATTACTTCTTCCCATTAAAAAACTTCCATGGGGGACTTGTTGGCAATAGATGTTCTTAGAAAAACTCATTACCATCGGCCCTTGTAATTCTCTTGTAGGTTCCGTAACTAGTATTTCGTGATTTTCGGAGAAAACAGGGATTTCCACTCCTGCCATTTCCCCAACTTCTCTTGCAAAACTACCAGCTGCATTTACTACTTTATCAGTTAAAATAACTTGCTTATCAGTAATTACTTTTTGAATTTTATTATTTACAACTACAATTTCTTTTACTTCTTCAAAGAAATAGAATTTAACTCCTAACTTTCTAGCAGCTAAATAATAAGCTTCACTCATCAAGAACGGATTGACATGTCCATCAGTTTTACAAAAGCTTGCACTTGTAAATGATTTGGGATTAAGATGAGGAACTATTTTCAATGCTTCCTCCACACTTAATTTTTTACTAGGTATTCCAATTGAATTTTGTATTTTTACATTTTTGTCGAATTCTTCATCTTCTTCTTTTGAAGTAGAAAGTATTAAATAACCTTCTTGTTTGAATTCGATATCTTTTTCATAACCTAGGTCTTCTTTTGCATGAGCAAAGAAATCAATTGATTTCTTAGCTAAGATACAGTTAAGTTTAGTACCCCACTGTTGTCTTACACCAGCACCACATCTCCCTGTAGAGCCACTTGTAATATAAGCCTTATCAATAACAACAATATCTTTAATACCCTTTTTAGCGAGATTGTAAGCGGATGATAGCCCACTTATACCAGCGCCAATAACTACTATACTCGCTTTATTCATCTTCGGAATCCGCGATGTCTTGCAATTTAACACCTGTAACTAAAGGTCTTGTTTTTTGTGTTTTAACATCTTCTACATTCTTACCTAGATATTTTGCTATTTCTTTTTGAATAAGCTGACTGCAAGTTTGTCCTTGACATGGTCCCATACCAACTCTCAGAATTCTTTTGATTTCTTCAAAAGTTGTGTAGCCTTGTTCTAAACATTTGTGAACATCTTCTAACGTTACATCTTCGCAACGACATATAATTATATCCTTTTTACTCATTTTGGGCACCTTACTGTAATAAAGTCATATAAATATTTTTTTGGTACAGATGCAGTTATAACAACTGTTCTATCTGTTTTACCATTTTTTAAAATGTTTTCTATTAAAGCATCGCAGATAATGTCACCTTTGCGATTAATTCCTAACCAGATATCTCCTTTTTTAGGAACTGGAAGAAACTCATAAGGGACTTTAAATACTGCTCGTTCGCCCCTAACTTGCGCTATCATAATCGCAAGACCAGGACAACTGTATACACAGCTTCCACAGCCTGTACAAATATCATGATTTATTTGTGGCATTTTGTTGATATCATCTCCAATAACTATCGCGCCAAATGGACAGCTAGTAGAACAGGGATTACAAGGTATTTCTTGGAAGCATTCAACGATTGCTTTTGGTTTTACTAATAATTCTTCACTAGGAAATTTAGCCTTAACTTGATCCTTATCAGGATATCCAGTTACTTTAATCATGAGTAATCACCTCAGCTTTCTCTAAACCTTTTCGGATTTTAACGCCACAAGGTCCTTTTCTTAGAATATTAAGTTGTTGATGTAATTCTTTTTCTAAATTGTCAAAGTCAGGATGAATAAAGCCTAAAGACTTACTGGCAAGTAATCCAGCTATTTTCCCCTCAACCATTGCACTAGATGCTTCTTCAATTCCAGTAACATCTCCACATGCAAAAACATGAGGCATAGACGTCTCATAGTTTTTTTGTAATCTAGGTACTAATCCACCTAGCTCACTTACATATACCATATTTATATCTGCCATAGACATTAGTTGATGTAATGGTGTTAATCCAACAGAGATACATAAAGCATCACACTTAATTTCTTCCTCTGTTCCATCAATATAGTTCCACTTATCATCTAATTTAACAGTTTGAATTTTTTCTAATTTATTTTTACCAATAGCTTTTTTAACAGTTGTTTTTGTATAAATGGGAACGCCTAATCTTACTAGCTTAGCCGCATGGACTAAATACCCACCGATATGATCAGATGCCTCGAGTAAAGCTTTCACTTTAACGCCAGCTTGGATCATTTGGTAACTTACTATTAATCCTATATTACCACTACCAACCATTACTACTTCTTCGCCAGGTAATACACCGTACAAGTTCATTAACGTTTGAACAGCACCAGCGCCGTATACTCCTGGTAAATCATTATTTTCAAATGCAAGAACTTTTTCTGAAGCTCCTGTAGCAACAATTATAGATTTTGCTTGTATTTTAATATATTTATTATATTGATAAATTGTTAATACATAATCTTTATACATACCTACAGCAGTAGCTTCCTGTAGTATTTCTAATTTATCACTATATTTTTTTAAATCATCAATAAGAATACTTGCTATATCTATTCCTCTTGTTTTAGCATATTGAGCTTTTGAACCGAAAAACTTATGTGTTTGTTTTATTAGTTGTCCACCCAACGAAATAGATCTATCAATTATTGTAACGCTCAGTCCGGATTCTAAAGCAATTTTAGCTGCGGATAAACCTGCCGGTCCACCGCCGATAATTACTAAGTCTTTATTAATCATCAATAGTCACCTCATTTGTATCAGATTCAACTATCATTCCTTCAAGTAATTGAGTCATACATGTTTTAACATTTAATATTCCGTTAACTGTCATAGAACAAGAACCACAATTACCAATTGCACAATAAAAACCTCTAGGACGATGGCTTACGATACTATTTGAGTAATGCATAATTCCATTAGCATGCAAAGCAGCTGCTATAGTATCGCCCTCATATCCAACTAAATTTCTATTGTTGAATGTGAAATGAATTGCTTCCTTTTTTTCAAAAGATAAAATTGGATGTTTTTCTATTCTCATCTCTTCACGCTTTCCAATATTTATTGTAACATAAAGCGCTTACATTAAAAAGCAATTTTTTAACGTTTTACAAAAAAAATTTATACAATATTTGACCAAGCAATGACTAAACGTTTAATGGCCTCAATAAAATCAATTTCTTTAAGGTGAGAATAACCAAAAATTATAGTTTTTTTATCATTTTTTAAGGTTTTGTTTAAACAATATTCATCAATCCCATATACTCTAACAGATTGTTTTTTAGCAGCTTCAACAAGGTCTGTAATTTGTACTTTAGTGTCTATTTTCACTAAGAAATGTAATCCTGCTTCTTCTCCTACTATTTCTAATTTATCGCTAAAAACAGTATTTTTTAGACATTCTAATAGAATATCTCTTTTGTTTTTGTATATATTTTTCATTCTATTTAGATGCCTTTCATAATCACCTTGTTTTATAAACTCAGCTAAGACTAATTGCGTGATAACTGGCACCGAGCAAGTAAAGTATGAGTAATGTTTTTGATACAGGTTGGATAAACGGTCCGGTAAGACCATAAAACTAACTCGAAGTGTTGAAGCGATTGATTTCGAAAACGAATTCATATAGATAACTCTATCATGTATATCCAAACCCTTTAAAGCTGGAATTGGATTACCCGAAAATCTAAACTCAGAATCATAATCATCTTCAATAATATAACGGTTATCTTTCTTGTAAGCCCAGTTAAGCAATTCTATTCTTCTACCGATTGGTGTAACTATCCCAAGAGGAAATTGATGACTTGGAGTAACGTGGATTATATTGCAATCATTTGCTTTAGATAAATCTAAACCAAATTCATCTAGTTCAACAGTTTTAGCCTTAGCGCCATAATCATTATATAGTCTATAGTTTTTTAAATATCCTGGTTCTTCAACGCCATAAACATTATCTCTTCCCAATAATAAAACTAATAACGATATAAGGTGTTCTGATCCAGAACCAATAACTATTGAATCAGGATTAGCTTCAATTCCACGGTATTCAAATAATGTTTCACTAATGTTTTCCCTCAATAATCTCATTCCTTGAAAATCTGTTTTATTAATGTTATTTTTGTATGAGTATAATGTTACTTCTCTTTCTATCTTAGCCCACTTATCATAGGGAAAACTTTCTTCATCAACTTGGTTCGTTTTAAAATCATATAAGTATTCATCTTGTAAATCATCTCTCTGAACTAAAAATGCTTTTTTCTTTTTTGGTATATTGGTTAATCTTACGTAAGGAAGAACAAAAAAGCCTGATTTAGGTTTAGATTTTATATAACCTTCAGCCATTAGCTGATTGTACGCCGATTCGATAGTAATCACACTTACCTTAAGATGAGCAGCTAATTTTCTTTTAGAAGGTAGTTTCTCATTGGCAACTAATTCCTCTTTTTCGATGGCTATTTTTACATACTCATATAGTTGTTCATATAAGGGTGTTTGACTGTCTCTATCAAAAAATACTGTTAACATATTCTTCTCCTATCTGACCTTATTAATTTTAAGTAATCTGGACATTTAAAACGTGTCAGTTTATTGTATAATATATTATGATAAATGAATTGTCAAGTATGAAGGAGGAAATCATGAACAATGAACGTTATGAATTGAACAAAGAATTAGCACAAATGTTTAAAGGTGGCGTAATTATGGACGTTACTAACGCAGAACAAGCTATAATAGCTGAAACTGCTGGGGCATGTGCAGTAATGGCTTTAGAAAGAATTCCGGCTGATATTAGAGCTGCTGGTGGTGTATCAAGAATGAGTGATCCACAACTTATTAAACAAATCCAAGCTGCAGTTACAATTCCAGTTATGGCTAAAGTAAGAATAGGTCATTTTGTTGAAGCCCAAATCTTAGAAGCTTTAGAAATCGATTATATCGATGAATCAGAAGTTTTATCACCTGCGGATGATATATACCATATCAACAAAACCGACTTCAAAGTACCTTTTGTATGTGGCGCAAGAAACTTAGGTGAAGCTCTAAGAAGAATTTCTGAAGGTGCTTCTATGATAAGAACTAAAGGAGAACCAGGTACTGGAGATGTAATTCAAGCGGTTAAACATATGCGTTTAATCCAAGGTGAAATAAGAAATGTTAAGTCTTTAAGAGAAGATGAATTATTCAATAGAGCTAAAGAATTAGAAGTTCCTATTGATTTATTACTATACGTACACAAAAACGGAAAGCTTCCTGTAGTTAATTTTGCTGCTGGTGGTGTAGCAACTCCTGCAGATGCTGCATTGATGATGCAATTAGGTGCTGAAGGTGTATTTGTAGGATCTGGTATCTTCAAATCTGGAAATCCAGCCCACAGAGCACAAGCAATTGTTAAAGCTGTAACAAACTATAACGATTCAAAAGTTTTAGCTGAAGTAAGCGAAAACTTAGGAGAAGCGATGGTTGGGATTAACGAACAAGAAATTAAAATCCTTATGAGAGAACGCGGTATCTAAGTATGGTGATTGGCGTTTTAGCATTACAAGGCGCATTTGAAGAACACATCAAAATGCTAAAAGAGCTGAACATTGATGCCTTTGAAATAAGACAAAAGAAAGACTTGGACAGACACATGGATGGTCTTATCTTGCCTGGTGGTGAATCAACTACTATGTATAAATTATTAATGGATCTTTTTATGTTTGATATAGTGAAAGAAAAAATAGAAAAAGGTTTACCTGTATTTGGAACTTGCGCTGGATTACTTCTTCTAGCCAAAAAGGTAAACAATCATTCTACTTCATATATTCAAACTATGGATATTACTGCTAAAAAGAATGCATTTGGTCGACAACTTGGAAGTTTTAGAACTACAAGTAGTTTTGATAATATTCAGAATGTACCTTTTGTTTTCATACGAGCACCATATATCGAAAAAGCTGGTAAAGATGTAAAAGTGTTGGCAGTTGTGAATGATTTAATAGTCGCAGCAAAAGAAAAGAATCAATTAGTTACTGCTTTTCATCCAGAGCTTACAAATGATCTAACAATACATAAATATTTTGTTAATATGATTAAAGAAAGTCTTAACTAGTATTTACGTAATTAAATTCAAATAAAAATGGGGATAGAATTTCTATCCCCAATATTTTTAATCATATAATCTCGGTATTCTTTTGGATACATTGCATAATAACTCATACGGTATTGTTTTTACAATTTCACACATATACTCTAGTGGTTTGTTTTCTCCAAAAACTTCGACAACATCACCTTCTTGAATATTAAGCTCTCCAATACTAACCATAATAGCATCCATACATACTCTACCTACAACAGGTAGTTTTTTATTTTTATAGAGTAAGTAATCTTTATTAGATAATAATCTATTATATCCATCTGCATAACCTATTGCAATTGTCGCTATTCGCTCTTCTTTTTTTGCTTTGTATAATCTACCATAGCTAACAGTATCTCCAGGCTTTATTGTTCTTATCGAAGTTACAGAACTAAATACCTCCATAACTGGTTTTAGTTTAATGTTATCTCTTGTATGAGGATAGCCATATAAACCAATACCAAATCGTACCATATCTAAATACTTGTCTGGGTGACTTACAACAACGGCGCTATTAGCAACATGTTTCATACCTGTATAGATATTTTCTTTATTCATTCTATCAATCAATAATTTAAACATAGCGAATTGTTGATTACAAAAATCTTTACACACTTCATCACTACTAGCAAAATGGGTATATAGGCCCTCATATTTAATATTAGGTAATTGTTGAATGGAATTTATATCATTAATAATTTGGTCTAAATCTGATTCTTCATGCAAGTACAAACCAAACCTGGACATTCCTGTATCAATGTTTACATGTATTCTAATTGTTTTATTACACTCACTTAGCTTTTTAGCATAATCTAAAGAATGAACAGTTTGTATTAAATTATATTTTGATAAATAACAATTATTAACTATATTAGTTCGACCAAATATCAATATATTCCCATTAATACCAGCTTCTCTTATCTCAATAGCTTCCAAAAGACTTGCAACTGCAAAATACTCACAGCCATTATCTTCTAATCTTCTAGCACACTTAATACTACCGTGTCCATAAGCATCAGCTTTAACAACTGCTAAAACTTTGCTATTTCCAACTCTTTCTTTTGCTTGATTGTAATTAAACAACAAATTATCTAAATGTATTTTAGCGAAACTTCTATCTATTTCCATTAGAATCTCCTAATTATTTTAAGACTTTAATACCACCTAAATAAGGAACTAACACTTCAGGAACTAATACAGATCCATCTGCTTGTTGGTTTTGTTCTAATATGGCTGGTAAAAGTCTAGATGTAGCTAATCCCGAACCATTCAATGTATGACAAAAATCAACTGTACCATCGGGTTTTCTGTATCTAATTTTTCCTCTTCTTGCTTGAAAGGCTCTTGAGTTAGATACTGAAGATACTTCCTTGTAAATACCAATACTTGGTAACCACACTTCAATATCAAAAGTTTTAGCCATTCCGAAAGCAACGTCTCCGGCAGCTAACTTAGAAACTTGGTAATGTAATCCTAATTGTTTCATTAAGCTTTCTGCTTTTTCCATTAGTTCATCAAATGCTTTATTACTATCTTCAGGTTTTGTGTATTGTACCATTTCAACTTTGTTGAATTGATATCCTCTAATCATACCTCTTTCTTCAGAACGGTAGCTTCCTGCTTCCTTTCTGTAACAAGGTGAATAGCCAAAATATTTCTTTGGTAATTCATCATCTCTCAAAATTTCATTACGATGAATATTTACTAAAGCAGTCTCAGCTGTAGGTAGAATAAACTTTTTAGGTTCTTCTCCTTCTAGCCAAAAAACTTCATCTTTAAATTTTGGAAACTGACCAGCTGTTAGTCCACTTTCATAATTAAGAATATGTGGTAATAACATAAATTGGTAACCATCTTTTAAATGTTGATCAATAAAGAAATTAAGTAACGCCCACTCTAGTCTGGCTCCTACATTACTATATATCCAGGTTCCTTTACCACTAATCTTAGCTGCTCGTTCATAGTCTATTAGTCCTAAACTAGTAGCAAGATCAACATGGTCTTTGATTTTAAAATCAAAAACAGGTTTTTCTTTGTTTACACTGATTACTTCATTGAATTCCTTACCACCAGCTAATAAATCATCATCTGGTACATTAGGAATTTGATATAAGAATTCTTGAATTCTATTTTCTGTGTCTTTTAATATTTCTTCATCTTTTTCAACGGCATTCTTTAAAGAATCAATTTCCTTAAATAATTCCGTAGTATCTTTTTTCTCGCGTTTGAATATCCCTATTGATTTTGATAATTTATTTCTTTTAGCTCTTACGTCTTCTATCTTTAGAATTAACGTATTTCTTAGTTCTTTTAATTCCAAATATTCAGTAAAATCAACTTCATACCCTCTTTTTGCTAATGCCTTTTTAACAGCTTCGGGATCTTGCATAATCCATTTTTCATCAATCATTTTCTTCACTCCTTTTAAAAGAAAAGTCCTTTACAATCAAGTAAAGGACGAATTATCGTGGTACCACCTTAGTTCTAGTAAACTAGCACTTAAACCTTTAACGCAGGTATACGAAGATGGTTAATCTCACTCTTGGGTAGATAGAACAAGCCTTATATCAGTTTACACCATCTACTGACTCTCTAAAACAAGAATTTATTCATTATCCCTATCAATGTATTTTGTTATAATTATTATATTTTATATTTTGATATGTGTCAAGGTATATAACCATAATAGGGAATTATAAGTTAGTTTTTTGGGTTTTCTCCAACTTCAAATGTAAATTCTTCCAAACCAGGTAGAACTGTACCTGTAAGTAATGCTTCATTGCTTACATGATATAGTTGATATATTGCATAGTCCTCTGATGATAATCCCGATAAACTTAATGATGTATACAGGTTAATATAATATACCAATGAATCATCTAAGTTATTGCTTATTTGATAAATAGTATCACCAGTAAGAGTACCTGAATAATAACAATTTTCAAACTTAGCATTATTTTCAACATATCCAACTAATCCAGAAGCAAATAAGTCATTACCAGTAACTGTTATATCAGCATATGCATAACTATTCATTAAGAAATTGTCTATGTAGTATGAATATCCTTCTTCACCATTATTAACAGTACCAAATAGTCCACCAGCATAGTCATTTGACGTTACTTGACCTTCAAAAGATATAAACTCATAAGTGGAATTGATTGATGAAGATATTAATCCACCACTCACTCCTTCTCCTGTAACCGTTGAATTAAAAACATGAGTATCAGTTACATAAGAATATTCAGAATTTAAAGCTAAAGCGGCAGATTCAGCGCCTGTAAATGTTGAGTCTTCTATAATTAATCCATCAATATATGCATTTTCTAGAGTACCAAAGATTGAACTTGTTCCTTCTATTCCCGAAACTGTATAACCATATGGATTCACTAACATTCCTCTAAACTCCGGAATCATAGTAAAATCATAGTTTTTAGGAAATTTAATATTACTCGCTAAGTATAGGCTACCATAAGTATTGTTAGTAAGTAAACTTTGGAACTCACTATATGTGTTTATTGGAATCATCATAGCACTTTCTAAATCAGGATTTATAAAATAGCCAATAGCGACATTAGCTACCGCTGTTTTACCATCATAAAGTGTCGCTTTAACTAAACTTTTTCCGGCATCCTTACCTTTAACATTTCCTTGGTAGTTCACTCTAACAACTTCATCATCCTCAATATAATATTCAATTGTATCATAGTCATAAAGTTGTTCTAAGATTTCATAGTCTATAGTTATAACTTCATTTTTGCCAATAAAATAATATTCAAATATATCATAATTTGTTATTTCAGTATACGCGCTGTATTCTAGATTGTTACATCCAATCAATATTATGGATAATAGCGTGAGTAAAGTCATAGTAAATATTTTTTTCATTTTTTATCACCTTTATTTTCTATAATATTATATCATGATTAAACGAAAGTAATACAAAAAGCTTCATTAATCACAAATAATTCATAGAAAAGAAATAGTCTGGTTTTCACCAGACTACTTTAATACACTAATTGCTTCTTTAATAGTGTCAACTTTAGAGGTATTATATTAAATAATGTTATCGTTTTTTGTGTAATATAGTTCGTTCAGCTTTTTTAATTTCTGTAATAAATTTTAAATCTAAGTCTGTAAATTTATATTTTTTTCTAGATATCAGTACATCTTTATATACTTTCTTTTGACAAACACATGTCTTATATACTAAATTGTATTTTTCTAACAAGCCATCAGGTATAGGTGTACCCCATAAATAGGTAGTGTGTACTTTGTCTAAAAGACAAAACTGACTAGCTCTTTCGAAAACATAAATTCTACGATTAATATTGTCAGGAAGCTCTTCCTTCTTAATTTCATTCATAGGCAAAGTAGGTACGTAAGGATCCGCATTGGCTACTTCAATATATTTCTCTAAATCTTCCTTAGTTAGACATTCTTTGCCGGCTAATGGGCTGTCTTTAGACATCAATACTATATAACTAAATTTAGATATCAATTCGCTTTTAAAGCCTTTATCTTCTAACATTGATTTAAAGTAATTATCATAGATATCTTGATACCTTATTATTCCTAGTTTGTAGTCAGATTGCAAAATATTTCTAACAGCTTTAAGTGAGTTTGTTTCTTTGTAATAAATTTCTGCTTTTTTTTCTAAATCTAGATGTTTTACAAATTCACTAAATGCATAAGAAATATAACTAGATCTTGGAACAGAAATAGAGAACATTTGTTTATTTTGATTGGCATTTGAATAAATCTTTTGAACTTCATCAATCTCTCTTAATATTTTTTTTGCATAAATAAGAAACTCTTCACCCTTTTCGGTTAAAGACATTCCTTTTGAGGTGCGATTAAAAATAGCAATTCCTAAGGAATTCTCAAGTTCTTTTATCGCTCTACTTAGATTAGGCTGACTCATAAATAGGTTTTCAGCTGCTTTATTTATTGACTTAGTTTTTTCAATTTCGACCGCATATCTTAAATGCATAATATTCATTTACATCACCATAAATATTATATCATATTAGAAAATAAAAATCACAGAGTTTAATTTAGACTCTGTGATTACTTATTCTATTATTTTATGATAAAGCATCCTTAATAGCTAATAATATAA
>Ga0075125_10000597_pt1 | contig 16306 bp, 32 predicted proteins | sample AntAceMetag02UKN_FD_69810 | JGI IMG/M metagenome (GOLD analysis project Ga0075125, IMG submission 69810) | Saline lake microbial communities from Ace Lake, Antarctica - Antarctic Ace Lake Metagenome 02UKN | ecosystem: Environmental > Aquatic > Non-marine Saline and Alkaline > Saline | place... | reverse complement strand
ACAATTTACTAGATGGCATAGCTAGCCTGTGCTATCTGGCAAGAGGTTAATAAAATAAGGAGAAGTGAAATGAAATTAAAAATAACAGTAACGGAGGCAGGTGTCCTTGAAGATCTAGCAGACCGGAAAGATTTAATACGCATAAGTGATGAGGTAGGTGTCCAAGCTATATACAAACACTTTGGCAACCATGAAGATGTAACATGGTATAATGCATTTTTTGTACAAATAATAGCATGTGATTATGGGGACATCTACGGGATTATAAGTAATATGCCCTGGATCCATCAGAAGGTATATAAAATTGAAATGGCTCCAGCTTAACAATTTACTAGATGGCATAGCTAGCCTGTGCTATCTGGCAAGAGGTTAAAATAAGGAGGTATTATGAGATCGATAATACTAATGGGAATATTATCACAGCAACAGCTAGCATCTGGACTAAGGCTAACAAAAGATGGCCATTGCGTGTATTTGCAGCATGAAGGAAAAACTGTTGCCACATTCAGCCTTCATGTAACCATAGCAGCTATTCAGAAAGAAGCAGCCAGATATCTGCTAGAGCTGTTGAGGTCGGCAGCAAGAAGTTGAGTTTAGTAGATTAGTTTAATGATTAAGGAGGTATAATATGACAATATTCAGCCAAGCCGTAAATGGTAACGAATTAAAGAAGCAGGCATTGCCACTTCACCAACAAAAAATGAAGGACGATAGGCAAAAACAAGAGAGTGAGGAGAATCTACGGAATGTTGCGGATGCAGAAAGCGATTCCCGATTTGCTATTCTTTATAGTCTATCATTGATTTGCATTAAAGAAGGTAGACCAAAACCAATAAGGAAATGGCTTCGATGGCATTGTCCATATTGTATCAAACCAATCAATAGAGATAATTTTGATATCCACAGAACCTTGCATGTATCAGACACTACTGAATATGCAGCTAGGGCAAAAGCAGAATATTTCAAATGCTCAAGATGTGGTTATGAATTTGCCTATGCTGCTTGTAACAATAGTTACCAAGAAAAGTATTTGAGGCTGGAATAAGGAGGAGAATCTATGATGGGTAATAGTGTATTAAAAGGAATTTTCTGGGCATTATGGCTGTTGTTTGCAGGACTATTGTTCACGGGAACTATCCTTTCTGCATATCTGTTCACAGAGCCTTATGAACTACTTCTAGCAGTTACTATTCTGATTATTATTACTACAGTACTAATAATATTAGCTGCCGGTGGGCTATGGTTTTGGTACGGTAGGATACGGGAATGGGAAGATCCAGATTGGTATAGTAATCCTAGTATTCGTTAATAATAAAGATTGTAAAATAACATAAAATAAGTAGGAGGCATATTATGACAATATTCAGCCAAGCCGTATTGAAGGGGGCTTTACAACCCCGACATCTAGCCAATGGAATTATGTTGGCAGAACCTGATGATCACCAAGATGATCACCAAGTGGAACTACGATGTGGTAATGACATAATAGTTGGGTATCCCTCAACCGGAGTAGAAATAGCATTAATCCGTGAAGATGCTGATAAATGTTTAGCTAAAAGGGGTCTATTATGAGTGAATTTATATGCTTAGACTGTGGTGGAATAATGGGAATGGCAGCAGGACGCCTTGTTTGTTTGAGTTGTGGTGGAGCATTAGCAAATAGAGTAGGATGGCAAGCGTCTCCAAGAATTGAACTAGACAATATAGATATTGGTGATATGACAACAGTGGAATTATTACGATTCTCAGAGATGGCTATATGGGGAAGTGCCTATTCGTGTGAATCTAATAGGACAAAATATAAGCATCTAAGCAGAATGTCCCACAACGAATGTATCAAGCGAAACCGGTTAGATATATATAGCGATGCCATGGAACGGGTTACACGATCTCTACAGGTGTGCAAATGAGCGATAAAACCATACCTCAAACGCCTGAAGCCGAAGCTGCCGTTATCGGATCTCTGTTAATTGATGGGGAATCAATACATGCAATCAGTAACGAGATTAAGCCGGAATATTTCTATAATGATGATAACCGGTATATCTACAAGGCATGTTTGACTTTATCCCAGCGTGGTGAAGCCATAGACCAAATCACGATTGCAAAAGAGCTGAGTGCTGATGGAAAACTCAATGAAAAGACCATCGCATATATGTCTCACCTGATAGTTGACACGCCAACATCATCTCATGCCGAACACTACGCTCGGATAGTCAAGGCGTCAGCTATCCAGCGAATGGCAATAAGTATGAGCAGCTATATCTCAGACGTAGCCCATAACATCAATGATCCGGTAGAGTTAATATCCGATATAGGCAAAAGCTACCTTGATTTGCAAAGTTCTATATCCGTACCGCAATTAGTCACCCCAAAGCAGTGGGCTACATATGGGGTAGAGAGATATGCGACGCTGAATGAAGGTAGGACAGTATCTATATCTACAGGAATAGAACAATTAGATATTGCAACCGGTGGAGTATTCCCGGGAGAATATTGGATATTAGCTGGACCGCCCGGGATTGGCAAAACACAGATTGCTATTCAGTTAGCAGAGGTATTGTCCTTATTTGGCAATATACTATTTTGTAGTATAGAGATGTCAAAGGCTGATATCCTTGATCGTCGCATAGCCACCCTTACGCAGCAACAACTCCGGCGTATCAGAACGGGTAAATACTCAAATGATTTGTACGATGATATAATACGAAATCTAGGATTGATAGCAGAGACGAATATATATTATTTTGGTCAATCGGACTCACTAGATGTTGGGGGAGGACTTACCACAGACAGTATATATACAATGGCTAACCATATGAAACTAGCCTATGGGCTAAAAGTCATTATCATTGACTACTTGCAAAATATAGCAGATACATATGGTAAATCATTGTATGAGAGAGCAACGCATATATCCCGCAAACTGCAAAATATGGCACGAAGTTTGAATATTCCCGTTATTTGTTTATGCCAGTTAAATCGAGAGTTATTCCGCAGAGAGGATAAGCATCCCCGGATGTCTGACTTACGAGATAGTGGCGGAATCGAACAGGATGCAGACCTGATAGTATTCTTACATAGAGACAACTTATTCATGAGCGACGAGCAATTGAGGGAAAATGGCATAGCTCCTGATAGTGCAGAATTATTAATAGCTAAACAGCGGCAGGGTGATATGTCTAACATAAGAATACCATTAAAATGGGATGGCAATACTAAACGCTATAATGGAGTGAACTAGATATGGATAGATTAAATAAATATTTACAGAAGGTAAACAAATGAGCACTTATACAAGCAAAGAAGTAGAATGTATTACTAAGCAACTAAAAATTCAAACTCGTAAAGATACTATTAAAATGGTGGAGAAATTCTACGCACTAACACCTTGTAAAACATTATGTGTACTGTATAAAAAAAGATGCCCTTATTATAATGATATAGAATTATGTTACCGGAATTCTATTAGTCAAAGTTGTCCAGCATGGCAGAAGTTTAAGGAGGAACAATAAATGTGCGAATTTATGAGCTGGATTGAAAAAGACAAAAGTATCCTTTTCTTGACAGCAAATATGGTATTCAACTCAGAGAAAGGCAAGAAATTACAAGCATGGTCAGGAAACTCTGATGACTATACAGGTCATGGTACTATCAGATTCTACTATGAACTTGATCTGTATGATGGAATAGACAAGGAGTGTACAGACTTCTCAACCCCGGCCAATTTCCCCAATGCGATAACTCATGCTATCAAGGACGGTAAGATGAGGGGTTTAGGAATGGACAGAGGACTATTAACGCTGCAAGCGTGTGCCGAGCATGAAAAGGCAGAAAGGCAAGCATGGATCGAGTATCACAAGGTAGAAAAACTAGCATGGGCTGAGTATGAAAAGATAAAACAACAAGCCTTTTGGGATTTATTCGCTATACCAGAGAATAGAAATCCAGCATGGGTCTAGATTTTATAATAAAATAAAGGTAAATATAATATATAGATAAATAAAGAAGAAATGGCCGTCTTGGATAGAAAGATAGTTTACCTAGAAAATAGATAGAATAAAAAAGGAGGTTAAATGAAAGCATATCATTTTTTAAAATCAGATATGACCAGCAATAAGGGAAATGAACCTGCATGGGAGGTAGGGGAGGAACGGGAAATAAAGGGTGATTTGATTATGTGCGAACATGGTTATCACTCATCGCCTAGCTGGTATGATGCTATTCGATATGCTTTAGGACACATGGCTTGCATAGTGGAAATATCAGGCGAGACTATAAAGGATGGCAGCAAGCAAGTTAGTCGTAAAAGAAAGCTGGTTGATGTTCGTGATGCGAGCAGGACACTTCGGGTATATCTTTGTGATTGCATGAAAAGGTCATTGAGAAAAACTGACACTGCTGGTAAGCCATACCGAGAGTTCTCTGAACTGGCTGGGCTGTATATAGACAGCAAAGCCACTATAAGAAATTTGAGCTTTGCGAGAATCGCAGCTAATAAGGATGATGTTAGAGCCACAAGGAATGTTAATGAGATCAAGGCTGAAATAGATACTGAAACTAGGTGGAAGAAAAGAAGATTGGACAATCTCATGAAAGAATTATTCAAAGGAGAACAAAATGATTGAATCTAAATGGTGTCCTGATTGCAAAATGGTTGGGTGGTTTGGGCAAGAGTATTGTGTGAACTGTGGAGTAAAATTACAAAAAGAACCTGTGTGTTCTTGCGGAGAGCGACTATATAGATATTTCAAACATTGCCCGTCCTGCGGTAAGCCTGTTACCAATAAAGAGTTTGAATTTGAATCGTTTGAAGACGAAATAACAAGGGAAAAAAGAGACCAAGATGAATAGATTAACCATAAAGCAGACATCGGAATTATTCAATACAACAAGACAAGCGGTACATTCCCTAATCATCCGTAAGCGTCTCTACTCAATAGTAGATGATAATACAATATATATACCGGTAGAATCAATCACTGCATATATACATCTCAGGCTAAAAGAGTTAAATGATGAAACAAAAAAATTAAAGGTTTGGTTGAAATCGGTACAATAGCTATTGACAAACCAATTATAACATGTTAAAATCTTGTATAAGATTAGGAAAGGAGGTTGAGATGAGCAATTACAGAGCATGGAAGGAGGCAAATAAAGTGGCATCAGATTGACAACTCACTGTTAGCCATAGCTAAAAGTAACGGCTGTGGCTTCCAGTAAGGTGTTAATAAAATAAATCAAATATAAGATTAAGGAGGAATAGGAATATGAAGGCAAGAGTTTATCAAAGTGAATCAATCATACCGGGCGATCCTCGACCTCACACGTTTATTGAGCTGAGTGCAAATAAGTTTATCGAGGTTGAGTTACCTAGATTAACTAGCCTAACTGGACTAGATAATAAGTTGAAGCTAAAATTGAATAACTTTGTACGCAATATCAGAAAACAAGAGGAGACTACAAATACTTACCACCTCACAATGACTAGAAACTATTTTACTATAACCAAGTTTCCTAGTATACAATTTATAGGTACATTCTAGGTTAACCCTTTACTAGTAGCCACAGCATGGGTTGTGGTTACCGGCAAGGTGTTAAGGAAGGAGGCAAATAAAGTGACACCAGATTAACAATTTACTGGTAATCACAACGAGAAGGTATTGATTGTGGTTACCGGCAAGGTGTTAAAATAAAACAAATCAAATATAGGATTGAGTACATAGGGGGAACATGAGAATGGGAAGAGCAAGATTTGAAGTAAGCACAGAGGGGATGAGGGAGTTGCAATCAGGGCGTGAGCCTTGGCAACTTGCCAAAGAACTTATCGCCAATGCTTGGGATGAATCAAGCACCAGATGCGAAGTCGTGATTAAATCGCTAGCACCACGAAAAGCACTATTGAGCGTCTATGATGATGGTGATGGGTTTGCAAACATCGCCGATGCATGGACTCTAATGGGGCACACACCGAAGAGGGGTAATCCAAGCGTCAGGGGACGATTTAATATTGGAGAGAAGGAAATATTATCAGTGGCAATAGATGCTGCCATCTATACATCAGGCAAGATAATAAGATTCCCAAAGTCAGGGGGAAGGCAAGTCTCAACTAACGGCAATACACTCAAAGGTACTAGGGTTGACTGTCACATGTCTTGGGGTAATAGGCAAGTAGAAGTGGTCATAGCCAACCTCAAAAAACTACTAACCCCAAAGGACATCGCCTATACAGTTAATGGCGAAGTCATCACTTATCAAACACCGCAACAAACTATAGAGGCAACGCTAGAGACGGTTTTGCAGAATGCCCCGAATGAACCAATGAGAGTGACCAGACGCAAGACGCAATTGGAGATTTGCCCGTCCGAACAGGGGATACTCTACGAGATGGGTATACCGATACAACCGGTTGAATGCCCATATCTAGTAAATGTAATGCAGAAAGTTCCGATGCCACCAAATCGTGACGTGGTAAGAGATAGCTACCTGCAGGATATCTACACGGCAGTCCTAAATGCCACAGCCGAAGGAGTTGAAGAACCATCAGCCACATGGGTAAGACTAGCAATAGAGGACAAAGACATTATACCCGAAGCTGTTAAGACCATCATTGAAAAGCGATATGGCAATAAGGTGGTACTCTACTCTAGCGACCACCACTCAAATGAACGGGCTATGGAAGCAGGATACGAGATAGTCCATGGGCGAACACTATCACCAATGGAACGGGCAGCAATGGGGAATGTTGGGTTGGCACATAGTTCGGATAGATTCCCAACTACCTATGGTGAAGCGAAGGTGGTCACAGAACCAACAGATGGTATGAACCAGATTGCTGATTATGCACAACGACTGTCGAAAGCCCTGCTCGGATACAATGTTAATGTATCATTCTATAGAATGCCAAAAAGTGAAGTAGCTGCTGACTGGCTTAATGGGTACTTGAGGTTCAATGTGAGTAGGTTAGGCAAATCATGGTTCGATATTATTGGAGCAATCCAAACAAGTATAATACTACATGAATTTGCCCACCATAAAGGCGATGGACATAATTGGGAATACCAGAAAAGCCTAGAAGAGTTGGCGGGAAAAGCAGTTCATCTAGCACTAGCGAAACCTGAAATATTCAAAGCGGTTAAACTAATAAAATAAGGGAGAATGAAATGGATAAATATATTGTAATAGCAGGGGTAGAGGACGGTGACTACAAAGGGAAACCCCACAAAAAAGTCATTGATAAACAAGGTCAGACACACAAAATTGGGCAAAGCCTAGAAGCTAAATGGTATATGCTAGCCCCGGATGCAGCCATACGTCTAACAATGGACACATTTAAAAAGGAGGGTACGACCTACAAATATGTTAAGGACATAGAAGCAGTTAAAAGCATATTTGAAAAAGAGGCTGCCAAAAAAGTCGCTGAATACAAAAGCCTTAAAGACCTTTCAATTGAGGCTCAAGTAGCAGTAAAGATAATTACCGACTTAGAGATTGCAGGGAAAGATATATCAGAAAAACTAATGTGTCTGCGAAACACGTGGTTGATCATGGCACTAGAAGAAAACCAAACTAAACTTGAGAAAGGAGAAGATACTAATGAAACTATATGAATTAACAGAGGACTACCAAGCATTAATCAATGACAATGTAAATACCGATACCGGCGAAATAATAGAAGACGATCCCAAGGATTTTCTAGCCAAGCTAATTGAGATCAAAGCTGCTATAGGAGACAAATCAGAGAATATAGCAAAACTATATCTAGGGATGCAGGGGGACATCAAAGCGATCAGTGCCGAGGAGAATCGTCTACTAGCTACTAAAAAACGCTTGGAGCGTAAATCTCAATGGCTAAAAGATTATCTACTTGACCAGCTTGCAGCAGCAGGATTAACAGAAATAAAGCGGACCACCATAAAAATCTCAATCCGTTCTAACCCCCCATCGGTTAAAATCCTAGATGAAGAGGCTATCCCGAAAGAGTGGAAGATTCTCGTCCCTGAGACATGGATAATCAATAAAAGGTCTATCATTGACCACTACAAAGCAACACAAGATTCAGTTACCGGCACAGAGGTAATTGTTAGAGAAAGAATAGATATAAAATAAAGATATGGAGGTCGTCATGGATAAATTAACGAAAGAGTTGTTTGAAGCGAGAGGGGTAAAGAGTAAGGGGATTGTATCACCAGTAGCACCAAAGGATGGCACAGCAAGGCGTGGTGACGTCTCAAGGGTATTGCGTGGTATTCCAATTGGCAAAAAGTGGATGGTCACCAGTGATGGTGAGCAGAACATAATTTTGCAAAAGGGGCATATTAACAAGGAAACAGATGCTGTGGTGTGGAAGGTTGAAGGCTACTTCGGCACTATCACCGAAGCGGTAAATGAACTAATCAATAGGGGTGTGAAAGCCACCTACCTAGCAGATTTGAAGACCGTATGTGACAAGATGGTTGAATTGAGAGAAGATATACTCGGTAAAATAGATATAAAATAGAGGTGAATAAATGTGTGAATTTATGAGCTGGATAGAGAAAGACAAGAGTATTTTATTTCTAACAGCGGACATGGTATTCAACTCAGAGAAGGGTAAGAAATTACAGGAATATACAGGAGACTCCAGTGATTATACTGGTCATGGTGCTATTAGATTCTATTATGGAATTGAGAGGTATGACGGGATAGACAAGGAGTGTACAGACTTCTCAACCCCTGCCAATTTCCCCGATGCGATAACTCATGCCATTAAGGACGGGAAGATGAGGGGCTTAGGGATGGACAGAGGACTATTAACGCTGCAAGCACAGGATGAATATAAGAAGGTAGAGAAGCAAGCACAGAACAAGTATGATGAGGCAGAAATGCAAGCGTGTGATGGGCTAGCATTGGATAAGTATTACAAGGCAGATAAGCAAACATTGGATGAGCGAAAGGCAGAAAGGCAAGCATTGGATGAGTATTACAAGATAGAGCAGCAAGCAGATGATAAGTATGAAAAGGTGAGAGAAGAAGCCTTTTGGGATTTATTCGCTATACCAGAGAATAGAAATCCAGTATGGATTTAAACTGCCCAATAAAATAATAAAATAGAGGTGAATATAATGTATAGTGACCTAGATGTAGAGGACTACATAGCACGCCACCCCGACATAGGATGCACAGCAGCCACCGATCATCTAAGACGTGATAATCCAAATGCCCAATCGCACTGCTATTCTTGCCCATTCATAAAATGTATTGATGATTTGAGCAAATGCGAACGCCGGGAGTTAAAGAAATATCATAGGTATGGTGTACTTCCAATTAGTCTACTAGACTTAATACCTCTGGCAACCTATATTGAATGGCGTAGAGACATAGTAAATGTATAGGAGTGGAATAATGTTAAGTGATGACAGAATATGTGAATTAATTTGTGGTACACGGCTACCGCAGGATTGTTATTTTAAAGCGAGAGAGGGAGCTAGAACAGATAACTGTATAAAGTTTGGAGAAGCAGTTAAGTTACTCAAAGCCCAAGGGCAGACTCCTGAGGCGGGGAAAGAGGGATTCCGTAATGGCGTGAAAGAAGGAATAAGCTTATGTGCGTGGTGGGAAGATGGAATCCAATATGTAGGTACTTACGGTAAAACATTGAAAGAAGCACTGAAGGAAATTGATAAAATAATTCTTTGAAGGAGGATAGAAATGATAAATATACGAGCCCCGATATGGAATGGCGGTAAGCGGTGCATTGGGATTGCTGATTATCGACTGCCTCATGAGAATTCCATTGTAGAGATAGCAATAGGCTATACCAACAAAGAGGGAATGAAAATCTACCCCAATAAATTTTACGTTGATAAGGCAAAACTGATAAAATATCCGGTAATGCATGTAAAGGATACTAAACTATATATTATACCAATCGCTGATTTAGAGGAGAGGAACAAATGAGCATAAGAGCATATAAGGTAATAACAAAGGTACTAGGTTCAATACCATCATTCAACCTTAGCCACGATGTGGCCATATATGACTATATCATAGACCATGGGCTAGATGGCGGATTGAGTGTTCATATGTGCGGGTATGTAACATTATCAGTCGATGAACTAAAGGAGATTATAGACCTACTAGAGTTAGACGCCAGCACTGAACGGAATATTGCAATGGACATAACACTTGCAGAGAGCAAAGGCATAACTGAAATAGAATATAATTGTTTTTAGGAGGAGAGAATATGAAAACATGTATTAGGTGTAGAATCATGGAACTAAAAGCAATTATAGCTTGCGGTCAAAGCGATGGTCGAATGGTTGAAAAAGCAAAGGAGGAATTAGAGAAATATGAGTAGTACAGAAGATGTAAAATGCCCATTCTGTGGTGATGAAGGTTTTGACTTAATAGGACTGAAGGATCATATCACTGGCCGTTGCAAGGTGTATCAGGATACTATGACAATCGAGGAAGAAGCTATTAATAGAAGAATAGAGACGGAGAAAGAGAAGATATGATAATCAGAACGTGTCCCAAATGCAATACAGATAAACTAGGGAATTACTGCAATGTGTGCGGCAGCAAGCTAATCACAAGTAATCAGTGCCCAAAATGCAAAGAGATTGTCGGGATAGGAGATGAATTCTGCCCCAACTGCGGAGTGGGACTGGATTATACCGGCGTCCATAAACCTATTATTAGAGCTACTCTTCACCAATAGGAGCGATGATGAAATTATATGATTGGGCAATACTAACAATACTATGTATCGCTAATATAGTATACTTAGCGTGGTATCATGTATTTAGGAGAAGGAATGAATGGGTACATTAACTGCAGCACAAAAATATACATTAAGAAATGGTTATTTCACCCCAAAGGAAATCCATGATTTCAACCATGCAAAAGCCGGGGATACAGTAAGCGGGCATACTGTAACACAAGACGTAGCATTCAATTCTAAGCCATTTTTGGCTATGCGTAAATCTCGCATAAGGTGGGCAACCGACCTGATTAGGCGGGGGTGGACTAAAAGAGAGATATCAGAAAGGATTACACGGTATTATGGACGTAAATCGGGACGATCTCCGTGGGATTTCCTCAAATTGGAATACTCACCTGTAAAAACATTAACCGATTTTGCAGATGCGGTTAGACGTAAAATTCGGTCAAGAGTAAGTAGCACAATGGGAGGGATCTATGGGCGGAGGCTTAGACCATCGTTACGACCAAAATTCATTCCAAGACACCATCTACGTCCTAAGCGACATAGGCGATGAATATAATTGGATACCATATAACTGATGGAATAATTTGCAATTCTAATGGAATAATTTGTAGGGAACCCCCTTATCTAAATACTTTGCTAGCTGATAAAGAGGAGGCTATTAAAGTATTTTATCATTTAGATTATGCTATTGCTCAATTATTAGTTTTAATAAAGATGACAGAACTTCAACTAAGAGAATTGAATGATACAGGCATTCTGAGAACCCAAAAATATAAATTCAAATATATACCCAAAAAGTTCTTCAGCATAGGAAGCGACACGCAGTTCACTGTCTTTTCAAACATGTCTCAATATATGGATAATTGGGATCTTGACAATGGCGACCCGATTGAGAAAGCATATGAAGCTAAAAGGATAGCGGAAGAGGTTTACAAGGCTTTAGCAGGACTGGGTTTACATCCAAAATCGCTTGTATCCCCTATAGCAGTATTTGAAAAGGAAATATTGAATAAGCTGGACCTACCATCAATTGAGGATATTCCAGAAGAAACCTCTGAGTATGCTTATTATTGTACTCATGGACCATGGGTTGAGACATTTAAAAAAGGGCATTTCGAGGATACGGAGGATTGGGATATTCGTAGTGCCTATCCTTACCAGCTATCACAATTATTAGATACACGCAATGGTACATGGGTTAAGAGCAGTGAATACATGCACACAGCATACTATGGTTATTGCCATGGATTAGTAGATATAACATCGAACTTTAGCCCAATAATATATTCTAAAGCTAATGAGCAGTCATTTACACCGGTGGGGGAATGGGAAACCTATTTGACTAAAAGCGAGATAGATTTTATTTATAAATATGACATCGGGACATTTGAATTATATGACGGATGGTTCTGGGCACCAAATAAAATAGTTAAACCATTTGAAGGATTGATGAACTGGTTATACCATAAAAAAGAACAATCAAGTGGGATTGATAAGAAGATTATTAAACGGATAATGAGTGGCACGTGGGGCAAACTATTATCTGTAAATTATGATGATACGCTAGGAGACAAATTCAACGCAGTTTGGGGAGTAGAGGTAGAAAGCAGGACTCGGCTTGAGGTAGCTCGCTTCGTGCTAGACAACGGGCTGTCGGATAGGCTATTGAGTATAGCGGTGGACGGAGTATTGGTATCAAAGGAGACGAAATGACAATGAAGGCACTAGAGGATAAGGGGCTGATTGAAGGCTATGAACGTAATATATATGGCAGTGGTAATAGTCCAATAGACCGGATACCAATGATAGTCACTTGCTATATGATGCCCATAGCCGAACATATAGAATTTTGCCAATGGTGTGAAGATAATGAATAAACTAAGTGATAGAGAGCAACAAGGGATATTGTCGCTTATCAATAAAGGATTCACCATGAGAATGGTCAGTAGAATAACTGGGCACAATACAACTACAATAAGTAAACTACTAAAGGAGATCAATGATAGAGACGGTGAGTTTAGTCCCAGCACCAATAATTAACACGCTAGAGTCTTTGAAGCCAAACAAGACTATAAATGGCTCGTTGATTAATAACGAGTATGATAGATCATTCTTCCCTCCCGATTTCATGAACAATCTATATTGGGCATACCATAACAACTATGGTCACCACCCACCATTTTTAATACCCAAGATGTATCTCTTGTTATACCGTCTTGTCTTGAAAATACCGACACTAAAACAGTCAATATCTGTATTCAGTAATGACGAAGAATTACAAAAGGCCTGCTGTTTTTCAGGTTATCACAAGACTGGAGAATACCTTAAAAGGATTGCAGTACGACAACCATCAGAACACTATAATCATATAGGACTACAGGGCTTACTCAGGATACACACCGACTTATTAGAACTATCTAAGCAATACAAAGAAGCATTGCACAATCTAGCAGACGAATTAGATTATAAAAAAATAACAATTGATGGTTTAGTTCCTTCTGTATGGGTAGAATGTTATCGCAAGCCACGTATAAAAACCATAAAAGAAACTATAATGTCTATACAGGACTTCGAGGCTATTTGTGCAAGTAATACAGGCATTGCCGTCATCGACGATTTAACACGCAACCTACCATTAGAAATACGCAGTGATATTAGACAAGATTCTGCTCTACGTTGTTTTGAATTGGGTATAGACATATCAGCAGAAGATACAATCGCAGCAATAGTACAGCAGGTTACCCGTAAATCCCGCAATAATGCTATAAAACAATCATACCAACAGCGTTCACTATTCTCAAAACCATTTAAAGATAGTGACACTGAGTTATGGCAAACGATTGCTGACCCATCCGCTGACTTCATTGCAGATATTGAAGATAGAGAGATATTAACCTATGCAAGACAATAATATACTAGTACCCTGCATCGGCTACCAAAATATAAATGCCCGATATCGCCCCCTATCAGATCATACATTTGAATCTACTATTGCCGGTAATAATGGACTATGTGATAACTGTCTACAACGATTACGTGAGATATGGATAGAATCATTGTTAGAGCCTGAACATAAGGCAATGTCATTCGATACATTTAAAATAGAACAATGCAATACTGCATATGTAAAAGCTCAAGAGTATGCAAAATCCAGCGATGGCTCTATAGTTTTATGGGGCAAAAAGTACGGCACTGGTAAAACCCATCTAGCCATATCAATTGCACGATATATGATAGATAACTATCCAATGGATTCATTCAATTATCCAGTAAGATGCCCTGCTAATTTCACAACCGAATCAGACTTGCTGGACAGAATAAGAGCATCATTCAGTAATAACGGGGAGACAGAACATACAATCATAAGCCAATTCACAAAGCCAAGAATACTTGTACTCGATGATGTTGGCAAGGTCACACCGCAGAATACTGATTTCCTACACCGGATTATGTTCATATTGATTGACAGAATATATAGGCAGCACAATAGATTGATATTGACAACTAATCTAGGGATGGCTGAATTATCAATACATATGGGGGAAGCCTGTGTTAGCAGATTACATGAGATGGGGAAGATTATTGAGGTCAAGGGAATGGATTACAGATTAAACTACCCAGAGTTCGGTATAGTATAGCCTTGTGGCTTTGATTCTACAATATCTATAACCTTGACGCCAGATATATACTGGTCGTCTCCAATCTTGACTTCTACTTTTATCCTCTTGAGACAATATGGGCAAATTAGATACTTATCAACAGATCGCTTTGCTCTAGCCACATTTTCACTTATCTCTTTTTCTTTTCTCATTATTCTACTTGTAGGTGATTTGCCAAGTTACTTTAATTCCACGACTTGAACTAATGGCAACCAAATAAATTCAAAAACAAAACTAATGAATTGTTGCATTTCATTATGGTCATTTTTGAATGGGTTTGGATAACCCGTGGACTCATCAATCATTATCTCTATAGGCTTTCGTTTGTCCTTGAATGAAATGTTAGTATGTGACAAGCGATTAAACTCGTCTACAAATCTTGTTTCCATAGCACATTTTGTTAGGCAGTCTTGGAATGTCATATTTTCCTATCCTTTCTCCAGTATGTTAATTAGATATCTATATATCAGATTATAGATGATTTGTCAAGTTAAACAATGGGAATATCACTTGATGGTACACGTAGCAGGGGTGCGGACCGACTCACCAAATTTACTCATGGGAATAGGTTAAAAGACTTCATTTCAAAGCAATTATTAGATCGGACCATTCATCCATTGAAGGTTAAAACACCCACCTGAGACTATGACAAAGCCACAGCCAACAGGTGGGGAACAATTACGCATGATTATAACAAATCAGGATAATTTGTCAAGTTGCGTAACTCTAGGTACTTGTTCACAAATACCTAGAGTTTGTAACTATTCAAGAAGGAAAAGATACAAACTGCCTTAATCGCCTGATACCCATCCCCACCCTATGCCACACACTGAGCGGTTGTCTGATACAAGTTGATACTAACAAATAACTAAGGACTTGTCAAATGGGACGTGGCAAATACCATAGTTCTTTAATTACTGGCATTCATTCACCCATTCTAGCTTATCTGCTAACCACCGCTTATTATAAAGTGCATTCATTATAAAAGATAACCATAGTTGCTCCATTGAAGTAAAACTGGCAATATAATCCTCTTGTTTTTGAGCTTCCACCATAGCACGCTTATGGGGCATAGTCCCTAGTCTATCCATTGGACAACAAAAATAATTTAAGTTATCTACAAGAGATATTGGCTTGCTGTACGTCAACATACCCTGCAATTGATCCTGTCGTGGTAACCAGATAACACTTTCCCTATCTTCCCTCCAACATTTTGGCTGATAATATACATCATCCCCGTTCCTAAATAATCCTGCAAACGAATTAGGATACTCATAGCAACGTAATGCCTGTATCTCCTCTGCCTTCCCGCACATGGTTATGTATTCGTGGCTCTCATCCATTATTTGACTCCATTTAGATACTTATCAGTAGTGCTCATATATTTTTACTCTCGATTCCCCTTTGTATTGATCCGTGCTTCCAAATACTTCTCTATATCCGGTTATACCATTAGCTGAATAGTATAACCTGCAAATCATCGAATCATTATAGTTTGCATCTGTAAACCCTTTTACTTCTGCTAATATAGGCATAGCATAAAACTTCGATGTTACCATTTGGTAATCTATTATAACATATCTACATTCTAATTTATCAATAATGGCATCCGCTTCCGCAGTTGTCTGAGCAACGAAAAACTGTGCCGATTTATCTGAACTTCCGCCCCCTGGGTGGCATGGGACTGGGCGTTCTCCCAATCTGAGTATCCAATAGCCATAATCCCACCATGACAATACACCATAATCGCTTTCAGTATTTATAGAGGTTACGACTATACTTTCACCATCATCGGCAACTTTAGCAGTATATGAGGTGACTGGGGTTTCTGTTCTAATCCACTCGGTAGCCTCAAGCCACGCTGGAGGTATAGCATATGGATGATATTTGGCTTCACGTGACGATAGCGTGTAATTAGGGATAATCATAGAGGCTA
>Ga0075125_10000595_pt1 | contig 16320 bp, 17 predicted proteins | sample AntAceMetag02UKN_FD_69810 | JGI IMG/M metagenome (GOLD analysis project Ga0075125, IMG submission 69810) | Saline lake microbial communities from Ace Lake, Antarctica - Antarctic Ace Lake Metagenome 02UKN | ecosystem: Environmental > Aquatic > Non-marine Saline and Alkaline > Saline | place... | reverse complement strand
CCTAGAGATGGTCAGTTTCATCAAGATATTGCAATAACTTTTCATAATTTACTCTAAGTACCATCTTTGCTAGGTGTTATCATCCTAATAGGTTCTTCTTCAGTCGGCATATGACAACCTTCAGTCTTACAAAATTCTATATAGTGTGGATCAGGCTCTCCTAATAGATATACCGATCCAGAGCTAGTAGTGATATATCTTCCATCTGCATCAGTTACAATGCTAGTCTTAATATATTGGCCGTCTGCACGTCCAGCATGGCCATACACTTTGCCGACTACTATTATTAGCCTGGCCTCCGGTGGGGCATAAGGGTTATATGGTCTAACGCCCCATTGCTCTATCTTACCTGTTATAGTAGTCTCTTTTTTCTCTGATTTCGTCATCTGATACCCACCTATATGTGTGTTCAAAAATTTCTCGGTCGCAGATGTAATATTCACCCGCAACACCCTCAATGAGATAATCGCCAGATTTGCCTGACATTATTCCCTCTAAAGTCTTGACCTGACAATTTTCTGTCAATTGTACTGCTTTTACTGGTATGGGCAATTTCATACATGCCCTCATACTATTCATATAATCAACAGGCTGTAATATCTTAACCATTGTACGTCTCTTTCTTATTGGGGTTGTTTAGGGGGAACGCAGGGTGTACCCTTACTTACTGCATCATTACCCTGTAATTTACATATGCCTCGGCCACATTGTTTAAATATGCCTAGCTTTCTACGTTGCTTTCTTAAGGACTGTAATGAGATTTTCCGTCCAGTAAGTTGTCTTAGCTTTTCGGCTATCTCAATGTCTTTCATAGTACTAGCATTACGACTTATGTACTCTTTTTCACTGAGTGACCATACGCAATTCATAGTTTTCTCCTCTTTTTTAAAATTATAGTATCTATATGACAGTTTTCTTTACTATAATATTATAGATTTAATACACTCATAATGTCAACTCATAATGGAGACTTTTTTATGAATACCAAAAATATTCCAGGAACAGAGGTATCATCTACCTTATCTGCCAAGGCTACAGGATCGCTAGACAATATAGTTCAGCAAGAACTTAGTGTGCCCGATCCATCAGCAGATGTAGCTAAAGCAGTATTGGATGCCGATGATGAACCTGCTAATAAAGACCAACAAGAATAAAGTAGAAGTGTTTAATGCTGATACTAAGGAACAATTAACCAACATAGGTAGAGTAGATATCTACATTACAAGTAGTGGACGTGCTAGTGCTTCCGTTACTTTTAAAAATATAGAACTAGACATGGAGATCGAAAAATGGATCGAGTCAAAATAAAATGAAAACCCCTAAAACTATGACAGAAGCAGAGGTTCTTCAAACTATCAACAAGATTGCCAATATACTTGCTCCTCGTTTTAGGTTTGGATGTCACGAAATATCAGATATGAAGCAACAGGCTAGAGTCTTCGCTATAGAAGGATTAGAGTTATATGATGATACTCGACCCCTAGAGAACTTCCTATGGACACATGTTAGGAATAGGCTACATAACTTCAAACGAGATGGCTATACTAGATTAGACAAGCCGTGTTACAATTGTAAGTATGATGCCTATATACATGAAACTGATGAATGCTCTCTATGTGATACTATGATGACATGTCCTATATATTATAAGTGGTTCTGTAGGAATGAAGCCAAGAAGAATCTAATAGAACCAATTACTCTCACACATGTACACGATGAGAACGAAGACCGTATGAAGGTCTTTAACGAAGCAGATGAAGATTTGTTCAACGCTGAGCTAAAATGTGTACTAGACCGAGAACTTCCCATTCTCCTACGAGCAGATTATCTACGCATGTTATCTGGAGTCTCAGTCCCCAAGGTTCGTCGTGACCAAATCCAAGAAACTATTATAGAGATATTAGGAGAACATGGATATACAGAAGAAGACTGGTAAGCGTGGCAATCTTAGTAATACCGAAAAAGCTATTATTGCTGAAGGTGTAGATGCTAAACTAACCACATTAGACATCCAAAAGAAGTTACAAGAGCATGACACCAAGAGTCAGGTTCGTAGCATCATTACTATAGATAAACATATTAAACAGTTAATTGTTGATGACGCGGTAAGTTTAACAGTACATAATACTAAAGACTTACGGTTGGAATTACATGCTCGTGAATATTATCCATATATAGTTAAACAGTATACCGCAGATGAGCTACAATACTTTGAAGCTATGTGGGTTCAGTTGATGCAGCAGTTCCGTGAAGACATCAAACCTTCAGAAGAGATGTCCCTTAAGGAATTCATTAATCTTGATATTCTAATGACGCGTGGTCATATTGAGCGTAAGCAACATATAGAAGAAGCTGCTCGACTACAGAAAGATTTGGAGAAGGAGTACGCTAAGTCTGACGACGATCCAAGTAAAGACTTTGCTATGATAACAATGCTTGAACAGCAGGTTGCTACGGTCAAAAACTCTGCCATGTCTTTCACAACAGAATATGTTAAGTTGTTGGACCAACAAAAATCTATCTCTAAAGACCTTAAGGCGAATAGAGACGCACGTATTAAGCGTGTTGAAGACTCGAAGACTAGTTGGGCAGGACTTATGAGAGCATTAGACGACGAACAGTTGCGTGAGCGACTAGGTGATGAAGCAGCACTAATGAAACTTGCTAAAGAAAAAGTACGTGGTACACTATCGGAGTGGCACGAGTTTGCAGACGGTGTGGTTGATCAACCATTCCTAACCCCCGAATCCGTAAAGAAAGAGAACGAATAGGAACTACAATGGCTAAAAAGACAACACGTAAGAAGGTCGTAACACCTAAAGCAAAAGTTACAAAGATTGCAATTGACGAGAAGCAGGAACTGGCTAAAGAAGCAGCCGTCATACCACAAGAGGGTTTTGCTCCTATAGATGAGGAACCACAGTCTGTAGCAGGGGAGCCATTCTTAGGTGAACCCATGCACAAGCCCAACATTGAGGCTATTGTCGCAGGATTGGGTATTCCAGCAGAACTACTAGCATTACCAAAGGGTGATCAGACTGAAGACCTAGAGATTAAACCTGGTATTCCCAATATTCCTGATGTTATAACGTCGGAAGATTTATTAGTGCAAGTTCCAGAACCTACTGTACAAGTTCCTGAACCTATTCCTGCATTACCACCAGACCCAGAGCCAGAAGAACAACCTGAAGATATTCAAGCTTTGTTTAAGAAACATATAGTTAAAGAAGCAGTGCCAGAGGTAGAGGAACCGCGTCCTACGAGAGGCCATCAACAAAAGATTTTTGGAGATAAGCCAGTAAAAAAGGGTGGTGGTACTGTAAGGACTCGTTTTACGGACATTCCTATAAAAGGGAAACGATATGGAAACGTAGACGAACCAGAAACTTTACCCAAAGGACCAGGAACCATTAGAACAACCGGAAGAACTACTACTTGTAAATAAGGACTAACTGATGATACCCTTAACCATCAAACAAACAAATCCTGTGGCAATGATATTTGGCGTTACAGGACAGGACGGATCATACCTATCTGAACTACTCTTATCCAAGGGTTATCGGGTAGTTGGAGTAAAAAGACGAGCGAGCGTAAGTACTACTGAGCGTGTAGATCATTTATTTGACAACTCACGTTTTCAGGTAGTTGAAGGTGATGTGACAGACCCAAGCTCTATCATGTCATTAATGACTCATTATCATCCTGCTGAGTGTTATAACTTAGCAGCACAGTCTCACGTGAAGACTTCCTTTGAGCAACCTACTACTACATTTGCTATAAACGCCGTAGGAGTAGTTAATATATTAGAAGCGATTAGAGTTGTAAGTCCTAGTACGAAATTCTACCAAGCGTCAACTTCTGAAATGTTTGGTAGTAATTGTACGCAAGGTTGTACTATAGAATATAACGAAGTTGGGGCTGCTATGAAGGCAGAGAGAGAGGGTACTCCATATCAAGGTCCACATACTGATATAGGTATTAAGTATCAAGATGAAGACACTCCTCTTGCACCAAATTCACCATATGCCGTAGCCAAAACCGCAGCACATAATATGGTTAGTTTGTATCGCAAGGCGTATGGACTACATGCTAGTTGCGGAATATTATTTAATCACGAAACTCTAACATACGGAACTCCTTTAATCTTTAAAGATAAAGATGGATATATAGACATTTTACCTATTGGAGACATTGCTAGATTCAATACTGGTGTAAAGTTTGATTTATCTAATTTGACATACCAAGAGGGTACACCAACCACACAATTATTTGTGTGGGACAACAACGGCTGGACAAAAGTAAAATTTGTATCAGGATATCCCCATAAAGAGCAGAAGAATCCTAGAATTATTAATGCCCGTAATAGTGTATATTCTGCTACTGGAAGTCACACATGTATTTTAGAAGATGATAGCGAAAAAGAGACACAGGCTCTTGTTGTTAGTGATAAAGTAAAACTTGTTAAGTACCCCAAAACAGAACAGACCACCACAATATCATTAGAAGAAGCAGAGTTTTTAGGGATGCTGGTGGGAGACGGCAATTTAAATAAAGGTAATCCAAGATTTGCTAATAAAGATATGATACTTAAACAAAGATTTACATATTTATGGTCTGTTGTATCAGACGGCACATCTAAATATACCAAAAGTAAATCTGGATTTACAGGAAAAGAGATTGGACAAGTAACATGCGTAGGTAAGGCAGATATAATGCTAGACATCTATACCTGTGACATGAGTCCTTTTGGTCATAAAAACAAAAAAGTACCATCTGATATTTTAAATAGTTCCGTAGATATAATGGAGGCATTTTTGGTTGGGTATAACAAATGTGACGGGCTGAAGAAAAATCCTTGTACATATACTTTTAAGAACTTTAAAACCAACTCTGCGACTCTTGCGTCTGGTTTATTGTTTTTGATATCCAATGTGACTGGTCAAAAATATAATATTACTGTTGAAGAGTCTGACAAGCATGGCAAACAACAATTTTACTATTCACTTAATTTATTATCTAACAACGACAGTCCTTTGAAAAAATACCATTATGTTAAACAACTATTAGATGTAAACATATCTCATCGATCAATTCATAAGAATACTGGAATTAGTCGTTCTTTTATACGAAAAGTATCTAATGGATATATCCCGTCTAAGACTCATCATTTAGAAAAACCTAATAATGAAGTTAAAAAAATAATTGAAATACCTAATTACGACGGTTGGTTTTTTGACCTGGAAACGGAAAGTGGCACGTTCCATGCAGGTGTTGGACAGGGTTTAGTCCACAACTCTCCAAGACGTGGAGAAGATTTTGTGACTCGTAAGATTACTAAGTGGATAGCTGAGTTTAGTAAGTGGAGGAACCAAGAATTTAAAACTATTGGTTTATTAGGAGTTGATGAAGAAAACTATATTCATTACGGCTTACCTACTTTTGGTCCAAGACTATTTCCAAAGCTTCGTCTTGGCAACCTAGACGCTAAACGAGACTGGGGACATGCTAGAGACTATATTGAAGGTATGTGGATGATGTTACAGAGAGACGAGCCTGATGACTATATTTTAGCCACCGGTGAGACTCATTCCATTAGGGAGTTCTTAGACGCAGCATTTCAATGTATACAGATAGACAATTGGGAACCTTACATAGTTATAGACCCCAAGTTCTATAGACCTTGTGAAGTTGAATACCTACTTGGAGTTACCACTAAAGCCACGGAAGTTTTAGGATGGTCCCCGCGTACTACTTTTGAGGAACTAGTTATAGAAATGGTTGAAGGTGACATTAATGGCCAAACGCCGAAGACGTAGACAGCCAACAAAATTTTCCAAAAAACGAGCATACTCATCTAGGAATTTTAACGACCCTGTATACAAGGCATGGCGACAAAAGGTTCGTGCTAGAGACGGCAACAAATGTCAGTGGGCCGGTTGTAAATGTAGAACTAAGTTACAAACCCACCATATCATGAAGTGGTCAGACTATCCTCATCTAAGATTTGAAATATCTAATGGTATTACGCTGTGTAGGAGGCATCATGACGGTATTAAGGGCAAAGAGGACGACTTTGTTAGATTGTTCTCTACGATATTATTAAATAAGTTACGTGAAAAGATGCGTGACAAAAAACATAATTATAAGGATGTTGAAGACGATTAACATAGAATTTAAAGTGGATGGCAATACTGTCTCACAACAAAAATATATATATTGCTGGAAATGCGGTTGTAAATTTGATTGGTCTAATGGTGAATACATGTTCTTATATTCACTTGGACATCATTCAAAGACATGTCCCAGGTGCTTTCAAGAGGCTGGAGATGTGTTGAAACGTAATAACGCTTTTACTGTAGGATACACTGGTGGCTATATTCATGCTATACCAAACAATACAAGCCATGAAGATAAATCTATATTATATCAACTTGGTTTTAGAGATGACAACTCAACAATTGGCGTACCAAAAGATCATCATGCTATGTGCCCACCGACAGACGACAGCTATACTTTTTTATCTGGTACTGTTGCTGGAAGTGGTGATCAGATAGACTATCCTATCATAGTGGGGAGTGGTAAGCTCTCTGACTTACTAGGCGACTGGAAGGGTGGTGATATTATATGGGGACCAACATACTGCCCTACAGAAGCAGACCCATTATACGATGATGAAGGCGACCCAGTTATATTGGGACCAGCAGACGACGGTACAGTTGGTACTGGTATTCATCCTGATATGGTCCATTTCTATAATTATATGCATATACAGGGAAGTTAATGAATATAATAATTGACACAAGAGAGAAATTTCCTTGGTCCTTTGACAAGACATCGGCCTCTACTGTTGTACGCAAGTTAGACACTGGAGACTATGCTATTGAAGGGCTTGAGGATGTTTTATGTATTGAGCGTAAGATGTCCGTAGCTGAAATAGCTAACAATATTACCGCAGAGCGTTTCGAGAGAGAACTGAAACGTATGGCTGAGTTTAAATATAAGTTTTTGATTTTGGAATTTGATTACAGAGATATTGATGTGTTCCCAGAGGGAGCAAATATTCCAAAACATATGAAAAGTAAGGTACGTGTAAAAGGACCATTCATCATTAAATGCCTGACTCGCATGGCAATAAAGTACGGGATACATGTTATCCCCTGTACACGTGCGGCTTACGCGGAACACATTGCCTATAGTATTATGAAAGAAGTCTATGCTGAAGAATTTAAAAATTGACAAAAGTAATTGGATTGACCATGCGTGGCTAGGGTTAGGAGATATTTCTAAACTAGAATACGACAACCCTATGTTTGGGAGATCATCAGAAGATATAGATAGACCAGGAAGGCATGAGGCACGACTTATGCGTGACCCTCAATATCTAGCATTTGCTGCCAAAGTCTTATTAGACATACAGTTACTGCCAATGCAAGCTGTGATATTAGAGGAGTTAGCTAAACGTCCATTTCCTATGTATGTTGCCTCACGTGGATTCGGCAAAGCTATCAGTCCAGATGAGTTAGTCCGTATTAAAGGCGGGTGGGCAAAAATTAAAGATATAGAAGTTGGTGATAAGGTTTATGGTAGCGACGGTAAGCTAGCTAATGTTACAGGCACTACTATATTACAAGAGAATTTAGATTTCTACAAAATAACATTACGTGATGGTAGAACTATTGAATGCTGTAAAGACCACAGATGGAAGATATGGGATAAAAATAAGAACAAGGACAAAGATAATATAGTATGGTCTGAAGTCAAAACAAGCGAATTAGTTGGTAACTATTTTAATGTTCGTAAAGATAGTAAGTCTAAAATTCCTGGCAAGTTAACTAAAGAGTATAGATACGCATTGCCGATCAATCAGCCTCTATTAGATGAAGATAGACAAGATTTTGTTATACATCCTTATGTTTTAGGTGTGTTATTAGGAGATGGTAGCATAACTCAACATACCATTAGTTTAACCAACAACGATGTAGAGCTAATTGATAGGTTTGAACAGTTGCTACCAAACGGATATAAATTAACTAGAAAGAAAAAAGACAATTGTTATATTTGCACAGTTGTGAGAAGTTGTAAATCTGTTCCAGCATTTCATGTTTTGATTGAACACACAGGGCTTTTAGGATGTAGCTCTCATACAAAATTTATTCCAGAACAATATAAAAATTGTGCATACGATCAAAAACTAGAATTGATACGGGGGTTAATGGATACTGATGGATATTCAAAAAAATCTGTTATAGAATACTACACGGTGTCTAACCGACTATCAACTGACTTTTTAGATGTTGCACGATCTTGCGGTTTACATTGTAAACATGCTATTAAAGAATCGTGGTTTAGAAATAATAGATATGCTGATTGTAATCGTATTAGTATATACACTAAGCAACCCGTTTTTTCTCTTGCCAGAAAATTACAATATGTTGATCATGACATATCTACGCAAGGACAATCTAAGTACGACAAGGTGTTTATAACCAACATTGAATATATAGGTAAAAAAGACGGTCATTGTATTACAGTGGATAACGACGACCATACATATATTACTAAAGATTATATAGTTACACACAACTCTTATCTATTAGCACTATACGCTATGCTAAAGTGTATTCTATATCCTGGTACTAAGATTGTTATCGTTGGTGCTGCCTTCCGTCAGTCCAAAGTTATATTTGAGTATATGGAAACTATGTGGAATAACGCTCCTGTATTTAGATCATTATGTGATACTAATACTAGTGGTCCACGTAGAGATACAGACCGTTGTACTATGCGTATTAATGATAGTTGGGCTATAGCCGTGCCATTAGGCGATGGTACTAAGATTCGTGGTCTTCGTGCTCATATTATTATAGCAGACGAATTTAATTGCTTAGAAAGTAATACTATAGTAGAAACAACTAAAGGATTAGTTAGAATAGGAGATACTAATATAGATCATAGTAAGTTAGATATAATTACTGGTGATGCCTCATGTCCTACAGAACGAATGGACAAATATATTATGACACCAACACCTTGTGATGTATATGAAGTTAAGTTTAAAAACGGATATGTTATTAGATGCTCAGAAAACCATAAGCTAATGACACAAGAAGGGTGGAAAAAACCATTAGAATTATGTAAAACAGATTTTGTTGAAGCTGATAATAAATATGTTTTTCCGCAAGAATCTCCAAAAGACATAGACGAAAAAACAGCATGGTTGCTTGGTATATTAATTAGCGAAGGTTCTGTCAATGACAAAAAGCGTATTTCTATTAAAACTACAAACGAGTTATTGGCATGCAAGTTAATGAATGAATTTGGTTTTAAGGTTTGTACTAGAGAAGCACATACTGATCGTAGAGGATGGAATTGTAAAAAATCTTACGAACTTTATAAGTATGACGAAACATTAAGAGACAAGTTGTTTACTTACGGATTAAATTATACTACAGCACATACTAAGTGTATTCCGTCAGCCATCTTGTTGTCCAACAAATCTTGTGTTTATGCGTTTTTAGAAGGACTATTTGAAGGTGATGGCTCTTGCTTTTTATATTCAGACAAGAAAAAAATAGACAATCGTTTAGGTGTTGCGTATTATTCTGTTTCAGAACAGCTATGTAGAGATGTACAAATAGTGCTTAATAAGCTTGGATATGACGGATATATCAATAAAAGAAAATCTAATCTTAGTGATAACCAACAATGGTTTGTTAGACTTAATGGGTTTGATGCTTATGATTTTGCTAGCAAACTTAATATAGATAGGTTTCAAAATCCTATTAAAAATTGTTATATTCCAGTTAAACCCTTAAATTATACATACGATAAAAGCAGAGATAAATGGAAGATATCTATTAAGTATTTAGATAAGACAATACAAAAAAGAGTTAATACAAAGCAACAAGCCATTAGGACCGTTAGCGGCATTCGATTGCGAACACAGTATAAACAGGTGGTGTCCGTAACCAAACTAGAAGAACAGCAGGTTCTGTACGATTATCACTTACCACAAACACACAGTTTCTATGCTGGTGGTTTTAGAAACCACAATTCAATTCCTCCAGATATCTATGAAACAGTAGTTGCTGGTTTCGCTGCCGTATCCTCAGACCCAGTATCTAATGTTAAAGAAGCTGCTCGCCGTAAAGCCATGACGAAGATGGGTATATGGACTGCTGATGCAGAACATAAGTACAAGCAAAAGGGCGGCAACCAAGCTATCCTCTCTGGTACTGCTGGTTATGATTTTCAACACTTTGCAGATTACTGGAAAAAATATTGCCAGATTATTAGAACACAAGGCGATAAACAAAAGCTCTGTGACATAATGGGTATGGATGATGTGCCAGATAACTTTGACTGGCGTGACTATTCTGTTATGAGAATCCCCTATGAAATTATTCCTGAAGGTTTTATGGATGATAGGCAGGTATCCAGAGCTAGAGCGACCATTCACTCTGGTTTATACCAAATGGAATACGGGGCTGTCTTTACAGCAGATAGCGATGGTTTCTTTAAAAGAACACTTATAGAGCGTTGCGTTGCTTCGGATACTCATCCTGTTAACCTACCTTCTGGCCCCATATGGTTTGATCCCAAATTAAGAGGTAGTTCGGCATATCATTATGTATACGGCATCGATCCTGCATCAGAACAAGACAACTTTTCTATTGTAATATTAGAATTACATAAAGACCACACTAGAATTGTCTACTCATGGTCCACTAATAGAAAAGATTTTAAACGTAGGCTCAAGGCCGGAATGGCAGATAAGAGTGACTTCTATGGATTCTGTGTTCGTAAGATCAGAGACTTGATGAGGTCGTTCCCCTGTGAAGCAATAGCCCTAGACGCACAGGGCGGCGGTATAGCTATCGAAGAAGGTCTTCACGACCCAGACAAGATGGAATCAGGAGAGGACTACATATGGCCTGTGATAGACCCTGACAAGGAAAAAGACACCGACATTCAACCAGGTAAACATATATTACATCTATGTCAATTTGCTAAGTCTGATTGGACCTCAGAAGCTAATCATGGTCTTAGAAAAGACTTTGAAGATAGGGTATTATTATTGCCAAGGTTTGATCCCGTGAGTCTCGAATTATCAGCACATGATGATAAGTTGCGACAGCAGGAGTGGGAGAAGAAACATCCTGGACAAAAGTTTAATATATACGACACACTAGAAGACTGTGTGATGGAGCTTGAAGAACTTAAAGATGAACTATGTACTATAACTGTTACTAGAACTGGTACTGGGGTTAATGCTAGAGATAGGTGGGATACACCAGAAGTTAAATTGCCTACTGGTAAGAAGGGTAGACTCCGTAAGGATCGTTATTCTTCATTGGTCATGGCAAATATGATTGCTCGTACAATACACAGAACTGCTCCAGAGGCAGAATATCAAGTGATAGGTGGGCGTATTGGTGATATACAGCACGGCGAAGAAGGACAAATGTATTATGGTCCAGAGTGGTTTCAGGATGGCATGGACAACGGTATAATACGCTCAGTAATTAAGAGCCAATGGTAATACTATTGGCAATGCTATTGTTTTGGTGTATAATACTATTGCCATAAGGAGGCTATATAAACCATGAAAAAATACCCTAAGTCCCAATATGATCAGTCTAAAGTTAATCAGGGTGAAGCAGCTTATGTAACTTGGTCTGGAACACTTGGTGAAGATAAACCCGCGTTCGCAGCATTCAATGAAGAGATTGGTGCTCCCGTCAACCGTACTGTAGGACGCTGGAACCAAGACCTATCTAATCTACAATCAAATACGTCTGGCAAACCTGGTCTTAGTAGACAAGACTATTATGCTTTTCGTCCTGGGGAAGCTCCTGCCACTTCTGATAAAGGGATGATGGCTGATGCTAATCTAGCTTATCGTAATGTTGGCCTTATCCGTAATGTTATAGATTTGATGGCTGATTTTGCATGTCAGGGTATACGTCTAGTCCATCCTAATAAAAAGATTGAAAAGTTTTATCAGAACTGGTTTAAGCGAGTTCAAGGTAAAGATCGTTCTGAACGATTTCTAAATCATTTGTACAGAACTGGCACAGTAGTAATACGCAAGCAAACTGCTAAGATCAAGGTTAAGGGTAAAAATTCTATCCATAAGGCTGTTGCCAAGCCCGATACAGAGATTACAACGCCCGTAGTCTATAAGAATGAAATCCCTTGGAGATATAATTTTCTTAATCCTGTCTTTGTAGATGTAGTCGGCGGTCCTTTAGCGTCCTTTACAAATACTCCCGCCTATGGTATTAAGCTACCATTGTCTATTGCTAAGCTAATTAAGAGTCCAAAGACTGAGGCCGAGAAAAAACTAGTAAGTGAGTTGCCTCCAGAAGTTATTGCTGCCGCCAAGACCAATAGGATAGTTCCGCTAGAACAAGAGAAAACCAGTGTATTCTCTTATAAGAAGGATGACTGGCAATCCTGGGCAACACCCATGATACACGCTATTATGGATGATGTGATGATGCTTGAGAAGTTAAGATTGGCTGACGCTGCTGCTCTTGACGGTGCGATCTCTAAGATTCGTATATTCAAACTTGGTAACTTAGAAGCTAAGCTTATGCCTACTAGAGTAGCATCTTCTCGCTTGGCTGAAATCCTTGAAAGCTCTACTGGCGGTGGTACTATTGATATTATCTGGGGTCCAGATATTGAGCTTATTGAGAGCGATACGGACGTTCATAAGTTCCTGGGGGAAGAAAAGTATAAGCCTCATCTTAATTCAATCTATGCTGGCTTAGGTATTCCACCTACCCTAACAGGAACGTTTGGTGCTGCCGGTACTACAAACAACCTTATATCCTTGAAAACCCTTATGGGTAGACTAGAATATGGTCGTGGTGTGTTATCATGCTTCTGGGAACAGGAAATTGTTGCAGTACAAAAGGCAATGGGGTTTAGGTTTCCGGCCAAGATCGAATTTAGAATGCCTAGTTTGGGTGATGATGCTAGCGAAAAAGCTATGCTTATCCAGCTTTCAGACCGAAACTTAATGAGTGATGAAATGGTACAACACCTATGTGACGCTGATCCAGAGCTTGAACGTATTCGTATTAACCGCGAAAATAGAGAACGTGCTGCTGGTTCTTATGTTCCCAAGGCTGGTCCTTACCATGATCCTCAGTTTGGTTCTGCTCTTAAGAAGATCGCCCTGCAATCTGGTGTACTTACTCCTAGTGAAGTAGGCTTAAGGAAAGATGCTAAGACACGTGATCTAATGACATATCCTGCTGAAGACGGGCAAAAACCAGCCCTGTTAATGAAACAGCCAGTTGGTCCAGGAGGTGGCACTACGCCTACCAAGAAAACAGGACAACCACAACAAGGTCGTCCCAAGAATTCTAATGATAAAGTTAAAAGAAAAGAGAAGAAATTTGTTCCTAAGACTAAGGCTGCTATAGAGTTATGGGCACATCAAGCTCAAGTTGTTATTGCTGAACTAGTAAACCCTGGTTTGCTGCAACATTTCGACAAGAAAAACATGAGAAGTTTAACCCAGGACGAGTCTTTAAAGGCAGAGAATACTAAGTTTGCAGCCCTCTGTCACTTGGAACCTTTTAGTGAACTTGACAAACAAACTATCGCTGAGGCTTGTGCTAAGGGCGGTATACCCCAAAATTTATATTCTACTTATTGTATATGGGTAGAGGGTATAGGAGAAGAATTAGATAAGAATCTTACGCTTGATGAACTAAAATTTGTTCAAGCAAGTATATATGCAGAATATAAGGAGACTGAAGATGTCGAAGATAGTATGTGAATTTGATACAGCCGATAAAAAGCTTGCTGTAACACAAGATGGCAAGAAGATGAAAGACGTAAGCGAGGTCTGTTTCTATAGTTATGGTGATAATGCAAGCGTAGAAATACGTAGCACTAAGTATAATGAAGACGAACAGACTGTTACTGTGACTAAGATTATGGCTAGTGATGACGGTGATATTGTTGAAGAAACTGTTAAGACCGAAGCTGTTGAAAGAGCTGAAAATCTTGCTTCTGCTTTAGGTTTTAGCGTAAAATCTTAAACATGGTGTATAATTATTGAGACAACTCATGCAAAAAATACCTATATATCAATCTGAAATATCTGTCGCTGGTTTAGCTGATAAGATTCAGGCACAGTCATCTGTTGCCTTTATAAATCCGCTTGAACCCGCCACGGAAGATATACAGGAAGCCATTGTGAAAAGCATTGCAAGTTTAGGGGAAACTAACCCGATAGCCGCAAGAGCTTCTCAAAATGACTCAGACCTGTATTATACTAAATCTATCTTAGTTAGTACTTGCTGGAATAAGAACACAGACGTATTTGATCCAAAACAAACTTGGGCAGCACGTCACACTCCATCTCATAAGCCTACCAATCTTGAACATGATGAGACTAAATTAGTTGGACACATGGTAGATTGCTATGCTATTGATGCTGACGGGTCACTTATTGCAGATAATACAACTACGGATAATCTTCCCGACAAATTCCATTTAGTCACTGGTGCAGTGATTTATAAGAATTGGGAAAGTGAAGAGTTGATGGATCGGACTGTTGCCCTCATCGAGCAAATTGAGGCGGGACAGAAGTTCGTATCTATGGAAGTGCTATTTACTGACTTTGACTATGCTGTTATTACCCCAGATGGTAAACATAGTACTAAAGCACGTGACGAGAGTACAGCCTTTTTAACCAAGCATTTATGTGCTTATGGTGGAACTGGTGAGTACGACGGCTATAAAGTTGGTAGACTTTTAAAAAACCTGACGTTCTGTGGCAAAGGATATGTTGACAAGCCAGCTAACCCTGAAAGTGTTATCTTCTCTGCTGGAACCGATTTTACGTTTACGTCAGCATCTGAGAAACTAGAGGTTTCTGAAGAAGCTGGTGTATCTAATCATATAGAGGAAGACGTTTCCTCTGACATTAATTTTCATAAAGAGGAAAATAATATGAGTGAACAACTATTCAAAGACCAAGCGACCAAGGCAGAAGCTGAAGTTGTTGATCTTAAAAAACAGTTAGTAGAAGCTAATAAAAAAGTAGCTGATGCTGATGTTGCTCAATATACCTCCCAGATTGAAGAACTTAATACTCAACGCAATGCTGTGAGTGCTAGACTGGAAACAGCTAATACTGAGCTTGAGCAAAAAAGTACTGAGTTAGATAAAGTTAAAGCAGAATTAGAATCTGAAAAGACTGCTAAAGCTGAACTCGAAACCAAGATGGAAGAAATCAAAGCCGCAGAGACGACAGCTAATCGTGTCTCTACTTTGGTAGATGGTGGTATTGAAAAAGAAAGTGCGACTGAAACAGTTGCTACTTTTACTAACCTAGATGAAGAACAATTTACTGTTGTAGCTACAGAACTTATCAAAGCTTCTAAAGTCCAAACTTCTGCTGTCTTCCCCCCTAAGAAGGACGAAGACAAAGAAGAAGACAAGGACAAAAAGCAGAAGAAGGACAAAGAAAAGGCTTCTGACGAAACTGACGACAACGAGGACAATGCTGACGCAACGACTCTCGACGAAGCAGTAGAGAACAAAGCAGACACTTCTTTGGCTAACGATGATACTAAGGCAACAGAAGATGACGATACAAGCGAAAACTTAAGTAAAGTTATCGCGTCGTTTTTACGTGGTGGGAAAACCACCGATGAAGGAGATAAATAATCATGGCTCTTAAACCTGATCGCAAATATCATATTGGCACAGACATCAGCTATTTCATGAACGAAACCGCCGAAAAGGGTGAAGTTCTTGTTTTTAGTACTGGTGGTTCTGGTGCTGCTATGGATGATGCTAATGCTGTAGTTACTAGTCCAACTACACCATCTGGTAAATACCTCGCTGGTGTTCTGTTGACTGATGTGGTCAATATTGACCTCACTCGTCAGCACATCAACTGGCATAAAGACGAAGTACAACTTGGTGGCAAAGTCACCTTACTCCGTCAGGGTGAAATCACCACTAACGTTATCGATACTGGCGTAACACCTAAAATTGGCGAACCAGCTTATGTTGGTTATGGTGCAATTACTTCAGGTGGAACACCACAAGGTTGGGCATCAACCACCGCCGTTACTGATTCTAGTAGCCGTGCAGCCGCAACATATCAATTAGGCACATTTAAATCCCTCAAGGATGCAGATGGCTATGCGGCAATCGAAGTAAATATAACTTAAGGAGAGCATATAATGAAGTACAAACCTACTGAAAAAATGAACGCGATACTTCGTGCCTCCGGTTCATATAATAAAGAGGAAGCCCTTAAAGCGACCTCGGACCTTGCTA
>Ga0075125_10000594_pt1 | contig 16330 bp, 18 predicted proteins | sample AntAceMetag02UKN_FD_69810 | JGI IMG/M metagenome (GOLD analysis project Ga0075125, IMG submission 69810) | Saline lake microbial communities from Ace Lake, Antarctica - Antarctic Ace Lake Metagenome 02UKN | ecosystem: Environmental > Aquatic > Non-marine Saline and Alkaline > Saline | place... | reverse complement strand
GTTTGACTGCTTTACTTGAAGCGTTTTTTACCCATAAATAACTTGGATTATTTGGAATAAACTCATTGTTTAACCATTTTGAAAAATCATTTGCTGACATAAATTTTTTAGTCTGTTCGTGAACTTCTTTATTTTTACCTATATAAAAGTTATAAATAAATCTACACACACCGATAGTTTGATTTATTTTTTGTTTTTGTTCTTCATTTGGCTTCATTTCTATCTTATATGTTTTTAACATTTTTATCATCTACTATTTCTTTCTTATATTTTCTAAGCCCATAAATTCTACAAGAAAAAATATGTATAATACTTATTAAATCTTGTATCATCTCTTCTTGTGGACTAAGTTTTTCATTATTGACTATTTCTATTTCGCAATCAAATAATCTACACATTTCTTCAAACCAATCAAAACCAAATCTAACAAACCTATCTTTGTGAGCAATTATTATTTTACTAACTTCTTTGTTTATAACCTTTTTTAATAATTTGTTCCAATTTTTTCTTTTAAAATTCATACCACTTGCGATATCTGTTATAATATCAACTACTATATAACCTTTCGCATTTGCATATTGTTTTAAAAATTCTTGTTGATTGACTAAGTCATCTTTTTGACCCCTATTTGAAACCCTTGAATATATATAAATACATTTTGTTTTTTCAACTTCCTTATTTATATATTTATTTAATTGTTGTTCTGAATAATATCTTGTTCCACCATTCGTAATTTTAAACGGTTTTAATTCACCAGACTTATCCCAATTCCTTAATGTTGTTGTTGTTACTCCAATTTCTTTTGCAAATTTACCAATAGAATATAACATTTTTAATATCTCCTTTTTTATTTTTAAATCTAAACTTATTATATCATAATTATCGGAGTTTGTCAAGAGAAACTTTACAAATTTTTATATATTTTTATAAATTTATTTCAACTGTTTTAATCCTCCTTCTGCAACCTTTAAAATTATTCAAAGTATTGATTTTACTACTATTATTTTTTATAAATTACATATGAATAAATTTATTTTGTGTAAGTGGTACATTTATACAAATTCAATCACAAATGCTAAATTATTAAAATCATAATAGGAATTTTTAATATATGTAGATGGACAAAATTCTACATTTTGATAAATCTCATCTATTACAATATCTTCTATTATACTATCTTTATTCAAATCATAGACCTCTGCTATTCCAGAACTAAAATTTAATGTTGGAAATTCTTCTGGATTATCATAAGTGGCTTTTAAATGTTTTCCTGATAAATATTCATCTTTAAAAGTTAATATATTTCCATAATAACTTTCACCATCAACCCAAACCTTTACTTGCCCCAAACTCAAATTAATTCACCTTCTTCATATTAAATTTGTAAGTATATTTCTCACATCTATTACATAGGGATTTACCATTTTTCCAGAAGGTCAATGTCACCCATTTTAGATTTAAAAATTCATTATAAAATACTTCAATTCCTCTAAGCCACTTATAACAATTCTTAAAATTTAAAGAATTTATTTGAAATGGATTATGTCCTAAAAATTCAGTTATTATATTATCCTCTTCTTCAAATGATAAATTATTTTCAAAAGTTATTATTTCAGAATGCATTTTATTCATTACTCACTCTCCTCAAATTTCCATATATTCAATCACAGGTACTCCATCAATTATAACTCCACAATTTATATGGGGTGGTTTAAATAGGAATCATAGTTATTTTTATCATGATATCACTCTCGAATCATACGTTTTCCCGTTATATAAAGCAGATCCATTTTCTACAAATACATAGTGAATATCATATAAATTTAACTTTAAATTATACCACAATACCCCAAATCCAGTATTTGATCTTGTTGGGCTTCCATTTGTATAATCCATTTGCATACACATACTAGGCATTCCCCACATTTTTTGAGCTTGTTTGTTTAGTGCTTTACTTCCATTTTTACAAGTGTAATGTTGACTCCCATGAGTATGGAAATTTATAATATCCTCTTTAAATAAATCACTATGTCCTTTTGTAAAATTATCATTTGTTTTTAACCCATGTATAACCCCTATTCTATCTTGCCCAAATGGAAAATAAGGTACTCCGTGTTTTATGATTTCATCAAATGGAAAGTCTATATCTTTTAAAAGCCCTTCCATAGCAGGATTTTCAGATAAAAATCTTTTTTTGCGTAAATGAAAATGATTATCTTCTACTATCACAAATTTAGCATTGGGAAGAATGTTTTTCATTTTATATAGATGTTCTTCAAAAGCCGACATCTCTTCATATAGAGTATATTTTATTTTTTCAGTATCTATGAATTTTGAGAGGGCGTTATTGTTAATTCCATCTCCTCCATCTATAAATTCATCAATAAAATTTGAGTAATCATCACAAATTTGTTCTAAAATATCAATAGCGTTTTTACTTTGATACAAAAAATGTTTATCTCCTGATAAAATAGCCATTCGTATATCATTATTATTTATATAAGTTCTTGGAATATATTTTCTTTTTTCAATTTTAACTTCTATATTATTATCAATGGGTATGCAATTCCCTTGTATTATTACTTCCCCATTACGCGGAATTACACGTGTGGAATTAGGAACTCTTCCATTATAAAATTTTAGATCAAGATTGTTCTTTACTTTTAGATGTGTATTCTTTTTATCAAATGTTAAATTTTGATTTGGATTTTTAATACTCCCAGACCTTATTTCTTTACCCATACTTTCAACTATTGTCCCATCTTCAAATTGACATAGATAATAGCCATATTCTGGTGATCTATTTTTTCTGATTATAGGCATATCAGATTTACCTATAATTGTAATTTCGTTACAATTGTTAGTTTGAAATTTTGAACCATTTGGATATTTTTTAGACTTATTTTTCACTATATCACTCCCCTTTTATTATTAAATTTAACCCTTGCAATTTATGCAATAGTTCAATTTATTATTATTTTCCAGAAGTACCATACCCCCCACGATCCTTATTTTCTAAATGTTTTACATATTCAATATTTGGAACTACCATTTTCTTTTCAATTTTAAATTGAGTCAGCCTATCAAATCTATTTATTTCACCATCTCTTGTTGCATAAAATACCCCAAACCATTCATCGTTATTTCCTTTATAAGATTCATCAATAGTTGATGGACTATTTGTTAATAATAATCCAGTATTTTTGAATATAGATGATCTCGGTCTAATTTGTGCTTCGTGGAAATAAGGTAATTCAATTGCTACCCCATAACTTATTACTATGATATCTCCTTTAAAAAATAAATTAGTGTTAAAGGTTTTTACTTCTTTAAAAGCCTGACTTATAGATTGAGGATTATTTTTACATATTCTAATTTTATCTACATATAAATCAATAAAATCCCCCTTTTCTGTTATTAATAAATTCGGTAAATCTTTACTAAATTTTTTAACTTTCATTTTTTATATCCTCTCCTTTTAAATTACATCCCATCGTTTAATATGATTATTAAATCCGCCAATTTTTTGCCATTTGTTATCATTTTTTTTCATTTTTGGTTTCTTATAAATCTCTAATATTTTTATAACATCTCCTTCCTCAAATATATTTTTTTCAAAATCTTCAGTTATTTTATAATTTTCAATTTCGCCATTATGAATACAGTATAATTTTAAATATGGTTTTATTGAATTATTATATACTTTTACTTCTTGAACATAATAAAATTTTTCTGATATATTTGGATTTGTATATTTTATGTATCCTAAATATTCTATTTCAGTATTTATTTTTTCTTTCATAGAAATATCTTTATCTTCAATATCTTTAATTAAGTATTGTAATAAACCTTCATAATCAAGCTCTCTATATTGTTTGGGAGTTTCATTAGCAGTATATTTTGCAATTATATCTTCAGTTGTAAAAAAGTCAGATATATTTGCTTTTGATACAACCTTCTTGCCATAAATTTTATCATAATATTTAACTATTGTCAAAAGTTTTTTTGATTTGCCAAATTCTGTAAAATAATCAAGGCGAATTAATATATCGAGCTGATTTGTTCTCAATAATGTTTTAGATTTCATATCTATTAGTAGAGATAAGAAATCTGTGTAATTGTTTTGTTGTGACAAAGTATAAAGTTCTTGAGCTATATCTGCATTTATATATTTGATTGAAGATATAGGTTGAGATATAGAATTTTCCCCATTGATTTCAAATTTAATATTTTTATTTCTAAATTTAATTTTATCAAGTGTAATATTGAAATATTTTAATTCTTGTTTAAATAATGCAATTTTATCTTTATTTTTCTTTTCATTATACTCTTGTAATTGAGTTTCAAAAAAAATTAAAGGATATTCTGCTTTCATATAAGCACCTCTTAAAGAATCATAACTCATACAAAAACTGTGTGAGGCGTTAAATCCGTACGCACTACTATCATCTATTATTTTCCAAACCTTTTCTGATTTTTCTTTAGCTTCATCTTTTGTAATTTTGTCATATTCTATAAATTTTTTACTTATATTTTTTATAAATTTGGGCTTAATTTCTTTAAATACACTTTCTCTTTTTTTACTTATTGATTTTAAAATACTATAATTTTTATCATCTGGAAATCCCGCAAATGATAATACAGCCATAATCGTTTCTTGATACAAAATAAAACTTTCATCTACTCCACTATTCCTGATAATTTTATCAAAACTAGGGATATTATAAGAAAAATGTTCTCTATTTTCAAATATTTTATACATACTTTGGAAAGAAGGTCTTATTCCAGCTATAAAAGCACACAGTTGTTCAATGTTTTTAGGCTTATATTTCATTACCTTTTTAACAGTATTTGGTTTTTCTACTTGGTTTATACCCATTGTATATCCATTCGCATATATATTCCATACTTTTTTATTATTGTTAGTTAGAGATATTAATTCATCTTGAGACATAGATTTTATATCAGCTTTTTTAGCCATAATATAATTAGTTTTTGCTACATCTACTTTTAATAAATCATTTTTCAGAAAGTTAAAATCCTCAGCTGCCTTACCATCCATCAAACAGACCAAAGTTTCTTTTTTGGTTGATTCAGTTTTAACTTTTATCAATCCTATTTCTTCTTCGATATTTTTATTATAAATTAAATAACCACAAGGATGTGCTTTTTTATCTGATATAATACCTTGATATATTATACTTTCTTCATATAAATTCAAATATTTTTTATCTATATAGTCTAATACTGAAATTGTATCTTTTTCATCATCTTCCAAATAAGATAAATCTTTTTCATATTCTCCAATTTGGGAACTTACAATATTTGCTATTTTGAAATCAAGGTCTTTAGCTTTCGCATACATTTTAAATGCTGATTTCTTTTTGAAAGTTCCATACGCAATCATAGGATAACTATGTTTTTCCCCAAATATAATATTTTGAGCTTCTGCAAAGACTTCTGGATTTCCTAAATTAAAGTCTATATCCGGTAATGATTTTGTTTCTAATATTCTACTCTTACTCATAAATCTTTCTGGAAACATTTTTACTTTTGCAGAGATTCTATCAATTTTGGTAAAATTTAATAGATTATTTATATAAAACGAAACTGCCGAACCTCTTCCACTATCTGTAATTATTCCCCCTAATTCAATTCCTTTATTGATTATTTCATAATCTAATAAAAAATAATCAGTCATATTTGTATCGAATACAATTTTTAATTCTTTTTTAATTTGAGTTTTATATAACCCATATTTTTTTTTAGGTATTTTATTTTTTCTTTTATTCCATTGTGATAATATAATTTGTTTTAATTTATTATTTTTTTCACCTTGTGATAAATTCGGATATAAAGTTGGTAATTTAATTCTATTTGAAAAAATATCTATATTATCTAAATTCTCAAAATTCAATAGTAAATTAGTATTTTCTAAAGCCAATTCTATTTCCGTATTATTAAATATATTTTGATTTTGAAATCTTTTAAAGGCTGTTTTATAATCAGGATAGTCCATATAAAATTCACCTTCGTTATCATATTTGATACCTTTAGATAAGAGAACTTCTTCTCTCTCTTTTTTTTGATCGGGATAAATATAATGACTATCCATTCCCGCTATTATATTTATCCCATATTTATTATGTAAGTTTAATATTTTTTTATTAACTTCCAATTGCAAAGACATAGGTTGATATTGAATTTCTAACATAAAATTATCTTTAAATTTATTATATAATTTTAAAATAATTTCTTCTATATTTTCATATTTCCAAAAGGCTACACAAGCCGAAGTTATAAAAACATCATTCTCTGGTAAAGACATTATTAAATCTAAATCTAATCTTGGTTTATAATAATAACCTGTTTTATTAGCTTCTGATAACACTAAATTAATTGCTTTTCTTCCTTTATTTGTTTTAGCAATTATTATCATATGAGAATTTGTAGCATCTTTTTCAAATCTATTTTTTACCCAATAAGCTTCAACACTATATATAAATTTTAAATTATATTTTTTAGCAATTTTAAATGCTTGAAAATAATTTCCTTGGAGACCATGTTCACCTGTTGAAAGAATATTATGATTTAATTCGATCGCTCTTTTTGCATAATCTTCATATTTTACAGACGAATCTGCACCATATAAATTGCTCATATCTGAATGTCGGTGATAATTTTGATAAATTTTCATTTTTATTCACCTTCTAATTCTTTTTTATTTAATTTTAGAATATCATAATTCATATTATTAATTCTTTTTTTATTCATTAATAATCTCCTTTCTTATCCTCATCGACAAACATCTCTATCTGACTCAAATATTCATCCCAGCAAGGATTTAATTTCCTACTATATCCGCTAAGAGTATAATAATAATAACTATCCTTATCAGTAATCTTATTCCAGAAAAGTTTATCATCTTTTGTTTTTTCATATTCTAATTCTTTAATAACTAATTCATTAAGATCTTTTGTTATATCTTCAATTAATTCATCAAATATTTCTTGTGTTACATCAAACCACATATAACCATTGTCAATTGAAAATTTATCATTTACTTCTTTGGGTAACATATCAAATGAATTAGCCTCAATAGATTTATTTAGATATTGTTCTATTTCTTTTTCCTTATATTTGAAGTTTTTTAGCCACATAGTAATAGGAGTTTTTAATTCTACTACCATATCTCTTCTGATAACTGTTCGAGTTTTTATCTTCCCATTTTTTTGCTTATATGTTATATTACAAAATTTTAAAAAATCATATCCTATTTTAATTTTATCTATTGGAACACCCATTTGATGTAATCCTAAAGCATATAATTTTAATTGTCCAATTTCTTTTTCTAATTTCTCACCTTTATATATAGAAGATGTTTTAAAATCTAATATATGATAAATGCCATTTTTTTTAAATGTACAATCTATGTATCCTTGAAACAAATATTTACCAATATTAATTAATATAAATTTTTCAATTGCTACTTTGCTTGGAATAGAAATAAAATTTTTAAAATAATGTTTTATACTATTTTCGTATTTATCAGCTATTAAGGCATTTTTCTCTTCGTCATTTCTATCATATTTTAATTCTGCCATTTCCATATCAAATAAATTATTATTATATTGAGTTATACAATCTTTATATTCTATTCTATTTTCATAAACATCTTCTAAAGTCCCGTGGCAAAAATTCCCAGATATTCCGTAAATCGTGGTGCCATCTATATCAGGCTTTTCTTTTCTGATATAATGCAATAAATATTCATAAGAAAAATCTCTATATTTTTTATATCTTGACCAAGACCAAATTCTTGATTTATTATATTTTATTTTAATTTTTTCTAATTGCTCATTTGTTTTTCTACCCATTATTGTCTCCTTTTAAATATATTTTATTCATATTTTCTGTAAACTTTATTCTACTGTCAAATAATTTCTTAAAATCCCAATTCATAGCATCCGCAGGACTATCTTTCCCACCTAATATGTTAATTTTATCATATATGAAGCTGACATTTGATACGGGAAAAAACATATTACAACTTTTAAAAATCTTATTCATACAAACATCTTTATCAAAAGCAATTATTATTTCAACATTCAAATTCTTTAATATTTTAGCTTGTTGTTTTGATATTGAATGAGATCCTATTGCTACTCCTGTACCATCTAATCGACTATGTCTTTTTAATACACTTTTTTCACTTTCGTAAATAACTACATATCCATTATTTTGAATCTCGTTATAGTTTTGATAAAGTCCATATATATTATGAGATTTTTTATATTTAATTAATGGAAAATATTTGGGTATATCCATTTCATCATATAATTCTTTTATCGTTCGACCTATAATACCAACTATTTCTCCGGTTTCATAATGATAATGGGGGATAACTATTCTTTGATTTTTAATGGAAAATCCTATATTAAATTTCTGTTTTGTTCTTTCCATTATTCCATCAAGTTTAATCCAATCTTGATAAAGTAAAGGAATATATTCATCCAATATATTATTTTCATATATTTCTAAATCATCAAACATAATATTATTACAACTATTTTGTCGCCATTTTTTTAATTTACTTAATGGGTTTATAATACATTTTTTTGTATTTTTATTCTTTATAAATGTATATTCTAATCCTAAAATTTTATGTATATCTTTGATAGTTTGCCCAAAAGATAAATTATTAATTATAGAATAAAATGAATATAAATCTCCACTCAAATTACTATTTGAAAAATCTTTAATATTCAAATAATCATTTAAAGATAATCCTATAGCATTATTGCTTTTCCCAATTATAGAACATCTTAAATATTCTCCAGATTTTTTAAATCCTTTACAATCGCAATTTTCTAAAATTTTTTGATATAGCTTATTTTCAAATATGTATTTTTTTAAATTTACCGCATCCATTTTCATCACCTAATATGATTTTATCATAGTTTTTATTATTTGTCAATAGTTTTTTAATTAATAATCACTTTCTATCCAAGTTATGCCAATTTCTTTATAATAATTTCTGCTTGCGTCAACTTCCATTACTATTTGATATGGATCTGTTTGACCGAATCTGTTTTTTACGATAAACAATATTTGATATACTTTATCTTCTTGTAATGTTATTGGTATTTTAGTTTTACCTTCCAATCTATATGCTTTAATTTCATATTTTCCGCCTTCTTTTTCTTCTTGCCAAACAGTTCTAACCATTAAACATTGTCCGGCTACATCAACCATATTTTTGGCAATTCCTATACTATCTTGAGCGTAATGTTTACGATAACTCTCTCCTTTCGCAAGTTGGAAAGTACAAATTAAATTCATTCCTAAATTTTTTTCATTCTTTTTTACACTGTCATATAAATCAACAACATTTTGGGCAAGTGCCAACCAAGAATTATTATTTACTTGTCCAGCATCTAATTTTAAAGTATCCACAACCGCATATTTTACTCCCATAGCTCTATATTTTCTTATTAATTTAATAGCTGTTGCCGTTCGCCATTTCTTAAATGGTATAATTATAATTTGATTTTTCTTTTCTTTAAGCCATTCAGCAGATTCTTTTAATATTTGATATTCTTCTTTTGAAAATTTACCATCTCTAATTCTATATTTTATAATTTCTTTTTTTAATACATTGTTAGCAATCCATAAAAGCATTTCTGCCTTCCACTTTCTTTCATCTTCTTCATTTAACATTATTAATATTTTTTCATTATTTTTTATTATAGCTGGCAATACATTTGATCTAATAAAAGTACTTTTAAGTTGCCCACTTAATCCTCCAATTAATGTCAGATTACCAATTATCATTCCACCTGTTTCATCATTTAAAATTTTAAAATGTTCATATGGTAATCCAATATTTGTACCTTCATTTAACTCATCTATTAATTCATTTAGATTATCAGCTATATCAAAACTACCTACTATTTCATCAGAAGTATTTTTTACAAAACTGTCATTAAGTAAAGTTTCAAGCAAATCATAAATCTCACCTATTTTCATATCTATACATTCTTTTAAATCAACTATAAATCCCCTGTCTAATAAAGTTAATACCGTTGACCATTTATGTAATTCTTTAATATGTGAATCAAAATTTTCGTGTTCAATTAACTCTTTTAAATCTACAATAGTTTGATATCCTCCATATTCTTCATATTTTATTTTGAGTTTAGAATGTTTTTCTAAAAATGTATTAATATTTATATCGTCAATCACTTGTTTATTTTCTTTTTTAATTATATTGTTTATGATTGCAAAATATACTTTCCATATATTGTTATTAAAATCATCTAAATCAATATCCGATTGATATATTTTTTCTTTATCTTTATATAAAGCACCAATAATATGACTTTCTACCGTTTCTTTATATTCTAAAACTTGTTTTTTTGATTTTAATATTTCATTTTGTATAATTTTATTCATATTACACCCCCTATTGTTAATAAAAAAAGTCAGGGGTAAAACTTTTATATTTACCACTGACTTAATTTTACCATAAACCTTTTATTTTATTTTTAAAAATATTGCTTTTATTATCTTTGAATTTTAAATATTGAATATCTTCGCTTCTAACAAATATCTCAAAATCACCTACTTTTTCTTCAGTTTTTTTTATATTCCGTAATCTATAAACAACATTGTTAATTTCTCGTTCGACTATCATCATTATTGTATTAGTTAAATGTTGTTCATCTTTAAATCTACTTTTATTTGATATCGTTTTCTTAATTTTTATTGAGGCGAATTTAAAAGTATATAAAATTTCTTTAAAGGTATATTTACCCATTGATTTTGTTTTTTTATTACTTATAAATTTGCCTTGAGCTAATCCTTTTAACCTTAGTATAAAATATTGTGGCACTCTTATATTTTTATCATACTGTAGAATATTAAATTTAACATATTGATATAATTCATCAAATTGTTCTTTTTCTTCCTTTTTCATTATAGAGATTTAATATAATCAACTAATTGTTTTATTTTTTTAGGTTCTTCATTTTTAATTGCTTTTAAATCAAATCCTAATTCAGCAACTTTATCTTTTATTTTTGTTTTATTTGAAGCTGTTGCATTTTTAAATAAATTTTTAAATTCTATAACTAACTCTTCTGAAAGTTCGGCTTCTGATTCATTTGCAACTATATCTTTTATAATATCATCCCTATATTTTATAATTTCTTCTTTTAAATTTTTTTTATTATCAAATACATCCTTCCAAGAATCAAAACTTGCATTTTCTATAATAGTTCCTTTTTTATATTTTTGAGTTCTATCTTTTTTTACTTCCATAAAATATTTTTCATCATCTCCTTCTTTTTTTGTAAATGCTCTTAATACTATATCATAATTGTATTCTAAGCCTTTTGCTGCATCTGGAGTATAACCTATTGTAACCCATTCATCTCCTTTCTTTTGTTTTATCGGTTTTTCTTGAGCTACAGATACTACGTTGATACCTTTTGAAGCAAGCTCTATTTTAATTAACTGTATTCTTTTTGTTATTAATTTTATTTTTCCCCACTCTCTCACGGACATTCCGATTCCATCTATATCTTGTCCTTTTATCCTTGCTCTTCTTTCCGCTACCGCTAATGCTGAATGTTGTAAATTTTCATACACATTAGTTTCGCTATCGATAACTAATGTGTCTATATCATCCATATCTAAAATTTCATCAAGCCCATCTTCTACATCCACGGCAGAAGTAGTTTGCAGTATATATTTTAAATTAGGATTCTTTTTATAAAAAGCCATACCATCCTCACTATCTATTGCAATAACTCTTGGAAATGATAAACCAAATAATGTTTTTCCAACACCTGCCTCTCCATATACTAATACCTTTGCACCTATTTTTGTATCTTCAACTTTTTTAAATAAACTCATTAACTTCACTCTCCTTTAAATATATTATTTTATAATTTTATGATACTTTTGCCTATTAGAATATTTTATATTTAATTATTGAGGGGCAAAAGCCCCTCATATATTCTTATCCTAATTCATCTAACCAATCTTCGTCAATATCGTCTTCAACAACTTCAATACCTTTACTCTCTACTTCTTCTTCTTCCTCAATCATAAAATCAAAAATCAAGTCTTCATTTTTATATTTTTCATCTGTCCTTAAAATTACAGGAACTCTATTGTCTTCTTCTCCTCTCATTATAATTACGGGCTTTCTAATTATCCATTGATTAACTCTTTCACCTTTAATAGATAGTGCTGACGAAGCTTCTTCCATAGTATATGCTCCAATTTCAATCAATTCTTTAATATCATCAGGCAGATCATCTAGTTCAACTACGGCTTTTGCTTGACCTTCAATTATGTCACCAACAACTTGAATTTCAGTAACTCCTTTTCTTACTTTTAATAATTTTAATAATTTTTCATTTTCAAGATAAAATGTTTTTGAAAAAGGAATATTTTGTTTAACTTCTTTTCCATTATATAATTTTGTATAATCTACTACTTTTGCATATAATGGATATAATCCAGTTTCATTATCTTTCCTTCCGATGCTGTCTTTATCAATTAATATTGTTTGTTGAAATTCAGCTTTAAATTTATCTTCTTCTACTTCTGAGATATAGATAGATTTAATATTTTTCTTTTGTTGTATGTTATCATTGTATAGAGAATATTGGATTTCTCCTTTAATTCTTACCGTTGCATCTTTTAAAAGTTCTTTATTTTCTTCTAAGTATTGTATTAAGTCATATTCTGCTAAGAATTTTTTAGTAAATAATTTACCATCTTTATCTTTTTCAATACCTGCTCTTAAAAATGAACCATTACCAATTTCCTCAATGATTGATTTAGTATTTCTATCTTCCCAAGCAATATTAAATATATTACTAAAATCATCAACATATTTATCTTCAGTTCCTTCTTTTAGTTTTTTTCCTTTAACATTATAAACCCAATTTTCTTTTCTTTCCGAACCATAACCACCCATTCCTTCTGAATAAACTACATTCCCTTGTCCAGTATCGACACCTAAATTTAATCTGTTATAAATCCAATCAGATGTTTTAGATAATTCATCAATTTTAAAAGTATAATCTCCTATTTTAGCTTTCCCTACAATTTCAAAATTTGCTCTTCCCTTTTTTAAAGGTGTTTTTTCTACTATTTTTTGTCTTGCCATCTTTAATCACTCTCCTATTTTTATTTGAGGTATAACCTCTTTATAATTATAACATATTTTATTATTTTGTTAAATAAAATTTATCCCAAAATTGCCTTGACCCCATATAATCCGACCAAAATACTAATTTATCAATTTTTGATTTTGGTTGTCTCGAAGTACTCCATTTACCATTGTGACTTTTTACTGCATTAATTATTTCGCTTTTACCTTCAAAATCTCCCTTCCATAATTCAGATAGCCACTTTGCAGCTAAATCATCGTGATTTTTCTTTGTGTATTTTTCTCCCTCTCCATATTTTTTAGAATCGTGTAAAATCATTGCCGAAATTCCAATATCCTTTTCAAAATCACTTAATGGAATTATGTTGTAATATTGTAATAATATTTCTACACAAATTTGAGTATGAATTTTTAGACCACCTTCAACATTAGTAATTTTCATATGATACTTCCCAGTTGATGAGGCAGGTTTTGTGTAAAAGTATTCTGGCAAATTATCGACTGCTAGTTGAGTCATTTCTTTGATTTTGTTACTTTTGATTTTATTAATATATTCTTGCATTTTCACCTACTCCCTTAACTCTTATAGTATAGCATAAATACTTTTCATTGTCAACAATTACTTTATAAATTATTTTCATCTACAAACTTATTAATTTTATTTTGTAATTGTTTCAAATCATTTTGCATTTCTTTATATTTAAGGCTAGCTTCCGACTTTTTTTCTCGTTCCCAGTCCCAATTTTCTACTTTATTATTTAAAACTGCGTAATATGCTTCCGAAGTTGAAGTATATTCTTTTATAGCCATTATAACATACTTTGATTGCCAATTGTTTTGCTTTAAATCTTTATCTATATTGTACAACGAAGATTTTCCAAAATAACTGCCAAATTGTTCAGCGGTATAAAAAATTAAATGTGGTGTATTTAATTCCAATTGTTCTCCTACGAAGCAAATTTCTTCTCCCTTTAATTTTACAACGTGTCTCGTTGTTAGATTTTCCTTTTTAAATTCCATTTCACTCTCCTTTGTATTTGAATATATACTATTTTCATTCATTAATTCATTATAGCATATTTTTATTCCAATGTCAACAAATTACTTCTACAATTTCAAAATTTTTTCTTTTAGCAATATTCAGCATACTTTTACTACCAGAACTTTTACCGTCCCAAATTAATATTAACATGTCAGCGTAATTAGCCATTTCGGCATTTCTAATGTGTCCGGCTTGTTTTCCGATAGACCAATCGGCAGGAAATTTCTTTAAAGATAAATTATATTTTTTTGCATATATAACAGCTAACGAATCAACGCCTCTTGCCATACCAGATACAATTTCAACATCCTTATCTTTAATATTCTTTTGTAAAATATCCTCTACGAATGAGAAATTGACTATGCCTCTACTTCCTGCTACTATTATTTTTTTCATAAATTACCACTAAACCCTAATTTATCTTTTAACAATTCAATAAGATATACTTGTCCTTTCCCTGTAATTAATGTTTTAGTTGCTATTTTAACACCGTAGGGGGTTTTATAATTTGATTCTATAACTTCAAATATTTCATTGTCAATATATTTTTGATATGGAATATTATTTTTCATAAGTAATTTTTCATCTCTTAAAAAATTAAATAACTTATTTCTTCCAAATCTAATATCTTCATCGTGAATTATTTTAGAAAAAGTTTCAATATCTACACAATCCCTACTTTCAGTTATATGCTTTGCAAAATTTACAAAAGGTTTATTTTCTTTAACCTGTACTTCTAATATTTTTCTTTTTTCTCTTTCTATTTTTAAATCTGTTGCTAATTTAATTAAAACATCCGGATTTAAAAGAGCTTCTTCTATTTTTTGAAAAGTTAAATATCCTCCGTGTTTTCTGATGGAAGGTAATACTTCATTTGTAACCCATTTTTTAAACTTTTTAGCCTCCGGTTTTTTACTACCCATTATAGCATTGTAAAGACCACTTTCATTAACAATAACAATGGTTCTACCCTGATCCGACGAATTGTCGGTATAGCTTTCAAGTTCATCCGCGTCAAGTCTTCTTGTTAAAGCGTTGGTATCACAATAATCTAATATTTTTGAAATATCTTTTACTACAAACCAAACATCTCCATCTTTAAAAATTGTTCTTATTTCCCCAAACTCATTGTTTTTGAAACTTTTAACTTTATTTTTCATTTTAGACCATCTCCTTTTTTTTATTAAAAAAATAATCAATCACTATTGCTTGTTGTTTTTCGTATATTTCTTCCTCTTTACTTATTTGTTCTATTTCTTTTTTTAAATCACTTATTTTACTATCTGAATTTAATTTTGAATAAATCAATTTCAAAAAAGGACTATTCTCTTTTAATACAATAGAATTAGGATATTCTTCTTTAAAAAATTCTATATCTTCTTTTGTTGCCGTTGCATCTAATTCAATTACTCCATAATCAACTTTTCCTAAAAACATATCTCTAACCATTTTTATCGCCTCTATAATTTTCAATATAATATATTCTATCACACTTTTATCTGTTTGTCAAGGTTTATTTCAAAATATATCTACAATATTCTCATATTCTTCTACTGAACTTATACTGTAGCAATCCCCAAAAGTAAGCTCTTTATCTCGATCACATTTAAGCAATTCTTCTATTAATTCTTTTACCGTCATTTATGAACATCTGCTTTTTAATAATTTAATTTATATTTCTTGATATGATATTTAATTAATCGCCTAATTACCCAACCAATATCAGTACCACAAGTAATATATGGAATTTTATTACTCATTAAATATTCATTAAATTTTAACATATTATCAAAATATATCTTACTTGTATTATCTGTAAATCGTTTAATCCTTTCAATTCTTTTTCTTGAAACTGTTATATCATCTGTAACGACATAATACATATCTACCTCAGATTCAATACTTCTATCAACTTCACGTTTTAGTCGGTCAAAATTAGCTTTAGTATAGACGCTACTAAATGAATCTCCCTTCTTTTTTAATTCAATCCCAAAAGATGATTGTATCCATTTGTCTGGATTTAAGTCTGGAAAACAGTATTTAAAAGACACATCTGTAGTTCCGAATTTTGTATTAGGTTTAACTGTACACATTTCAGT
>Ga0075125_10000588_pt1 | contig 16398 bp, 24 predicted proteins | sample AntAceMetag02UKN_FD_69810 | JGI IMG/M metagenome (GOLD analysis project Ga0075125, IMG submission 69810) | Saline lake microbial communities from Ace Lake, Antarctica - Antarctic Ace Lake Metagenome 02UKN | ecosystem: Environmental > Aquatic > Non-marine Saline and Alkaline > Saline | place... | reverse complement strand
TGAGTAATTTTAGTAGATGTACCATCAGGTGCAGATACTATATCTCCTATCTTAATTTCTCCCATTGTAGTCCAACCATTTGGTGTCTTAATTTTAGAGTATAGTGGCTGAGCTTTCCCCCCGCTGGTTGTAGCTGCAAGTGCAATTAATCCTTTTCTTCTAAAACCACCATTTATGTCATCGAAGTTTTTAAAACCTGTAGGTATAAAAGACGTAGTCTTACCAGCTAAAATTTCTGCCACCAAAGAATCAGCTGTACAATTCTCTCCTATATGCATTAAGTCTTCTTCTACTCCAAGAGATGATTGGGAATCAGTTACAGCTTGTTCATAGATGTTTAAAACATCACTTGGATTTACTTTATCCTTACGTAGAATTTCTAAAGTTTTTTCCGAACAGTTAAGACAAATACGTGCTTTTCTGTACCACTCTAAAACATCTAACAGTGCTTTTGCACGATCAATATCTTTAAGCTTTTCTGCTTTTTTATAATCGTTAAACAATTCCCTAGACTCATCGGATAAAGAAATATCCTCTGCAAGTATACCAATAGTAGGTATTTGTTTTCCATGCTGCTGTACGAGAAATTCCACTCTATTAAAAATTTCTTTAACCGCAGGTACTCCAAAATATTCAGCTTTAAGTGCACCCATTAAGTACGTTTGTACCTCAGGTAAACCATTACATAGATTTACAACTGCACCTATTTCACTTTTTGGACTTGTAACTCTCAAAATAACCTCCCTAAACGGTCTTTGTTCTCTTTAAACTAGAAAATTGTAAATATATACCAGTTTTATGTAATATATTCCTTAAAAAATCTATTATATTTTGAGTCACTGCTGGAAGAATTAAAACCGAATTTCTATATGCACTAATGATTGCTTTTGCATTTTCAATTCCAAAAGGACACTCTTCATCTAAATCCATTAAACAGATTATCTCTGGCGTCTCACCTGTAATTTTTTCAATTTCTCTGGGTGTTACTAAAAGTGTGGAGAATGTATAAATTCTAAAATCTAGGTTACTATCTTGCATATGGTATAGTAAACTTGCAGCTGTTGCATTACAACCTTTATCTGTAGGAAATGCTCCTATACCTACAATAATAGGTTTCATAATTTTCTTTGTACATAAATCATGATAAATTTGATTTTGTTTCTTTGCAGAAATGGTTGTTAATCCTTCTCCATTACTAATGTTCAAAGTTTTAAATACATAATCATATTTATATGCCTCATGAAAAGCATACGGTAAACCTTTTCGTAATAAACCTGGCTTATCAACTTTTAATTTAAATGATTTAGGTACATTAATCATTATTTCCCCTACCAACCTGATAATTTTTCAACAGCAAGTTCAGGCTCTTTTATATTTCCTGCAAATATAAATTTATATTTCTTATGTTCTCTTTTAGCTATATTTAAACAAGCATAGATTGCACCATGCCCAAAATCTTCAAAAACTCTAATTATAGGAACCGGTTTCCCGTGACCTAATTCTTTTTCTAAATCCTCCGGATATGGAGTACGTATCCTAGACATTTCTTGATAATAGTTTGCATCATAAGCTATTGGCATTATATAATAGTAAGTATCTAATAAAGGAATATCAATACCTAATTTAATCATCTTTCTTATTGCTACCAATACATCGTATTTACCTGTACGTATTTTATTCAATAATTCTTCTCTCTTATTCTTTGGAACTCTACCATCAAAAGTAGCTACTTTTAATCCTTTATCTGTAAGCAATCTATATAGTTCATCTATATGTTTTTTTCTAGGAGTCACAGCTAATACCATTCTACCGGCTTCAACATCTTTCGCAATCTGATTACAAATTAAATTGTTCCGCCTTTTATTACCAACCAATCTACTTTCAAATGTAACCCACGACCTAAACGGAAGTATTTTAAAACCTGTTTTGTGTGTGTGCACAATACATTTCATTTCTTCAGCTTTACCTTCAGATGTAATAGGTCCAATAATATCATGAGTTAAAAAGTCTAATCTATCTTTTCTTTGGGGTGTAGCTGAAAGACCTAATCTATGTTTTGTATTTAATTTATCTACCACTTTACGAAAACATTCAGCAGCAGCTAAGTGGCAATTAGATACAAGAATAGGTGTACGTATACGATTTCCCTTAGGACCTTTAGCTAAAACAAAATAATTGTGTGTGTCTTCAATTTCTAAATTATATTTGTGTGGAATATGTTTTGATTTTACTGGAACTGTAACATCATTTACTTTAATACTACAGTTATGTGAAATACATTCTTTTCCTTTCATATTTTGAGCTTGAATTTCTTCGGTAGTTGAAGAAATTATTTTATGTGTTTTAGAACTACGTAAAGCACTTTCATTCTCTAAATGCATATCAACCCAACCGTCATAATTCAAATTCTTTGAACGTGCAATAATTCTTTTTTTAATAATCTGTTTTGAATTTAAATCATAAGAAAGTACGTGGGTAATATTTGGATTTTCAACAATATCTTTAATAGACATATATTTATCGTAATCCACCATTACCTCAACATCTTTCGGAAAACATTCATCCACAACAACCAATCCAAAATTATCCTTAATCCGTCTTAAATTCTCAGTACCTTTAGCTGAAATAAAAGATTGATATGTTGTTAAACATACATCATATTGGCTTAAGTCATCTCTACAATTAGTTAAGTCTACAATTTTCTTTGTTCTATGTTTTCTTCGAAGTGCTTCTAAATTTGTATGTTTATGAAAAGTATTAAGAAATTGTGTAAGAAGATCATATTGGTGAGTTAACACTAAAGTTTTAACGCCAAGTGCACAGATAAGAAATACACTCATAACCGTCTTACCACTCCGTGGAGCAGACTTAATCATACCGTACTTATATTGCATCCAATCAGCAACAGTTTTTTGTTGATTTTCCCATAGATTGGAAGTAAATTCTAATTCGTGGCTAAAAGATGGTGCAGAAGTTTGATCTTGAATATCAAGTTGATGAAAAGTTTTATATATTTTTCCTAAATTTCCTCTACAAAAAGCATAATAACCCTTACAGCGGTTATAAGTTTTAAATTCTAAAGCTTCACTTAAAGGACAATCCACACAACCATCTGGTTTTTCTTTACATTTTAAGCACTTCGGATCTTCTAAATAGTAAGTAAATTTATCTAACTGTTTTTCTGTTACAGCATTAACCGGTACATATAATCTACTTTTTAAGAATGCTTTCACTCACATCTCCTCTATTTTTATTCTGCCAGGCAGATTAACCTGGTTAAATCTCTCATTTCTTTTTACAAAACAATACAATTAGTTGCATTTTTATTATTTCCAGAAATGCCACCACCTTTTTTGAGACTTTTTAATTAGCTGTAAGTCTGATTGATAAGTACAAACAGCAATGGCTGTTTTTATACCAACAGCAATACCACGTCGGACTTTATCACTCTCGAGGTCTAACAAGTCGATTGCTTCTGGACTGTAATTATAAATCTGTAATGCTTTACGCTCTAATTTAGTTGCTTCATACATATTTTTATCTTTCTTTCTTAAAATGCTTTTAACTCCCTCATTACCTGCTTTAAATCACCAACAGTAAATAATGTAATTTGTAGTCCATCTTTTTCTAAAGACAACGATGTATCTTTCAATTTCAAAATTACAATATCACTATTTATTTGAAGGAAAATTTTTAATGCAACAAGCCAATCTCTAGGCATACTATTAAACTTCTTTATATTTATCAAAGGACCACCTCTTACTTAATGTAATTATTTCTTCTTTAATTTGTCCAGGCTCAAGGCCATGAGGATCGGAGAGGATTTTACATGTTATACTTCACCTCTATCTTGCATATACTGATATGCTCGCGCTCTTCCAGTTAGTACCAACCATGCATGATATATACGCTGTTTAAGTCCATAAAGCCCACCAAAGGTTAAAGGCCTTGCACAATACCATTTATCTTGGATAGCAACTAAAGTTGGGTCAGTTAATTGATTTATTAAACTATCAATTAATATAGGCTGTGTCATATTCATATTATCGTCTCTCCTCCTTATTAGTTTAATCTCTTAAGCAAACATTTCAGGTTCCCACTAAGTTACAACCCAAACAGTTACATTCGTTTGGATAATCTTTATAATTTTTTCCGGTTCCTCTGAACTCCGAAGCATAAAATATTCTATGATAGTATTCTCTAATTATCGATATAACTTCTAAAATAGTTTTATTACTATCATGATGTAAATTTGTAAAGAAAGATACTCTAGATATTTTTGCAGATTTACTGTTGCCAGCTGATAATGCTGTTGTTTTTGAGGATAACTCAGGATCGAAAGAAGTTCCTCCCCAACTGTAACTTACAGAATTACATAGATTGTTTATAAAAAAGTGATCTTTAAACTCAAAACGATTTAAAATAGTAATAGGTAACATTATAACAACCCATTTTTCATAAAAAAATACAACAGCATTATACTTACTATCAAAAAAATACTTTCTTTCCAGTTTAAACAAATCTGTAACATCTCCACCATCAGGAAACATATTACTAAAAGAATCATAAAATATTTTTAATTTTTGACAGTAATGTCGTATTGTATTTTGTTTTATTATATCCTTATCTGTATTCTCCATTTTTTTATATTTAATGCCATCTAATGTTATAATATCTTTCATAACACCACCTCTCCTCTTTCTTTAATGTACACCTTACGCCAGTAAATTCTAGAATCTGCTTTAACACAAACCATACTGTGAGCTTCAGCAGGTCTTATAATTACATCTTTACTGGAATAATCCTTGTCTAAAATTCCATAAATACTCGGTGAGCTTATCGGAAGGTTATTCTTTATGCAGAATGATTCAAAATCTAGCCAACTAACATAGTTGTTATTTTCAGTTTGATTGTACACAAAAAGTACAGGTATTTTTTTAATATATGTGATTACACCGTATAAAATATATGGTGCTTTAACAGCCTTTTCAATATTATATCTACGTACAATCTCTTTTTGTAAAGAAAGCTCTGTAGGTGTAAGCTTAGAATTTAATGTAGCAATCATTAAAGGAGAATCTAAAGCACTTCGAGTAAATCTGATATGTGTTCCTTTAACCTTTTTAACTACGATAACTTCCTCATCTGCAAAAGAAGGTAATGTAGTAAATTCTACTATACCGTTGTTAAGGTGTATTTCCATCTTTAACGTCCTCTTCTTCTTTCTGTTCTTCTTTCTGTTCTTTTTTTTCTTCTTTCTGTTCTTCTTTAACACCAGGTTGTTGTATAACTTCTTTACTCTCTACAACATCTCCTGTAATAAATTTTGGTCCATCTTTCATAACTATCTCCTTTTCTATTCTATTCTTTCTATACTTTTACAGTTTTATCAGGACGAAAACGGATAAAACGTGGACTTCTTCGTGTTTTTGTAACGGATTGTTTATCATCCTGATATTTTACTTCTATATAATAACCCTTTAAAAAATTTCTAAATTTCCATATGGTTTCTCGATCGCATAAAGTACCTACATCTAATTTTTGGAATTCTTCTTTCGTGCCCTTTAAATTTCGATAATGTATTTGTTTCTTTGGAGGTTTATCTTTAAAACCACCTCCAACACGCAATGTATCTTTAGCCCCTGGAACATGTACAGTAATTTTACCTAATCTATTACTATTCTTATTACTACCTAATTCAAAATCTATAATCGAAAAATCTTCAGTGGCTTCTGGTTTTCTTTTTAACCAACTAGCAACTCTTTCCTTATTCTTGTAAGAAGATTGCATATCTTTTAACATGGTTCCCTCAAAACCAAAATCAAGCAATTCTGCATAATAATCATCTATTTCTTGTTCGTTATGTAAAACTTCTTTCATTACATAAAAGATATTAGGGTTTGTATTGTAGTCTATAATATCCCTTAAAAGTTCATCTCGAACTACACAGGTAGTTTCATCTTCATAAAACTTAGATGCTTCAAAAATATCTAAAGATACAAAATCAAACACAGCAAATTCCAATTCGGATTCAATCCGAGCAACTACTGCTTCATTTTTAGCTCTCGTAAAAAGCATACCTGTTTTAGCCCACGTACTTGTGTATTCATCTCCTTTTTTTAACTCTGCTGTAACTTCAATATCAAACACTCCATTTTTACGTTTATATTTACTTAACATAGATACAAAATTCGCACAGATATTTGGTATTCTATCTGTTACATCAAAACCAGAATGAGCTAAAGCTGCAGGCTTTGAATTTCTAATAACTATAAACAACCTACGGCCATCAATTTTAGCTTCTCCAAATATAGGATAGTATATCTTATACTTTCCATAAGTTTCTGCACTCATTCCAAGTTTATTTCTGGATTCAGCCATTTGATTACTCCGGTAGAAGAGCAAGTACAGCAGCTGGGTTGTCACGTAAAACTGCATAATAAAGTTTATGCAACGTACGTTCTACTTTAATTACAAATTCCATATAATCCTCAAATTTTGGAAAGCGGGAACGAATTTTTACAGTTAAAGTTGTTACTCTTTTTCGCATTTCTTTATTTAATTGAACAAATTTGATAAGGGCTTTTTCTCCTACACCAATATCAATTCCTGTACCGATATCATTACAAGGTGTTGTTAAATCCTCAATACATAATGAAAGATTTGCAGATTTTTGGTAGTAATTACAATAAGAAATTCCCTTATACATGCATAAACGTACAATATCGGGGTTGCCTGTGAATGATAATCGAATTCGACTAGCTCTAACTTGATAGACTATAGCTTCAGATGCTTGATTAACTACTGTTACATGCATAATTTTACCCCCTTTTTAATGGTTTTTAAAAGGTTTATATACTATTATAATTATACCACTTTTGAAAGGAAAAATCAAGCATTCTTAGCATTTAAACAGCTCTTCATCGGTAATTTTATTTTCTGGATTAGATTCTTCTATTTCGGGCTCTTCTTTAGGCTCTACATTCTCTTCAGGCTTTTTTTCAACTTTTTTTTCAGTTACATATCCATCTATAATTAAATGCGTACTACCTGCTTCTTCAACAAACAATATTCCTTTATCCTGACCTAAAAGGTTACCTGTTATTTTCGTAAGTCTGGGCAAAGTTACGTATAATTCTATTTCTTTGGCCATGAGATCTCTGAGTTTTGTGACCTTGCCTTGTACACTAATCTTTTCTATCTTAGTGTTTTTTAAATCAATCTGAATAGTTTCTTGTAGCCCTTTAATTTGAATTAAACTGCCATTCACTAATGTTACTTTTCCTTTAATCTTTTTTGTTACTATTCGCTGTACATGTACCGTTTGTTCATCCATAATTTGAAAGCCTCCATCTTAAAGGTTATACTAAAAATTATACCGCTCCTTTGATTAAAAATTCACTATTCTTTTTTTACGTTTTTTGGTTAAAAAAGTTATTTTTTATGTAGAAATAGTTGATTTATCCCATGAAATCATGTATTATTATAATATAAGGAGTTAATTAAACCATTTAAAAAGGAGGTTGCAAATGTTCACAAAAGATCAAATCAAATCCATCCACATTGATTTAAATGAAATGCTTCAACTCCTCGGAAAAAAACATAATGTAAGATTAACAACAGGAACTTTAAGGTATGGGGCCAATGATTTAAGAGTAAAAATTACAGGTCAGGTTAGAACATCTGATGAAGTGGTAGCACCAGAAGATGAATACAGGAGCCAAATAGTTTCTGATTTTAATGAATTTTCCACAGTATTTGGAATTCCTAAAAATGCTCTTAATCAAAATATTGTTCGGGGAACAAGTGTATTCAAAATTATTGGTCTTAAACCAAATAACCGCAAATACCCTCTAATTGTTCAAGGTTCTAGAGGTGGTCGTTACAAAATTCTCGTTACCGATAAAATTATAGATCAATTAAAAAATAACTAAACGGAACGAGTATAATTTGTCCCTTATTCGAAGAACGGAGGAGGAACTTGCATCAAGAAAAGCATTTCAAAGATTTCAAAACTTAAAAGGGGTGAGTTTAGTCTAAAAAGATGGAAAAAGCGGACTTAAAATTAAGTCCGCTTTTTCTCTTTCTTACATCTCTTTTTTTCTCTGCCTAACTAAACTTTTTGGCACTTCAGCTACAAATTTCAATTGTTATCTTATCGTCCAGGTATATTTCTCTGTATCTTTTTAGAATTGCATAAGATTTTTCAACACCGTCTCTCTTACATCTTCCATATCACGTGAACTGCCATTAAGCTCTTCTAGCTCAACGACTTCTAGGGTCTTAGACTCATCTAACGACAACGCCTCTGCCTAGTTTTTGTTTTACATCCGACTGCGTCCCACAGCCAGATGAGAAATTATCTACTTACATCTCTTTTTTTCTCTGCCTAACTAAACTTTTTGGCACTTCAGCTACAAATTCATACTTATTAGTAAGTGGAAGAATTGATCTTAAAAAATCAAAATCTAATTTATTTACTTTTGCTTCTACATCTATTTCAGCTGTACTATAAATGTACATATCCATAAATGCTAATCTTAAAGCTTTTCCTTTTACACTTTGTATAAATTCAATTAAAGAATTTAGTTTTAACTTTGCTAAATCGTATTCAATACATGCTGTATTGAATTGTCTTTTTCCAATAATACCTACAATGTATTTCATAATCGCTTCCACAGCAAGTAATTTCTCTCTTTCACCTAAATGCGAAATAATTTCTCCTACGACACTACTTAACTCACCATTATGTTTTGATGATGATGATGAAATATTTTTCCGAATAATGGTTGCGCGTACATTTACGGGTTCTGTGGGTAACACATCACTTATACCATCTTCTGGAATACCAACTGCACAAGCTTCTAAAGCTTTATTTAATGCAGAAGGTGTTATAGAAAAAAACTGTACAGAATCTGCTCGCTGTTGCGCATCTTTAATTTCTAATGTAACTCTGGATAAGTTTAAAACTGTGTCTAATACAATCACCTTAACATCATCTAAAGGAAGCTTTTTGGCAACTTCTGCTAAAGTATCTACTTTAGAAAACATTACTACTTTAAATCTACCATCCGGTGTGTTTATAAAATTTTCTGCCTTAGATAGCGTAAGTTCGGAAGTATTATGTATAATAAAGGGACAAAACTTATCTCTATCTATAAGCAGGGATAGTACAGCTGGTGAATATTGGGTAAAACCTATCATTCTTTTCTCCTTAACCTTTACTCTTTCTCTCTAACCACGTTTTTTTAAACTGAAGTCTAATTTTTTCTATACTCTTAATACCTTTTTTAATAGCGAAAATCCTGCTTTTAAAATCCTACAAAGCTTGTTTTTAAATGGATCTATTTTTTTACTTTTTATTCTTTTCAAATGAGATAAATGTCTTTGATACAAGATATACTGCTTAATTTGACCTTTACCTATATAAAAAGGTTCGTATATAAAACATATATTATGATAGCAATAATGACCTAACTTTCTTGGATCCAAATATACATAAATATAAAACATTTAGAAGTCTATCTTTCTACGTTTAAATTTAAGGTAGATCTTCCGTTCTTATATTCTGCAAGATGAATACGATCAAAATGTTCTAATGGAATTGGAGCTTGCAGTTGACCACTTTCATCGTAAGAGGATGGTGAAATAACAATTACAGTCTCAAAACATTGTTTAAGATAAGGAACTAAAAACTCACCAATTGCCTCTCTTCCAGCACTATCTACATTAGCATCTATTTCATCTAAAATGATTAAATTAGATTGTTTTTTTGCTGACACCAACCCAGCTAACGTAGGTATTAAGGCTATTAAAAATCGTTTTTTGTATCCACCACTAAGAAATTTAACATCTTGAGGTTCCTGATTTCCTCTTTTGAAAAGGATATCAACAGAATTCTCTGAAGGACTTGTTGTAAATGAAATCTGCTCATTAAATATTAAAGGAACAAAAATATTTAATTTTTCTGCAATAAGGTTTGAAATCTTAGTAACTTCATCCTTTTTTAAGTTAGATGGTGCATATGCCTTATAACAGGCATTTATAATTTTTCTTCGAGCTACTATTTCTTCTACCTGTGTAGCTAACACTTTTTTCGTCTCTAACTGTGTTGTATAATCCAGGACGATAGTACTCATCGTCAATGCTTCTTTTTCATCTGATGCAATACCTGGAATTGCATCATCTAATACTTGCAATCTCTCTTTTGCTTTTTCAAGCTCTAATTTAAGCTCTTTTCTATTCTTGACTACCTTAGGTAATTTTGCTAACTGTGTTTTTAATGCATTCTTTTCCTTTACAGAGTCCAGTTCCTTTCTTAACACTTCAAGCTCTGTTTCTATCTTACCTAAACTGTTAATTGCTTTTAAATAATCTGGTTTTTTTACTATATACTTTAAAATTTCTTTTTTAAGTCTTTTAGCCTCACCTGTATGTTTTAAATCATTTTTTAACGTAGATATTTCAGCACTTAAACTAACAATATCTATCTTTTTCCCTTTATATGTGATTGTTTTTAATGCAGTACTTACTTCATTTAAAGAATCTAAATAGGTAACCTGTTTATCGTACTGCTCCTTCAACAATTGCTTTTCTTGAACTGTCTTTTTAATGGTTGCTATTTCTTTAGTTAGTTTTACTACTTCTGCTGCAATATGTGTACTATCTAATTTTTGACCGCATCTTGTACAACTACCACCATCTGCTTTTAATGTAGATAATTCTTTTAACTGTGCTTGACGATCTTTTTGACTAGCCCGTAAACTGGCTAAACTGTTTTGCACCTCATCTTTAAGCTGTATTAATTTTACAGGCTCCTCTTTTAATTTCTCCGTATAAGCTGCAACTCTTAATTTAAGATCCTCTCTCCGAACAACATCATTATTGTTCGCAAAAGCTTGTCCTTTTTTCTGTATTTTCTCATCTAAAGCAGTGCTTAAAGCTGCCTCATCTTTATCTACGTAGACTTTAACTGCAGCATACTCTTTAAGAAACTTCTCTTTAGCTGTCCAATCTCTAACACAGGTTTCTAATTTAATTTTATTCTGCTGTAAATCAGTTACTTCTTTTTCAACCACATTACATTCTCGAGAAGATCCATAATTAGAAATTGATTCTTCTAACGATTCTTTATGTGTTAGGTCATTTAAGTTGCTTTCAATACCTCTTCTTATATCTTCAAGTTGCGTCTTTTCTTGTTGAGCTTGTTGTAAATAATGTGCGTATAATGCAGCTCTCTTACTTAATAGTTCTGCAGAAGGATAAATTCTTAATTTATTTTGTAATATATCCACATCCTCCTGTGCCCTTAATACCTCAGCTAATTGAGCATCTACATCATCCAGTTTGAATTTAAGTTGAGTTCTAATTTTGTCATAAATATCAAAACCAAAAACCTTACTCAAATAAGCTAATCTTTCAGAGCCTTTACCATGAGCTAGTACATGAAGGTTATCTTGTGATAGATAATAAAAGCCACAAAATTCATCTGGAGTAAACGGAAGAAGATTTGCAATGTATCTTTCACATTCAAGTGTACCACCTGCAATTTCTAAAGACTTACCTCTTTCTAAAATATCGTAACCATCTCCTAATTCTTTATTGTTAAAGAATTGTTTGACTTGAAATGGAGTATTATCTACTTGTAACTTAACATGACCGTAGTAACCAGTATTCGCAATTAATTTTCTTTTTCCTCTAGCAGATAAAGGAGTATAGCCAAATAAAATATTATGAAATACATTAAATGGTAAACTCTTACCTGAAGAATTACATCCACCAATATATACTGCACCTTGTTTAGCTAAAGGTATGGTAATTAATTTATCTGTACAATATGTCTTAGCTTGTTTAAAAGCTAATTCCTCGAACTTAATCAACGTATTCTACCCCTGGAAGGAAAGAACAATCTCCTCCTATGTAACAAGTGCACATATCAGGACAACCAGAGCGACCAACTATATCAAACTTACCGTCTTGAAGTAATGTTTGCACTAACCTGCATTGTTTGTGGTCCTTCACTTGTATACTAATTGGTTTATCGTCAAGATATCCACTTAAGATTATCATTTAAAAATCCTTATATTTAATTTTTGTAATAATTCTACCACAGGTTCTACCTTGTAATGGAAGTTCGGGTCTTAAAACTAAACCTTCCGCAATAAAATCACCCCACTGTGATTTAAAACCATTTCGAGTCATCTCAACAGCTTCAGCTAAAGTACCTTTACCTATTTCATCTGAATGTTTAATCTTTAAACGGTTGGCTATTTCAATTACATCCATTCTTCGTAACCAATACTTTCCAATTTTTACATCAAACAAAATAAAAGCTGTATCTTTAGAAATATACTTTCCAACCTTTTCAATTCCTCTACCTATTCCTTCACCGTACAGGCAAGCACTGCATCCAAAATAGTCAACTAATTTTTTAAGAGGAAATGTTTCCTCTAACTTCTCAACTATATGTACTGGAAGCTGTGCATTATCAGTTCTTCCTTGAAAGGCTCTTACAGTAGCGTCATGATCAAATTGCACACGTAAATTAATACCATCTAATTTTTCATCAAATCTCCAAACGTTATTTTGTAAATACTCAAATTCAGGTAACGTATATGCACCTATAATAACCTTATTATGCTCACGCTCTCTTCTAAAGATTGATTGAATTTTATGATATTTTTTCATTTAATTTTGCCCATAATCCTTCGGTTGTGGCTTCAACTAATTGTAGGTATTTTTCCTGTAAATCCTTTTTCTTAACATGTGCCTCTTTAATTAAACGAGTTGCATTCGCACATACAGTATCAAAACTTTGATTGGCATCTATAATTTGAATATTAGGAGCTTCAAAACTGTTGTAGATAGCTCTAGCTTTTGTTAGAAAATCATGTTTCTCATAAGCTGTATTGTTACCTCTTTCATCAATTCTATCCAAAGCAGTATTTACTGCAACATCAAGGATAAGGACTAAGTCTGGATTAATTATGACAGGTTTATTCAAATTTAGGATTAAATTGATATCTATATCACCAAGGCTTTGATAAACTAAATTTGAATAAAAATAACGATCTAAGAAGATAGTTCCATCATTATCTAAGGTAGGTTGTATAAATTGTTCTTTATTTTGTGCACGATCAAGTAAAAAATAACTTAATTCTTCTGTGGCAGAAAGTTTACCTAAATTATCTCTGATAAACTTTCCATACATACCCCGTGTTGGTTCAAATCCACGTTTTGGATTTAAGATACTTAAACTATGCCAACCCAAACAAGAATGTACTCTTTCGCAAATACTACTCTTACCCGAACCATCTATTCCTTCAAATACCACAAACAAGCCGTGCATATTACACGGCTTGTTGAGTTCAATTTTCATATATTACCTCTTAACTTAACTTACCCTCTTCATTTGGGTGTATACAATTGAAAATTAAACTTCCAAGATAATCAATTACATCATTAGTCAATTTTCCACAGTGAATACACTTCCCTTGAACCATACTCTTATAATGCGCTCTATCCCCTGTTACACCTGAGATGAAAGGTATGAAAAAAATCTGGGATGGAAGTAACTATCCCGGGATGGTGAACTGCCATTAAGCTCTTTTGGCTCAACGACTTCTAGGGTCATAGACTCGTCTAATGACAACGCCTCTGCCTAGTTTTTGTTTTACATCCGACTGCGTCCCCCAGCCAGATAGAGTAAGAATCCACATTGATTTTTTATCTCCATTTTCTCCATTTTTCTCCTATGACAACTTTTTAAGAATCTCTTTATTTGTTTTTAGAACTTTTTTCCCTTCTTCAACAGTAACTTTTTGATTGTCCAGCACTGCTTTTTTAATGTCTTTATTCATTTTACTCCTTCTTAACTGCATTTACTCTTAACTGCATTTACTCTTAACTACTCTTAACTACTCTTAACTACTCTTAACTCTTAACTTCTAATGCAACTTCTAATGGATCATAATCGATTGCAGTTGCTTTCTTACTTTCCTCGTCCCATTTAAACCAACGAAATTCATCTTGAGGTGTAATAAAAAATACATATTTTTGGCCCTTAATGTCAACTCTTGTCATAGGATTTGGATTGATTAACATTTCGTTTTCGTTTTCTTGCTCTTTGAATAATTCCGAAAGCATCTCAGATAAAGCTGCAAGTCGAACAACACAAATTGATTTGTTCACTGTATTCTCTTCAAAACGGCTGATCTCTTTTTTCATGGCGTTAATAATTGATTCGGGTGTCATGAAGTCTCCTTTTAAGATTAAAATTTATAAAATATAAAAGTAAAAAATTAAATTTTTAATACCCACCCTAACCGCTCTGTACTTCTTACTTCTTATTTTACTAAAACCGGTGAATTTTTTTATGCATATTGATGTACTTCCACCACCTCCATAACAGGTAATGAATTTGGATTAACTGTATCTTCAATTGTAAGGAGTCTATTATCTAAAATACTCAATTTAGCCTTTATTGTTAATAAAGTAGCGTTTACTTGTTTTAGTTGATTACAAATTTCCTGTAAATATTCATTACTCATTATATTCCTTTTTTACAACACATCTTTTAAGAACTGACCTGCTTTTAAACGAATAGGAGTACATCCTGCTTGATTTTCTAACTCATCTATAAAATTATCCCAATTATCATCAAGCAGTTTAACAAAATTCGAATCACTACCTCTAGCCCTAAAACGTTTCAGATATTCTCCTTTTAAACCACGTTCTGGAAATACCAGTGCAAAAGGAATATCTGCTTCCACTAAAGCATCACGCACAACTTTGTGAGAAGAAACAAAGACGAGCTTCTCAACCATACATGAAATTATGTGGTCTATATAGTTCTGTGGAAAAAGAGGATGCCGAACACCTTTTTCAATCCAGCTAAATTTACTACTATCTGAATCTGATACTAATTTTGGATATTGTTTGGTGTAATAAGATTTTCCTACACCAGGAAAGCCACTAACAACTTGTATTCATAACATTTTTTGACCTCATCTGATTAATCTTGTCCTTCAATGATAACTTTTTTTACATCAACCGTATCCTGTAGAGGAGTAAGCTCCACCGATTCCGCTTGAACGTCGTTCTTATTTTTAACAAATGAAACATTACCGTTGCTATCAATTGCAATTGGTACTATAGCCCCACATACCGGGCAAAAAATAACTGCTTTCCCGGCAAAAACTTTAACCGTAAATCCTTTCCCACTCATATCTAAATCAGCGTGGCAAAATTCACAAACCATAATTATTTTCCTTTCATCTAACGCCAAGGTCAAGAGCGCCGTCTTTTTGCGCGTCTACCCTGTTTATTTTCACCTTTTGCTGTGTGGTTATTTTCCTACACCAGAAATAACTTGTACTAACATTTTTGTACCTCGTTAACTATATCTCCTGTCATAGCCAATAAAAGAAAAGAAACATCAATAGAATATTTTTTAACTTCTGAATACGTACTTACCATAATTCTCAATATGTTAGACATAGTACTATTTGGAAGTTTTATATTATTCTTTCTCACAGCCTCTATTAACCTTAAAAATGGTGGATAACCATCAACTAAAGATTCTTTCACTTGAGATCTAAAAACGTTAATGTGGAATCTAATTGCTTCTTTTAAAAAATATTCTTGATTTTGAGATTCTTTTAAGGAAGTCATTGCAGATGCAAATCTTCCTAAATAAACACTTAATAAAAACTTACTGATCAAAACATCAGGTGGCATTCCGGTTACACTCTGCACAAGTTGAGATAACATATCGGTATCCACTTTGCCACTACCTGCAAGATAATGCATAACTGTACCTAATGCTTTAAGACCCTCCCTAGGCTGACCTTGCACCAAACTAGCAATTTTCATTAGACTTTTTTTATCTTTCCAAATTGGAGATTTTTCTAATTTAGCTACTTTTTGGAGTCTTTTTGCTAAGTCAATAGGCTTAATGGGTTGAATTTGCAACTTAGTGCAGCGACCTAAAATTGTATCTTTAAATTTTTGTATCTCTGTAGTACATAAAATCCAGATGGCATGTTCTGGAGGTTTCTCTAAGGGTTTTAAAATACATTGTGTAGCTGCACTACTCATTTGATGAGCTTCATCTAAAATAAATATTCTGAAATTAGTTCCTGGTAAATACTCTGCATGACCAATTAACTCACGCACTTTATCTACACCTGTTGCATGTGCCATATTTAATTCATGTACATCAGGGTGATCTTCAATTTCAGGTATTGTACAAGCCAAACATTTACCGCAAGGTCTTACATCACCTGTACAATTAACATAACGAGCAATTAAACGGGCAAGAGTCGTCTTCCCTGAGCCGGACGGACCGTGAAGCATAATAGTTCTATCAATACATCCACTCTTGAACATACCCTGCAA
>Ga0075125_10000584_pt1 | contig 16436 bp, 32 predicted proteins | sample AntAceMetag02UKN_FD_69810 | JGI IMG/M metagenome (GOLD analysis project Ga0075125, IMG submission 69810) | Saline lake microbial communities from Ace Lake, Antarctica - Antarctic Ace Lake Metagenome 02UKN | ecosystem: Environmental > Aquatic > Non-marine Saline and Alkaline > Saline | place... | reverse complement strand
TGATAGAATTGATACTCTAATAAGAACTCCTACAAGAACTGATAGAATTGATACTCTAATAAGAACTCCTACAAGAACTGATAGAAGAAGATTAGATGTTAATATTCCTATCCCTGTTAGACCAAAAACACTTCCAGTTATTAAAAATAAAAAACTATTTCCAAATAAAATAAAACAACAAGGCTACATTCCACAAGCTAAATCACAAGGTGGTAAATGGATCAACTTATCAAAGAAACCTATGAGTAGGAGTGCTGCTTTATCTAGAGCATCTCGTGCATCAGACCAAACATTATCTGCACAATTTAGAATAAAGAAAGCTAAGGGAAAAGTTAATGGTAATGGTGATAATTACTTTAGTAGCACTAAAAATAAATACAGACCATATAGAATAAAGAAGGGACAGAAGATAGGGTTAGTAAATCATTTTATAGAAAAGCGTGGTTCAAGAATTGATACACGAGGAGAAAAGAAGGGATTAAAATTAGCAAAGTATGTTAAATCTCAAGGTTGGTTATCCTCAACAAAAAAGAAAGGAGTTAAGAAGAAAAAATCGCAATGGTTGATATAAATGGCAAGACCAAAAAAAATACCAACAAAAGTAGTAAGAATAAATGTAGATGCAATTATGAAAGCAAGGATAATAGCTAAATCTAAGGGGATGTCTTTACCAGATTATTTGGCATGGAGATTATCTAAATGATATCTAATAAAGGACAAGCACCTGTTGCTGGATTAATATTTATAATTTCAATAGCTGCTTTCGCTATGTTTCTTTTAATAGTTGGTTTTATAGGTAATGAGGTTGGGACAGAACTACAAAAGAAGATTGGTATTACTGAAGAAATAAACGACTCATTACAAACTACAATTACTGCTTCTACAATCACAGTTAATACATTGTGGTATATTATGTTTGCTGGATTACTATTAGGATTAATTGTTCAAGCTATGATGGCACAATATTATCCAAAAGTAATGGTTCCAATATTTATTCTAACAATGATTGTATCTGTGATAGTTGCTATAGTATTATCAAATGCTTATGAATCAATTTCTGAACAGGCAACTTTAGCAACTGCTAGTGTATACCAACAAGGAATATTTTTTATAATGAGTAAGCTTCCATTTTTAGCTGTTATAACTGGGTTGATAGGATTAGTTATTATTTTTACAAGAGATGGCTCTGTTGGAGGCGGAGGAGGAATTATTAATTAAAAATGAAAAAACTAATCGCAGGGAAGCTTTCTAAGAAGATATTATTAGTTGGGTTGATAGTTTGTATTGTGTTATTTTTACCAATTGTAAGTGCCTTTGAATTTGACAACGTAAAATCTTACGACCCAATAACAAAAGAAGTAACAATAAATAATTGTAATGTTTGGTTAGGGGTTTGTTTAATTGAAGGAGCAGAAATTGGTAAAGCAAAATTAAATACTCCATTGAATGTTGAAGTAGGAGCAGGTTATCAAAAGGTAGCAGAATTTGATATTTGGGCTTATCAAGATTATTCAGATGCTCTAAAACAATTTACTTTTTCTGATATGAATAATGGAAAGAAAAAGATAAACAGAGATTATGATTTAAAATATTTAAGTTATGAGGATGTTGAAATTGATGATTATAAAAATGTCGAAGATGGATATACAATTAATGGTACAATTATTTATAATTATATTAAAGTTGGATCTCACATTGAAACAAAAGAGAAATGGCAAAAAGTTAATTCTGCTGATTTAAAAAAGAATAAAAATTTAACAATAGGTATTTTCACTAATGTTCAAATAAACGATTATGTAGATTGGATACCAAGAATTTATGGAGTAGAAGTTGAAGAATGGGCTACTTGGAGTGCAAGTTTGGAAACAAATTTGTTAAGTTATTATAAATTAGATGAGGCAAGTGGAGATTTTTTAGATAGTGTTTCTACTAATGATTTAATAACAAGTGGGGGTATAACTTATGGAGCAACAGGTATTATAAATGATGCACCAAACTTTGATAATAGTTATTCAATACTAGGAAGTAATCTTACTACAAGTAGTTCAATAGAATTAACAGGAGATTTTACTTATAGTGTTTGGGTAAATCCTAATAACAATATGGAAAGCACAAGAGAAACTTTTTGGTTTGCAGATACAGGAGGTTGTAGAGCATATTGGATAGATGGCTCAATTAAAATAGACACAGGAACAAGCCAACCTATTTGGACTTCTATTCCAAGCCATATAGGAACATATAAACATTATTTATTTACAAGGACAAGTTCAACATATAATTTATATCTTAATGGAGTTATCCACCAAACAGGACAAGAGGGGGGTAATGTATCAATGTTTATAGAGAATATCGGTGGGAAATCATCAGAGGGAACAAGTGTTTTAGCATTTGATGGTGAAATGGATGAAATAGGTATTTGGAGTAGAGCATTAACAACGGATGAAGTTACTCTATTGTATAATAGTGGTGTTGGATTACCATTTAGATCAGATATTGTAACAATGTTAAATTCTCCAATCGATAATTATGTAACAGATACATCTGAAATAATTTTTAATGTGAGTGTATCTTCTTCTTTTGAAGTAGATAATGTAATATTATATATTAATGGGATATTAAATGAAACAAATTCTTCTGGAGTTGTTGGCGACTATATATTTAATAAAACATTTGGAGATGGAAATTATAATTGGAGTGTAATTTCTTGGAACAATGAAAATGAATCTTCAGAGTCAGAGAACAGAGGTTTTACTATTGATACAATCACACCAACAATCGTTGTTGAAAATCCCACAGGAACATTAGATTACGGAGTAATCGGCTTAACAGAAACATTAAATGCGACCTTCACAGATGCAAACTTAGATTCTTGTTGGTATAATTACAACGGAACAAACATAACAATAGATGGATGCTTAACTGGAGTTTTAAATTCAACAACATTTATTTTAGAAGATGATAATCTTAATATGACAATTTATGCAAATGATACTGTTGGGAATGTTAATGCGACTTTTATTGAATGGTGTTATAATTTAACAGAAATATCACAGACATATCCAACAGTTTCAGTAGAATCTGCAACAGAAACTTATACTTCAAATGTATCGTATAACAGTAGTAAATATGGAGTTATAACTGGTACTCTTAATATTAATGGAACGCAATATGTAGGTACTGGGACTGGAACTGGTAATAATATAAATTTTTCTGCAAATGCAATTATGCCTAGTATATCTACAGAAACTAATTTAACAGCCTATTGGACAATTGGACTAACTGACTCCAATGGAATTGTATCTTATAATCTTACATCATCCAATGTAACTATAAGTATAATTAATTTTAGTCTTTGTGACAGCACTAATAATGTCCCCTTTTGGAATTTTACAGTTTATAATGAAACTAATTTGGCGGAAATAAGTTCTACATTTGACGCTGCATTTCATCTTAAACAAACTGGTTCTACATCAATAAACGAATTTAGTTTTTCAGATATAACTGGTAATAAATCACAATTCGATTTTTGCATAACTCCAGTAACTAAAAGTTATACTGTTGATACAAATATTAAATTAACCAAAACTAATTATGTTGATAAATTTTATAATTATGAATCTGTTATTTTAACAAATGTTACTAGAGAAAATAGTCTTTATATGTTACCAACCGCAGATTCTACATCATATATAATACATGTAGTTGATGTTAGTGGAAATAATATTGACGAAGCAGAGGTCAGAATTCAAAGATATTATCCAGGTAGTAGTTTATGGGTTACAACAGAAATAGTTACTACAAATTATATTGGTGAATCTATAGGACATTTATTATCTGAAGATTCTGATTATAGGTTTTTAGTTTATCAAGATGGAGTAAGTATTTATAATTCAACTGCTACTAAGATAATTTGTGAAACTACTCCTTGTACAGTAACTCTAGTTATACCAATAACTGTAGGAACTGGAATAGAGGATGTTGAGGATTTAACTTCAACTTTGACATTTAGCTCAACAACAAATATTTTTACTTATACTTATTCAGATACTTCTAGCAACTTTGATTTAGCTAGATTATATGTACTTAGAGTTTGGCCTTCAAACGCTACATTAAATATTCCTTGTAACCAAACAAAAACAACCTCGTCTGGAATAATTACTTGTGACATATCAGGACAAGTAAATGGTACTTATAGAGCAGATGGATATATTACTAGAGATGATACAGAATTTTTAGATAAAAGATTAGATGGAACTATTGGTACTAATATTTTTAATGCAATGGGTAATGATGGAATTTTCTGGGGAATTTTTGTTTTTATAGGAATAATAATGATAGGTATAAATAGACCAAGTATGGCAATAATATTTGGGATGGTTGCTTTATTTATATTGGGAATTATTGGAATGATAAATATTGGTGTTATTTCATTAGTAGCTATAACTTCTGTTGGAATTATATTATTAATGAGGGTAGGTAAAGAATGATGAATAAAAGAGGATCACTTGTGCTAAGAGATATAATGTTTATGATGTTAATTATAAGTGCTATATTTGTCTTATCTGGATTATTTGTAAGTCAAATGGCGTTCAATTATGGAAATACTAACATGAGTGATGAGTGGGGTATAACTGGAACAAATACTCTTGCTAATTCTACATTCTATGATGTTGGTTCAAATATTACAGATACTGGTGCTGGGCTTAGTGCTGAAACTGGAATATGGAGTTTAATTAAAGGAACATTGAATGGTGTTGGTGATGCTTTATTTTTAGTTTTAACTGCACCAAATACAATAGGTAATTTAGTTTCTGGGATTCTACAAGATGCTGGTGTTGCGATTAGTGTAGCTAATATAATTAAATATTTAATCGTAACTATATTTTGGGCAATAATTATATTTACGGTGATATCCGCTTTTCTTCAAGGCGGAAAATTGTAATGGCATTTACACCTCCAACAAACGTAACTGACTCAACACAGATGATTAGTTGGATAAATAGCACAACTAACCTATGGTTATTTCAGGGAATAATTAGTAGTATATTTATAATTTCATTAATTACAATGTTGAAGAATCCGATAAATACTGCCTCAAAATCTTTTGCGGCTGCTTCTTTTGTTACAATGCTTATAGCTATTTTAGCAAGAACAATAAATTTAGTTCCTACTTGGTTTATGAGTTTATGGATTGTTATGGTAGGATTATCATCCGTATGGATGTATGTGGAGGGAACACAATGATGTTAAGATATTTAAATATAAAAAGTGTGGTTTTATAGAATGGTGAAAAGATTTAATTTAGTAATACTATTAGGTTTAGTATTTATTGTTAGTATTTCTTTTGTTTCTGCAATTGAAACAGATATTGGTACTAAAAAGTTAGATGATTGTATTGATCTAATCCAAACTTGTGCTGACTGTACTTTTGTTAATTTTTCTTCATATATTATGCCAAATGGTACAAGGGTTGTGTGGGAAGTAGAAGGATTTGAAGAGGGAGTTTCATTTACTTATTATAATTGTAGTTTAACTTCACAGTTAGGTGAATGGATAATAGATGGACATGGTGATGTTGGAGGAACTGATACAGTATTTTCATATACTTATGACGTAACTACAACAGGCAAACCAACACCAGAAGGTATGCCAATGTTTCAAATGGGTGTATTAATAATTATATTTGCAACATCTTGTTTCTTATTGTATCTTTCAAATTCAATGAGTGAAGTTGGGTTTAAAATATTCTTTTTAGTAATGTCGTTAGTGTTCTTAATGGCTACAATGATTTCTGCGTATATGATTTCTGCTGATGGAAATGTTGTTGCAGCTACAAATAGTACAATATTATCTTTAGTTTATGTCTTAGGAGCAGTATTATTTATAATCTTCTTATTTATAATGATAAGACAAACTATACAAATACTTGATATGTTTAAGATAAATAAAGGATTAAAAATGAGTCATGGATATAATGTTGGTAGTGGTAGTAAAACTATAGGAATAAATAAAAATAAGATATTTTAATAATTTAGAATGGCGAAAGAAAGAAGTAATAAAGAAGTGAAAACACATCTTAGTATGGTTGCTATTTATGATGAATTTTCTGAAAAATGGACTAAAAAACATAATGGTAAAGAGCTAACATACACTGATGTTACTAGGATGATTGCGGAGAAAATTAATTCTGTTGGTGGAGTAAAGGTGTAACGAAATGTTACGAAGTGTTTTTATGGATATATAAATAAATCTAATCTTTCTTTTTTATGAATACTATAATAATTATAAGGGAGGTTTATTAAATATGAGAAAATTACTAGAAAAGAAAAAAGGTATGTCTATTGGTGATATGTATCCAGCAGTCTTAACGATTGTTTTGGTAGGTATTGTTTTGGGTGTAGGACTTTATGTTCTATCTACATTCGGTGATCAGTTATCATCTGATACAACTGCACAGACTGCAGTTAATACTACAATCACAGGATTAGCAACATTTGCTGATTGGATTGCTATTATAGTTGTTGTTATTGCAGCTGCTATTGTGCTTGGTGTTGTACTATCTTCATTCGGATCGAGAGGAACAGGTATTTAATTACATATCAATGAGAAACATTCAAATTAATAAAAAGAAAGGAATGTCAATTGGAGATATGTACCCTGCTGTCTTGACAATAGTTTTAGTTGGTATGGTTCTTGGAGTAGGACTTTATGTTTTATCTACATTACATACAAGTGTTGCTACTGATTATACTGGAACTCAAAATGATTTTAATACTACAACTGGAACAACTGTTTTAACAGATGCTGCTTTAACAGAATTTGCTATAACTGATACACCAATTCTTATTAACTCTACTGATGGCAACACTTTTACAAACTTTACTTGTACAGCTGCTGGAACGTGTACTTGGGGTACAGATATAGTTGCTATTGCTAATGATGATTTATTCAATATTAGTTATACATTCAACTATGATTCAACAAATTCTCCAGAAGAGTCTATAACTACTACAGTTACAGGATTAGCAACATTCGCTGATTGGATTGCAATAATCGTTGTTGTAATTGCTGCCGCTATTGTATTAGGAGTTGTATTGTCGAGCTTTGGAAAAGATAGAAATTCAATTTAAATTTGATACTGATTTAAGTATATAGTCCCGTTCGGGATGGCGGAGAGTGAAACCCTCTCCTTGATAATCATGGGAAGCAAATATAAGAAGGAACTTGAAAGAGAATGGGAAGGAAGGAGTTGTGCAGATGTAAAAATTAAAACCTTACAGATTCAGGCCGATAGAAATGTAAGTAAAATTATGGCTGGAAGTTTTAAAAGAATTAAAAGGAGGTCAAGAAAATTGTAAAGAAAAAAAATATAAGAGAATTAATGGGATATTCTATGACTATGGGTGGTGCTAGTTTAATTGCTAGTGGATTACCTGCAGTAGCTAAGACACCTGTACAGACAGTTGCGACTACTGGCTCTAAATTTGTTGCACCAATGGCTAGTGTTACTGGTGCTAGTATGGTTGTTGGAATGTTAGATGAGTTTAAACCTATAAGAAAAAGAAGGAGATATAAATAAATGGGATTTAAAAAAATAATAAGTAGATATAAAACTTATGAAGAAAAAGAACTTGCTAGGAGAGCAAATAAACTTAATAAGAAAGTAGAAAGAATAAATATTTCTACCCCATATAAGTCATTAGCAAGGAAAACGTTAGTGAAAGCTAAGATAAAAGCTGTAATAGGGAAATTTACTAAAAAGAAATTCACAAGAGCCATTGGTAATCCTTATAATGTAAAGTTTCCTAGAAACAAACAAACTCTTAAGAAGATTAAGAAGGGCTAAAATTTATTTCTATAAATTTTGGAGGGTTCACTTACCATTCGGTGAACCCTCCTAATTTAGCCAATATATTCGGATCTTGCATCCTAATTTATGACCATAACGATTTTCCTTTTCTTCTTGACTTAATATTCTAAATTGTATATCTTCAGACACATCCTTCAGTAATCTTCTAATTGCTTTTTTAACAGACTGCTGAGAGTATTCTGATTTCTCAGCAATCTCCGAAAGTGTTAATTCTCCGTTTCCACTAAGTATTTTTAATATTTCCGATGCTCCCATTGTATTGAGTTGGTTGATATGTAATTATAGGATAACACATCACTCCTAATTTTTCTTCTGCATATTCAGCAGGGTTTGCTTTCATTTCTTCTATGTTTGTTATAGTATAAAAAAGTAAATATACTAATAAAATTGCAGCAACTATCTGAATATAAACGCCGAATCTATATCTAAACTTAGCAAATTGGCTGGCCTTACAATATTCTTCGTATGTTGCTTTTTTATATGTCATTATTATTATTCCTCAATTTTTGAAATAATATAATTTAATTTCATATCTATATTTATAATCAAATTATTTATTTGTGTCTGAGACATACATCTTGGAATCTCTCTAATCTGTGGAGCTTGTTGTTTTTCTTCTTTTTCTTTAGCTACCGATTCAGATTTATTATTAATTTCATCTATATATTTTAGTTCTCCAGATGTTTCTGGAGAGTCTGGAGCAGATGATAATTGTATCTCGTCTTTCTTTTTATCTTTATTAAATATTTTTTCCATTTTTACCTCCTTTTATTATTATTCTAATTCTTTTGATTCTTCTTTTAATGCTTTGTTTTTCTTACTATTTATTATTGCTACATAAATAGCACAAATTAAAGCAATAGCTGCTGCATATAATAAAGCAAATGTTAAGACTATATTTTGACTCATTTTTTCTTCTCTTCAAATTTAGTTTTAGGAATGGTAAAATCTGGGCCTTTTTTATTCTCTTTAACAACACCAATTTTATCTAAGAACGCCCACTGATTCTCCTCTTTCTTAATTCCAAATTCTTCTGGAGTTTTTGGTTTCTTTGGTAATCTTTTTTCAGCGTCTATTTTTGCTTTGGCTATTCCTTCGTTAATACTTTCTTTTAACATTTGTTTCATATAAGCACGACGACGAATCGGTTTTGATTCTTCATCAACCATTTTTTTAAATTCTCTACGTTCATCAAGTTCTGCTTTTTTCTCCTTACATTTATTTATAAAACTTGAAAGAATACTCATTCTAGTTTCTCCTTGTTCCCACAACGAATACAAATTCTATCTAGTTTCTCCTTGTTCCCACAACGAATACAAATTCTATAATCTTGTGTTGTTCTAATTTGGGTAGAATTACACTCTGGACACCTTGGTTTTTTATACTCACCCATACATATATATATATACTTCTATTTATAACACTTTCTATTCTTATGAAAAGATATTTAATCTAAGTTAATGTAACATTTTAATGAAAACATTTATATTTTTAGTATCATTCATATTTATAATAGGCTTTGTATCCGCAACTGGAGATTTTGATGATACTCCTGATTTCGGATATAATAATAAGAATGGCCCAATTCTAATTCCAGCAGTTAATTATTCCCTAATCCCGACGGTAAACAACTCCAAATACTTCGACGGATATTCAGTTGAAACACTTTATACTCATTACAAATCTTTATTCGATTTAGTTTTTGCACCAATAACAGAACCTTTATCTTTACATCTTAATCAAGACAATTGGTTCAACGATTCAAACGGATGGATAAATTGGGATGGAAATTCAAACGAATTTAATGAATCTAAACTTTCAACAATTTATTATGATACAAATATTGCAACTGGCTCAAATACTCTCGATGGTTTGAGTGATGGAGATATTAACGTTTCAGTTGTTTACTACGATACACTAACCGCAAAATCTCCCGCCATCACTTGTTCAGAAGATTGGTGTTCGGTAAGTTTTCCAAAATATCAGAAGACATTATGGATACAGAAAGATAATAACTGGAATATTTTAGATATTGTTTATGATGATATATCCTATACAAAACAAGAGTTCAATTCACAAATATGTTCTATTAATTCTATGACACTAAATATTTGTGTAAAGTTGAATAATAAGATTGAAAGATTACAAGATAAAAGGATTTGTGAAAATTCAAAATATTTATGGGATGGAGAATGCTTTGAAATGATTAAAACTAAAACAACCTATACCAATGCTATTGAAACTATTCAAATACCAGTAAAAATTGAAGTGGCTAAAAACTGCACAATGCTTAATTCCATATTGCAAGTTGAAACTTATGCTTGTTCAGAATATATTGAAACTGGTAAGATGATCAACGAGGTTCAGTTTAAAGAAGGTTGTAATTGGAACGGAGAATATTATTGTGAGACTAGAGAGAATAGATAGAATACTTTAAAACAATTTAATCTTTAAATAACTTTCTATTAATAATTTTCTTGTGTTATTACTTTAAAATGTTGGGGAATATTTAAATAAGATTAAGTTTATTTATATTATACCATTGAGGAATGCTTCGGTAATCTGATGTGGTGGCCTTCGGGTCTTCGTGGTAGCCCATAACTACTGCGAAAGAGATAGATAAAATGAGTGAAATAATAAAACATAGAGTGAGTGAAAGTGTTGGAAAAGAGGCAAAGATATTTCTACATAATGGTTATAGGTATGCTGGTAAAATTACAAACTTCGACGAGAAGTATGTTGAGATTATAGATTATATATCTGGTGCTTATAAAATTATTGAGTTCTGTAATATAAAAGATTGCGAGGTTCAACAATGATATATTGTCATAAACATTGTCTGTGGTTTTCTGAATCTAAATGTCCAAAGTGTGTTGCTGGTGATGAACCTTATTTGAGAGATAGAACTGAGGTTGCGGATCCTAATGAGTGGAAGAGATTTAAGAGGAAGGGGTGGTGTAAATGATGGTAACTGTTGAGACTAAAGATGTTGGGGATGTTAAAGATGTTTACCGAAGAGAATGTGAATCCTTAGAGGAGGTAGAAGATGGGATATAAATCGGAAGAAATATTCTTAGATGAAGTTGAAAAATGTTTAAAGGAAAATGGATGTAAAACATGGAGAGAAGTTATTCCAGATAATTGTAAAAATTGGGATAAACCTTATCGAGTAGATTTAATATTTTATAGAGATGATTTCGGGTATATTGATGCAGAAGGAAAGAATATTAATACATTAAGAAGTGCTAAAAAAGTTTCAGACGCAATAGATCAAATACAAGATAAATATAGAAATCAAACTTATTTTAATGGAAACTTTATAGAAAGATGGTGTATAATAATGTCAATGAAAGTTGATTGGATAAGTGATGAAGCACAAGATTTAATGAAACAATTTTTAAAGAATTTTTTAAACTCAAGATATAAAATTTCGTTAATGAAATACATTCCTAAAAATAATAATTATGATGCATCAATATCAATAGATACTACAACTAAAAACTCATTATATATTAGAAATGAATAATTTATTTAATGAACAAGATGTAAGAAAGTTTTATAACTTTTTTAATCATATTAAACCAACAGAAATAAGAGTCTTTGATGAAGTTAAATATCCTAATGGACAGTCAATATTTGTTAATACTGAAGATGATTTTGTAGAGAGGTGTAAATATTATTGTGAGGAAGGTGTTAGTGTTTATATTGGAGCTAGAGATAGAAATGCAAGAGGAGATAAGAATATTATAAGTTCTAGTTTTGTTTTCTTTGAAATAGATGAACATGAAGAAGGAGATGATAAAGACTCTGAAAAGATAAAAATATTAAAATTTTTAGAAGAAAATAATATTAAAGTCGGGATGCAGGGAATGAGTGGTGGTGGATGGCATTTTTATATTCCACATAAACTTCAAGAATTTAAAAATAGTGAAGAAGCATTATTATACAAAGAGCAATCATTAAACTCATTTAAGAAAATATTTTTAAATAAAGAATTTGATGTTGATGGTGCAGTATTTAATTTAGAAAGAGTTACTAGGGTGATGGGAACTTTTAATTATAAAAGAGATAAAATATCAAATATAGATTATATTAATGATATAAATTTAGAAGAGAATACTGCTGCACTACAAGAACTTCTTAAAAATTATAAGGCCATGCCTAAAAACAAAAATGATATAGTTTACAATTTTGAAGATGATAATTTTATTAAAGGTCTTAAAGAAAAATGGGTTTCTCCAGGAAGAGAAAGATTAGCATTATCATTAGCTGGATATTTAAGAAAAGAAAAAAGAATGGGATTAGATTCAACCTTATCTATTGTGAAACAAATATGCGAAGATTGTAAAGATGAGGAAATAAATAGTAGACTTGTGGCTGTTAAGGAAACATATAACAAAGACGAAAAAGATATTATTGGGATTAGTGGATTATCTGAAAGAGAAATTAATTTAGGTATTAAGAATGAAGTTTTAACACTGATAGCTACTAAGAGAGAAGATGAAGCAACAGAAAAGATAGTTGAAGAAATAGAGAAGAATTATTATATTTATACAACTAAAGATGATATTAAATCTGAAATATGGTATTATAATAATGGTATTTATATCCCAAATGGAAAATCTATGATAGAAGAAAATACTAGAAAAATTCTTGGAATTGCTTATTCTCCATACCTTGTTAATAAAGTTATAGCTAAGATAAGAAGTGATACACAAATAAATCATGATGATTTTTTTAAAAATGAATCCATTGATGAAATCCCAATAGAAAATGGTATTCTTAATATTTTTAATAGAGAAATAACACACTTTAATCCTAAAAAAATATTTTTTAATAAGATGCCTATAAAATACGATCAAACAAAAGAATGTCCAAATATTAAAAAATTCTTTAGTGATATATTAAAAGATAAAGAAGATACTAAAGTTATGTTTGAATTTATAGGATTTTGTTTAATGAAAGATTATAGATTTGAAAAATCTGCAATGTTTATTGGTAATGGAAGAAATGGTAAGGGTAAAACTTTAAGTCTAATAAAACATTTTTTAGGTGTAGAAAATTGTGCATCTGTTCCTCTATCTCAGATAAATTCTGGTTCTACATCTGTTGCTGAATTATATGGAAGATTAGCAAATTTAGCTGGAGATTTATCAAATACTGATTTAAAAGATACTGGAATGTTTAAACAAATTACTGGAAGAGATTTAATAACTGCTAAGAGAAAATATTTAAGAGATTTGTTTTTCACAAATTATGCTAAATTATTATTTGCGTGTAATGAATTACCAAAGGTTTATGATTTAAGCACTGGATTTTGGAGTAGATGGATTTTATTTGAATTTCCTTATGAATTTATTAAAAAAGATTTTTATAATGAAAAGACAACAGAAGAGAAAAAGAAATATAAAATAATGGATGAAACTATTATTGATAAATTAACAACAAATGAAGAATTAAGTGGACTATTAAATGTTGCATTAGATTCATTAAAAAATATTATTAAAAATAAAGGATTTACTTATTCAAAAGGTACTGAACAAGTTAAGGATTTATGGATTCGTAAATCGGATAGTTTTACTGCTTTTTGTATTGATCATATTGAAGAAGATCTTTATGGAAAAATATTAAAAAAGGATGTGAGAAGAGAATTTAGTAGATATTGTAAAAAACATAAAATACCAGGGGCTAGTGATATAGCAATAAAAGTTGCATTAGAAAATAAATTTGGTGCTTATGATTCACAAGGTAGTTTAGGGGATAGGATTTGGGAGGGAATTAGTTTCAAAAATGGTTTTTAACAGGACTAACAGGGTTTTTACCAATACTATATTTACCTCTAGTAGTTATACTATTCATCAAATATATGTTAGTCCTGTTAAATTAAACTTTTTACGTTACAAACCGAATAACTCTCCACAGGAAACAGAGGTGTCAAATGAATAATTTAGATGAAATTCCACAAAAAGACGCATTAATTTTGATTGGTCAACTAATAATAAAGGAAGGAGAACAATTAATAAAAGATTTGAATTATCAACTATCAAGATTAAAAACAATTAAAAATGAATTACTTAAACTAAAATGAAAAAATATCAACCAAAATTCGCAGGATGCCCATATCTCTCAACTCATGGTAACTTATGCTGCCATAAATTAACTAGTAAATATTGTAGTCATAAACAGCCTAAAAACTGCAAATACTATAATGAGTGGGAAAAATTAATAAAAATGCAAGAGGATGCTCCTGACAGCTTGTAATAGCTATCCAGGTGTAGATGTGATATGACTAAACCAAATAGATGCAAACATTGTAAAAGAATAATAAGACAATCAAATAAAAGTGGATATTGTTTTGGTTGTTCTTCTAATGAAAAGAAAAAGAAAAAGAGAAGGGAAAAGTGTTATATTTGTGAAGAGAAGTGTTCTGGTAAATTATTAATTGAACATAAAAAAACTAAATTTATTTCTTTATGTACTATCCATTTCAACGAATTAAATAAAATAAATGATCCAAAGGAACTTAGGAAGAGAGCAAAATATCTAAAGAGTTATCACTAAAGAATTAAATACACTAATAGATACATTTATAAACTATTAATAACTAAATAAAATATGAAAACACAGGTTAAAAAAAGAGGAGATTCAAAAGTTATAGTTTTATCTCCAGAGTTTTGTAAATATCACGATCTAAATGAGGGTGATTGGGTAGACATCTCAGATATATTAAAAGTAAAACAATGAATTTAAAACAAGCAATCAAACAAAAAGTGAATGGAAAAAAATATCCAAAGCTACTTAGAATTAAACTGGGAAAAGTCTTGATGATTATTGTGGCCTTGCCACTTGGTACTTCTTTATTAGCACCTTTGGTTTTGGTTATGATGATTCCAATAAAACCAAGTTTATGGGCTAAGGATAAAATTAGATATTTAAAAGAGTGGATGAATTTAAGATGAGTGAGATTAAATTAATTAACCTAATAAGATATACAATTTATCAATCATTTTTAGATGATGGAAAATATTCAAGTTTCCAAACAGTTGGAGATATATTATCAGCCCAGGAATTATTGGAGGAATCAAAATGAGTAAAGAAGATGCTTATACTAATTTTTATCCTGAATTGAATATATCAAAGATTGAAACTTATGATCCTGAAGAACCTGAGATAGTTGAAGAACCTAAAGAACCTGAATATCCAAACGAAGTTAAAGAATATCCAAAAAAACCAATAGAATCAGAAAAATCTAACTGGGTTTCATTTGTTTTAATTTTTGTTATTGGAATATTTATTGGAGCTGTTTCTTTTGGTGTGTTTATTTTCTCAGGCGGAACAGATGCATTTATGACAGATGGACAATATTTAGAACAAACAACTATATCTTATAACCAAGGTATATCTGATGTTGCTAATTATACAACTATAACAGGAAACTTTACTTATATTAAAAATGATATAGTAAGAACTGAAAATATTTTAGATTTTTGCACTAAACTAAATATAAATGGAGGTAAATAAAATCGAAGAAATCGAAACACAAAACACAAACTGGTTAAAAGAAGAAGCTGAAAATATTAAAGAGAACGCTTTTGATGGTGAACGGAAACCATCTCTAAAGTTAGAAGAGAATAAGATGGTCACAATGACTATTGACTTTTCAGAACAATTTCAGAAGTGGATAGATCCAGATACTGATGCTATTAAGAAAATAATACCAGTTAAAGTTGGTGAAGTTGAATTAGTCTGGTGGCTTAATGTAAAGAATCCAATTTATGGCGAAATTATAAAGAGAGGATCAGAAGGCCAAAATATCTTTAAAGTTTTACAAACAGGAACCCAAAAGAATACCAAATATAATCTTGTTGAAGAAAACTAAATTAACTAGGGAAAAAGAAACTTAAATTATTATTAACACTCACCCAGAGTAGTGCCTGGGATAAGACAGGCGATATATGCAAACGCATATACCTCTTTTTCCCTCGGCCTTCGGGTCGGGGGTTTAAAATCATAATGGAAATAAAAAAAATAAAAGAACTAATGTTCAAAGCATTTAAAGAAGGACAAAAAACTCCAGATGAAACAGAAGGTATAATAAAACTTTGGATAAATTCTGAAATTATCAAAATTGCGAACTCTGGAGGTAAAGAATGAACGGGGATATATGTATTCAGTGTAAGAAACCAATGGGAAATTCTCTTTCGTGTGCAGAGATTATGATAGATGATATTTGGGTTAATGCAAATTGTCATTCAAAGTGTAAACCAGCTTTATCAAGAGAATATCCATACAGAGAACATACTGGCTCGTGTCCTGTCCAGGAGGCGTCGCCATGAAGATTCTAAACTTGTATGCTGGAATTGGTGGAAATAGAAAACTATGGGGAGATGAACATGAAGTGACGGCTGTAGAATACAATAAAGAGATAGCAGAGGTTTATCAAGAATTCTTTCCAAACGATAAAGTTGTTGTAGCAGATGCACACCAATATCTTTTAGACCATTTTCAAGAATTTGATTTTATTTGGAGCAGTCCACCATGTCCTACCCACAGTAGAATGAGACTA
>Ga0075125_10000581_pt1 | contig 16458 bp, 13 predicted proteins | sample AntAceMetag02UKN_FD_69810 | JGI IMG/M metagenome (GOLD analysis project Ga0075125, IMG submission 69810) | Saline lake microbial communities from Ace Lake, Antarctica - Antarctic Ace Lake Metagenome 02UKN | ecosystem: Environmental > Aquatic > Non-marine Saline and Alkaline > Saline | place... | reverse complement strand
CGCGATGAAATCACAGAAACCTACAAAAAAGCCTATTTTGCTCTTCAAGAAGCAAATATTACCTTAGGTGTTGTCAATGATATAGCTAAAGCAATACCTCAAGATGATGGTTTAGATATAACTTATAGATCAGTAATGGGCGTTGAAATACCAAAGATATTATACGAGAAACAAGACGTTAAAATCAGATATGGAATATCAAGCACTAATACTAAATTTGATTACGCATATAAAAACTTCTTAAAAGTTAGAGACTTAACGATTCTTTTAGCAGAGGTAGACAATTCGTTATATAAGTTAGCAAATGCTATAAGAAAAGCTAGAAAAAGGGCAAATGCTTTAAAGAATATTGTTATTCCCGACTATCAAGAAAACATTAAATTTATTAGTGAAACTTTGGAAGAAAGAGAAAGAGAAGAATTTACAAGAAGAAAAATCATTAAGGAAAGCTTAGAAAGAAATAAATGAGGACAAGAAATTTAATCTTGTCCTCAAAATAACCCTTGACTATTTAGCTCAAATAGTCAATAATATTAACAGACTCTTTTAGGAGTATGGTGTTAACGGTAGCTCAGAAATCTCTAGCACCAGTGTTTCTTTTTTAGGGGCGTAGCAAAATGGTTATGCAACGGTCTCCAAAACCGTCTACGTGAGTTCGATCCTCTCCGCCCCTGCCAGATATTAAATATAGCAACTTAGCCATTTAGTGGGTTGGTTGCTTTTTATTTTATCTAGTTTTATTGCACAAGCGGTCTACAAAACCGTTAATTCAATTTAGAAGTCATTTACTGACTTCTTTTTTTATGATAGAATGAATTGAATGAAGGAGATGATAACGTGAAAAAGATTTTGGTATTTTTCTTATTATTTTCAGTCTTGTTCTTGTCAGGATGTACTCCTGAAGGTAAGAGCGATACTGAAATATTCGAAGAAGCTATTACTAATATGAGAAAATTAGAGAGCTATTCGATTATTGTTTCCTTGGAAAATTTTCAATCATTTGATCATGTACAATATACTTATACAATTGAAGGAAATGTTCAAAAATTTGAACTTTATGATATCCTGATATATTCATTCTATGAGAATGGAATTAAATATGTGCTAGAGGAATACGATGGTGAGTTTTATAGATTTGATAAAAATGAAAGTAGTAGTTCTACAAATGTATTTTATTATGCAGAGAGTATTCTCTCAGCGGCTGAATCTGATTCTTTCGAAAGAAATGCTTTAGGTTATTATGTTTCTTCAAGTACAATTATGAGCATGAATAATCTACAAATATTTATTGAAAATGGTTATATTAACTTAGTTACTTACGATAGAATAATAGATGAGGAAGAAGTTACTTACCATTTGCTTTTTTTTAATTATAATACTGCACCTGTAACCTTACCGGAATATAAGGTCTTATCTGATTTTGAATCGGCTATCAAGTATTTCGTTGATGAATCATATGTTTATGAAGAAACAGAAAATGGATTTACATTAACAACGTTAATCAAAGAAATATCATATACTGATGATGCCAATTACTTTGTTTATGAGCTCGACTCAGGGGAGGTATATGAATATTATCCTGAAACAAAAGAAATTAAGATTAGTATAGATGAAATAGTTAATATAAGTGATTTCCTTGAAACAAATGAGGAATCAGTAGGAAATGAAGAGTTTTTTGAAACACTGGATACGTTATATGATGAAATTGATTAGATTTAAAACAAAAAAGAATTGTGTATATGTAAATCCTGAAAGTATTTCATATGTAATCATACTAGCTATTGTACTTGCCTTTGGTTTACTTTGGATAGCTTAGAAATGTATATTATACGAGGAGAAATTATTATGAAAAAACTAACGTTAGTTTTAATGCTTATAATTACTGGTGTGTTTTTGACATCATGTAATTTAAATGAATATCAAAACGCTCATATATACGGTGTAGTTATGAATATCAGTCTAGGAGATGGAGAGGTAACTCAAACAATTGTTAATTGTTCTGAATATGGATATATGTTTATTCCAGAAACCGATCATATATATGGTCAATTCGGTGCGGAATATACACCGGATTATGTAATACAAGAAGGAGATTTATTAGATATTTGGTATGCGGATGCTAGAGATGTTGAAATACAAGAATCATATCCCGGACAGTTTGGTAACGAACCAGATCAAATCGATGTTTCTAAACAAAATGTTTCTTTAGAAAGAGACGAGGATAATACTTGGTTATTTGAGTTTCCTTTAGAAGATGTATCTTATCGATACGGATTTGATATATCTGTAAAAAGTGTCGGTGATGATATCTACATTTGGTATGCTACTGTTATTGATAAAATTCCAGCGAATGCTTCTTTGTTTTCAACAACAATTGTTTCTATAACGGAGGAACGACTGTCATTCACAATTCCAAATGACTCAATCAGTGATTTTCTAATGTATTATAGCGAAGATAGTATCATTTTATATGAAGATGTTTTAATGATAGATTAAATAACTGCACAATCGTTTGATTGTGCTTTTTTTATGGGAATATGTCAAAAATATATCTTGCATGTTTATATAAATATAATTATAATTATAACGAAGTCTTATTATGAATCAGAAATTTAGTAGAACAATTGTATATCTTGCAATATTATTATCGCTTTAGTCGGGTTAGTATATTTTTTTGTAATATTTGCAGTATAAAAAGGAGAATTAGATGAAAACAAGTTTAATGTGTATGGAATGCAATGTAAAACAGGTTATTAAATTATCTGATTTACTTAAAATCAGTAAAGATAAACAAGAGATAGCTATCAAGAGAATATTTAAAGCGTTAAGTGAGATTTCTTTTGATATGTCTAATCCAGAAATAATGGGAACTATTACTTGGAAAATAATAACAGAAGTATTTGAGAATGAAGACCCATATAAAGAAATAAAAAAGTTTTATAATCAGTCACTTTTAGATGTATATGATAAAGTTGAAAATATCATCAAAAATAGCGATGATAAGTTTGATACAGCATTAAAAATAGCTGTTATTGGGAACGTAATTGACTTTGCTGCTAGACATACTTTTGATAAAAATAGTGTTTTTGAAATGATGGAAAAAGTAGATGAAATAAAGTTTGTCATTGATAATAGAAAAGCATTAAAAAAACAGTTAAAAGATTGTAAACAATTGTTGTATATTGGCGATAATTGTGGCGAGATAGTTTTAGATAAATTGTTTATAAAAACGATTAAAGAAATATATCCTAATATTAAAATATACTTTGGCGTTAGAGGAAAAGCAATTATTAACGATATTACAATTGATGACGCCAAACAAGTTAAAATGGATGAAGTAGCTAAAGTAATATCTTCCGGAGCTATGTTTCCTGGTACTATCCTGTATAAATCATCTGAAGAATTTCAAAGAGTATTCAATGAATCAGATATAGTGTTAGCTAAAGGACAAGGAAACTATGAAAGCTTGAGTGATCTTAAGAGGAAAGGGTTATTCCTAATTCTATTAGTTAAATGTAGTTATATAGCCAAAACAATACCTTCAAATGTAATGGATTATGTAATAAAAGAAAACATATAAAAATTTTAGAATGTTTGAGCCTTAACTGAGTGTTAGGCTCTTTTTTTTCTAAAAAAATACGAATATTAGACAACCTATTTCTTTTTTAATTTTTGTTAAGTATAATATTAATAAGAAATATACATCGAAAAGGAGATGAAAAATGAAAACTTCTCATAGGATTATTGAGCTTAAGGGAATTAATGAATTACAAGACAAAGTTGTTGAAGCGGTGTTAGAAGCTTATTATTACTTCAGACGCGAAGACGAGATTGAAACAATTGATGCCACATTGGCGATTATTAATGAGTACAAAGATATGACAAGTGTATTCTGTGCTAATTGTACAAAACCACATTTTTGTGAGGATTGTATGCCAATGAAGAAAAGGAATATGTTTGAAAAGGTGGAAGAGATTCTAGTTGATCAAAAAGAAAATCTACCAGAAATTTACCGCTAATATTTGATAAGAAAAAAACGACAGAGCACTTGAAAATGTTTTGTCTTTTTATTTTGTCAATTATCACTAAAAAATCATGGCTAAAGAACTTTCTTTTTTTTCCTATTATGATATAATATTTAAGACTGAAAGCGTTTTAATGAGAGGAGAATTATAAAATTATGAAAGAATATCAAGCAAATGCAATTAAAAACGTAATTGTTTTAGGACATTTAGGTAGCGGTAAAACTTCACTAGCTGAATCACTAGCTTTTATAACTGGAAGAATAGAAAAGAAGGGGTCAGTTGAAAAGAAAAACACTGTATCAGACTTCACGCCTGAAGAACATCACAAATTAAGTTCACTTTCAACTAGTTTATTACCTTTAGAATTCAAAGACATTAAAATTAACCTTTTTGACGCACCTGGTGCTGATGAAATGATTGGGGACATTGATCATATTATGGCTGTTTCAACAGCTGCCATTTTAGTTGTTGATGCTACAAGCGGTGTTGAAGTTGGTACCGAAAAAATGTGGCTAGAAATCAAAAAACAAAACATTCCTGCATTTATCTTCGTTAACAAAATGGACAAAGATAATGTTAAATTTGAAGAAGTTTTACAAGAAATAAGAACTAAATTAGGTAAACAAGCAGTACCTTTTTGCTTACCAATTGGTAAAAGCGATTCATTTAACGGATTTGCTGACATCGTAGAACTTAAAGCAAGAATTTACGACGGAAACAGTTGCATCGATGGTGAGATTTATGAAGATAAAATGGACAAAGTATTAGAGCTACGTGAACAATTAGTAGAAACAGTAGCTGGTTCTGATGAAATATTGTTAGAAAAATACTTTAATGGTGAACAACTTACAATGGATGAAATCCATAAAGGATTGCATGACTCTGTAAAATCTGGTGAAGCAATTCCTGTAGTAGTTGGTTCAGCAACTAAAGATGTTGGAACATTAACATTACTTCATATGATAAAACAATACTTCCCAAGTGTATCTGAGTTAAAACCTATAAAAGGTTTAGACGATGAAACTGAAGTTCAAAGAAGTTATTCAGAAGAAGAACCATTCAGCGCATTCGTATTTAAAACAATGATTGACCCATTTATTGGAACAATCAGTTTAATGCAAATTAAATCTGGTACTTTGAAAAAAGACCAAGATGTATATGTATCAAATACAGGTAACGTAGAAAGAGCAGCTCCAGTATTTACATTATTAGGGAAAACTCAAATTCCTTTAGAATTAGGACACGCCGGTGATATAGTAGCTATGGCTAAGGTAAGTCACGTTAAAACTGGAACTACTTTATCAGAAAAGAAAAACATTATTGTTTATCCTCAAGTTAAAACTCCAACACCTACTATGTATGTTGCAGTTCATGCTGAAGATAAAAAGGATGAAGACAAATTATCAAATGCATTAGCTAAACTTCAATTAGAAGATAACACTATTGAAGTAAGAAGAAATAAAGAAACTTCACAACTTCTTATTGGTGGACAAGGTACGATTCATATCGGCTATATCATTGATAAGATGAAAAACATGTTCAAAGTTGCTCTTAAAACAGAAGATCAAAGAATTGTTTATCGTGAAGCAATTAAAGCTACTGCTGAAGCGGAAGGTAGATATATCAAACAATCTGGTGGATCTGGATACTACGGTGTAGTAACTATGAGATTTGAACCAATGAAAGATGGCGGGTATGAATTTACTCAAGAAGTCTTTGGTGGTTCTGTACCAAGAGGATACTGGCCAGCTGTAGATAAAGGCTTGCAAGATACATTAGAACATGGTGTATTAGCTGGATTCCCAGTTATTGGTGTTCGTGCTATCTTAACTGATGGTAAATACCATGCAGTTGATTCTAATGAATTAGCGTTTAAAATGGCTGCTGGAATTGCTTTTAAAGAAGCATGTAAAATAGCTAAACCTACAATTCTAGAACCTATTTATAAAGTAGTGGTTACTACTAAAGATGAATATCTAGGTGATGTTTTAGGGGATATGAATAAACGTAGAGGTAGAGTATTAGGAATGGAACCAGCTATCCAAGGATATCAAAAAGTTATAGCTGAAGCTCCTGAACAAGAAATTTCAAAATATACTATTGACCTTAAAGCAATGACTCAAGGTTCTGGTACTTTCTCGAGAGAGTTCTTAAGATATGAAGAAGTTCCTGGAAACTTAATTGGTAAAATTGTTGAAGAACATAAACTTTACTTAGAAGAACGAAAAAATAAATAATTATTAGAAGCGACTAAAATTTTAGTCGCTTCTCTTTTATTAGCATAAAATCGCTTTAAATATTGACATCCTTTTGTGTATTTGATAAAGTATTATGTGTGATATAGTAATTGATGGAGATGAATTTATGGAAAAAATAGGATTATTAATAGATAGTACAACTTTAACAAGAAAAGATTTAGACAAATATAGTTTCATTAAAGTTGCACAATTAAAGGTATCTTTTGGTGACGAACATTTTGATGAGAGTCAGTTAACAAAAGAGGAGATGCAAAAAAAAGTCAATGAAGGAAAACACTTCCTGACATCACAACCATCACCTGCAGATTTTTTAGAACAATATAAAAATTTTTATGATGAAGGATATACACATGTTATCTCTATTTTATTATCTTCTAAATTAAGCGGAACATATCAATCAGCTTTGATAGCAAAATCGATGATAGATTACCCTTTAGAAGTAGATGTGTACTCGCCTAATTCCGCTGCTTTTGGGGTGGCTTTAGGAGTTTCTAAAATTGCTGAAATGATTGAAGCTAAAAAAATATATTCTGAAGTAAATAAAAGATATTTAACATTATTCAAAAATCCATTTGTTTCTTTTACACTTGGAGATTTAGATAATTTAATTAGAGGCGGAAGACTTAATAGAGTACAAGCATTTCTTGGTAAGATTTTAAGAATTAAACCGATTATAAAAATGATAGAGGGAAAACTTGAATTAGTAAAGAAAGAAAGATCGAACAAAGCTTGTATGGAATTCTTCTTAAAGAATATAGATGAGTATGCAAATCAGTATAAAAAAGTATATTTAGATATCATTACTTTGGATATGTTTGAATGGGGACAAAAAGTATTAGAAGTAGTAAAAGAAAAGTACAAAAATGTTGAAATTCATATGACAGATTATCTTAGTCCTGTGTTTTATTCACATTTAGGAAATAAAGGATTTGGAATAGCCATTCTAGCGGAATAAATACACAAGATTCTTACAAGTTTGAGAGTAGTAATCTTTTTTATTAAAAAAGACAATATATTTCTTGACAAATAATTGTGTATTTAGTAAACTAAGAGGTGCAAAAAACATATGGCGATTGTGGCGAAGTGGTTAACGCATTGGATTGTGGCTCCGACATTCGTGGGTTCGATTCCCATCAGTCGCCCCATAAAAAAATGGGCTATGGCCAAGTGGTTAAGGCATCGGACTTTGACTCCGTGATCCCAAGTTCAAATCTTGGTAGCCCAGCCATTTTTTTATGATTATGACCCGCTAGCTCAGTTGGTAGAGCATTTGACTTTTAATCAAAGGGTCAGGCGTTCGAATCGCCTGCGGGTCACCATTTTTTATGCGGGTATGGCGAAATTGGCAGACGCGCTAGACTTAGGATCTAGTGTCATAGACGTGCAGGTTCAAGTCCTGTTACCCGCACCACAATAAAAAAATAAGACTCTAAATAGAGTCTTTTTTATTTTCTTCTTCTGATTTTCTTTTTTCTTCAGCCAATTGTTTTTTTAATTCCTTTTTATATTTTGGAATAGGATCATAACCACCTTTAGATAAAGGATTACATCTCAATATTCTCCAAACAGTCAGTAAAGTAGCATAAAAGAAATTATAATTCTCATAGGCTTGAACAGCATAATTGGAACATGTAGGTCGATATCTACAAGTAGGATTTTTGCCTTGTGTGCCTTCTTGGTACTTTTTTATTAATTTTATAATAAATTTTTTCATATAATCACCATATACATTCTATCAAAAAATATTAAAAAAGCATAATTAATGACATTATTCTATTATAAATAGGTAAATGTTCACATTATTATAGTTCTCTAGCATGTAGTTTTCATGTGTATTAGGCGATAAATAATCTTTCTTGGCTAATTTCTCCCATATCATAAGAAAAATTCATTTACTTTTTTACTCTATAGTTGTATAATATATTAAAGGAAATTTAAATTTATAGGAGGAAAAAATGAAGAGATTTTTAAGTTTAATACTTGTAGGATTTTTAGCTTTCTTCGGGTTTGTTGCTTGTACAGAAGAAACAACAGTAGCTGAAACAACAGCAGCTGAAACAACAACCGAAGCAGAGCTTACTTATGAAATTGCATTAGTTACTGATGTAGGGAACATTGATGATAAGTCATTCAATGAAGGCGCATGGAATGGTGTAGTACAATATGCTACTGAAAATGACATTACATATGCATACTATCGTCCAACAGAAGATAGTGACGCAGCTAGAGTTGAATCAATTGATGCAGCTATAGCAGCTGGTGCTAAAATTGTTGTATGTCCAGGTTATTTATTCGAAACAGCTATTTATGAAGTTCAAGGGGACAACCCAAACGTTTCATTCTTATTGTTAGATGGTGAACCACATAACTCTGATTATACTATTTATAACACTGAAGATAACACTCATAGTGTATTATATCAAGAAGAACAAGCTGGATTCTTAGCTGGATACGCAGCTGTAATGAACGGATATAGAGCATTAGGTTTCGTTGGTGGTAAGGCAGTTCCTGCAGTTGTACGTTTTGGATATGGATTCGTACAAGGTGCTGATTATGCAGCAGATGAATTAGATTTAGCTGCTGGTGATGTAACTATCAAATATTATTACGCAGATGCTTTTTGGCCAAGTCCTGAATTAGAAACTAAAATGGATTTATGGTTCTCAACTACTGGTGGAACTGAAGTAGTATTTGCTTGTGGTGGAGGATTATACTTATCTGTAGTTGCTGCAGCTGAAAAAACAACTGACCGTACGGTTATTGGTGTTGACGTTGACCAAGTAGCTGAATCAGATAGAATTATTAGTTCTGCTATGAAAGGTTTAACTGTTTCAGTATATGATTCTTTAACAGCATATTATGATAACTCAATGGCATGGCCTGCAGCATTAGCTGGAGAAACATCAGTTCTTGGTGCTTCAGTAGGTGGTATTGGGCTTCCAACCGTTACGACTTCATGGGGATTTGATACATTTACAATTACACAATATAATGCAATATTTGCTAAATTAGTAGATGCTTCAATAGTAGTAGTTGCAGTTATTGATGCACAACCAACAGTAACATTAGTTACAGTAGATTACGCAGCATAATATTAAGATTTACAAACTTAAGAAAAGGGACTTTCCCTTTTCTTTTTTTTATCTTTTATTTCCTATTTATGATATAATATTTTGAACAGTATGTATATAAATACATAAAACTAGAAATTTAGAAAAATTTAGAAAGGATTCATATGGAAAACTACATTATTGAGATGGAAAACATCCGTAAAGAGTTTCCTGGGGTTGTTGCTAACGATAATATTACTCTTAGACTTAAAAAAGGCGAAATTCATGCATTGCTTGGTGAAAATGGTGCTGGTAAGTCTACTTTGATGAGTGTTTTGTTTGGTTTGTATATTCCGGAAAAAGGTGTTATCAAGAAAAATGGTGAAGTTGTAAATATTTCCAACCCTAACGTAGCTAACGAATTAGGAATTGGAATGGTACATCAACATTTTAAATTAGTTGAGGTATTTACAGTTTTGGAAAATATTATTTTAGGAGCTGAACCTACTAAGAACGGGTTCTTAACTACTAAAGAGGCTCGCAAGAAAGTAGTTAGTTTAAGCGAAAAATTTAATTTGAAAGTTGATGTTGACGCAACTATTGAAGACATCTCGGTTGGTATGCAACAAAGAGTTGAAATTTTAAAGATGCTTTATAGAGAAAATGAAGTATTGATTTTTGATGAACCAACAGCAGTTTTGACTCCTCAAGAAATTGAAGAGTTAATGAAAATTATGAGGAATTTGATTAAAGAAGGAAAATCTATTCTATTTATTTCCCACAAATTGAAGGAAATTATGGCAGTTTGTGATCGTGTTACAGTTCTAAGAAAAGGTAAATATATTGGGACAGTTGATGTAAAAGATACTACAACTTCAAAATTATCAGAAATGATGGTTGGTAGACATGTTGAAGGTATCAAATTGTCTGAAAATAAAAGTATAGGGGATATTGTTTTAAATGTTGATAACATTACTGTTTCTAGTAAATCACATAAAAACAATGCCGTTAACAATGTTTCGTTCCAAGTTCATGAAGGGGAGATATTAGGAATTGCTGGTATTGAAGGGAATGGACAAACTGAACTCGTATATGGTATTACTGGTTTAGAAAAAATAGTTAGTGGTAAATTATTTCTTAATGGGAAAGATATTACCAAAACAAGTATTCGTGAAAGGAATTTAATAGGGATGAGCCATATTCCTGAGGATAGACATAAATACGGATTAATTTTAGATTATAATTTAGCTGATAATTTAGCTTTAAAAAAATATTTCCAAGAAGGATTCCAACATCGAGGATTTATCAATAAATCTTTTATAATTGAATATGCAAATAAATTAATTGAAGAATATGATATTAGAAGTGGTAAGGGCGCAGCTACAACCGCAAGAAGTATGAGTGGTGGTAACCAACAAAAAGCTATTATTGCTAGAGAAATTGATTGTGAATCAACATTATTAGTAGCTGTGCAACCTACTAGAGGTTTAGATGTAGGTGCAATCGAAAATATTCATAGAACACTTATAGCACAAAGAAACAATAAGAAAGCAATTCTAATGATCAGTCTTGAATTGGATGAAGTTTTAAATATTAGCGATAGAATTTTAGTTATGTACAATGGAGAAATTGTGGCTGAATTAGATCCTAAGAAAACAACACCTCAAGAAATTGGCTTGTATATGGCTGGAGCTAAGGTTCAAGACAAAAGAAAAAAGAAAGAGGTGAAAGCAAATGGCTAAAGATATTAAATCACCTCTAAAGAAAAAAAGAAAAAAATCAGGTAATTCATTTATGTTCGTATCAGCATTACTTGCTATTTTTGCTGGATTGTTAATGAGTTTTATATTATTATTTATTTTGGAAGCAACGAAAACAGAATCTAATTTTGAGTTGCCTTCTCAAGTATTTAATAATTTTATTACATATGCTTTTAAAGACACACCATCAATGATAAAAGTTTTGTATAACGCTGCTCCTCTAATCCTTTGTGGATTAGCAGTAGGGTTTGCATTCAAAGCTGGTTTATTCAATATTGGTGCTACAGGGCAATATACTGTAGGTGCGTTCTTTTCATTAATTGCAGTTATTTTATGGGGCTTCCCTTGGTGGGCAGCTATATTAATAGCTATGATTACTGGTGGACTTTGGGGATTTGTTCCTGGATATTTCAAAGCCAAGTTTAATATTAATGAAGTTATTACAACGATTATGTTAAATTGGGTTGCTGTATTTTTTACGAGATTATTATTATATAATCTACCAGATATGAGAACATTACCTCCTTGGGATAGAACTGATGCTATCGGATTTCATAATCCTTCGGGATTATTACCGGACCTTGGACTAAAGGAATTAACAGGTAGTTCTTTCATTAATATTGGTATTATTGTTGCTATAGTAGTGGCAATAATTATTCATATTGTCATGAATAAAACTACATTTGGATATGAAATAAAAGCTTGTGGTCATAATAAAAATGCTAGTATCTATGCAGGAATTAAAGCAAAAAGAACTATCATCTTAACAATGGTTATAAGTGGTGCATTATCAGGTATTGCTGGAGGAGTAAGTTTCCTTGCGGGAACTATTCAATTTACTACAGATAGTCAACTGTTGCCAATGGGATTCAACGGAATACCAGTAGCTTTATTGGCATTTTCCAATCCATTAGGTATTATTGTTTCAGGTTTATTCATTGGATATTTATACGTTGGTGGACAAGCCTTTGAAGGTGTTTATAGTAGTGAAGTAACAAACATAATTTTATCCGTAATTATTTATTTCAGTGCATTTACATTAATTGTTAGCCAATTCTTAAAGAAAAAAGTTTCTAATAAAACTGATGATGGTGATAGCAAAAAAAATATATTTAAACGACTTATGGATAAGGTTATCTCCTTATTTAAGAAAAAAGAAAAAGTCGTCGTCGATAACGAAGATGAGGAGGTGACTAACTAATGGATATAGTAGCTATTCTTATTTCGAAAACTATATTATACGCTGTTCCTCTATTGTTAGGAGCTTTAGCAGGAATGTTCTCTGAACGAAGTGGTATTATTAACATCGCTTTAGAAGGAATTATGATTATTGGGTCTTTATTTGCAGGAGTTTTCTTGTCTGGAGCTATCATAGATTCTGGATTTGCAGAAAATTCTCCACAATTAGTTGTGTTACTTGCTATGATTGTTGCAGGTTTAGCTGGACTATTATTCTCGTTATTGTTAGCTTTTGCTGCTATCAAATTAAAAGCAGATCAGGTTATTAGTGGTACAGCGTTGAACATCTTTGCGCCTGCTTTTTCTGTATTGTTGATTTATGCATTAACTTATACTGGTAACTCTAAAATACCATTGCCTGATTTAGTAAACTTAAGTGCTGAATCATTTGGATTAGATTCAACAAATATTGTTGGTTGGATAAACACATTACTTTTTGGAAATTTATATTTGACAACGATTATTTCTATACTAATCTTAATTGCTTCGTTTGTAGTTCTATATAGAACTAAATTCGGATTGCGATTAAGAGCATGTGGTGAGCATCCGCAAGCCGCTGATTCAGTTGGTATTAATGTGATAAAAATGAGATATATCGGTGTAGCAATCTCTGGTTTCTTAGCTGGACTTGGTGGATTTGCTTTTGCAATGGGTAATGGACAAATTCATCAATCTGATGTTCTAGGTTATGGATTCTTAGCATTAGCGGTTATGATTTTTGGTAACTGGAAGCCATTTAAAATATTGTTTGCTGCTTTATTCTTCTCCTTTTTTAGCTCAATTGCAATACTTGCAAGTACGATTACATTCTTACCGAAATTTGGATTAGATAAGGTTGAAAATTTATATAAAATGTTACCTTATATTCTTACATTAATTGTATTAGCATTTACATCTAAAAAATCACGTGCTCCAAAGGCAGAAGGTATTCCTTACGATTCTGGAAAACGTTAATAGTTGTTAATTAGAGCCCTACTTTTATAAGTGGGGTTTTATTTTTTCTTTTGTGATATGAATAAAAATTCATATTTTGCCGCGATTTTATTATTTTTTATTGTTATAATATTATAGTTATGATACAATATTGACGGTGATAGAATGATTAATCAAGAGCATATAGAAGCTCTTTATGATTGCTTCGATGAGTCGGCTACTTTACTATATAAAACGCACAAAATACCATATCTGGAAGGTATAGTTAAGACGTGTGAAAACATAATGGCAAACTCTGTAGAAGATTCGTATTCTGATATAATAGACGAGTTAAAAACTATTCTAGAAAAAGTATCGGATATTGAATTCAATAAAGAAGAGATTCGAAAAGCATTTCAATACGCTTGTTTAAAGGGTTTTAAACATGAGAATATATCAAATCAAATGATAACTCCAGACACGATAGGAGTTTTTATTAATTATTTGATTTCAAAACTTTATAATAAAAAACATCTAGATATATTAGATCCATTAGTTGGAACAGGAAACTTAATTACAAATATAGCAAACAACCTGGATAAAACCACTAATATATTTGGAGTAGATTTTGATGGAAATTCCTATAAATTGTCAACGGCAATATTTGACATGTTAGGATATGGAGAACAAGTTTACTTCCAAGATACAATTACTTTTAAATGCCAACCTATGGATTTAATCGTGAGCGATTTCTCAGGGGTTTTAGAAGATAGTGTATATAATATAATTGGGCATCTTAGTGACAACATAAAAAGCGGTGGGTTTTTGATTGGTATCTTTGATGAGGAAGTCGTTAAAGAAAAGGTTTTAGTTGAACATGCAAAAGAGTTAAATGATTTATGGAAATTATTTGGTTTAATTAAATTACCAAAAAAAATTTTAAAAAATTCTGAGAAGGTAATCGTAATCTTCCAAAGTGATGGATTAAATATAATTCAACCAAAGAACTTTTTACTAGTAGATTTACCAGATTTTAATGATCAAGTGGGCTTCAAAAAAGTTATTAATCATTTAAATGCTTGGTTTGAAAATATAGAATTTTACAAATTAGGAGAGTAAATAATTATGATAAAAATTATGGCAGTAAATGCAGGAAGTTCATCTTTAAAATTTCAATTATTAGAGATGCCTGAAGAAAAACTAATCACAAGCGGAATAGTAGAAAGAATAGGAATGAAAAATTCAGTTTTCGCTATTAAATTTAATGGGAAAAAACAAGAAGAAGTTTTGGATATTTCAGATCATGCTGTAGCCGTTAATATTCTTCTAAATAAATTAATTGAGTTAAAAATTATAGCTTCATTTGATGAAATATCAGGTGTAGGACACAGAGTTGTTCATGGTGGAGATAGAATTGCTGAGTCTGTAGTATTGGGCGAAAAAGAAATTGCATACTTAGAAGAAATAGTAGACTTAGCACCCTTACATTTAATTCCAAATTTAACAGGAATTAAAGCGTTTAAAAAAGTTTTACCAAATGTAAAACATATTGGTGTATTTGACACGGCTTTCCATCATACAATGCCTGAAGAATCATTCTTATATGCTGTACCATTTGATTGGTATGAAAGATTCCAAGTTAGAAAATATGGATTTCATGGAACAAGTCATAAATTTGTTTCTAATAGATGTGCTGAAATCATGGGTAAAAAACCTGAAGAATGTAATATTATTGTTGCTCATATAGGAAATGGGGCTTCTATTTGCGCTGTTAAGCAAGGACGTTCAGTAGATACTTCAATGGGATTCACACCACTTGATGGTATTCCAATGGGAACTAGATCAGGAGCCATCGATCCAGCTATCATTGAATATATGATGATTAAAAAGGGAAAATCTGTTAAAGAAATTACTAATTACTTAAATAAACAATCAGGATACCTTGGTATTTCAGGTATATCTTCTGATTCAAGAGATTTAGTTGCAAAAGCTGCAAAAGGAAATCATAGAGCTAAATTAGCTATTGAAGTACAAGCTAAAAGAATCGTAGATTACATTGCTTCATATTACGTATATATGGGTGGAGCAGATGCTATCGTATTTACAGCTGGTATTGGTGAAAATGCTAAGACAACAAGATCAAATATCATTAATAGATTAAGTGCATTAGGCGCTAAAATTGATGAAGAAAGAAATGATTGTCGCGGAGTTGAAAAATTAATTTCAACTGATGATTCTAAAATTAAAGTTTATGTAATTCCTACTAACGAAGAAGTTATGATCGCAAGAGATACACTAGCTTTACTATAATAAAGAAATATAACCCCTTCCTAGTAATATTTACTAGAGAGGGGTTTTTTATATGCAATTTTGTCAGATTATTTTTTGCCTATTAACTTTTTTAAGTCCGATGAAGTTATATGACTCAGAGAATATTAAAATTAAAGGTGAATATGAAACTCATGAATACATAATATCTTATGGTAGTATCGTAAACGAAAACGTAGATGGTTTTTTAGTAATTACTGATATAAATACGAATGAAGAAATATCTAGAATCATATATGATGATTTGGGATTTGAATCATTTTCTTTTGTAGCGGATATAGGAAATGAAGAAATTATCATAGTTTGTGACAAATACTATTTTAGTGATAACTTTGAAATTCCGTTGTTTAAAAATGTTTTATTGATGAAATATAACTTAAAAGGAGAAAAGATATCTCAAATTGTACTTCAAGAAAAGCCAGCATATTATAATAATCACAATAACTATTTAATCATAACGTATAAAGATAATAGTACAGAATTTTTAAATAATAATATGGAATATGTTAAAGAAATTCAAATAGAAGAGGAATATATTGCTGAATATTCAACTCAATATCAGGGAATAGCATATATAAATGGCGAAATTGTTGATGATATATATATTGATTATCCTGGCAACTATAATATATCCATTACCAAAAACCAATATGTTTATTCATATTCAATTAAAGTTAATCCACTTATAATTATTAATGGAGAAATATATAACGATGTGTATACTGGCAGTATTAATGTAATATCTAAAGGACGAATGGAGATAAATGGAGATTCATATGTCCCTGGTGATACAATAAGTAATCCGGGTTACTACAGTTTAGTAATCTATGGAATTAATGATTATATCTTTCAAGAAAATATAACTATTATTCCTTCCATTACGTAT
>Ga0075125_10000579_pt1 | contig 16467 bp, 18 predicted proteins | sample AntAceMetag02UKN_FD_69810 | JGI IMG/M metagenome (GOLD analysis project Ga0075125, IMG submission 69810) | Saline lake microbial communities from Ace Lake, Antarctica - Antarctic Ace Lake Metagenome 02UKN | ecosystem: Environmental > Aquatic > Non-marine Saline and Alkaline > Saline | place... | reverse complement strand
ATTTGCTATAATTCATGTTACCGTTTTTATGTAAATAATAAACGTGATTCACTGCAAAATTGCTAATGTTGTGTGGATCAATTTCAGTTAAATTATTTGCATTGTTAATAATATCTTGGTACTTAATATCGTGGGGAAATAGTTTGGGATTATTATATCTTTCTCCTCCACGTTTTTTACATGTATATTTTTTTGTCATATTACTTTACCACAATATTGTTTTGTAAAAATATGTTTATTAATTGTTTTATAAAAATGAATTGTTTAAAACTTTAATTTAACACCCACACAAGACAACAATGAATATAGTTTTAAACTTAACAACCGGGCATTATTTTGTATATAATAACCAAATACAATACAGAAAAAAAATAAAAAAATTCTTAAAAAAGCTAAATGCAAAAACAGCTATTAATAAAATAGAAATTGGTGAAAGTTTTTGGAAAAAAGATGACACAATTATAATTGTTCCAAATCATTTATTTATGTATGTTGGTAAAGAATTTAATCAAGTTTAAAATTAAAAGTTACAAAATTGCGTTAAACAATATAAAAACATATATAATTTATTATTAACATTAAGATAATGATCAAAACCCAGTCAATATGTTTAAATATGATTGTCAAAAATGAGGCTCACATTATTATTCAAACTTTAAATAACTTGCTTAAATATATTCCATTAACTTACTGGGTCATTTGCGACACAGGTTCAACCGATGCAACTCGCCAAGTTATTGAATTATTTTTTGCCAATAAAAAAATAAAAGGCGAAATGCATAAATGTGAGTGGAAGGGCTTTGGTAAAAGCAGAAGTGAAGCTTTAGAGAAAGCATTTAACAAAACAGATTACCTTTTTATCTTTGATGCAGATGATACCATTTGTGGTAACTTTAAAGTTCCGTCTCCAATGAATGTAGACAAATATCACTTGCAGTTTGGAAAAGGGTTTACATATACACGTCCCTTGCTTGTAAACAATCGTAAAAAATGGAAGTATGTCGGTGTCTTGCATGAGTATTTGACTGAAATGGAGGGTTCATGTGGTTCTCAAATAATTCTCAAGGGCGACTATCACATTGACTCGGGAAGACTTGGAGCGAGAAGTCAGCAGTGCAACCAAGTTGAAAAGTATAGCAAAGACGCAGTCACATTTGAAAAAGAAATGGCTATTGAACCCGACAAACAATTGTGTGACCGCTACGCATTTTACCTTGCTCAAAGTTATAAAGACGCTGGAAACGTAAACAAGGCAATCGAGTGGTATGAAAATGTGCTAACAAGACAAAATTGGCCACAGGAAAAGTATTTTGCGTGCATTACACTAGGAGATATGTATGATAATTTAAAGAAAGACTTTGAAAAATCCGTTTTTTATTACCAAAAGTCAAGCGAATATGATAATGAACGATTTGATGGATTAATTACATTAATGGAGTTGTTTTGCGGCAAGAATATGCATTTATTAACAGACATGACTTATACTCAAATTCAAAAAAACTACCATAAAATAAACTTAGATAACAAGTTGTTTGTTAAAGAGTATTTATACACGGAAGTCATGGATTATACTAATGTTATTAGTTGTTATTGGAGCAAAAATTTAGCGAGTGGGTACGAAAGCATTAAAAAGATTGCTACAGCACACAAATTGCCCCAGTATAAAATGAACATAACACTCAACAATATGATTTTTTACCAAGACCAAATGCGTGAAGAACCAAATGTAAAAGAATCAGTTGCTCTTTTTCACAACATAGTGCAGATATTAGAGAAAAAGTGTGGTGGCACAGCTCGCGAAGGTATTACGATTAATGAATGCACAATTTTTCAACTGCTTTTAGAAAAAGCTAAACCGTCTCTTACAAAGTATAAAAAGCATAAACTAAAAGATAATGCAAATGAATTGTTTCCAGAAATTATGATTACGTTTACAACATGCAAGCGATTTAACCTTTTTACTCAAACTATAAACTCGATTTTAAATACGTGGACGGATGTAAGTCGTATTGATACTTGGTTTGTTGTAGATGACAACTCGTCGGAAGAAGACAGAATAAACATGAAGCGACTGTATCCTTGGCTTAATTTTTATTTAAAAACCCCTGAAGAAAAAGGGCATTTAAAAAGCATGAATATTATTTGGGACGAACTAAAAAAACGCAAGCCAAAATACTGGATTCATATGGAGGACGATTTTTTATTTTTTAACTGTGGTTCGTATATAACACACGGAATCGACGGTCTTTTACTCCCAGCCTTTCAAAAAAATAAAGTCAAACAAATGTTATTTAACCGTTCCTATGGCGAAACCATTGATGCATACAATATTGTCAGTCACGAATATCTTAAAGACATATCGGATTTTTGTATGCAGAATTTCAAGGAGAATTCAGGCGTAAATGCTCCCAACTGTCATTACTGGCCACATTTTAGTTTTAGACCGTCAATCATGGAAACTGCCACAATTTTAGACTTAGGAAACTTTAACACAGATGTAACATTTTTTGAACGTGAGTACTCCAATAAATATGAAAAGGCTGGGTTTAAGAGTGGATTTTTTAACAAAATAACCAATATTCATACTGGACGTTTAACTAAAGATAAAGACAATACTAGTATTCCAAACGCATACCAACTAAACAGTCAGAGCCAATTTCATGCTAGCCAACAATACGAAAACCCCAGTACAACACATAGTGTGTCCAATGATGCAAAACAAACCATCGAAACGATTTTATCTCAGCTAAAAACAAATGACCCAACTTTTTTAGAAAATAATCCGACTTATTGTATTGATAAAATTAACACAAAATTAACAGAATGCAAAAGTGAAATTCGCATTACGTCATTTGAAAATCAACCAGTTTCACCAAATTATAATCATATAACACCAGTTTCACCAACCAATAAAATTCAAACAAACACAAATATTACCTTGAACATTCAAGAAACACCCGCTATAAAAATTATCAACTTGTCTCGTCGCCAAGACAGAAAGATAAATGTAGAAGCAAAGTTAAAAAAACAGGGTTATGCAACAAACGAGTACGAGTTTGTCGAAGCAGTCGACGGATTAAAGTTAGAAACAACCGACGAAATTATCGACATGTTTCATGGCAACGACTTTGGAAATCGCAAGGGAGTTATTGGATGTGCTCTTAGTCACATTAACATGTGGAAGCAATTGCTCACAGACCCCGAACACGATTTTTACATTATTTTAGAGGATGATGTTACGTTTGCCGACAACATGAAAGACAAACTGGCTGAAACACATAATGCCATGGTAACCACAGATATGGTATTTTTAGGCTACCACATGTTTAATAAACAACGCAAACAGTTTTCTAACATTTACAATCAAGATTGTACAACTACAATAGCACCAGTAGTACAGCCATATAATAAGAATTTATACATTGGTGGATTTTTTATGTATAGTATCAACAAGGTAGGAGCACAAAAGTTGGTTGAATATATAGAGGCCAATGGTGTCAAGCATGGCATTGATTATATTATTAAAAAGATGAACAACTTAAACATACAAGAATGTGTCCCACAAATATGCTTTAGTGTGTGGAATGAGGCTGGTGCGAAAATAGACACAGATATTCAAAATACGGGTGTTTCAATGTCATTACAACGTTCTGACGTGAAAGACCCCGACTTTGTGTTTATCCCAAAGATGGACCAAGTAAACTATGACTTGGGTCAGATTCATGTTCCTATATCTAAGTTGAAAAAACTCGTACAAAGTCGCCCAGATTGTCTTGCGTTCAATACATTGCACTTTTTAAAAAGCAATGTGAATAACTTACTTGTGTCAAATTACTTTGGAAATAATGATGGAATCTATGTAAAAACCGAAGCATACAATGCGTACATGGCTCTTAAAGATGTAATTCAAATTTCAACATCGTGTCGTTTGCGTGTTAAAATGATTGGAAATTGGTGCTCATCAAAGAAATTGTGTGAGGAATGGTCTGTGATGAGCCAAAGAAATAGTGAAAATGGCTTTATTTGGAATGACATTGAGTTTACATGGGATAATGACCGCATTGATTACTATGTTATTGTTAACAAACCACGAGATAACGAGTATTTTATTCCCGAAAAAACAATTGTATTACAGATGGAGCCGTGGGTCGACGACCCCAAGTGCAACTGGGGAACAAAAACGTGGGGAGCATGGGCAAACCCTGACGAACGCAGATTCTTGAAAGTAATTGGAAGAAAGTCGGCTAACTTTAAAACAGAATGCATGAACATCTACTGGCAACTTGAATTAAACTACAATCAACTGTCTCAACCCACTGTAGATAATGTAAAACACGACACGGTTGCATGTATTTGCAGTTCCAAGTATTACGACCCAGGCCATATTCATCGGGTTGACTTTTTAAATTACATCGAGACTAAACAACGAGAAATGATGGTTGATGAAAAAGCAACAAATCAAGGGTTTACTTTAGCAATTTTTAGCAAAACCAACTTTGGAAAATTTCTTGGATACCAAGGTTCACTTCCCATGTCAAAAAAGAGTATGGGATATCTTCCGTACAAGTACTATTTTATGTGCGAAAACAACTACGAGGTTAATTATGTAACAGAAAAACTGTGGGAACCCATATTGTGCGAGTGTTTGTGCTTTTACTATGGCTGTCCCAATGTGGCTGATTACGTAGATAGTCGTGCTTATGTGCAACTAGACATGAATGACTTTGATAAATCGTACGAAATTATGGCCCAAGCAGTTAGAGAAGACTGGTGGTCTCAGCGTATTGAGCATATTAAAAAGGAAAAGCACAGAATCTTGAACGAGATGCAGTTTTGTCCTCGTATTGAAAAAATCATCCAAGAATACGAAATTGTATAAAAAATAAAAAAAGTAAAAAAAAAAATAATAATAAATTAAAAAAAATGAAATTTATTTCTTGAATAAAGCAAATCACAAATACTACAAGTATTAACAAAAAACAATAAAATGTCAACAGAAATATCTAAAGATTTATCTAATTCTCCATTTGAATATATTTAATAACAAATCAGTCCAATTTATTGTTATTTTTTTTTCTAGCAACCGTATAGCACCTTCTGACGAATTTATAGGAAACTCATCCCAATCTATTTTTTCTGGATACTTTTCTAGCAACCAAATAGCTGACGGATTTGCAGACAACTTTTTCCAATTTATTTTATCTGGATTTTTTTCTAGCAACCGCACGGCCCATTCTGACTTATTTTTAGACAACCATGAGCACTTTATTTTATCTGGATTTTTTTCTAGCAGCTGCATAGCACCTTCTGACGGATTCATAGACAAGTTTGGCCAATATATTTTATCTGGATTCTTTTCTAGTAACTGCATTGCACCTTCCGATGAATTTAGAGACAAAAATTGCCAATTTATTTTATCTTGATTTATCCAATTTAATAAACACATTGGTACGTTTATATTCATAGTTTTCTTTGGTACTATCTTAGTACCGATATTATTATTTCATTTTTAAGATAAATATGTTTTAACTCCTAGTTCAGATTTTAAAAAAACCAATTGAATAACATAAAAAATGAGTTAAAAACATCTCTACTAACATAGTAGTAAACATAACAAATTCAATAATGTCTTCATTAAAAGTAATTATTGTCAACAAGAATGCCACCTTAACCCCTTACCATATTAAAGAGTATACTGAGGAAAAGTTGTTTAAAAAGTGCGGATTCAAGTCGGCCACAGGATTTGGATGCTTTGGGACATGGTCAGCTAGAGTTTCTGAAATTGTTTATACAGTGTGTATGTATGGCAAGACTCAGGGCAAAGCAACATCTGCTAACACATACGAGTTTCCTCCGACAAATTCAGCGAGCCCAGTCTTACTTTTAGGAAACGCATTGCTAGTTGGATTTAAAAATGGAGTTGTGACAGATTTAACCGTGGATACATGGAAACAAATAAAAACTGAATTGTTTGGTAAAAATGAAGATTTAGCCACAACAGCTCTGGAGGATTTAATGGAGGAAGACGAGTTGGCTAACATACCAACTCACATGAAAACCAAGTCGGGATATCTCAAGGATGATTTTGTAGTAACCAGTGACGAATCAAATCATGATGATGATGATTCAAGTACTGTTGCAAGTAACAGTCCAGTTCCTTTTGTACAAAATCATGTCAAAGTTAAATCGTTAACTGAAAAAAAGGTCAAAGTAAAGCTTGATTCAAAACCTAAAAAGAATAAAAGTAAAAAAAATAAAGAAACTGAAGAGATTCCAGAAAAAAAAGAAATTCTTTTAACAGAAGAAGAATATGAATACTAATTTTATGTATTTAAATGATAAATACTTGCACTTTCCACCAGCAATCCATTTGCAAATACACCGTAATTTGAATATATACACTCATTTTCTAATGCAAAATGATAAATTAAAAAATCTCCTTCTTCTTCATACATACTTGCTCGTTCATCTAAACATGCTGGAAGTCTGTATTTTTTATCAGTCACAAATATTTTTCCGAAAAAATTAATTATTTCAGTTTTCTGTTCATCTGTAATTGAATCTACTAAAATGGAATGACTTCCAGTTATAATTAAATCTTCAAACAGCTCGTCATAGATTTCATTTGAACAGCAATATAATTGCTGTTTGTTAATTTTACTTTGGTCATTAACATTTTTATTAAATATTGATGATTTGGTCATGTTTACAATTGCCTTAAATCCATCACACCCAGTTTTTACCAAAGTTCCCACTTGTAAATTTTGAACTGTAATGTATTCTTCTTGATTATTATGTGTATTCATACATAATATTTGACTATGTTCTTTAAAACACATGATTAATGGGGTATCAGGGGTATCATCAGCTGGAGGATTATTCACTCCTGGATTAAACATTATTATATTACAATATTTAAATAAAAGTTAAATTACATATCTTCAAAATCTAGTTGCACAGAATCATTTGTATCAACATCAGAACCAAGGTTTAATTTAAAAGGTTCATCAACATCAGCCCCAGCACTTAGCGTTAAGTTTTCAGAAGATGCAGGACGCGAAAGAGGAGTTATATCAACCATAATAGGATCCACAGCAGGTTCCAATATAACAGGTGTCTCGGGAATAATGGTTGGCTCTACAGTTGGCTCTTCTGCTAGCATTTTTTGCATTTCACGTAGTTCTGTTAATTCTGGGTTTGTTGAAGTCGGAATATTGTCCACAGCTGAATCAACTACTGGTTCTGTCGCAGGAACAATCTGCTCCTGAATTTCCTCCGTCACCTCTTCCTCCACCGTTTCGTCCATGTACGCTCTTAAGATTGTTTCCACAGGAATACTCTGACGAATTGTGTTTAAAATACACTCTTGAATAATTATCTCCAACTCTCGATGATTTTTTTGCACAAGCAAAGGGTTAACCGATGTGTCGTATAAGTACACATTGTTGTAAACCTTACGAGCTGTATTTATGTATATATTATGAATAAACACGTCAAGTTTAGGAATATCAATGTTAATTTTCTTTTGCTTGCTTCCCACACGCATAGCGGTTAAAATCTTAAGCTGAACAATGTGTACACATGTCACCATATCGTCTAAATAAGCACATCCACTTCGCTCAATCATGCGCTTACGCTCTGACTCAACCGTTGCATTTCCCCACTTGTGAATTTGGCCGAGCGAGTTTTGAAAATTCATGAGATACTTGGCTGACTCGTCATTTTGTACGCACAATTTTACAGATTCGTTAAAGATGGAACGCAGTCCCTCAATCACCAAGGGAGTAAGAATTGTCATGAGACGCCCCGCCCACTCGGACTTGGACTCGTGCAAAGTACTCAGGTTGAAATCATCCATAATGTCTTGATTATTATCAATGATTAAGTTATTATTGTAAAAAAACCGCAACTTTTTATTTTTTAGATTTCACCCATTTCATAAAAAAATAATATATGACTCCAAAACCAGCCCAAATAGACATTGCTACTGAAACACTTTGATATTTATCAAATTTTAAATGGTTAAACATAAACCAAAATACAAAAGTGGCTAAATATAATCCACTGGTCATAATAAGCAAATTCCAAGAGTACGATGGCAATTCTTTATCATTGACAAAAACCGCAGAAGGCATACCAATTGGCACACTTGCTACAATTCCAGCAAGAAGAGGGTTATGTAATTGGTTAGAAAAACTAGTAATTCCAGCTACAGTTAACCCACCAATTATAAATTGACCAAATAAAGAATTTAAAAAAGTATGCACTAAACTCATTGTATTGATAATTTATTTTATTTTTTACTGCGAGTTTTTTTACTGTGAGTTTTTTTACTGTGAGTTTTTTTACTGTGAGTTTTTTTACTGTGAGTTTTATTAAATGTATTTAAATAATTAAAATGTCGTCTTGCATTATAAATCTTATAAATTCCATTTGAAATAATTGTTCCAGATTTTATACCACGCACACTATTTCCAATTTTATCCAGTGGTGGAGAAACAATTCCAATTCCACCAATTCCTTTAAGAATTACAAAAATTCCTCCACCAACTCCACTTTTTGCAGAAATACATCCAACATCTGTATCCCATTTAGCAGAATATTCATAAAGTCCTTCTCCACGAAGAGCACGATAAACATAAGTTGCCGTATCAGGTGATATAATTTTCTTACCATTTAAAGGATGTGTTCCACCATTTGCAAATACAGACGCCATTGATGCAAGGTCCTTGGCTGATACATTTTTTGAACATTGTTCAGTATATATATCTACTGTATCATCAACATCACCATAAAAACGGTTAAAACTTTTTAAAAGATATGCTAAAGCCATATTGGTTGAATTTGTTGCTCCTTCAGACCTATATACTGGCATATTGATGGGCAAATGCCGTCCTGCAAAATTGTCCATATTATCCAACACTTTTTTTCTAAACGCAGTTTTGTTTTTTTTATAAAACAAACTAGTAGTTGCAATCGCACCCTGATTCACAAATGGATTAATTGTATGAGATGGAGATAAAACAGTTCCAATTATACTGTTGAAAGGAAGAGAACTTCCAACATTTCCTATTTTTTTATCCACTACATTCACGCCAAAATCTTCAACCGCCATGGCTAAACTAAACACTTTACTAATTGATTCAATTGGAATTGTTTTAGTTGCCTCTCCTGCCTCAATTACATCACCATTGCACGAAACAAAAGCAATTCCAAACAGTTTGGGGTCTGCTTTTGCTAATTGAGGTATATATGATGCAACCTTACCACCATTGTTTGACTTTACTTTTTTATATGTTTTATCAATCAACTCTTGAACTTGTTTAAGATGCAAGTCCATTATTGTAATATTATAATATAATATTATTTGAGCAATGCAAACATTCTTAAACTAACAAAAAACAATTTACAATTCAATATATTTAACCAAATCATCAAGTGATAATTCTTGTAAATTCTGTTCTTGTTTTATGGTTGCATTCAATTCTGCAATATTTATGTTGTTAACATGCAATTGTCGCAACAGTTCTTTGTTTGAATAAGTGCCAATTCTATACCACAGTTTATCATGGTTACGTACATTACGAAATAATTTACCCTTTGGTTTAGGTTTACCACCACGTTGCCGATTCATATATTCTTCAATTACCAACGGAATTTCGGATTTTCTTTCTCTGTCAAATATACTTTGAACAAGTGAATCATTTGCATGATCATATCTCATTGCACTACTACGACCAAATGTTGAAAATGTAAAAATATCTGAATACATAAATTCAGATATTATTAAATATAATACATTTAATATTTAGTTTATTTTCGTCTTGTTTTTTTTCTTTTATTATTTTGATGTGATTTTTTTGCATTTTTTTTAGTTGTTTTTTGAATGATAAACTTGGACTTTTTATGCTTTCTTGACTTGTTCAATGTTTTCTTTTTTAATGTACTTGGTTCAGTTGAAATTTCTGCTACAATAAGTTCAATGGAATTTGGCTCAACATCATTTGTTGTTGGTTGGTTTTCAGCATCCATTAAAGCCAGTAAATTATCATAAATGTCGTCATCCACCACACCGTCGTCATCTTGGTTGCCATACGAATCTTCAATATCATCATTGTTATTGTCACTATTATCATCCTTATAGTCGAGTGTGTTGGACGAATACAGTCCATACGGAATCGATAAATTAGACTGGTTTGATCCACCTCCAACAAGTGTTTTTAAAGGACCTTTATCTAAAAATGACTTAATGCTATATCCACCCTCGTCGTTAATTCCAATCATTGAAAGTACATCCATTATTATACTTATTTACTATATATGTTTTTTTTCTTTTTAGTTATTTACAATAAATAATATAAAACCATCATTTAAATATAAAGTAACTTAAGATATGAACTCTGAGAACTCTGAATCATCTTCATATCCCAATGGCGAAACACATATTTTAACCGAATCTGAAATAAAGTCAAACCAAGACGCAGACGAGTTTAAGTTACGACTTGCCCACTTTAATCAACTCACCGATATGACAAAATTCATTAGTAAACAGCCAAAAAACATTCATATTCACATAAAAAACATAATTCAGACCAACGAGCCTCACTTACTTAACGACAGCAACTCAGGCATTAACGTTAATATATCCGAGCTTAGCATGACCACATTTAACTTGATTCAAGAATACATTACACACATTAAAGGACAAAATATCATTTTAGAAAATGAAGCAAATGCAGCAAATGAAGCAAATGCAGCTGCAAACAGTTTGTTAAAAACACTTTAAAGATTGGATAAAATAAATTGGTCTGGATTGTGTTTTAATAAGTCAGAAGGTGCTATGAAGTTGCTAGAAAAAAATCCAGATAAAATAGATTGGTCTTGTTTGTCAATGAATAACTCAAAAGGTGCTATGCAGTTGCTAGAAAAAAATACAGATAAAATTCATTGGTATTCCTTTTCATCAAATCCGTATATATTCACTTATGATTATAAAAAGATGAAACAAAACTGTATGTTATTTAAAGAAGACCTGATGAAGAATCGGTATCATCCTTGCAATATACCCAAGTTTAAAGATTGGATGATAGATGGGTTTGAGTAAAAATCAGATAATAATGTTTTTTAAATATATACAAAGTAATAATAACATGACTGACCAAATAACACAAAATATTAAAGAAAATGATACAAAATTAATCACTATTCCATTATTTAAATGGAATGTGGTTAAAGTAAAAAAAGAAAAGGTTGAAAAGGATAAAATAACTAAAATTGGAAGCAGGTCATGGATTTTTTTACCAAATCAAAATACAACTGAGTTTCAACACGGGTTGTTAATGCAGTTGCGAAATAATGTTTTAAGCAAAGCAAAATCAAACACACACAATTACTTTTGCCAAGAAATAATAAAACTATTAAAAATAAAAAGATCAAGTTACAAATCTCAGGATATTTTGAAAAATAAGTACAATATTAATGCGTTTGTTAGTTTAGATAAAATAATTCAGTTATTATGTGAATCAAAATTAATTTGTCTTTATTGTGAAGCACATGTTTCAGTATTGTATGAATATGTTTATGAACCAAAACAATGGACTCTTGACCGAATAGATAATACGCTTGGTCATAATGAAGATAATGTAGTTATTGCTTGTTTAGAATGTAATTTAAAGCGACGACTAACAAACAAGGACAAGTTTCATTTAAGTAAAAAAATGGTTTATTTAGTAAGGGAAGATTACGAGGATTAAACTTATTTTTCATCAAGTCTTCTTAATAACATACAGTTTTGTTTCATCTTTTTATAATTATTTTTTAATTTATTACTTTTTTCAACAATTATTACATTAAAAATCTTTGTTTAACTCAAACCCATCTATCATCCAATCTTTAAACTTGGGTATATTGCAAGGATGAAACCTATTTTTCATCAAGTCTTCTTTAAACAACATACAGTTTTGTTTCATTTGTTCATAATCATACCTAAATATATGCGGATTACTAGACAATCTTTCCCAATCAATTTTATATGGATTTTTTTCTAACAAGTGCATGGCTGACGGATTTCTAGATAAGAAACTCCAATTTATTTTATCTTGATTTTTTTCTAGCAACTGCATAGCTAACGGATTTATAGACAAACCACCCCAATTTATTTTATCTAGATTATTTTCTAGCAACTGCATAGCTGACGGATTTGTAGACAAACATCGCCAATCTATTTTATCTATATTCTTTTCTAGCAACTGCATAGCACGTTCTGACGAATTTCTACACAAATTATTCCAACCATTAATACTACTCCAGATGTTTATTTGATTTAATTTATCTAAATTTTTTTCAAACAAGTAAATAGCACCTTCTGACGGATTTCTAGATAAATTCCACCAATTTATTTTTGCTGGATACTTTTCTAGCAACTGTATTGCTGACGGATTTTCAGACAAATTCTCCCAATTTATTTTATCTGGATTTTTTTCTAGCAACCGCATTGCTGACGGATTACTAGACAAATGATGCCAATCAATTTTATCTTCATTCTTTTCTAGCAACCGTATAGCACCTTCTGACGAATTTACACACAACCAAAACCAATCTATTTCATCTTGATTTTTTTCAAGCAACTGCAAAGCACCTTCTGTCGGATTTTTACACAACCAAAACCAATCTATTTTATCTGGATTTTTTTCTAGCAACCACATAGCACCTTCTGACGTATTTCTAGACAACCCGCTCCAATCAATTATATCTTGATTCTTTTCTAACAACTGTATTGCTAACGGATTTGCAGACAACATTCCCCAATCTATTTTATTTTTACTTATCCAATTCAATAAACACATGGGTAACTCTACATTCATGTTCATGTTTTTGTTATTAAAACATTAATTTTATATATATTCATTTTTTCAACAATTATTACATTTATATTATATAATGGTATTGTATAATAAATAATATTAACATGTTTTATTTTCAAAACCAGTTTTTACATTTTTTAATTGGATTTTTCACTATGTTAGTTGTTATTTCATTTTATGGATTTTTCAAAAAAATATTTAGATTTTCTTTAGTTGAAGGACTTGAAGATGTGACGTCGTCAACTGACAATGCAACGGCATCAGATGAAAAAAAAGACGAATACAAAGATTACGACACAAGCAATCCCGATAATGTCATGATTCTTGCTCAACAAAATGCGGGAAATATTATTTCTTTAAAGCAACAGCTAAAAGACCAATTTGGTATTACAGACCGAGTTGTTAAACTTGAATCAGATATGTTGCAGCAGCAAGAGCAAATCAACGGACTGGTTGAACAGCAAGCACAGTATGCAGAGGATATCTCTGCAAGCGAACCCGTGGAAATTACGGGCATGGATGAGTAAAATGTTAATGAGTAATACGCTAATGAGTTTATAAAATACTTATTTTAACCCAATATAGGCAAATAAAATGTTTTTTTAGTTGCGTAAAAAAAGTAAATGAATACTATTTTATATCTATAACCATGGCGGAAATAATAGATATTTCAAATTTAAACGAAACATCCAGTTCTAATTTCGGGGGTGGAGTAGAGTTGCTCATGAATAAATCTCACTCAGATAAACAAGGAAATGCCAATATTGATTTGTCTGACTTAAATGATTTGGAGCGAGAATTGAACGATTTAAAGGGTGACGACGATTATCAAGGCTCGTCTGGCCGTAATGGTGGCGGTGGCGTATCGTTTAATGACACTGCATTAGGTGACGATGATGTTAGTGTTCACTTGAACATCAATGATGAAGACAACGATGTACCTCTTGACCTTGGGTCAGCAACATCCAACATGGGTTCAGGGCAAACTTGGGACAATTATGGCAAGTATGGTGAAATGCCCTCAACCTCGGCACCTTCGTCTAATTATGCTTCTAGCAATAATAACCCCATGAGTAAGAACGATCAGGAAAAGTTGCAGTATTACATGATTCGTAAACTTGAGGAAATGGAGCGAAAGAGCAAGGGAAAGTTACAGTTGTTAAAAAAATATACCATGGAATCGCCATTTAACGAGGTGAAGAACGAATATGATGCTATTATGGAAGACACGGCAAAAAAATCGTCAGTAAAGTTTCAAGCAGGATGCATGAAGATGCTTATTAATGGTGTTGAGTATCTTAATAATAAGTTTGATCCTTGTGACATAAACTTGGATGGTTGGGGAGACCAGGTTGATGAAAATATTGATGATTATGACGATATATTTGGCGAGTTGTATGACAAATACCAGAGTCGTGGCAATATTGCTCCCGAACTAAAGTTGCTCTTTCAACTGGGCGGAAGTGCTTTTATGGTGAATTTGTCCAATAAAATCTTCAAGACTGCCGCACCTGGCATGGACGATATCTTTAGACAAAATCCTGAGCTCATGCGGTCTTTTCAGAATGCGGCTGTTAATACTATGGGGCAAAACAATCCTGGTATCGGCAATTTTATGAGCGGAATAACAAACCAAGGTGCTAATCAAAAATCCAATCAAGGTCAAGGTCAAGGTCAAAGACCAGGTGGACCACCTCCACCCATGCCTACTCAAGGACAGTATGCTGAGCCTCCACCTCTAAATCGCGGTGGTAACAATAATCGTCCTGATTTAGCAGCAGCCCGTGGAGTTCAAGCCCGAAATGCTCCTCAACCAGTAGGAAGAGACAGAGAACGTATGCCTCCTGGTCCAAGAAATGTTGCTCCATCTCAGCAACACATGGCAAATAACTCAGCTATGAACTTGGCTTTGGGCGAACCACAAGAGCGAAGTGAACGCAAAGCTAGACCAGAAATGCGTGGCCCATCTGATGTTAGTAATTTGCTTTCGGGTATGAAGACAAGAACCATTAATGTTGCACCTGAACAACAAACTCAAGCTCATGACGATGACAATATGAGTCAGATTAGTGGCGACTCTAATTCTGTTACTCCATCCATGGCAAAAAAAAAACCGAGAAAGCCTCGCAAGTCAAAGTCTGACAAAAATACCGTAAGCATGGACTTGTAAGTAATTTATAAAAATAACAATCAATTTTAAAAAAAATGATTTATAAATATAACAATTAACTTGGAATAGTAAAAATAATGCTAAATTTTCTTAGTTATATTCGCAATTTATTTAATTGTTTACAACCACATGAACATTTAGTTATTGTAAACCCTGGATTTAAAAATCAAGAGTTTATTTATAATTTTATGGAAAATAGTCAAGAATATGTAAATAAATGTAAACCTATTATTGAACACATGTGTAAAACAAATCTTATCCAAGATTTTGGTAATTTATCCATGCATGATGATAACATATTTCTTGACAAGTTTCGAAAACAACATAGTTTAGTTAATGCCGATTTTAGTAACCGAGATTTAGCACATGTTATTTATACACAACCTTTAATTTGTTCAATTTTAACAATGGATTATAATATGATTTCGTTTAAATTAAACTCTGATATGAATATGCTTGCTAAACTCGTCATGAAAAAATACCTTGTAAATCCAAAACCAACTTTTCAAAAGATTTCTGTAAGAGTGTTTATTACTGGAATAACTATAGTTAATAATTCCCCAATTGCTAAAATGCAAGAGCTGAAGGTCGTATGTTATAACAACACTCAAGATGATGATGGAGTGAATTACTTATTTCGTAGTCCCAAGGGAAGCGTGGAGCAAAACGAGACAGTAGAAAATGCTGTGATTCGAGAAATGAAGGAAGAGTTGGGGTTTACATTTGATATTATTCGGTATAAATATCAAAAAATACTAAGCAGTAAACCACAAACGTGGTTCAACTATACACTAAATATTACAGATATTGAGTGGCAGAATTATTTAACCACGTTAAACACGTTGAACTTAGACCCAGAAATTACCCATATTATTTTAGAATCGGTTTAGTTGTAAATAAAAATCTATAAAATATAAAAAAATGACAAAAAATCCAACAACACAGAATGAACTATATTTAAACGTAATGAGCAAGTAATTTAATGTTTTTATATTATTCAATGTTCATCTTTGTATCTTCCATATCAAATCGCATAATATTTTCAAATACAGCTTTTGTATTTGAAAACTTAAATTTTTTATATTCTTCATTATACTCTTCATGGGTTGGTTCGTAAATGTAAAACTCATTATTAACAAACCTTGTCATCCACATAATTACAGCTCCCTTGCGGTGCCACTCAATGTCTTCTTTTACATGTTGTGCGTTTAACCAACAATTATTGTTGTCACTTGTTTCATTTGAATCATTGTACGCTAGCATAATAGTTTTACAATCCTGCAATATTGCAGTTCGTAGTCGGTACAAATTGTTACCATGGTTTAGCATGAATTTTGTACGAGTGTTAAATACAAATTCAAGCATTATTATGTTTGTTATATTTTATGTGGTAAAAGTTGCACAGATTTAATATTTCATTTTTAATGATATTTT
>Ga0075125_10000578_pt1 | contig 16470 bp, 23 predicted proteins | sample AntAceMetag02UKN_FD_69810 | JGI IMG/M metagenome (GOLD analysis project Ga0075125, IMG submission 69810) | Saline lake microbial communities from Ace Lake, Antarctica - Antarctic Ace Lake Metagenome 02UKN | ecosystem: Environmental > Aquatic > Non-marine Saline and Alkaline > Saline | place... | reverse complement strand
AAAGAATGACTACTTTCTGGCTTATTTAGATCGTTAATGTTTTTATCTTTGATGTACCTTTCAACGCTAATTAATCCATTTACAAAACATTCTTGTCTGAATGAATTGACATAGATGTTTAAGTATTGATTTTTATTAGTTCTAACAACGAATTTGGCTTTATCATCCGGTTCTGTATCTGTTATTTTATAATCTATACTTTCATCGTTTAATGCTGTGAGTAATCCCTTTTGTGACCACAAATACAGTATTAATGGTATCCTAAGACCACCCAGATAAATCTCTAAATAAGGTATCTTTAGTTTACTCTTACTCAATGTCTCTTTTGGATTAATCTCTTTTAACCTATTAAACAGATAATCTAATTGAAATTCATACTTTGTTGTATTTGGGATAAAACTCCCCGCATGATCTATCAGTGAATTAGTATCCGGATCAATCTTAACTATTTCACTACCATCTGCACTAGCATATACAATATCATTCGTAATGCCAATTCTATCACCATTAAAAAGAGTTACTTCTTCTTCACTTTCTTTTTTGATAAACTTTGGATACTTAATCTTAATATAATTTAGAAAGTCTTCAATACTAGCAGCATTAAATTTAAAGTTGGTTAATCTAACGCTAACGATGGCGTAATTACTTAACAAACGAACTTCATTAGGATCAGTCTTCGTTAGGGGTTTCATGAACTGCTGGTTCTTCATCACGTAATGTGAGTTACGCAATTTGAAGTATCTTTCACTAACTAGACCAGGAATATTGAATTTGAGTTCATAAGGTTTCTTATCCCCACCATCAACATTCTGTACAGTAAGAGTATACTGGATCAAACGATCACTATCATTATCAATAGTTTCATGCTTAATATTCTTAATCTTAATTGGATAATTTTTAGTGTCTTCAAGTGTACGAAATAGTTTCTCAACAGTCTGATGAACAGCTTCAGAGAATTCGAACTTCTGTCGATATTGGCCACTAGTGTAATCTAAATCAACAATATGTTTTGGTTGTACTAATTCATTTTCATATTCTGGAAACTCAAGAGGTACTTGATATGTCTTAGTATTCTTCAGTTTGTCGAACAGTGTTTTTGGATCATGTTTATAAGCATCTCGCAATTCATCAGTACCATGAATAGTCTTATTAATAGCCTTAAGAACAAGAATCTCTGCTTGTTCTTTTGTCATCTTCTCTTTTGATTCCCGATTGATCGTCAGATACTTGTCTATTGCTACTTTCACATTTGGTAATATTGTTGGATCATCGATATCATAAGCACTTAAAATTTTCTTTAATTGTTTGGTATTAACTTCTACTTTTACTTCACCAGATTCACCTACATTTGTGGTGACTTTAAGTTCTTTACTAAGACCTTTAACGATTCCATTTACTGGAGATTTCTGATCCACTTCTGACTGTGTAGAATCTGAACCATCAATTATTTTTTCTTTTACACCATCATCTGTGGGTTCTTTATCAGCATTTGCAGATGTTGGTTCAATCATGTTTACTTCTGATTCAACTTCGTCTTCTATAAAATATGCAGGTATCTTATTAATATGTTGTATAATGTATTTATTTTCACCATCTTTACGACTAAGAATAGGCAACAGATAACGATTATTAGGGCTAACAAAACAAAAGTTATCATAAAAAGTACTTTCTTTGAGCTTATTTTGCGGTAATGACGTTTTGATATTGTCGAACATCTTTCCTAAGAAACCCTCATTATCTCGCATCAGAAAAATCATATCGACAGTGTATTGAGGATAGTTCTTTTTAATCTCTTGATAAACATTACTACATGCTAATATTAAATGCTCTGTTAATTTCTTTACAGATCGATTAGAAAAACTCTCAATAGCTTTAGAGTAAATTGACATATCATAAAAATAATATTTACTACTACCTTGTCTTGGTTTTTTATCACCTTCATCTTTCTTACCAAGAGTATGTAGACTACTAGTAACTCTAAGTTTTTTACTACTAGTCTCGATCTTTAGCATTTGTTTCTTAAACTCAAGAGCTTGGATACGACCATTGAAGCTCTTGTTCATAAATTTAGAAATTTTACCGGGACTGATTATACCCTGGCAATTATTTAAAATGAAGTTAGTTTTATAAATATAATCCCATATGTCAATGTTTGTGTCAGGAAAGACTAGATAAATACTAGGTTTATCTATGACTATCTTTGACGAGACTATTTTATTATTCGTTATATTAGAGATTTTCATATTGCTGCTCCTTAAATGATTTATTATATTCCTTGTTTTTATATAGAAATAATATAATAGTTAAACAATTATTTTTTTAAGTTCTAATAAAGAAAGGAGTGTTAAAATGTTTCAGCTTTTTAAAAAATATGTAATTAAAAATGATCAAAAACTATTGCCAATTCTAAAGAATATGAAATTATTTAAAATAAAATTTTTAAATGAAGAGGAAGATTTCAAAAGAGAATATAATGAAGATTTTCATGAAAACTTTCAGTTACCACATGAAGTGGTTGGTATTGAATTAAGAGATTCATTTATGCTTATAATTGATAAATATAAAAATCAAAAAGGTATAAATGCTGATCGATGTATTTATATTTTTTCAAGGATGGAATATTCTTTAAAAAATAACATTATGTCATATAATACTGGATTAAGATTATATACAGTTCTTATGGGGTTAGGATGGTCTGATGAACTTGATGAGTTTGATGAAAGCAAATCTGAAAGTTTTGAAACAGATGAATCTGATGAGATAAAAAGTTTAGCTAGTACTAAAAGTAATGTTTTATATACAATACAGACAGATAGAGTTTTAGGTCCGTTAACATCTAAAAAGTTTAAAGTTGTTTTTAAAAAGAAAGTAAAAGAACTTAATGTAAGTAATGATGCAATCACCGATGAATATTTAAGAGATTCTTTAGATACATATATAAATAATACTGTTTCACGAATTTATTGGTATATTACTTACATACAAACTGAAGGTATTGAAATTCGTGAATCTAAAAATTCAAAAAATAATGAATATATTGTTAAAATAAGAAAAAACATTAAAGATTAAAGAAAGGTTGATAAATGACTATACAAGATATCCCCCAAATCAAGAAGGGTCAATTATGGAGAAATAGAGAGAAAAATTACACTATTAAAGTAGTGGCTAAAATTAAAAAGGGCATATGGAAAGTTAGTGCCCATGGTAAAGGGAGTACGACTCACGGTATGGAAGATAAAAGTTTTCACTTTTATGAGTTGTTGTCAGAGGGTGATGTTGAACAACCAACCGAGGAAGAAAAGATGAATATAACTGATGTCATTAAATTTACTTTTAATGATAAAATAGAGTGTAACGACATGTTTAGTGTCGATAGCTTTATTGATCTTTTAGTTGAAGAGGAGGAATTAAAAGATGTTAAAAGAGATAAGATTAAATCATCACTGAGTGATTTTATAAGTGATGGTTGTATAACATCTAAAATTATTAAAAAGCATATTGATAAGAGAAAGATCTCTTCATCAAAAAAAGGTTATCAGAAATTAAAGAACATAAATATTTCAAAAGATGTTCTTGATCTAGAGGTGAATATTAATAATACGTTTTTTAAAAATGTATTTAATAATCAGCTAGAAACAGGTCAATCATTTAGCGAATTAGAATTTGGACAATATGTTTTCGTTATGATTGGTGGTGATAAGCTGAATGATGAAAAGAGAAATATAATCGAAGTAAGAATATCCTCTTTTATAAAGCGTTATATAAAGAAAGGATATATTGATGAAACAGAATCTCAGTTAACCAAAGTCAAGAACATTGACAGTGGGATGGTTGCCGAATGTGAAGATACATCTGATGATATATTAGAGAAATTTGCGTCAATGCCGATGGACGAGTTAATTGACTGCTTCGTGATTTTCTTTAATATTATGCAAGAAAAAGAGAAAGATCAAAGAGAAATAATCGATAGTCTTAAAAGTAAAATAGAGGGTATGCAATGTGATAAAGAAAACATTGAACCTCTAAAAGATATACTTAAAAGAAGAGAGGAGAAGATTATTTCTCTTAATAAAAAGATTGGTTCTTTTAAGGAGAAAATCAAACAACTTGAATCGGATATTAAACACCAGTTAGCTGAGAATGAAAAATTACAAGATGCAAACAATGAGTTTGTTACTATAAAAACAGATGAGAAAGATGAACCAACTGATGCTTGGAAGAGTTTGAATATCGAAGAAATGTCTGTTGTATGAGTACTTTAAATATTATCCATCCTCTTAATCGAGGGTGGATTTTTATTTGTATAATTTTAATATTTCATAAATCTGTTCCACTTGATTCTTATTAAAGGACCACCGTTTATTAACGTTACTATCAGCCCAATCTTTTGGTTGACCTCCTTTTTCAAATGACATAGCCATCCAATCTGCGCACATTTCTGCAATATCAGTTTCCGACATCTTGCTTCCATCAACCATTTTTTCAGGTGGTTTATCTCTATCCTTCGAGTTAATACTATTGATTGTTGTATTATCATCATGATATTCTGGATGATGACGATTATTCTTAACATGGTGATAGGTCGCTACCTGAATCATGTGTTCCAGATCATCTGATGTGACGAATTTTATTTTATTATCTTGACAATAATACTTCCATGTTAGATAAATGTATGGTATCAGCTCGGGTTTTTTATATTTAGATAAATCATGTAATTCTTTTCGAGATGGTAACAAATAATACCTTTTAGGATCACTATCGTATATCAAATCCATGTATTTACACACTCTATCAATATGTGTGTTAGTTCTCCTGTAAAAATAATCAACCATCTTCTGATCTAGTTCACCAATATTTTTGTGATAAAAATCAATAGTCATAAAGACTCCTTTTTATTAATGTGTTTTATTCAAATTATTTCTATATCTTTTTAGAAGTTTTGGAATTTAATATTCTCGATTTTAATATAGAAATTAATATAGTAGAAGGCAATGGATTTCCACTGTTGCTTTTGTTAAACATATTAATGGAAGATTGAAAGAGGTATTGAGATGTTTGTAAAAAAGATTGCAGAACCCAACGCGGAGATTCTTAATCGTATTAATCAGGCTGAGACTGAGAAAGTTGCAAGAGCAGCCAATCGGAAACAGGTTAATCGAAAACAACCAATGACACAAAGGCCGTTTAAATCAGCTCTCAGAAGTTTGAAACTTCCGGATAGTACACTTGAGAGACCGATTGGCAAACATCCAGTTGGTATTCAACTTATCTGGATCAAGCCCAAACGGAATGTAACTGGTGAAATCAAACGAAAGGGTTACTACCGTAAGAAGTAGTTTCACTGAGTCGTGCCCACAAGGGCGACTCATTTTTTTATTATAATCACAAATTATATATAGAAATAATTATAGTGGGAAAGACGTATTTAAATTTTTTTAAAGGAGATTCAATGATTTACAAAGCTAACCTTAACCGGTACCGTAACGAAGGCGAAGAATCAGAAATGTCACCAACAACTATACCAATGTCAATGCTCGGGGAAGATCTTGCAGATGAAAAAAGTAATGATATTTATTTACATAATGACATCACTACAGATACTCTTTTAAAAGCCAGAAAACAAATCATTAAACAGATCAATAACTATAAAAAAATAATCTTACAGAATGATCTAGACAAAGACATGCTAAACCATTTCCATATTAATTTACACATTAACAGTAATGGTGGATATGTCCTAGACTCATTTGGTATGTACGATTTTATTCGAAGTAGCCCAGTACCCATCTATACTCATGTAGAAGGTGTTTGTGCTAGTGCTGCTACTATAATATCAGTTGCAGGTCATAAGAGATTTATGACTAGAAGTAGTATGTTTATGATCCATCAACTAAGTACTTGGTTTGGTGGAAAACATCAAGAATTCATTGATGAAAAAATTAATCTAGACTTAATGATGAAACGAATTAAACAGATATATTTAGAAACAACCAATATGAAAAAAGCTGTTTTAACTAATTTGCTTAAAAGAGATCTATTCCTAGAATTAGATAAGTGTATTGAGTATGGTTTTATTGACAGCGAATTCTAAAACGTCGCGCAAGAGTTAGGAGAAATAAATGTATGAACATCAAATAATTGATGGTCTTAACATTATTATAAAGAAATTCAATTTAAAAAAGAAAACTACTAAAGATAAAGAGTTTTTTAAAACAGATGAGTATTTACGATTTGAGAAACTTATAAATATTAGTAAAGAACTTATTAAAAAGATTAAACAATCACAAAAATTTCATATAAACTTTCAATTAGACAGTATTTTACCTGATGGTGAAAAGACTTTTCTTGAAGGACCTTCATCAACTGTTAGACTGCCATATAATTCATGTTTTTTTGATTGGAATATTAACACTACTAATGAATTAAAATTTAAATTTAAATACACTAATGCTGATAGTCGTCGAGCGATGTTATGTGAAGAAGTTTGTCCAGATATTATTGCTTGTTATCTATTTCATTTTATTAATGAATATAACGAATGGATACTTTGTCCAACGATAGATTTAATATATATTAATGATACATTTAATAATATTAAAAGTAATAAATTAAATAAAATAAAAAAATACTTTGGGAAATATGATTTTAATATTAATTTTGATTTGCAACGACATAATATTTTATCTATTTCGATAGTGAAAATGACTCGTGAAGAAATAATTGAAATGGGTAAGAGTACATCTGATTGTCTTACAATTTTATCAGAGGTGTTAGTTTTATTAACTTGTAAAAACATAGGTCTAGAGAAAGTTGAACCAGATCAAAAGCTTAATAAAAAAAGATTAAGAAATAAAAAACAACCGATTATGACTTATAAGACATTAGTTATAAAACCGATAAATAAGAAACAACGTTCGATTCCATTAAATCTTTGGAATAATCGAATACATTTAGCTAGAGGTCATTTCAAAACATATACTGAAGATGCCCCTCTATTTGGTAAAGTAATTGGTCGATTTTGGTGGCAACCACAAGCAAGAGGCAAAAATAAAAAAGGTATGGTAGTGAAAGATTATATTGTTGAAAAATAGGAGAAAGTAAATGAAAGAATATAATTTAGAGATAACACCAGCATTAGAACCATTAGAAAGACATAAACTTGAAAAGTGTTTAACAGAACTTGGTTTTGGTGTATCTGGTGGTGGAACAATGGTTGATATGTCAAGTTGTGATATATCGTTTTCTAGGGAAGAATAATTATGAAAAAGTTAAATCTATGTTGTGGTGATGATCTGAGTCTAGATGATTACATACATATTGATATTGATAAACCATCGGACGAATTACTAGAGGGTAAAGAGTTTATTCAATTAAATCTGAATAATCAATTATTACCGTTTCAACCTGATAGTATCGATGAAGTTGTTAGTTATAGTGGTATTGGAAGAGCAGACATTAATGATTTCGCGTTTAGTGAAATTCGTAGAGTATTAAAAACAGATGGTCATTTAAAACTATATACAGTATATCTTGATGTTATTCCGATGATTGCTAAACAGTTTATGAATATTGATTGTGAACTTGCTAATCGACATTATAACAGTGAAAGAGTGGGTGATTATAATATTGATTGTTATAATTTTTTACCTTATGGAGGAATACAACGAGAAAACAAATTAAGATATAAAAATCTTTGTAAACCAACTGGAGATTCTGATTTAGATTCTTTAGCCGATGAACTTTATAATAGTTATGGAGATAGTAGTCACCCAGAAGGTGATATAAAAGATTTATTGTGTGAATATTTTGAAAGTAAAGGATTTAAGAAAATATTCAATGCTTGTACCAATATATTCGAAAAAGAAGATCGTGATAATTGGTTAGTAGTTAGAGCTTGTCAAAATTATATGTTTGATTTAGATAAGTTTGAAATTAATATTGAACATCTTGAAACAGATGATGAGTTTGGTGATCAAAATGTAGGTAATGAAGCTATCACAGAAGATATTTGTTATCGTGGTGATAGTATACCTTATGTTGATTGGATATATTATATGTATACCAATAAATATCCTAAAGAAGAAATACTAGATCTTCTAAAGAAAGCAATTAAAATTGTTCAAGATACACTTATTGAAAATCGTTGGGCAGATGTGGAGGATTAAATGTATTTTACTAATGACCCAAACGGTGACGGATTCATGTTCCATGAAAATGAAGAAGATGCTAGAGACATAGCACTTGAAGCATTAGGAAACGAAAGAGACGAAGCCGAAGAAGGTTGGGATGATGCAGTAGATGAAATCTGTTGGGGCAAAGTAATTGGGAGAGTTGTTGAAAAAGTAGACGATCATGATTATCAAGATTATGAGTTGAAAGAGATATAGTAAAGATATAGCAAAAAATACTTCCGCTCTCGCAAGAGGGCGGAAATTTTGTTTTCTCGATTTATATATAGAAATTATATTAATAGTATCGGAATGGTCTGATGCTGAATTTTATTTCAATCATAGTTCTAGTAACGAAAGGAGAACATATTATACTGAGTATTAGGAGAATTGGTAATAGATTTTTGGCAATCTCAGGTGGTCGAGTTGTAGCATCTGGTAAGACAATCCAGGAGGCACGTAAAAATGCATTCGATGCACTTGGACTAAATCACTGACGATAAAACAGTCGCTCCCGATTAAGGGAGCGATTTATTTTTCTAAATCTTGCGTGACGTTTTAGTTGTGTATTTAAAATAAAAAATAAATTTCACCCGTCTTTACATGACGAGTGAAATAGTTTTTATTTTCCATTAATAAAATGCTTTTTCACCTCAGATATAAATCTACTGGGTCTTGTGGACATGCTGCAAGTTCTTTTTTGAACATTTGTTACACATAATATTTCTTTAGCTCTAGTAGTTGCAACATAAAACAATCTTCTTTCTTCTTCTAGATGTTTATTCGTATTTAATTCTCTATCAGATTTTAAAGATTTCCAATGTGGAAATAAACCATCTTCTAATCCAATAACAACAACCATTTTAAACTCTAATCCTTTTGCAGAATGAATAGTCATTAATTTGACTTTTTCAGCTTCTTCTTCTTCATCGTTAGATGTCATCAATGAACTTTCATCAATTAAATCCGATATGTTTTTAAAATTAGAAGAAAAACTAATAAGCTCTTGTATGTTTTCTTTGCGATCAGTATAATCTTCTTCATCTGCTGACATAGATTTTAATTCATTCTTAAAATTGATTGAATTAACAACAGTAGTTATTGCATCTTGTGGTTCTTTATTTATAATTTGGTTAATTAAATTATAGTATGATAAAAGATTAGTTGATACTTTATTACTTAAACTAGAGAGTGAATAATATAGTTTACTCATTATATCGTCATGTGGTTGTTTTTGAATTTTTTGTAAAGTAGATTTACCTACTCCACGTCTAGGTACTGAAACAGATCTTGTAAAAGATTCATTGTCTTTTGTATTAAATGCAAACTTTAGATAAGACATTATATCTTTGATTTCTCTTCTTTCAAAGAAAGCAACAGATCCAATAATAGTATATGGAATACCAAAATCTTTTAATGCTTTTTCAACACTTCTAGAAATAAATTTAGCTCGATATAAAATAGCTATATCATTGAATGAATATTTTAATTTATTCACAGCAAGTTGACAATTATTTGCAATGCTTTTTGCTTCAATATCATCACTTTTAAATGTCATTATAGTTGGTTGGAATCTAGACTCTATTGTTGAGTAACAGATCTTCTGAATCTGATTTGTATTCTTTTTAATAATATCATTTGACATTTCAACAATATTTTTTGCTGATCGATAGTTCTGCTCTAATTTAAATAACTTAGAGTTTTCAATTTTATCTTTAGCATTTATAAAGAAATCTGGGTTGGCCCCTCGCCACCCAAAAATAGATTGGAAATCATCTCCGACTATGGTAAGATTATTATCTTTAACCAAAGACATGATAATATTATATTGTATAAAATTAACATCTTGAAATTCATCAACCATTATGTATTGAAAATAGTTTCGATAAAAATCTTTAATATCACTTTTCATAGTTAATAATTTCATAGTAATCAATAGTATATCATCAAAATCAATAGCATTATTTTTAAATAAAATCCTATTATATTCATCAAAAAGTTCCATTAATTTATAACGATTATAATCTAATTTGGGCATTAGTTCTTCAGATATTATTTGATACTTTTTAATATTCACATTTTCAATATACTTAATAGGATCAAGATTATCTTTAGCATCAGATATTAAATTAATAACTGGCATAGTAAAATTTTTAACGTCTAGTCTATAATCATATAATACTTGACGGACTATTTTTCTTTGTTCAGCTGATGCATATATTGATACATTTTTCTGATAGTTTAATACTTCTTCTAAATATGGTTTTATCATTTCAAGACATGCAGAATGAATTGTACGTACCCATTTAACATCAAACCAATTAACATCATTAGATTCTATGACTCTTTTTTTAAGCTCACTAGCAGCTTTATTAGTAAATGTTATACATAAAATTTTTTCTGGATTATATCCTTTTTCAACAAGATATGAAAATTTCTTTGTAAGCGTATAAGTTTTTCCTGATCCAGCTCCAGCTGAAATTATACAAGAACAATCTAAACATTCAACTGCATTTTTTTGTGTTTCAGATAATTCCATGGTCACCTCTGTACATTCTCTTTTTGATGGGTGTTTAAAAAAATTAATGTTAACTATTAATACAATTATAATTTCTATATTAAAAAAGAGAATACAAAAAAGCTCTTGCGCGACGTTTTAGACTTTATGAAAATTACGTAATATATCATTAAGATTAACAGATGTAGTAGTGCCGTTATTATGAAATCCCCCACTTCTAAACACATGAATAACAGTTCTAGAAACAGGTCGTCTTTGTACGGGTTTAACATTTAGTTTTAATAATTGGTCTGCTGTGTTATTAATAAGTTTGAATCTTTCACTATTATCTACTTCAGAGACATCTGGGTGATATTTTTTTGCTAATCTTTTTCTTTGTTTATTAACTAACTCTCTAAATTCACTCATTTTTTCAGCGGCAAGATCATAACTTGTACCAGGTGGAATATTAAATGAATTCATAGGGAGTTCTAGTATCATTAGTGATTGTTGAATATGCATGTGTTACCTCTTAAGAAACATCTCTAGCAAATCGTATTGCATGTTGTTCAGCTTCTTCTCTAGTCTTTATTGTATATGGTTCAAATTTTTTATTTTCATCACCATTATATTTATTACCAATACTTCCAGGTTTAATTACATCTCCAACCTTAAAGCCATGTATTGCTCTGTGACTCCAACCGTAACAGCTGTCATTTGGAGACCATCCATAAGAGGTAGTATCATAACTAGGATTTCTCTTTTTAGCATCAATCTTCAACCATTGTTGGAAGGTTACTTTCGGTTTACCATCGGCATATCTTGGAAGATTCTTTAAAGTCCTATCTTCTAGTTTTATATTTGTCTCTAAATATTTATTTGTTTTAAAGGTTTTAATCCTATTTGTTTTAGGATTCATTTTCTTATTTTTTAATTTCTCTTTCATAGGTACTCGATATACTTCTTTCTCAGATTCAGAAAGATACTGTATAATTGATCTCATATTATTTCTCCATTATCTTTATTTTACTCTCAAATTGTTTAGCTCCATATTTAATCATTAAATCTAATTGTTTTTGAGCTTGTTGAAGATTATCAACAACCCATATATCTGCTAAATCTCCGTCACCAGATTTAATATTTGGATGTTCATACATATCAACAATTACCGGGTATATCCGTCTATTGTTTCGTGTATAGAACTTATTCTTCATTCGTCCTTTAGGATCTGGAAGAAGATTTTTTGGTTTATTACGTTTAAGAAATATATATTTATAGTCACCTTTTTTAGAGACAACTACAGCATCAGCTTTAATACGATTGTCAATATTCTCATTAAGATACTGTATAATTGATCTCATAACTCCTCCATCAATTCGAAATAGAATTTTATTGGTAATTCTCGATTTACTTCAACTAGATTGAATCTCATAAGCAGTCGAAAACCAGCATGTTTCTTTTCGAATTTATTAAGTTGTTTTACTATATTTTTTCGAAATGTTTCTAGATATTTTGACCCTTTTAGTATGTTACAAGAAGCACAAGAAGGAAGCATATTGTCCATGACATCTCTTTCTGGATATTTTACTTCATTTAATTTCGTCCACTTCTTAGTTGTTCGATTGTACGTATGCTTACGTTTGATCGGTTTCACATGATCAACATGCATTTCCTTAACTGTTACTGGTATGCCACAATAAGCACAGTGTCCATTGCATTTACTGTGGACTATTTCACGTTCTTGTATTTTAATTTTAGCACCTCCGGAATTATAGATTCTTGATTTTTATATAGAAATAATATTAATAGTATCAGATAATACTATCTGTTATTCTTATTAAAGGAGAAGAATATGAAATTTTCTGATTTAAAAATAACTATAAATGGTAAGAATTGTCAACCATCAACAGTAGCTATGATTTATATAGCCATTAAGAGTAAGGCTATTGGAGTAAATGCTTGTCCAAAAGTATTTCAGGGATTTACAAACGTAGAACTTCAAGAACAAGCAGTCAGACTTGATTATTTACTAACTAATCAAATTAATGAAGATTAGGAGAAGAATATGGAAAACATTATTGTGAAAATGAAATTTGGTTCACATTTGTATGGTTTGGATACACCAGAATCTGACCAAGATTATAAGGGTATATTCATGCCTACTTTAGAAGAGATCTTATTAAACAAAATCCCCAAATCAATCAATATGAATATAAAGAATTCTCAAGGAGCAAAGAATACGAATAAAGATATAGATATCGAGCATTATTCTTTACACTATTTTATTAAGCTGGCGTGTGAAGGACAAACAGTTGCTCTTGACATGTTACATGCTCCAGAGAATATGATTATTGAAACATCTCCTATTTGGGAAGCAATTCAAAAGAATAGATCTAAATTTTATACTAAAAACTTGAAAGCATTTGTGGGTTACGCCAGAGGACAAGCTGCTAAATATGGTGTAAAAGGAAGTCGTCTGAATGCTGCTAAAGAAATAATAGAGTTTTTAGAGAACAGTTTAAAATCTACCAAACACATTAAACTAGCAGATGTCTGGGATCAACTCCCAATCAATGAACATTGTAGAATGCTTGGTGTAAATAAAAGTGGTATTAAACAATATTCTGTATGTGGAAAGACACTTCAGTCTACCACAAAGATTCAATATGCTTTAGATGTTCTCAATACATTCCATAAGAACTATGGTAAGAGAGCAGAGAAAGCAGCGAAGAATGAAGGTATTGATTGGAAAGCAATTAGTCATGCTCTTCGAGCAGCTTTTCAAGTGAAAGAACTATTGTTAGATAACAATATAACTTATCCTTTAAAGAAAGCAATATTTCTCAAAAAGGTAAAAGCTGGACAATATGACTACCTCAAAGTAGTTTCTCCAATATTAGAGAGTCTTATGATTTATCTAGAAGAATTGACTATAGATAGTGATCTTCCGGATAAAGTAAATCGTAAATATTGGGATGATTGGATATATCACACAATTATTGAATATTATAAACATGATGAGGTATTTAATGACTATTAATTTTGAACCATTGTTTTGGATATTAGAAGAATTAAAAGGAATTGAACAAAAGAAAATATTTCATCCAGAGAAGGATGTATTCACACATTCTTTACAGGTTCTTAATTGGGCTTTTAGAGAATCAAATGATATTGATTTGATACTAGCGGCGATGCTACATGATGTAGGTAAAGTTGGTGGATCAATAGGACATGCTAAAAGAGGTGTAACATTAATATCGTGTTATTGTTCTGAAAAGACACTTTGGTTAATCGAACACCATTTAAGATTCTGGGACTTAATTACTGGAGAGATGAAAAGGAGAGATAAAGTATGGTATTTATTTCATCATAAATGGTTCGTAGAACTATCTATGTTAGCTCGTTGGGATAAAGCTGGAAGAAACCCTAATGTAATTCCTAGTTATGATAAAGAAAAGATTATGGATAGGATTAATAATCTTACTCAATCATAAATATTTAATAATTCTTCATCCTCCTCTTCTGGAGGATGAATTTATTTTTCTTCCAGATCTTGCGCGACGTTTTAGACCTTAAAATTTTTACGTTTGGCATTTTGGCAATTTGGATTTTTACATCTGAAACTTTTTATGAGGAAAGTGTGACAACTTTTACAGGTATGATGGCACGAAGATCTGGTCATATCTATATTGTAGCATTTCCTTGTAGTCATAACAGAACACCCATTCGGCATTTCCGTTAGTCCTAATACATATAATGCTTTTACAGTAGATACTATTAAGTTCCACATTGGTACATAACATTACACCTTTCTTACCTTTAAAATTAAGAACCATTAATATAGTCCTTTGTTTATCTGTCAAAAAGGATTCTTCTAAAGACTTTAAATACCACTTTTCAACAATGCTATAATTAAGAAGTGTAGGTGTAAACATCTGATACCCGTACTTACATTCTACATGATATATCCAATCAGGTTGTCCCACCTCTAATTGTTTCATTGGAAAGATGTCACCTACGTAAACGTCTTTAGTAGCACCGGATGTGGGTTCTCGTTTTAGCACATGAGGATCTCCGTAAATCCAATTAGATAACTCCTTTGCCACACGTCTTTCGAATGTATTACCAATTTTTTTAGAGTTTTGTTTAGCCATGATCAGTTGCCTCCAACTAAAAATTATAGATTTAAGGTTTATATATAGAAATTAATATAGTAATATTAAAGAAAGAACCGTCTTAGAATTGCTCTAGGGTGGTTCTTATTATTAACTTATTTAAAGGAGAATCGATATGCCACGATCAAGAGAGGAAAAAGAAAGACACATCAAATCTTTTAAAGTTGATGATAAAGTATCTTTTGGAATGATATGGAGTGAATATCCAAAAGATGGAACAACAGAAGTTGAAGGTGTCATCGTCGATTTTATCGATAACGACTATTGCTTCATTAAGACGAAGTATGGCATTTTGAAAGAAAGGATTTTATATTTAACTCATAAGGAGAATATTATGGATAAAATCATTTATACAAGATTTGGAAGACAATACGCGAAGTTAGAACGTAACCAAACGATCAAAGAGGATGCAATGGAATCATGGGAGTATGGTGAATTACAACCAATAATAAACACAGTTGGAGGACCAATTGGATCTACTCCTGCTGATTTTAGTGATGAAAGAGATTTCTATAATCCTATAGAGGGGTAATAATATGTCCGATTTGGAAAAGTTACATCCTGTTGTTAAGGAGGATTTGCTAGCACTTAGAAATATCTTGAACGATGATACTGTTGAAGTTGATCAGCTTTCAATTAACAACTTAAAGATCATAGGTTTCTCTGTTGATTTATTCGTATTGAATAACGGCAAACTTGGAATCACTGTTCGTAATGATGTACACGCAAGAGATATTTTCGTCGATCGTGAAACGTTAACAATAACTCATAGTTAATTCTAATTTGTACTGGTGTTTATCGCCAGTACAATCTTTTTATAATCTCGATTTATATATAGAAATTAATATATTAATGAGATTCGTTTGGATCTTATACTATTAAAGAAGGAGATTTATTATGAAAAAAAGAACTTTTATCATCATTAGCACTATTGTAGTAATGTTAATCGGATCGTATATAGTAGCTTCGGCAGTCTCAGATCGTTTTAGAAATAAAACGATTATAGCTACACCAATTTCTGAGCAACTGATTATTCAGGAAAAAATGGCGAATCTGACGTTGAGGTTTTCAGACCTTAAAACAGATCCGACAATCTTTAAAGTCCAATATATGGCTGCTGCAAGGCAACAATATAGAACTGTAACTAATGAGTTAGACCGAAAGGGATTGCTTCCTAAAGGTTATAAAAAACTCGTACTTACAGAGACTTTTGAGAAAGAGATTCTTCGGCCAATGTGGTCAGAATTATGCGATCAGTATGTCCAAGAAGATATCACACTCAAAGAATCATTTGAGAGTGCATACGCAAAAGGATTAATACTGAGTGAAAACGTTAAGAAATACCTCAAATCCAAATCTTAAAGAAAAAATATTTACTAACAGGACATTACATCCTGCTAGTAAGTTTTTTTATTGTGCTGGTGGTACTTGATTATAAATATTACTTGATGTGTCTTTAGTATTCATTCTTTTCATATGTACCTTTATCATTTCATTATCATCGCTGATAGTTTTTAATTGTTTTCTTATAGCTACTAAATTAGCATTCATACTACTTAATGTAGTCATTAATGCTCCAAATTGATTATTGTCCATGTTTTATCCTTCTTTGTCTAATGCTTCTTTGTCT
>Ga0075125_10000576_pt1 | contig 16505 bp, 24 predicted proteins | sample AntAceMetag02UKN_FD_69810 | JGI IMG/M metagenome (GOLD analysis project Ga0075125, IMG submission 69810) | Saline lake microbial communities from Ace Lake, Antarctica - Antarctic Ace Lake Metagenome 02UKN | ecosystem: Environmental > Aquatic > Non-marine Saline and Alkaline > Saline | place... | reverse complement strand
GGGGGGGGGGGGGGTGCTACTCATTAATCTGCGGGGGTGCAAACGGGAAATGTGCAAACCTGGGGACGCAGGGGTGTAGAGGACAAGCCGACACCACAAGTCGCAATTCCATTAAGGAATACCTTGCGGCGGACACACCTGTTATGAACAACTTAACAGTGGGTGAGTGGTTTGTCAAATGAAATATGTCAACTAAATGTAAGGGGAAAACCCTACACGGGCTTTCCCCTTACAGCGGTATCGGTTTTGGATTTCGTTCGGGATCTGATTGACTTTCGTGGGGGTGCTGCGGGCAGGACCTCTACTATCTAATTTAACAATTTGTGGGGGATTGTCAAGTGAAAAAGTGGGTGGCGGGCAAAGTAATTCGCTTGTTTTGGATTGTCCCCGTACCCAGTAATTTAACAGAGGGGCGGCGGCGAGTCAAGCATTAGTTTAAACAAAAGTGATCATTGGACTTTTCTACTTGACTCTGCGGGGATAACTGTTATGGTTCTTGTAACCGAGGAGGTTGACATGGGAGCTTGTGATTTTGTGCAATTGGGGTTCTGTGATAAAAAAGAACAACCCAGGGATGCGTTTGCCTTTGCTGTCTCTGAAGCGCAGTATGAATCCGGCCATGGCGGCTACTCTGGCACCATTGCAGAAAAGGGCTCGTTTGTGGGTATTCCCATGGGTGATGATGACATGGAGCTTGGGTTACGCCATGTGATCGATAAGGTGTCGTTTGCAGTAAACTACTGTGACGAACCAGATGCAGACGCTTGGGTCAAGCGAACGTCTGACAAGGTCGATGATAAGTGGGGGCCTGCCGGGTGTGTAGAACTGCGCGGGAAAGCTCTTAGGGAAGCTCTGAAGCGTTGTCGTAAGACTTTGGAGTGCAGAGCTTTTGTATTTTTCGGGCTGGCATCTTCTTGAAAAGTGCTTGACAAGTTTTCTTTTATTGTTATGTTGTTTGTAACCGAGGGAGACAAGATGATCGTTCGCACCTTGAAAGATGTTTGTTCGATGTTTTTCATCGGAAATTTCGACCATTTTACCCCCGCACAGATGCGCAATAACCTGTCCAAAGCCGTGCATAAATTCTCATATTGTGGTGTATGGGCTGATGTGCGCCCGGCTAAGGTGGGTAGAACAACCGACATCTGGACAATATGCCTGACGCATTCCCTTGTAGGCGTCAAGGTCCGTTCTGCTCGCAAGCGTGGTGAGTCGCGGGTCACCCATAGGGAAGTACCCTATGATGTTGCAGAGGCACTGGGGATGCTTCCTAATGGGTCGCTTACGACCTCATGGAACGAGATCACCCATATTTGTTTGAAGCATGATAAGTATCTTAAAGACGGTTTTATCGAACGTGTATCCCAAACACAGGGGAGGATCTACTTGACGATCTCTGTCCCTCGTGACGTGCTCGCCCCCTGCTTTGTGTGTGGGAGCATCATTGAAGGGTCGCAAGTGGAGATTTGTGCACCCCCTGTGCGCTTGCCTTGCTTGGATACGGACATCCGTGATGCGATTGTGTTTGTCGAAACCGCCGTGGAAAATGCAATTATTCGGAATGACTAATTGACAGTTTGTGAATAACTGTTATGTTGTTTGTAGCTAAGGGAGGCAATTATGAGCACGTATATTCCGAGGTATGTAATCGTAACGGCATTCATGGACCCCCGCGATGCGATTGATTATGCGAAATCGCGTGCGGACGAATACACCCAAGCATTGGTTTATATTCTGGGTAGAGGAATGTTTACGTCATTCGGTCCAGATTTTCGTCTTTCTTCTGATGCTATCAGCGCCGCTGTAGCGGAGGTACTGGGCACAGAGGACTGACCCCCACGTTTGCCCTGCAAAGCCCGGAGATCGACTGCATGGGCTTCTGACAGCCTAATAAAGCACCTTCCTGAGGGAGGGTGCAGCTTTGCTATTAATGTTGTGTGGTGGGTGGATCCCGTACTTCTAATTTAACAGAGTGGTGGGGATTGACAAGTAAAAAAGCGGGTAGCTGGCAACATTGCCAACTACCCACTATGACCCAAGGGAGGGTCTTACTATGCCTACCCACAACAGTATGGCTGTATTTTTATCTTTGTCAAGTAAAAGTGGGTAACTTGCTAGTGTTACGCAAGCTACCCACAGTTGCCTACTACACGTGATAGCACGTAGGCGTGGAGTCCTTATAATAAGCTATTCTTTCTCTTTGTCAAGCAGAATCACATGCCGCCTTTGGCGGCATGTCTAGGGTAACATACGAATGCATTATTAAATAAACAATCGTTTGACAAAAGGGACGGATACCTTATACTAGATGTAGCCCAAGGGAGGTCACAATGAATCTGGTACAAGCCAAACAAGAACAAGAGAAATTGCAGCAAAAAGCGGACAGGCTGGACATCCGCATTGCCATGCTAGAAAAGTTGGAAAACGATGAAAAAATACAAACGGACATCGCGAGGCTGAAAGGCGCGGTGTTCGTAGCAAAAAGGACAGAAAAAGAGTTCCAACACGCAGTCGCGGCCATGTATCCTCAAACGGATGCAATGGACCCGATCTCTTTTGAGAAATACTTGGAGGTCTATCGCAAGAAGTTTGAGCGGGATTCTGCACAAGTGGATCGTGTCGCTAAAGAAACTGTGCGGCAAATCATTGTGGATTATGCTGGTACAATGAGCGGAGGCTGGGGGGTTGTGGATTGGTTGCGTGCCGTGGCGTTTTCTAAGGCATTTGAGGCACATCGAGGGAGAATTTACAGGGCATTGGTCCAGGTGTCTACTGACCGAGGGGACGACTCCCACGGTGATCTGGTGGACGCTCTGGCCTTGTTCTTGGACGCCGGGCATGTGGGCATGCTGGAAGATACCCCAAGCGATTGGAAAAGCATTGTGGACAAGCAGACGCTTGCATACTCTGCCATATCGCATAAGTTTGGACGTGCCCCATTTGTCGAAGAGCATGTCCTCGGCGGTGAAAACTACTTCATGATGAAGTTGGATGAAGCAATCCTGACCTACGCAAAAAGCGTGGATTGGAGTTAATCTAAACTTCTGGTTGACAAATGCAATTCGATTTGTTATGATAGGTGTAGACACGGGAGGTTGAAATGGCTCATTACTTGGTAACCTGGGAAATTGAAGTGGATGCATCTGACCCCACAGATGCAGCAGCACAAGCACAAGAAATCCAACGGGACGAAAACAGTTTGGCAACAGTGTTTGTTGTTGAGGATCAAGATGTGGGGGAAGCACATGAGATCGATGTGGGGAAAAGAGTGTTGTGCAGATTTTGTGAAAAGATGATTTCATCATCATCAAATAGTACATACGTTTACAAGGGGGATTATGTTTGTGAAGATTGTTGGAATTGTCGCTTGTGAACTACCGGTTAAAGGAGTTAATCATGGATACCCCAAAATTCACCTCGAAAAGGACAGTAGTCACAGCGGGCATAAGTCAACGTATGCAAGCGGACCCCGATTTCGGAGAATTGGTTAATGCGTCAATCAATCGCCACTTCGCAGGCGATTGGGGGGACCTGGGATTGTCGGACAGCTTGGATAATGACCGTGCTTTGAAGTCCGGGGATGATCGCCTCTTTTGCGTGTACGAATTGGAGGGGCACCCCAAGATCTGGATTGTTACGGAATATGACTACAGCGTGACAACCGTGTTATTTCCTGAGGAATACTGAAAAGAGAGCGGACACCCCACCCCCTGTCCCTGCTTTCGGAGCCCGGCTAGTCCGGGCTTTTTTCTATTAAACGTGCTTGACAAACGCATTAAGATTATTATACTTAATGTAGAACACGGGAGGTCAAAATGGGTTGGTTATTCGAGTACAATACACAAGACATGACTCGCAGGGAATATGCAAACGACATGCTGAAAAAGCTTACACATGCATGGCCTCGTGGGTCAAGTCACGTTATTACCCATTCCTTGCAGGGGAATCACTTGTGGGCGGTTGTGGGGAATTACCGCAAGGATACGGGACAAATCACAAAGCATATCTTTTTGGCTTTGCTGAAAAAGAGTGATGGTATGTGGGGGTATAAGGACATGGATGAAGACTGCCATCCGTATTATTACACATGCCCCTTGCGACTTCTACGTATGACAAAACCTCGCACGCAAGATAGCCTAAACTGGCGTCAAGGGGTTCGAGAACACTTGGACAGAGTTAATCGTCGTCGCAAACTGATTAAGTTGTGGCGTACTGATCGTGTAGCTTATCATCATGAATTACAAAAAAGTGCTTGACAAGTTTTTGTTTACTCATATAGTAGATGTAACCACGGGAGGCAACAAATGAACAACGACAATGACAGCATTCGAAGGTGTGGAATGTGCCGCAAACGTTTTACCTCAGGCGAGGGTTATTCGGCATACCCAATTGAGGGAGCCCCTGTCAAGGATTCATTTTGTTCGCTTGCATGTACCAAGAAGTACGCGGGGATGAAAATGCAAGAAGCAATGGACCCGCTTATCCAGAAAATCTGTGACATGGTTAATCGCATGGGCTCGCTTGATGATGTTGCAGAAGCCATGTGTAAGTCCATGATCCACCAGCACCGATATTTGCAGGCTGAGGCAATCAATGCTTTCGCTATGTTCCTGCTGAAATACGGGGAAAAGTGCAAAGCAGAAAAGTTGTTTGACGCTCGCAACGAAGCAGCAGTTGCCCAGGCCGAACGAATGGGAAAAGCAGCGTACGATTTTAGTTGACAAGTCTCGAAGAATTGCTATAAAGAGAATAGAACATAAACGAAACAATCACTAGCACGAGAGGTTACACCATGAGCAACAAGACCCAAACCACGGAAGCCAAAAAGACCGAAACCCTCACCGATGAACAAGTCAAAGCCATGGCCATCGAACGCGGCTTGATCAAGTCCGTCCGTAGCGAAGGTCAGGAAGCCTTCGAAGGCGCGTCCAGTCGTTTGAAGGCTTTGGAGGCTGAGATTTTCGGGCTGCTCGAACAGGCCGATTTCGGTGGCCCCGTCGAAGTTCGCTTCGGCATCAAGCGGGATGGCGAGCAGTTCTTGAAGGCCATCCGCACCCGCAAGGAATACGCGGCCCGCGACAAGAAAGCCGACCCGGCCCCGGTGGTCGCACCCGTCGCCAAACCCAAGAAAGGCAAGGGCAAGAAAGGCTAAGAGATTAATCGGCTTGCAAAAAGGGGCGGCGAAAGCCGCCCCTTTTTTTGTTGACAAACCTTGTGGAATTGTTACACTTTATATGAAAGGACGGTAAAGATGCTGTATAACTATAAGCAAGGTGCGGTGCCCAGGAATTCAGAGGATGCGGTCCTTGCGGCATCTGCCAGGATTTTCAGACAGATTCAAGCAATAGCGTTTGCCAACAAGAAAATGACCATGAAAGAACTACAAGCAATCAATACACTGATTGCGCAACTACTCACAGCACCCAAGGGGCTAATCTCTGAGTGCTAAGCTTCACTCCCCCGTGTCTGTGGTGGCCCTGGTGAAAACTGGGGTCATCACTTTTTAACAACCTTTTGCTTGACAAAAGGTTAAAGTCCCTTATAATGAATACAGAACACGGGAGGCAACAAATGCACAATACAGCAATCAGGCGGAAAAAGGCAAGCACCCCCATGTTGGAGGCATACGCAGGCGGGGCAGTCTCAGGGCGTGTGTTAGACTTTGGTTGCGGTGCCGGGGCTGATGTAGCCTGGTTGAAAGAAGAAGGGTTTAAGGTCAAGGGGTACGATCCACACACCCCACAGTTTACCAAGCTCCCACGTGGCAAGTTCGACACGGTGTTAGTCACCTATGTCGCCAACGTGATGCAGAACCCCTTCCCCATGTTGGAAGAGGCCTGGAAAACGGTGCGTAAGGGCGGACGAATGGTTGTGACCTGTCGAGGCAAGACTGAGGTTGACTACTCGGCTAAGAAAGGTGGATGGCTTCAGACGGGCATAGGCTGGACCACAAGCCGGGGAAGCTACCAACGAGGGTATACGCCAGCTATGTTGACGGACCTGTGTAAACGGCTCTGTGATAGCACAGGGGACAGCCTGGGGTTGTTTAGCAATACCGTCAATGGCAATCCCATGATCGTGGTGGTGAAGGGATGAAAACTCTTAAGAAAAGAAATCCTTTTGCGCTAATCGCTCTTTTGCGTAAAGCGGGCAGGCACAAAGACAGAAAGAAAGAGCGGAACAAAAAGGCTTGTCGGGGAAAGATAAAAGAATAACTTGACACGGAATGAATCTATCTTATACTAGAGGTAGAAAGGGAGGACACAATGGGACACACTCATTATTGGCGTTTGGCGGACACGATGGTCAAGAAGGACTATGAGCAAGCCCTGTTCAATTGTCGGAAGATTGTCCGGTCGTCCACCATTCCTTTGGAATTTGGCGTGCGCGGACGGGATCTGGTTTTCAATGGTGTGGGGGAAGATGGGCATGAAGAATTTGTACTAGAAGAGTTCCCAATTTTTGGGTTCAATTTCTGCAAAACCGCACGCAAACCTTACGACCTGATCGTGGTCGCCTGCTTGTGTGTCTTGAATGAGTGCACAGATGAAAGCCCGTCCAGTGATGGTGACCCTGCGGAATGGGAAAAGGGCCGTGCCTTTGCGGAGGAGGTATTAGGGCGCAAGGTAACCAACCCTCTTGCCAGGTGAAAAGGCGGCAGGCAGGCATACCCCCGGATAGGTACTTAAGCGGCAGGTGCACGCGGGCGAGTGCGCGTAGGCGAGAAAGAAGTTGACAAAAAGTAAAAAGATATTATATTAAAAGTACGGGAGGTAAAAATGAAAACACTTGAAGTTCTCAGTGAGCAGATTACTTGGCAAGGAGAAACACGAATTGTTAAGGATGAATTTGGGGTGAATAAATATGGGGAAGGTCTTTTTGTACGGCGGATTGATGGAACTTGGGGGGCATTAATGGGAACTGGCCAATTCAATGCGAAGTCCCCAAAAGAGATGATGCGAAAACTTCGTGCAAGTTGGTTAAACTCATATGAACAAATTCGCATGGTTCGGGGTTCTGCACGCGGGTGGATTGACGTGTAAAAAGGCCAAGAGCATCAAGAGCAATAGTTAAGCAGTACTTAACACATCGGACATTCGTACTCCTTTGTAACCCACCCTTACTACTATATAGGACAGATTGAGTCCTTTTATAAAACGGATCGGTCCCCTTATATATCAATTTAACACTGAATTGACTTTTGTCAAGTGAATAATGCAAGTTTTTTATTATTCTTTTGAATGCTTTTTTCACTTGACTAAGGGCGGTTTTGCATTATGCTAGGGGGGACCGACAAAGGAGAAAAACCATGCCAGCCACAACAAGTCTCGAAGAATATTAAGATGCGTGCGATGATTACACGGGGTGGGGTACGACGTGCCAAGCCTTCACACGCGATTGTACAGAGCCGGATGCGGAAGGTTATGATTGCCCGGATTGCGGGAACAATACGGTTATGGATGCAGAGCAAGCCTTGCTTATGGGTGAATTAGAAATTGAATAAAAAGACTTGACAAACACTCACGGATTATTATAATGTTGACATAGCGGGATTGACCGACAACCTTTTACCAAAGGAAAGACGCCATGAACGATTCACAGAAAAAAGCCTTGGAACAAGCCGCAATAAGTAAGGCAATCTCGGCCAAAGAGTTTAAAGCCGCATCGGCAAATTTGGAGCCCGGAAGCTACGCGGTTGACATGACGGTCCAGATCAAAGGCACGCTGAACAAGGGCGAAGCTTTTGAACAAAGGATTTCCAACAAAATCAATTGGATGCTTCTTTTCAGTATCGCTGCATCCAAAGTCAACGACGAGACTTTGGCATGCATCATGAAGTCTTATGACGCAGCTGAGGGGAGCAAGGAAAAAGCAGAAGAACTGACCGATAAGGTCAAGGGCAAGGTCCAGAATCATGTGGACGATCAAAAGGGCAAGACCTTGACCCTTAAATCCGGTAATGTCAAGTCTGCCTTGACGGTCAAGGCGGTGCGAGTGAAAAACGGGACGGTCAGCCAGGAAGTCTAGAACACGACAAAAAGACTCCCCTTATCCCCCGCTCCGGGGGAGTCTTTTTTTAACCTGTTTTCCTTTTTATTAATTCTCCCCTTACATGCTAATTTAACAGTATGATAAGATATGACAAGCATTTTCTTTATTCCCAAACAACTTTTTATTTTTGTTAGGGTGGGCTTATTCTACTTGACAAAGTACAGAAAAGCATTATCCTTAAGGCATGGAGGCAATAAATTATGATAACGACAAAAAGCAGGCTCGACGGCGGATTAGTCTATTCGAAATCACTCGGCATGTTTAACCTCAATCGTGGATCGGGCTCGTGCCGAAAAACCCCGGCGTGCAAGGATTGTTATGTCAACCGATCTTGCACAGCGTACAAGTTTACCAAGGCGGCATGGGCTCCAGGTGGAACGGACGATTTAAACTGGGCTCGCTGTACTAGCGAAGTCTTTGAAGGGCTTGAAAGGGTCCGCTTGGCTTCTAGGGGGGAAGTGTTACGGACAAGCGCGGATGTTAAACGAGTAGCGGGATGGATTGTTGCTAACCCTAACACGCTTTTTTGGATACCCACCCGATCCATTTACAAAAATCGTGGCCGGGATCTGGATATTGATCATATGAACTTGATCACACGCGAGATTGCCAACCTTCGGAATGCCCGCGTTATTGCCAGCCTTGATCCCTTTACGGCCCACCATTGGGCAGTTCTGAGGGATGCTAACTGGTCTACCATGTTTTACGAGTCCGCAAACATGCCCAAAGGATACGAGCACGCGGGATCACACCCCGCGCTTGGTAAGAAAGGCTCCATGCTTCACTTGTGCTCAAAGACTTGGGATCTGTCTTTCCAGGACAATGGTCGCCTAGTCGGTCCTAAAGGCGATTGTGCTACTTGTGAAAATGGTTGTTTTGAATTGACGCGGGTTGACGTATGGTTGCGCAATCATGCCAGAGCCCCAAAGAATAGTGCAATCCATGCCAAGGCTCAGATGCAAAAAAAGATTGACAAAGTGGTTGACAAACAGGCTTGATCTATTATACTTTATCTAACGGAGGTAACACAAAATGATCTTCATCCTTTTTCCAGCCCTGCTAATAGTCACGCTGTTTGCGTGCTTGACCTTACCCCGGTCAATAAGGGTTGGAACCGATAGCGCGGTGAGTCACCCTACTCATAAAGCGCATAACACTAATAAAGGTGCAAGTCCTTGGGGGTTTACTTGATGACGAGAACTACTAGGGCTATAAGGTGTCCGGTTATCCTTTGGGTAGGATAGCCGGATTTGTTTTTGTGCGCGGTGTTTTTTTTGTTAATGCTTCCCTTACAAATCAATTTAACAATGAATTAACTTTTGTCAAGCTTTTCTTTAAAGTATCTTTTGCATATTCTACTTGACAGGCTAGAGATAACGCTTATACTGTATGTAGACACGAAAAACAAGGGAGGCATAATGAGCATTCGATCTAACATCAAAGTCACGGATGCATACGGCGACACGTTGTGGTTTTACAGGCATTCGGACGGCTACCCTCGCGGCCCCCACGGTGCAGTGGCTTTCTTGCGTGTGTTCATGCAGCGGGTGGCAAACGGTGAATACCGGGATAACTCCAATCAATCGTCTGGTCACCTCGTGGTTATGGGGTCTACCGATGAATACGTCAAGGGCTGGAAGGCAAGCTTGATAGAGCCCACCAGTGGCATGCATAGCGACATTGAATGGTTATACACATGCAATCTGGAAAAACGGCAACTGCACGTCGCTATGGTTTGCGGCGATGAAGTCAAACAGGTTTGCGTTATTCGGTTTAAGCATCGCAAACGTGCCAAAGTTTGGCATATTGGCAAGCCTATGTTTTCTTTTCGGGACGCTAGAAAGAAGAAATAAATATTTGTCAAGGTTTTCTCAAATGTTATACTAGGGACAAGGAGGAATCATTATGGCGCATCGGTGCAAGAAAGGTGGGCTTGCCAAACGTTTTTACAAGACAGGCGAGATTGGCCCCGGTGGATTGACTTGTCCATGCTGCGCGGACACAAAGAAGATCGGGAAAACGAAGAATAAGGCCCTTGGCCGTAGGGTCAAAAGAATCAATCGACGTGCTTGGAAAGCTGAGGCTGAGAGGGAGGTAGCCTAGCTTTTTAATGCTTCCCTTACAAATCAATTTAACAATGATCCCGCCCCTTGTCAAGCAAAAAACCGACATACACGAATAAAATATACTTGTCAAAAACTGGTTGACAGCCCTGACAGATCTGCCATAATAGAAGGGACACAAGGGAGGTAACATGCGGATCTGGACAAGCGGCGGAGTGTTCATAGCGGAAGCAACTTTTAACGAGCGGCATGCGTTAAAGAGCGCCGGATTCTGGTGGCATCCCGAGTCGTATAAATGCAATTTCACCGGGTGCAAGGTGTGCGCAAGTGGCACGCAAAAAGTATGGTGGACTTCCCGCCCGGAAAGTGTGTTGCGCTTGGAAGGCTGGCAAGGGCTTTGTTCCCCGGATGCTCTAGCCATGCTTCAAAAGACAGAGCAATCGATTGTGGACAGTCGCGCAGCGGACAAGGATATTGAGATCCCGGTCCCTGAAGGCTTAGCATACATGCCTTTTCAAAAGGCTGGAATCGCCTATGCGCTTAACCGCCCCGGCACGCTAATCGCGGATGAGATGGGATTAGGAAAAACGATTCAAGCCCTTGGACTTGCCAATGCAATCAAAGCCAAGTCAATCTTAATCGTGGTCCCTGCAAGCTTGCGCTTGAATTGGGAAAGGGAAGCAAGCAAGTGGTTAGTTGGTGGGCAGTCTATTGAGACTGTCTTGACAGGAAAAGAAGATTGCAAGGCGGACGTTATCATTATTAATTACGAACGGGTTAAAGGTCCGATCTTTCAGATGCTCATGTCAAGGACTTGGGATCTGTTAATCGTCGATGAGGCGCACTATGTCAAAAACAGTGGAGCGCAAAGAACAAAGCTTGTTATGGGAACGTGGGATAAGTCACGCGGAGCGATTGAAGGACTTGCGGACAAAGCGACACGTCAAGTCTTTTTGACGGGGACGCCCATAACGAACCGTCCGAAAGAACTTCACACGATCCTAGCTAAGCTTGACTCGCGACAATTCGGAAATTTCATGCGCTTTGCAAAGCGGTATTGTGGCGCGTATCATAACGGGTATGGTTGGGATTTTAATGGTTCGAGTAACCTCGAAGAACTGCAAACACGATTGCGAGCAAACTTCATGGTTCGACGGCTTAAGTCGGAAGTGCAGAAAGAGATCCCAAGTAAGATCCGGCAACTTATCCCTTTCATGCCTAACGGTATGACGCAACTTGTCAAGCAAGAACAATCCGCGTTTGATGGTACGGGGCAATTGTCGTTTGATGATGCTCAAACGGACATTGAGCTTGCGGAGGCAAGCGGCGATCATGATGCATACAATGCAGCGGTAGCGCAGCTTGACAGCCTAATCAAGGTAGCGTTTGAAACCATGTCCAAACAACGCAAGGCGTTAGCAGTCAAGAAGATCCCGGCTGTACTCGCCCATTGTGATGATGTACTGGAAAGCGTTAACAAGGTTGTGATCTTCGCGCATCACCACGACGTGTTAGACGCGATTGCAGAGCATTACGGGGACTCGGCGGTCATCCTTGATGGTAGGACTCCCATTGAGGTCAGGCAAGCTAACATCGACCGATTTCAATCGGACAAAGATTGTCGTGTTTTCATCGGCTCGATTAAAGCAGCGGGTGTTGGCATTACATTGACAGCAGCATCACACGTGATTTTCGCTGAATTGTCGTGGGTGCCCGCCGACCTATCGCAAGCAGAAGATCGGTGTCATCGTATCGGGCAAACTGATACCGTCACGGTGCAGCACCTTGTTGTCGATGGTAGTCTGGATGCAAGGTTAGCAGCGGTGCTTATGTATAAGCAAGGGATCATTGACAACGCCCTGGACAATACCCCGGTGCAAATTGCTATTCCTAAGGCTGGACAGGATCATAAGGGGAATAGGGTTGACAAGGTGTGGCCAGTCGCTACGGCCAAACAAAGGAAAGCTTGTGAATACGCTTTGCAAGCCTTGTCAGGTGTTTGCGATGGTGCCTGTCAACGTGATGGTGCCGGGTTCAACGGGTTCGATACGCGAATCGGAAAACGCTTAGCAAGTGTGGCCATGTGTAGGACCTTGACGGATGGCGAAGTCGCCTTATGCAAGCGGATGCTCCCCAAGTATCATGGACAAGTAGGTGAAGCGGTCATTAAAGATATTCGTGGGTAGTAGTAAATACAACTTGACAGACTAAGCAAATCTCTTATGATAGATGCACAAGGGAGGTAAACATGAGTGCAATTACCACGGAAAACAAATTAGAACAGGCGGCGTTTGAATTGGGAGCATGGATTAAGCAAGCTCCCATGCAGGTGGGTGAGTACAGGATATTTCAAGCTAACGGACAATTCGTGGTTACTTTGCATGGCATGCAAGAGATCAGTGTGCCCATGCATGGTACAGATCCTCTGAATAGCGAGATGAAGGTTGTTGGGGATCTTTACAGCACAGGTGAAATTACCTTGGCAGATATGCACACCGCCATGGAAAATGCGAAGGCTGAATATTTCATCGCTAATCCGATTAAAGAAGGATCTCGCATGCAAGTCAAGCCCTACCCTTATTGCAAGCTGGAAGTACAGGCAAAGCGTATCAGCGAGAATTGGGATAGGGTTATGGGCGCGGTCAATCGTGAAAAGAAGGTCAAGGCGGAGGCCGAACGTCGGGAACATAACAACGCGCAAGCTGCAAAGCTTGTGGACCTTTATCCCGCATAGGGGGATAAAAGCGGCAGGCGCGTAGGCGCACCGAGGCCCCCAGGAGGTACTTAAGCGGCAGGCGCGCAAGGGCGCGCTTGTCCGCGTTAACAAATAAAGCAAAAAGAAAAACTTGACAAAAAGTAAAAAAAGATAAACTTGACAAAAAGTAAAAAACTATTATAAAAGAAGTACGGAGGAAAAACAAAATGGCACGCAGATATAACGGCGATCCTTATTGGGTAACTGTGAAAAATGATAGTAAATGTGCGCAGTGCGGAAAGACAATTAAAGCAGGTGATAAAGCATTCAAGTACAAGTCAGGTGAATTGTATGGCTTAGAATGTGGGTGCGGACATGTGGCATCCTCGGACTTTGATTGTGCCGCAGAATACGAGGACTTTTATAATAGTTAATTTGGGTAGGGTAATTTTGCCATACCCCTTTGCATCATCCCTTGTGTTGTGTCCCTGTGTCATAGGATAACCGGAGTCTCCGACTCCGGTTGTCCTTTTTGTGTTATTGGGTAATAGGACTCGGGTTATCGGGTTATAGGCGATGATGGTTCCCTTACAAGGAATTTAAGCATGGGGCGAGCATATGTCAATAGTCCCTGTGTAGATTTATGCAAAACACATGATAACATATTGAATACATTGAAAAACAAAAATATCACTTGACAGATTGGGATTTTTTGGCATACTGTGGCCATGGACAAGCCCTTAGAAAAAATTGACGTTTTTGATATTCAGGCACCTTCCGGCCTATCATATAGGATCAGCATGAGGCAAGCCCTTATGGGATCATGGATTTCATTTGACAAATCAAGGGCTTGGGAACATGGCACGGTGATCCGAAAATTAGTTTGGGTTAGTGATCCCTCGCAAGTCAATGATCTTATTGAGCAAATTGAAAGCGAGTAAAGATAGTTTGAAGTCTCCCCTTGCATAGTGCTTAAATCGTATGCATACTGTAGTCGGACGCAGGAAAACAAACCAAGGGAGACAAAATGAACAAGAAATTTCAGGTTGAGACGATTCTCAAAGCGCAGCAAAACGACAAAGCAGCAAGGGATCTGGTATGCCGTCAGGGCGCAGGGCTCGTTCACAAGATTGCTCATAAGGTCAGTCGAGCCTACGGACAAGATCAGCGTGATCTCGCACAAGCGGGATTTTTGGGCTTGTTGCAAGGCGTTGACAAATTCGATGAAAACAGGGGGGTTATGCCGTCCACCTTCATTATCTTTTGGATCAAGGCGGAAGTGCTTAAACAGGCAAGGCATGGGGCAAGCTTGGTCAAGGGTCCGCAATCCAATGGAGCGCAAAAAGCACATTATCACCTTCGACGCACCGCAGCAAAATTGCAAGCCTTGACTGGCCAAGCGCCCGATTCCGTGGATATGGCCAAGGCGCTTAACCTGCCTGTTCACGTCGTCGAGGCTCAAAGACTCGTAATGCAGCCCGTCGCGTCCCTTAGCGCAGCTTCACCGGACGGCGCAAGCCTAGGTGACACCTTAGCAGACGAAGGCCCTACACCTGAGCAGAGCGCTGTACAAGCGCAAGCTCGATCTTGGACGGTGGAGATCATGAAGACTTTCCGACTCGACTTGTCCGAAAAAGAGACGGCGATCTTCGATGCAAGGATTGCTTCGTCCGATCCTATCCCAGGCCGTGTGCTCGGTGATCAATTGGGTATGACGCGACAAGGTGTCAGCCAATATGAGATCAAGATCCGTGCCAAGTTGGAGAAGCGGATAAAGAATGTCCTGAAGTAGGAAAGCTCCCACAAGGAGTCAACCCGACTCCTTTTGTCCTCAATCCGGTGGTCCCGAACTATAGGGGACCATCGGAGTCCTTTTGCCCTTTTTACGCTTGTTCCATGTGGAACATCTAAAGGACTCCGAATATCCTTTTGTCCCCCACCTTCTTTTTTAGGTCGGTCCCCTTACAAATCAATTTAAGACTGATTAAGCAATTCGTCAATGGCACACATAACGATTAATCAAAGAAAGTTATTTTCGTTTATTTTGCCTAGCACTATTGACAAAAGCCTAGATCGTAGCAATATTGTCTTCATGGACAAGACACTAACCAAGGGAGCCCCAATGATCGTATGTGATACCCCAAGCAAGATCGCCAGATTCCAGTTGTTAGCTTTGCGCGGTGCTGTCAAGCTTGAAAAGATCGGCTGGCACATTTCCCTACACAGCGAAAAAGAGCGCACAGGGCCGTTTAAAACCTTGCTTCGCGCACTGTATCGGGCACAAAGGAAAGGTAGGTAGACCATGGCACGCAAGGCATACAAAAAGACTGGCAAATCAGTAGCCGAGATTGTCACTGAAAAGATTTTGATCATGCTGGAACAAGGCGAGATACCATGGCAAAAGCCCTGGGCTTGCTTGGGTGGCATGCCCAAGTCTTTCGCGGGCCGTGAGTACAGAGGGATCAACGTGCTCCTGCTTGCCCTGTCAGCCCGTCAAGGGCCGTTCATAACGGCCTATATGGTCAAAAAACTTAAGGGCAAGATCAAGGAAGGTGAAGAGGACAATTGGACTCTCATTACCTTCTTCAAAATCTTAAAGAAGGAGCGCAAGAATTCGGCAGGGCAAAACGAAAAATACAGCATACCGCTTATGCGATATACCAAAGTGTACTCCCTTGATCAAGTGGAAGGCGTGCCAGAGCCCGCATGGCTCATCAAGGAACGTTCCAAGGTCGAAGTCAAGGCACATACCCCCATCCAAGCTTGCGACGCCTTGTGGGACGCCTATGCCAGCAAGCCGCCGATGTCGCATGGTGGAGATCGGGCATTCTATTCGCCGAGTGAAGATCGTATCGGTATGCCCACCCCGGAAGCCTTCACCTCGTCGGAAGCATACTACTCGACCCTTTTCCATGAAGCGACGCACAGCACAGGGCACACAAGCCGTCTAGGACGCTTTGATACAAAGCAAGCTGTTGCTCCCTTTGGCTCAGAGGATTACAGCAAGGAAGAGCTTGTAGCAGAAATAGGATCGTCAATGCTGTCAGCTCATGCAGGGATTGAATGCCAAGACGTGCAAAAGAATTCAGTCGCCTACATTCAAAATTGGGTCAAACGGATTAAAGCAGATCCGGATCTGATTGTCAAAGCAGCGGGGCAAGCACAAAAGGCCGTCGATCATATCCTTGGCACCACGTTTGAGACTCGCGATTGACGTTCCACGTGGAACAACAAAGAGACAACCCGAGTTGGGTTGTCTCTTTTACCGGAGGTAACAATGTACAAGAAGACTCTCAATGTCCTTTGTTGGTGTGTTACGCTTTGCATCTTTGGTAGCATCGCATACGTTGGCTTAGGTATGCCAGGCTTGTCATAGTACGCCCGACAATTTTGCCGTGGCTGTACAGACACAGGGTAAGTTTACCACATCTCCCGTGGTAGGCTTACCCTGTTCCTGTGGGGCACAGTTCAGGACACCCCCTATCCTGAGGTGGGGTAGAATTACCGCGATCTGGTAGGGTAAACCCACCATACCCATAATGGAACACCAGGATAAAAGGACACTTAAAATCCTATGAAATGTAGAATAGACCCCCCCAGGACGTCACACTCAAAAAATATGAAAGTAGATTTTTAGGATTTCACTGTCAACTACTTTTTACACATGATGTGATTGCACTAACACCCCTTGCTAT
>Ga0075125_10000573_pt1 | contig 16519 bp, 19 predicted proteins | sample AntAceMetag02UKN_FD_69810 | JGI IMG/M metagenome (GOLD analysis project Ga0075125, IMG submission 69810) | Saline lake microbial communities from Ace Lake, Antarctica - Antarctic Ace Lake Metagenome 02UKN | ecosystem: Environmental > Aquatic > Non-marine Saline and Alkaline > Saline | place... | reverse complement strand
GTCCGCGCCGACCTGCAAGCTGACGCCAAGAAACCCGCCGATGTGTTGGTGACGTTTGCCAGCACGCCGAAGGCACTCAAGGGCAAGAAACGAAAAGTGGCCGTTTCGGGAACTGAGACGCCAGTTGATATCATGGACTTTGGCGACGGAACCGGACTGATGGGCAAGGCGGCGGTTTTTATTGACGCCAAAGGTAAAGTAATCAACATCCCCGGGCCTACGACGAAGATCGAATCACTGCGACTTCTGGCCGCCCTGCGAGCCCAGGGGATCGACTTCCGAGCGAGCCAGAACGAGATCGTTGAGCAGCTTACATCATTAAAAGGCGACAAGGAAGGCCTAACGTCGTGCATGATTCGCCTATCGCAAGCCCCCGAGGGGATGGGCGATGCGTTTCTCAGTCCTCAGGACGTTGTCAAGCTGGGTACGGGGAGGACCATTCAGCCGAGTGTAGACAAAATGACCACCCTGTTCAGTGGTCGAATAAAAAAGTTTGCCAAGGTGGTTCCCGCGTTCAAGATAAATCCTACTTTCCATGTGCAGACGGATAAAGAAGGAGGGCTTCGGCTAGTCTTCAAGGACCATTCCCGCTTTCGTTTCCACCCCGAGTACTTCGGTTTGGATTCGAGTAAATTACACGCCGGCCAGACGGTTAGGATCGACATGGAAAGTCTTACCGGCAAGCCGAAAGCAAAGACAAAGGTATCAACCGCAACGCTTGGCTCGCCTGCGGTAAGAAAGGATAAGCTAGAACTATCGCAATCAACGCCCACAGGTAAGACGCCGACCAAGCAATCTATCGTTGCGCATTTGAAACGATCTTTTGGGGTGCCGATTAGAGGTTTCGGCACCCACCGCAAGAAGGCGTTGGGATTCTATAATACTAAAGCAAGGGGGGTTCGGCTTAGAGATGTACGAGACATTGAAACTGCCTGCCATGAAGTCGCCCACCATTTAGATTGGTATGTGCATAATCGGATTTCCAAGAAGGTTCCTACCCCACTACGTAAAGAACTCATTGCCCTAGGTAAAGAACTGTACGGAGACAAGAAACCTCCCGGCCGATATGCTTCTGAGGGGTTCGCTGAATTTGTGTCGTATTACCTCAATAGTGACATGGCCCAGGAAAAGGCCCCAAAGTTCTACGGCTACTTCGTCAATACCTATCTAAAGAATCACACGGAAGAGGCGGCGAAACTGGCAGAAGCCAAGAAGATGATTACCGCCTGGCGGAGGGCCACAGCCTTCGACCGCGTGGGGGCGATGATAAATTACAAACCTATAAAGGGAACACTCAAAGAACGAGTGGATAACCTATTGATGAGGCTGGACCGCGCTTGGCGTGATCCTCAAGCGGGAATTAGGAGAGAGTTCAAGAAAGCGGGAATTAAGCCGGGAGACGTAGACCCTGGCGTTGACCCGATTGAATTGATTACTGCGTATTCGAGTAAGGCACCGAGCAAAACCAGAACCATGCTCATGGATCACACCTTCAACCAGGCGGGAGACCCTACGGGAGCCTCCTTACTGGAAGTCCTCAAGCCTGTCGCCGCCAAGATCAAAGAGTTCACTCAGTATGCAGTTGCGGCGAGAAACATTTCCTTGCGTAAAAGAGGCATTAAAGCGGGCCTTGACCCCATAGATGCCCAAGCTGTCTATGACGAGTATAACAGCCCAGAGTGGCGAGAGGTGCTCCAGGGTGTGACGGACTGGAACCATCGGGTCTTGGATTATGTTGTGGAGATGGGGGCTTTAGAGTCCGAGACGGCCGAGCTAATGAAGAAACTGAACCCCGTCTATATCCCGTTCCAGCGGGCTTTTGAGCAAGGGGAAGTGGCTGGACGGTCTGGAACCGGGCGAGGGATCGTGGAAGCGGGCAGGCCAGCAAAAGCGATTAAGGGGTCAGGACGTGAGTATGTCGATCCATTTGAATCAATGATCGTACAGACTGAACGGATGATCTCGATTGCCCAGAAGGCGGATGTGGCTCGAAGTTTTGCGAAGTTGGCTGAAAGCAAAAAGGGGCTCGCGGGATTGATCTGGAGAGTGCCAGCCCCCCAACAGGCAGTCAAGTTCCAAGCCGAAAAGATTAAGAAGGATATCCTGGCGTTAGCTGAAGAGAAACTGGGAATGGACTTCTCGGAAGGGATTCCCGATGGCGTTCTGGAGAATTGGGACGAAATCGTCACCGTCTTCCTCGACGCCCCTAACTACTACGGTAAAGACAATATCGTCCCTATCGTCGTGGATGGAAAGAAAAGTTGGTATGAAGTCCACCCAGAACTCTATCGGGTCTTGAAAGGAATGGACGCCTACGTCCTTCCCAAGTTCTTGAATATGACTTTAGGGAAATCAGCCCGGGCGGTGCGGTTGGGGGCAACGGGCCTAAATCCGGCCTTTAGCTTGGTTCGCAACGTCATTCGAGACGCCTGGATGTTTGCTGTGACGGCAAAACACGCGAAATGGGGACCGGCGTCTGCCTGGGCAGGAACAATCAAGGAGCTTATGGGCACCACATCGGCACAGAAGTTCGCTGCGATGGGTGGAACCATGTCCGGCATGACGATGAACGACAGAACTGCCACGCAGCATTTGCGAGGAGAGTTGCTGGCAAGTACCACTGGTAGATTTGTGATTCATCATGCCACTCATCCGATTACGGCGATGCGGGAGATATTTGGCATCCCAGAATCTGGGCCACGTGTCGCTGAATTTGAAGCGGCACTGAAAGAAGGCGAGCGTAAATATGGGAAGGGAAGTAAGTCGGCGGCAATTTATGCCTTGAACGCAGCCCAGGACGTGACAGTTAACTTTACGCGAGCGGGAGAGATCGCACGAGTCCTCAACCAGTTCATTCCTTTTTTCAATGCAGGAATCCAGGGAGCTGACAAGATATGCCGAGCGGCGATAGATAACCCAACACGCTTTACTCTTATGGCAATGTCAAATCTGACCCTTCCGGCTCTAATGGCTTGGTATCGCAATAAAGACGAGGAGTGGTACAGGAATCTGTCATCATACGAACGGGTCAACTACCTGCATTTCCGCGTCCCAGGAACCGAGAAGATCATACGACTGCCGGTCCCATTTGAACTGGGTCACATCTTCATGTCAATCCCCGTGGCTACGTTGGACGCCGCTTATCAAGATAACCCAAATATTCTAAAGAACGACTTTAAAATGGCCTTAGAGACTAATAATATCGTCGATTGGCCCGCCTTGATTGGCCCGGCTATAGACGTCGCCAGCAACAAGGATTGGGCCAATCGTCCTATTGTATCCCAATCCAATATGAATAAATTGCCTGAAGATCGGTATGGGCCGTATACCAGCAAGCTCTTTAAGGTGATCGGTAACACCCTGAAGGTTTCCCCGTCACAACTGGAGTATCTAGCCAATGGGTATTCAGGTGGGTTGTATCGTCGCGTGTCCACCACGATTTTTCCAAAAACAGAGACGGCAACAGTGGAAACTACGCCGGTGGTCGGAACACTGTTTATGAAAGATCCCGGTGCCCCGCGCCGCCAAGTGCAAGAGTTTTATCGAGAGAAAGAGAATCTTGACCAGCGATATGCCTCTAAGAAGATAACGCCCAAAGACGCCATGAGACGTAAGCAATATCACAAAATTGCCCAAGCCCTGGGAATAATGAGAAAGCAAATGCAACGCGACCCATCTCCTGAGACGCGGCAAAAGATGCACAAACGCATGAAAGTGGCGATAGGTTCCCTTTCGAGCAATAAAGATCACTAAACAATAAAGGAACGCCTCATGGCAGGCAACGAACACGAACTTATTCTCGCTGAACTCAAGCAGATCAAAGCTAACCTCAATAATATCTCGATGATCATAAGTGGCAACGGCAAGCCGTCTGACGGCCTGGTGGTACAGTTTGTCCAACTCAGAGACTCGGTCAAAGCGTGTCAGCAGATTCGCTGCCAGGAAAAAACAGATACAAAAAACAATAATCGGGCATTGACTGTCGCGGCGATCAGTGCGGTGGTGGCGATGGTCTGCACGGTTGTAAATTTGTTGTTCTGATACCATAAAACATTTCCACGTAACACACGGCAGGCCAGCGGTTTATGGTGTGTCTCGAAGATTTCTTATAGATTTCTTATAGATTTCATTTGCATTTGGCCGATTCCTCGTGTATTGTTAGAGTGTCACATACGAAAAGAACCGGAGCATAGTAATGGCGACGAACGTGTATATCACAGAACCAGTCAAAGCGAAACTCGACCGGGTCGCAGAGATCGACAAGCGGTCACTGAACGCTGAGATCGACTACCTAGTCGAGAGACGACTGGATGAGATCGACGTGCCGCCCGTTGTTACCGGCCCTGGTGGTGAGTTTACTCAGTCCTGGCCCAAGAAAGAAGAGGAATCACATGTGGAACCATACGAGAGATGATTACATCGCTGAGCAATATGTTGAGTGTCCTGTCTGTGGCCACCCGACCGACCCCGAAGACCTGAAGATCTGCACTGACTGTGGCCGCGAAATCTGCCGTAACGCCAACTGCGGTGGCGTGTGCGGTTACTCGGACGAGTCAACCACTTGCGACGAGTATGTATGTGCAGAGTGCCAAGACGAGAACGGGTACTGTGCCCGATGTGCAGCGGAGCCGCATATCAATATGGCCACGGAGGGCCACGAACTCAACCGTCGAGTACCTCAAACTAGGAGTGAACGATCATGTGTCAGTTTTTATCAGCTATTGTAACGCAGACCGGCGGTGTACTGCAAAACGAGTACACAGACAACCACGAGGACTTAATCCTACAGTTTAACCTCGACGACTCCTGTCGGGAGCCGGTGAGATGGGTGCGAGTGGAGTTCAAGCCGGGGGGAGACTTTTTTGACGCGGACAGTTATGTGTTAGAATTAGACGAGAGGACTGCGCCTGACTGGTGGGACGGTCGCATGGAAGCGGCGAGGAGGGTTCTGCGAGGTATAGTCCAAAAGATGATTGTCAACGAAAAAAACGACATCCTCTTGGGTGGTGCTTGGATGTTGGGTCCGAATGCTAATCTCTGGACGGCGAAATGTGCACGGATTATATACATGTCTGGCGGAACGCTGGACCACATGCATGGCGGGACGCTGGACCACATGTCTGGCGGAACGCTAAATTACATGTCTGGCGGAATACTGGGAGACATGCATGGCGGAACGCTAAATCACATGTCTGGCGGAAAGCTGAGAGATATGCATAGTGGAAAGCTGAAAGATATGCATAACGGAACACTGAATCACATGTATGACGGAACGCTGATCAATATGCATGACGGAATACTGGGAGACATGCATGGCGGAAAGCTAAATCACATGTCTGGCGGAACGCTGAGAGATATGCATAGTGGAGGGCTGATCAATATGCATGACGGAAAGCTGAATCACATGTATGGCGGAACGCTGGACCACATGCATGACGGGACGCTGAATTACGTGTATGACGGAACGCTGATCAATATGCATGGCGGAATACTGAGAGACATGTATGGCGGAACGCTGATCAATATGCATGGCGGAACAATAATCAACTGGCACGGTGGTAATATCACCAAAAACACAGGTGGAAAGATCGTGAACGATTTGCGGAAGAAGTAATGGATTTGGCCCGGCCTCCGGTTTGTTCCTCCTAGCGGGGGTCGGGCACTTTTTGAACAGAATCCCCTAGGAAGGAATTGCAATGATAGACCTACGGCTAGAAAACGGTAGGATTGTGGCGAAGACTCCATTTATCCTCAAAGACCTGTGCAAGACCATCCCAGGAGCTCAGTGGGACAAACAGGCTAAGGCGTGGACCTATGCGGCTAGCCCTTACGCAGCACAGGAGATTATTGAGGCCTTTAGCGAGTATGATGTGGAGGACGGCCAGGGCGAGGCGTCGGTGTATGCCCTGGCCAAAAAAACAGAACGCATTGAACAGATCCTCAAGCAGCCCGAGACCCTCGTTCCGATCCCCGAGACGAAAATGCCCCCACGTGAGTGCCAGCTCCAGGGCTACCACCTAATAGGGGAACTACCCGGTGTGATGCTGGCTTTTGAGATGGGGGTGGGAAAAACCAAAGTTGTCGTTGACGCCATCTGCAACGACCTCCAGCGGTATCAGCGTGTACTGATTATCTGCCCAAAGTCCGTTATTGCCGTGTGGCCCAAGGAATTCGAGAAGCACGCCAGGGTACGTCCTAAGGTTTTAGCTCTCGACGAGGGCGGCCTGAAGAAACGACTCACAACCCTTGACCACGCCTTGACTTACACGAACGGACCTGTCGTCGCTATCATCAATTATGAGGCGGTCTGGCAGGGTGACATGGGTAAATACATCAAGGCCGTCGACTGGGACATGGTGGTTTGCGATGAGTCGCACAAGATAAAATCTCATGCTCGCAGTGCTAGGGCCAGCACCTATATCTCCCGTCTCTCCGCTACTAAACGGGTAGCTCTCACAGGAACCCCCATGCCACACAGTCCGCTAGACGTGTGGGCTCAATATCGGTTTCTTGACCCGAGTATCTATGGTGGACGCTTCACGGCGTTTCGGGCTCGCTATGCCGTGATGGGTGGATTCCAGAACCACCAGGTGCTGCGATTCCAGAACATGGACGAATTGAATAAGAGGTTTTATCAGATTGCTATACGCGTCACAAAAGAGGAAGTCCTGGACCTACCAGAACAGGTGGACATTGAGCGGCTGGTGACATTGGGGACCGAGGAAGCAAAAGCATATCGTGAGATGCAGGATGAATTTATCACAGAGATTGATGACGGTATTGTTACCGCCTCGAACGCGTTATCGAAGATGCTGCGGTTGCAGCAGATTACCAACGGCTTCGCCACCGACGAGGACGGAGAAACAGTCTCGGTTGGTGATACTAAGAGCAGCGCGTACACTGATTTGCTTGATGATATCGGCGAGGACCAACCAGTGGTCACGTTCTGCCGGTTTCGCTGTGACCTGGACAGAGTTATTGGCGCGGCCCAAAAAGTTAGCCGTACGGCGTATGAGCTGTCAGGGCGACGAAATGAACTCGCCGCCTGGCAAGATGATACCACCGGCAGTGTCCTGGCGGTGCAGATCCAGGCGGGCGGGGCGGGCATTGACCTGACACGGTCGTGCTACTGTGTCTACTACAGTCTGGGCCTGAGCCTGGGCGATTACATGCAGTCACGATCACGGCTCCATCGGCCCGGTCAAAAACACAATGTTACTTATGTCCACCTACTCGCCAAGGGAACCATCGACGAGAGAATTTACCAGGCGTTATGCAATCGGCACGAGGTGGTTACATCTGTGCTGGAGATGTTCCAGGATGATATGAACCGACATGCTGGCCTATTCGGCCACTCTTAACATTTTTCACACGGAGACCCGAACGATGAAAATTGAGAACATGCAACGTTCTAATGAGCTTCTAGGCGAGAGGTGTGACACTCAACATCAGATTTCGTGGCTTGAATCAACACCTGCGATCGGTTGTTTCATGCGTGTTCGCTGGGGTGGGTGCGGACCAGACGTTCAACTCGATGAGGAGGCCAGCGAGATGACCCGCCAACAGGTCTTGGTGTGGCTCCGCAAACGCCTGGCCAAAATCGAGGCTGAGATTGAAACGCTATAGCCAAGACTCTCCCCGTAATGGGGAACTTTTCTCAAGGAGCAAGACTCATGGACAACAGAAAACTCAAACGGTACGTCGCACTGATCGAACAGAAGCGGTCTCTCGAAGAAGAGCTGACTGCCACCAAGGAGGCTATGGCCGAACTGGACGAGTACATCATGGAAAACATGCTCGAGAGCGGTACCCAGAAAATAACGATGGACGGCTACACAGTTTATATCCAGCGGATGCTCTGGGCCTCTGGAGCCAATGGCCAGGACGCTCTGAATCAGGCGATCATAGGCGAGGGGTACGCGGAACTGGTCGAGCCAAGAGTCAATGCGAACCGGCTGGCCGCATTGGTTCGTGAATATGATGCTGACCCCACATGCCTCCATGACGAGTATGGCTTGCCCATTCTCCCCGGTGACCTCAAAGACGCAATCAAAATTTCTGAGCAGTTTAAGGTCCGGGCACGCAAGACGGCCTAGGAGCTTCTCCCCTTAATTGGGAACTTTGACACTTTTTACAAGGATCAAGTACAATGGCAAAGACACAAAACCAAACAGAAACAGAAACAGAAACAACAGACCTGGCGACGATTGACGCGAGTCAATATGCCATCGTCCAGGCGGGCGGTATGGCTAACCTGGCGATTCTGCGAGAGAATCTTGGCGACGATCAACTGGACGTCACCGACATGGACCGCGTTGGGATGCCCGCTGGTGGTGGATTGCAATGGGAGATTCCAACGCTGAATGGCGAAGAATCGGTCAAGAGCATTGAGGGTGTGATTGTCGCCCACAAACTCATCCGGTTGTACTGGTCGAAAGACATCGACGAGGGCGGGGCGGGCAACCCGCCTGACTGTTTCTCACACGATAGTCACGAAGGTGTCGGCACGCCGGGCGGACAGTGCCACCGGTGCCTGCTCGCTCAGTGGGGCAGCGCCAAGAACGGCGAGGGTCGTGGCCAGGCGTGCAAGCTGGTCAGGCAACTGTTTGTGATGCGACAGGGGGATATCTTGCCGATTGCGGTAAACCTCCCGCCAAGCAGCCTACAGGCGGCCAAGCAGTACCTCCTGAAGCTGGCACTCCGAGGGCGGAAGTTCCATTCAGTCATCACGAAGTTTACGCTAGAGCGTGATAGTAACACAGACGGAATTACATATTCAAAAGTCAAACTTAGACCTGGCGGACTGTTGGGGGCAGAGGATGCCGCGTTCTTCGAGAAACTCAACGCAGAGATCAAGGCGCTGGTGAGCCAGGTGGTTATCGACGGTAGCGAGTACACTGTGCACGAAGAAGAAGATGTGATGATGTGATGATGTGAAGAAGTGAGAAATATGAGTAAGTTAAACTCAGAACGACAGACCTGCCCGGCGTGTGGTGGTAGTGGCACCGAGCAGCAATACTACACAGAGTATGACGCTCAGCACCAGAGCGACGAGGATGCAGGCGTTATGGGCTGGATGATGGGCCAGTCGCCCACCAAGATCATGGCGGGTGAACGAGGACCGCCCCAGCCGTGCGGGATGTGCCGAGGGCAGGGAACCTCGCGATTGATTACAAAGTATCAACATCTAATTTTGGCGGTCCACGGATGAAAGCTTTTTTTGATGTGCTATTTCGGGATGTGCCAGACAATCTACTCGTGAACGTCTGGACCATGCCTGATAAAAAAAGCTACTGGCGTAAGACATCCAGCCACCTACCGAAGGGCCTGTTGGATAAAGATATTTACTTTGGGGTGGGCCTGTCAGATCAGCCTCGGGGGGCCAACCAACGCCTAAAGTCCGGTCAGGTCAGCGCCATTACCTGTGTATGGGCTGATATCGACTACGGAGCCGGGCACGCGAAGGTTGTGCCTCCCGATCAGGCTACGGTAGATCAGCTCATACGGAAATGCGGAGCACTCCCCTCGATCATCATCCACAGCGGTAACGGCTGGCACTGTTACTGGCTGTTTGAGTCCCCGTGGATTTTTACTGACGATGGAGAACGCCGGGCCGCTGGCCAGCTTGTGGAGCAGTGGCAGTCACACCTCCGGTCAGTGTTTCAGGCGGAGGGTTACGGCCTGGACGCCACCCATGACCTGACGCGGGTGTTGCGTGTGCCTGGCACCGCGAACTTAAAGGACAGCGAAAACCCTAAGGAAGTTAAGTTATTCTGGCCGGAGGTGGCGGATCTCGCCGATGCCAAAAGATATTCGCGCGAGCAACTCTATGCAGTCATGGGGCGACGACGCCCCAAAAAAGCCTCAGGATGGCTCCAGATGCCATCGGGCCTCAAACCGGTACAAATAGACCAGTTGGTACTCGATCCGGCTACTGAGTGCCCAGAGAAGCTATTCTACGCCCTCATGGCCAACTCTGAGGAGTTCCAAAACACCTGGTTGCACAAACGGCAGGATATGACCGACCGGTCACCGTCTGGCTACGATATGGCCCTGGCCAACATTGCGGCCTCAGCCGGATGGGCAGACCAGGAGATAGCTGACCTCATCATCGCCTGGAGACGAGAGTATGGCCATGACGTAGGGAAAGCCCTGCGAGCAGACTATATCAAACGGACCATCGCCAAGGCGAGGGTGAGCAGCACGATTGACCGCGATATGGACGCTATCGAGCCCAGAGAAGAAATCACAGAGGAAAAACAAGGGCATTACCTGGAAGTTATCGCCGAGCGGCTAGGATTCCCTATCGCCCGGGTGATTAAGCAGGGGCTAGAGAACTCACAGTATTCGATTATCCTCCCGGACGGCTCAGAGATATATGTGGGGACGGCTACAACGCTACTCAATATCACGCGATTTCGGGCCTGCGTCTTCGACGCCACACAAATTAGCGTCCCCGCACATAAACAGGACGCCTGGCACCGGACGTGTGAGACTCTAGCACGTATGGCTGAAGTGGTTGATGATCAAGACGCGATAGAATTAGAGCTGGTGGGCGGCTGGCTGGATATGTACCTGGAAGATAAGCGGTGCCGGGCGGCCAGTGATGACGAGGGGTATGTGGAACTGTTTGTTCAGGGATTACCCTATATCGTTGACGAAAAGGTGCATGTCCAAGTGATGGACCTGCTAAGATACATCAAGTTTGCTATCGGCCACAAAAATTTAGAGCTGTCAGATTTGCGTCGAAATCTGAGACGGTTAGGATTTTCCAGTCGCAAGATTACCCACCGGCATGGGGGTAAGGTGCATGGGCGAAATTACTGGGTCGGCTCAATATCCCAGACATCGGAGGTTGAGAATGAAAAAAGTGAAACCGGTGAGCTTCGTGTATAGGGGAAATGTTTTTTGAAACTGAAAAAAAAGTCACACCCTTGGGTTTACGGGTTTACGGGTAGTGCTAACTTGTTATTTATACAGATGTTATTGCGTAAACCAAATTTGAATGTTGTGGGTTTACATGGGTTTACATGGGTTTACAGATGAATGAATCGCCAAACAAAGCAACTTCACAAGCCGAACCCTCGGGAGACTACCGGGGTAATTTTGTCGTTTTTGGCCCTCCGGGAACTGGAAAAACGACTTTTTTAGCAAAACAAGTCAAAAAACTGGTTACGGAGGGGTTACACCCTTTGGTCTGCAGCTTGACCAACACAGCAGCAAAAGAAGTGGCGGGTCGTGACCTGCCAATACCAAAAGAATCTATCGGAACGCTCCACTCCCTGGCCTACCGAACTGTGGGTAGGCAACAAAAACTAGCGAATACGACAGAGTGGAATGCAGATATGCCACGTTACGCAATGAGTGGGTCGTTCTCCTCCCAAGGAAGCGATGATGACCTACTACCCCACAGCGGTAAATCCCCAGGCGACGCCCTCTTTGCACGGTGTGAACTGCTCAGACACCAGATGAAACCGAAGGACTCGTGGCCTACCACAGTGAGAGAGTTTTCTGACGCGTGGGAAGATTGGAAGTTTGAGCTGGACTATTGTGATTTTACTGATATGATTGAAGATGCAACACGCTGGTCTGACTCACCTATAGGAAACCCTGATATAATAATCTGTGACGAGGTGCAAGACTTCTCACGGTTAGAATATGCCCTCCTGGATAAATGGTCCAAAGCTACGGGAGCTATGATCATCGTGGGAGATCCCCATCAATCACTCTATACGTGGCGTGGAGCAGCCCCCGAGCTATTCTATGACCCATCAGTCACCAACGACCGTCGGAAGGTTCTCTCGCAGTCCTACCGTGTCCCCAGAGCAGTGCAGCAGTGTGCCGTCCAGTGGGTCAGTCAGCTCTCAGACTACCAGCCAGTAGAGTACCGCCCCCGTGACGCGGAAGGAGCGGTGATAGAGCTAACACGAGGGAACCGACGGGCTCCGGACAATATCATCACTTCCGCAAAAGATGAGCTGAGCGAAGGCAAAAGCGTGATGATACTAGCCACCTGTGGATACTTACTCAGGCCCTTAGTGCGAGCGATGCGTGAGCAGGGTATCCCATTCGCCAATCCATGGAGACCGAGTCACGGCGGGTGGAACCCGATGGGCAACCTGCGTGGAGTCACAATGTCGTCTCGCATCACCTCGCTGCTGGCGATGACCGAGAGACCGTGGACGGTGCGGGAACTCGTAGAGTGGTCATCGGTGCTCATCGCCTCAGAGCTGTTTGTCAGGGGTGGGAAGAAGAAGCTCCTCGCTGTGGTATCCGAGGAAACCGTCTCGCTCGACGCACCGTGGATGGCGGTAGCGGACTGCATCGACACCGATAAGCTCATCCCCTTAGGGCAGCTATTGCAACGGGGAGCGACTAAGGGTGCACTCGAGTGGTGGCTGCCCCGGATCACTAACAGCAAGCTCAAGCCCGCCATCTATCCCGTCACGGTAGCAGAGCAGTGGGGAGTGGACGCACTCAAGAAAGCACCACAGCTTTACGTCGGAACTATCCACAGCTTCAAAGGAGGCGAAGCCGATGTGGTGTTTGTTCTTCCCGATCTGCCCTGGAGGGGGTACGCTGAGTGGCAGAGAGGCCGTGCCCACCGCGACCCGATCATCCGTGCGTTCTATGTGGCCCTCACACGGGCACGAGAGAAAGTGTACTTGTGCCAACCTGCTGGCGATATGTGTGTGACAATTTGTTGAGGACACTATGAAAGAATCCACGATGGTTAGACACTGTAAGACATGGCTCAACGATCAGCCTCAGAGCTTTTTCGTTAAGATTCATGGCGGGCCGTGCCAGCTTGCGGGTATTAGCGACCTGATTGGCGTCTATCATGGGAGGTTCATGGCGATAGAACTGAAGGTGGGCAAAAATAAGGCGAGTAAGAAACAACTCTGGTTTCTGGATAAAATTATTAACGCTGGCGGAGCCGGGACGGTGTGCTGGTCGCTGGATGAGGTAAAAACTTTTATACGAGAAGAAGGGTAATAAAATGAAAGATACAACAGTAATCCTACGAGCACGTTTTGTGAAATATGAGCGAGCCCTGGCCATGCAGGTGATGGAGCAGATCACACAAAACACAGGCTACGATTACTACGCTAGGGATCCACGTGAATTAAGTGTGTTCTGCCCAACTACTCCTGAACTCCTAAACAACACTGTTTTTTTACGGGGGACACGGCGCAATTGCGATTATGATGTTGTAGTACACCAATGCAAAGATAATGATCACCGGGATAGATACGCCAATAAGGTTATTGCCGCCCTGACAAACTGGGCGCAGGGGGTGGCGCATGCAGAGGGTACCCCACCTTGTTATGGTGATGAGGTGGAGGTGAAAGGAAATGGGGACTATTGGCAATCGCAGATATTTGTGGCTGAGTTGAGGGACAAGTGTATTTCTCGCTGGGTATGTGTTGATGAGCGATATGCTGATGAGTTTCGGCAGGGGAAACCGTATAATATTGTCTTCTGGCGACACATGAGGCCCGTCGGTAAATCTGTCACCATGCGACAGGATGACGATGTGTATACTTGGGAGAGGAAGTGAGGAAGTGATGATATGGTGGTCGTTCGTTCTGGGACTCAGCGTAGGTATTGTGGCTATGCTTGGGATGAGCATACTCTTATGGTGGGTGCTCCCATCAGAAAATTGTAGATGAGGTGAGATAATGAAGACGATTGACCCGAAAGAATTTCGTAAGGAACTCACGAATTTGCTACCCGGTTACAAGTGGGTGGTGCATAAAGAACGATACGGCAGGGCCATTCTTGAGGCCACAGGCACACAAAGCGCCGGACTCAATCGCATGTCCACAATGTCCGTGGTTAAGCGACGAAAAAGCGGCTGTTACGAGTATGTGGTAAAAACCTCCGGTCGTGGTACAGAATCGCCTTGGGAGGCAGAACGGTCCGGTCGGACGTTAGCTAGAGCTGTCCGGTCACTGCAAGAGCATTACGAGTATATGGGGGATATATACTACCATCTCAGAGGTGCTTTGCGGCAAGGTAGAGGAAAGTAGAGGTGATGGGATGAAACGTGGTTTTTGGGTGCTAGTGATTACCTGCTACATTGTTGCGATGGCGATATGGCTTGTAGGGTGCTCGGAAGTACAACCTCAACGCACGGACGGAGTTTGTGGTGCGCAGATCGCAAAGGGTTTAACGCTCATGGGCGCACCTCAATCACCACCACCACCTCAAAAGCTACCAGTATGGGCGGTGGAGTGGATTGGAAAGCATTGGTGCGAGCCAAAACCCGCCCTGACATGGTGGAGAGAATATTATCAAGATCCCAATGACCCGGCAATCGCGGCGATGCGAGCAGGAGAGTGGTTGTATCACCCCCCGGCGGAGAACTCCTGGCGGTGGAGTGGAGCGAGTTATTACGAGCCGCGAGATCCTAATGTGCATTATGGGATACTAGATTGGGGACGTCTTGTGAACGCATGGAAAGGTGGTAAGTGATGGATAAATTAAACGGTCGTGAAGCTCTCTATGGGTTTGTTGCCTGGCTCACGAGTCGGAAAAAGCTGACGGTGATGTCCTCACGTCATGTTGTGCCGATGGAGTTGTTAGATCAGTTCTGTGATGCGAATGAGCTTGATGCTGCAAGAAGTGATATTTGGCCAAAAAATCTAGTGTATCCTAAGAAAGGTATTAAGTGATGAATCTTGACGAATACCGCAAAAGCACTGATAGAAATCTGATTTGGCGGTTAAGCTCTGGAGATGTGCAAAACTTATTGGATGAGGCCATTGAACGCATAGAACAATTAGAGGCAGAGCAGAAGGGTAGTGAATGATGAAGGACATCCGCAAAATATTAGTTGATATGGGAGCCTGCGACGAGGCCATCGAGTGGAGCAGTGGCTACACGACGCTAGCTGATGCATGGTTAGCCTGTGAGTGTACCAACTGGATGCTCTGGCTGATTGCCCGACTACCCGGTGACACACGTCGTAGCGTGTTGGTAGCGTGCGCTTTTGCTCGATTGGCGTTGCCATATGTGCGAGAGGGGGAACAAACACTTCACAAAATCATAGAACTCGTCGAGCGTTGGGCTGCCGGCGACGACACAGTGAGTAGATCGCAGTTGCAGGATGCCTATATTGATGCTGCTGCTGCTTATGCTGATGCCCATGCTGCTATTGCTCATGCTGCTCATGCTGCTCATGCTGCTGCTGTTCATGCTGTTGTTTATGCTGCTGCTGCTGTTTATGCTGCTTATGCTGTTCCTGCTGTTTATGCTGCTTATGCTGCTGACGCTGCTACTGCTGCTACTGCTGCTGCTGCTGACGCTGCTGACGCTGATGCCTATGATGCTGACGCTGCTAGAAACAAAGTGCGTGCCGAATGTGCTGCTATTGTCAGATTACACTACCCGGCAGATGAGATTGAACGATTGATCATAAAGTGGGCCGAGAACCGGATAAAATTTAGGGGCTGAGCCCCAGAAAGTAGGTGTAACATGGATACGAGGACGTTGGTAATGTTGTTGTGTGTCGCTGTGGCCCTGGCTCTGCTGCCAGGGTGCAGTAAGGATCGTGGGTTCTACGATCCGAGTAGTGGGGCTCTGATTACCCCAGAGCAGCACGAGCTGCTAAGTGTCGAGGATCAGGCGGCCTATGCGGAGGTAGAGGTCGAGCTTATTGACCCGGCCGTAGCCTCCAAGATCGACGCTGGCGTGGCGGTAGGGACTACGTCCCTTCAGCTGGTCCGACCGTTTATCCCTGAGCCCTTCGTTACTGGAGCAGTGGCCCTGCTAGGGATTATCTCTGCGGTCTGGCTGAAGATCAAGGAGGCCCGGGTGACAGACATATTGTCTAAGGTCAAGCTTGGTGCTGTGATTACCGCGGGCACCGTTGACGCACTGGTCAAGGCAGATCCTGCAATGTGGGCGATGTTCAAAAAGCAGCAGGAAAAGAGTTCCGCGGGCACGGGTGCTATCATGCCGGATAAACTTGTCATTGAAACTTTGTGAGTAAATACGGGTGCGGCGCTCTCCGGCCGCACCCGTATTTTTTCGGAGAGAGAACTATGACACCGGAAGAGACATTGTGGACGGAGTACGCCAATAGCAGGCAGATGGAGACCCGAAACCTGCTTGTAGAGCACTACTGGCCGTGGGCACAGAAGGTGGCAAAACAGTATAAATGCAGGGTGCCGCCGATGGTCCTGTTAGACGACCTAGAAGGCGCGGCGGCCATAGGACTGTGCCATGCGGTGGACGCCTACCAGGTCGGTCGAGGTGTTAAGTTCCCTTTTTTCGCCTACCGCCGAATCTGGGGCGCTATGCAGGATCATCTTAGGAAGTGCGACTGGATCAGTCGCCTCGACCGACAGCGAGCGACAACAGGGGGGCGCGTAATGACGATGGATAGTAGCGCGTTACAGTGGGAGGACGGCGGGACCATCCCGTTCCGGTGGTACTCAAGGGAGAGCGATCACGGGACCAAAGATCCTGTAGTCGAGGAGGTAGGGCGGAGTGACAACAGAGAGAGCCTGTT
>Ga0075125_10000571_pt1 | contig 16538 bp, 18 predicted proteins | sample AntAceMetag02UKN_FD_69810 | JGI IMG/M metagenome (GOLD analysis project Ga0075125, IMG submission 69810) | Saline lake microbial communities from Ace Lake, Antarctica - Antarctic Ace Lake Metagenome 02UKN | ecosystem: Environmental > Aquatic > Non-marine Saline and Alkaline > Saline | place... | reverse complement strand
ACAAGTTCAGTACCAACTGGTTCACCACTTGCTACTTCTGAAACATATGATGTTTCTTCATTAACTGGTGCTTATCAACTTATTACTTTTAAATTTCCAAACGGTGAGAATTATCAAATGTTAAATGGCACTAATTATTGTATTGTTTTAGAATATACACCAACTGGTGGATCAGTAAATGTCGGTATTGATACTACAGCTCCAAGTCATGCTGGAAATCAAATGGAATATTTTGCTGGTTGGACACCTCTTAGCGCAATTGATGTTTGTTTTTATGTTTATAAAGCGGTTCAAGTACCGCCAGCATTTTATTCAACTAGTGCTTCTTCTTTAGGACTAAATACATCTATATGGGTAGAGGGTTATATTAGAGAATTATATTTAAGCGCTTCAACTACAACAAGACATCCGCTTAATATACCGAGAGGATTAAATCCGACAACGCCAGTAGATGGAGATGTATGGTATTTAAGTAATGATGGTTTAATGTTTTATGATGATACTGCAACTCATAGTATTGCTATGTCTGATGGTGGAACTGGTGGAGCTGGAAGCGCTGGGGCAGGCAATCAATATATTGAGATAGAGGTTAATGGAAATGTTTATAAAGTACTTCATGATGGATTTACCTAGATAGATTAAATAAATTAGATAAATAAATATATGGCAACAGTAAATAAAGCTACTTTAAACAAAGCAAAACAGGCTTGGAATACAGAACAAGCTAATGCTAAAGCGGCTGGAAGAGAACCAGATAAAGAAAAAATTGTTAGAATTTATGGTCAGCAGTATGCTGATGCTCTTGGTATTACTGTTACAAAATCAACTACAAAGACAACTACTACTCCTGCTACTCCTGCTACTACTCCTACTGGAGCATCTGAACCGCCAACTAATACTATTAAAATAAAAAGTGGAGATACTTTAAGCGCTTTAGCTCAACAGTATGGAACGACAGTTGATGAATTGATGAAATTAAATCCACAACTTACAGATCCAAATCTTATATATGCTGGGGCTAGTTTAACTATTCCTACTGGCGTAGGAGAACCACCAGAACCTGGAGTTCCTGGTGATTCTGGTACTCCAGGTGGAATGCCTGGTGAACCAGTTGCTCTTGATGGTGGAGAAGCTTATTTTGAAAATCCAGATGAAGGAACTTTAATTAAATTTTCAGAAGATCCAGATGGTAGTGGTCCAATGAGTACTGCCACGGTTTGGCTTGTTGAACCAAATAAAAATCAAATAACACCATTTTTATCAGAAGAAGCTTTTGAAGCTTGGCGTGAACCAGGATCATTAGATACTGCTTCTATACAAACAGTTTCTACTAGTAGCATTAATGAAGGTGGAGTGTTTGCTGGTTATAAAATGTTGCCAAGTAAATACGGATTTCAAAATGATGGCAGTAGAATAGAATCTGAATCACCAATTGATGTTGAACAAGTAAAGATGAGATATGGAAAAGAAGCTGATGATGAATCTCTTGATAAAGGATGGCAAATATTAGAACCATTTTTAAATGCCCTAAAAAGTGATCCAAATAGCGGAGTATCTTCATCAATAATAGATGAAGTAAATAATGATAGAGATCAATTAGCTTTATATTTTAGTGCACTTTCATATGGCGGTTATTCGCCAATAGATATTTGGAAAGATTTAAAAAGAAAACAATTAGTTAAAGATGGTAGAACAGATCTACAAGGACAAAAAGTAATTGATGAACAAATAAATGCAGAAGATTTTTATGTTGGTGATGGAGCATGGGTTCGAAATGATCCAGAATTTACTCCTCCAAAATATATAGGAGAAATAGATATGGAATTATTTGATTATCCTATTTTTCAAATATCTGGAGAGGCTTTTAAAACATTAGTAAAACCAATTGATTGGACAACTCCTGAAGGAAGGGTAGAATTAGAAAAAATTCAAGCTGCATTTTATGATGTTCAATTAAAACAAACAGAAGCTAAAACAGAACAAGATAAGGCTGCTGCTGATTATGAATGGAAAGTATTACAAGATGAATTTGAAAAAATTTATGGTTTTAAATTAAGTGATAATGCAAATGAGGCATGGGGACAACTTCAACAATTAAGTTCAGGATTTGGACAAAGGGGATTAGCAGGAACTGGTTTATATCAAGAAGCAAAAGATAAATATTTAACTGATGTTAGAAAAGCTGATGAAAGGTCTCGAACAGAAAGAATGACATTAGAAGAAGAACAAAAACGACAATATTATCTTAAATCAGCTAGTCCTCAAGAAATTGCCACTTTAATGAATGAGATGGTAACATTAGAAGATGGAACACAAATAAGTAAAGCAGAACAATGGGGATTAGTGCCATCAGCAGAAACTGCGCAATGGTTTAATCTTGAAAATTTAAAATCAATGTTTCCTGATTCATCTGAAGATGAACTTAAACGTTATCGTGATTCTATAATTGAACCTACTAGTGGAGCTTATAGAAGCCAAATTTATCAAACTGCGTTTGCAAATAGAATGGGTATTGAAGAGGAAAAACGAAGATTTCAAGAAGGTGAAACGGTTCGTGATCCAGAAACAGGTGCTATTACAGGAGGATATGGATATAGATTTAAAGAAGCATTAGAAAGAGAAAAAGCATATAGACCATTTACAAAAGCTGGAGTTGGAGAAGCGCCAAGAGATGTTACATCAACTCCTACGCCTACACCAACTCCTACACAAACTCCTGCACCTACTCCTACACAGCAACCAACAGTTGATTATTCAGCATATGATAGTAGATTTGGGCATGTAAAAGATGAAGAGTTAAAAAAGAAAATGATAGATAAATATAAATTAGAAGGAGAACCAACTGGTGGATGGAGATATAAACCATAAAAAAATTAAATAACATTCAAGTATATGGCATTTAGTATTAAGAGATTCTGGGATAAAGTTAATAAAACTGATAAGTGTTGGATTTGGACTGGATCATTATATAATAATGGATATGGTAAATTAAGAATAAATTATAAATATTATTATGCACATAGAATTTCTTATGAATTAAAATATGGTAAAATAAGAAATAATTTATGTGTTTTACATAAATGTGATAATAAAAAATGCATTAATCCAGATCATTTATTTTTAGGAACTAGAGTCGATAATAATAAAGATAGGGATAAAAAAAATAGAACCAAAAAAGGAGAAGACCATGTTTCATCAAAATTAACTAATGATCAAGTTTTAAAAATAAGAAAATGGTATAAGAATATTGATATAACACAAAAACAATTATCTTATTATTTTCATGTTGGCCAAGATGAAATTAGTAGAATTATTAATTTTAAATATTGGAAACATATAGGAGAAATATAATATGCCAGGACCACAATACCCACAAAATGTAACATTTGGAGAGACTTTAAAGTCAGCTTTTGATTTGGGTAAAACATTGCCTAGGCCAAGAAGAAGAAAAGCAGTTGATGTTGGCAGATATAAAGGAATAGATAGTGGATTGACTGGGGCTAGTAAAGCGCCAGTGTCAGAGAAACTTACGGGTTTAGGGACTATAACGACTCCTTATATGTCTAGTACAAAATTTGAGGGTCGTCATCCTGGCGTGGATGTGGCTGCACCAAGAGGAACTCCTATTCCTGCTTTTACTGGTGGTACTGTAACTGGTGCGAGAGCAGGACAGAAATGGACTCCAAGTCAACCTAGTTTTGGTAATTATTTAATAATTCAAGATGATAAAGGAAATTATCATCGTTACTCACATTTACATGAAGATTGGATGCCAATGCAAGTAGGAACTAAAGTTGAAGCTGGTCAGCAGATAGGATTGATGGGAAAAACTGGCGGATCATATTCAAGAAGTGGTGGAGATCCGTCACATCTTGATTATCGCATATATAATAGTGCTAAAAGATATTTTCAACCCTCTGCTTATTTAGAAACTATTCAGTAATCTTAAATATATGCCAATAGACAATCAAACAAAATCTAAATCGACAGCACTATCAACAATAATGGGCAATAAAAATTTGGCTGCTATTATTAATGATGCTTTGAATTCTCCTGCGGGAAGCACTAAAAGAGAGAAAGCAAATGCTATTTTAAAGTCTTTAAATAGGGCTGGTGGTGGTTATAGTTATTATAATGATGGACAGGGCGGTAATGGAGCATGGCCGTGGCAACAAGGAATTGATACAGTGGCTCCACCGCCAACTAGTTATCCAAATATAAGTGTTTCTGGACAGCCACAACCTGGCAGTGTATCAGTAGCTCCTTCACCATCGGCTAGTCCAGCATTATCGGTTTCACCAACACCTTCTGGAATGGGTGTTTCTCCTACTGCTGGTCAAGCAGTATCGCCAATGGAACCTGGTCAAGCAATGGTACCACCACCAACTTATATATTCAAAGCTCCTCCACCTAAGGTAGAACCTGAGGCAATTACTGATGTTGATGTTACTGATATGCCAGAGGATCAAAGATTAGCTCTTGAAAGAGATAATGCTTTATTGGCTACTCCTACTGGAACAGAAATTGATACAATGGGAGAAGAAGGAGCTGATAGTTACTATGACCGTTGGTACGGTGGTCTGGATCAGGCTGGTAAAATTAAATGGAAAACTTTATACGATTCATTGAAATCTAAAGTAGGGCCAAAAACATTTGCATATCAATATATGCAAGAAGATTTAGATAAATCATCTTCATTAGTTGATCAATTAACAGAAGTAAGAGATAGATTAAAAGAGGATACTGGAGTGGAAGAATTAAGAAAAAATGTACAAGATTTAGAAACAAGAGGTTTAAGTATTGAAACTAACTTATTGGATTATGTTGCAGCAAGAGATGAGCATGTAAAACAACTTGATACTATGATTGATGGAACATTGGATAAAATGGCAGAAATGGATTTGTCAGATCCTGAAACAAGAGGCAGAATGAATCGTTATGTAAATTATCTTTATACAATGAAAGGAAGAACTCAGAAACGTTACATAGATTATGTAAATTCTTCAATAACATTTCATAATGATAAATTAACTAGGGCTAATAATAGTTATGAAACTGCTTTGAATCAATTTAATGAGATGTATGAGACAGAAGGCGCGAAGACAGAAGAAAATTATAATCAATTATTTGAAGTGTTGACTGAGATGTATCAATCGGTTTCTAATATGGAAGAGGAAGAATTAAGAATTGATATATTAAGGAATGAAGTTGTTGAGTCAGAAGATGATGCAATAATAGCTATTTTAGAAAATTTAGGTGGAGGTGTTGGTAAAATGACTGCTACTCAAAAAGTAAAATCTCAACAGAATTATTTTGCTGATAATCCAGGTGTAAAGGAGTATGATTGGTATATGTTAAGCTATCCAGATAAATTGATGTGGTTAGGAAAAGAAGATGATGATTTAAATAATCCTTTTGGATAAAAAATAATTTTTAAATAAAATGGCTCCTCCATTAAGTTATGGACAATTGGCTAGAAAAACTACGCCTTTTAATCCATATATTGATATAATAAATCAGATACCCTCGAATATTACGGCAGCTTCATTAGTACAGCCACCTTCTCTTAAAGTTGCTGAAAAACTATATGAGTTGCCTAAACTTAAAGTTACACCATTACCAAAACAGCCAGAAATTAAAGTAAGTTCATATAAAAAATATAAAGATTTGAGAAGAATGTTAGATGAAGAAGAAAAAGAAGAAGAAAAAAAGCCCTCTATATGGACTAGAATTAAAGAAGAGCAGATGGGACTTAAAAAAATAAGACAAGTTGGAGAATTTGGAAAAACAATTTTACAACAACCACAGAGAGCTATAACCTCTATTGGTTTAGAGACAGCTGCAGCAATATTAAGTTTAGCTAAAGGAAAAAAAGTTGAACCAATTTTTACACCAGAAAGTAAATTTGAAAAGTTTGTTTTTGGTGAGGAACCCATTGTTGGAATATTTGAAAGGACAAAAAGGGCACAAGAAACTAGTGAAAATATTCTTGTAAATTATTTGAATATTGATGAAGATATATCTACTGGAGCATCTTTAGCACTTGCTCCTATTATTATTGGTGGGTTGACTGGTTTAGATTTATTTCCTGTTGGAGGAGGCAAAAAACAGATTGCTAAACAATCTATAAAAATAGCTAAGTTAAGTAATGTAGATGAAATTTTAAGAATATTAAAAGGAATATTTAAGGAAAGTGATGAAACATTAAAACCTCTTGCTGATAATCTAATTAATATAAATAAAGTAGATGATGTTAAAAAAGTATTAACTGGATTTGGCAAAAAAATCAAACCTGGTGTTACTAAAGTTGGAAAAGAAATTCCCAAAAAACTTGAACCAGTAGCTGATGTTGCTAAAAAATCTAAAAATGAATTTGATTTTTTAAATTCTACAATAGAAGTACCGATTGAAAGTGTTAATCCAATATCAACAAGAAAGCAAATTATAGGTAAACTAGGAAAGATAGAATCACGTACAATAGATTTACCAGTGACCGCTGAAATTAAAAATGGAAAAATAAATATTCTTGATGGTAGTCAAAGATTTTTTAATAAATTAGATAGAGGTGATAAAACAATAAAGATAAGATTTTCTCCAGTAAATACTGGAGAGGTAAATCCTACGGCAAAATTTTTTCAACAAGTTACTCAAAAATTAGTTAAACCATCAGAAAGATTCAAAGCAATTACGGGAGCAATTGAAGAAACTAAACCAACTATTTCTAAGGTTAAAAATATAGCTGATACGGAAACAGCAAAAGTATCTAAATCGACTCCAAGTAAACTTATTAATGAAGAGAAACTTTTGGTAGGAAAAGAATCACAAAAAAAAGTGAGAGATTTTGCTGAATCTATTAGACCAGAACTTGAAAGAGTTAAAGGTGCTCCACTTACTCATAAAGAAATTACAGAAGCTGCTAGACAATCCGATATATTGCGTAGAATAACTACCAGAGAATCAACCAAAATAAGAGAAGCAACTATATTAAAAACAAAACAGCATTTAGCGGCATTATCTAAAGGAGAGGGAGTATCTCCTGAGTTTGTAGAAACCCTTAAAAGATTGAGTGATGAAGGAACTAATTTGGGTCGCCAATTAGAATCATTAAAAATTAGTGCTATTCCAGAATTAGCTACTTCAAAAGCAAATATTATAAAACAACTTCTTAAAAATGGAAATGATATTGATGATATTATAAAAGCTGCTAAAGGAGTAGATTTTGACAATCTAAAAGAATTAACTAAATTTTATAGAAAATTTGTTAAGCCTACTTTACCAGAATTAGTAGATGAATATCGTTATATTAATTTACTTTCTTCACCAAGAACTCATATTGTAAATGCTTTTACAAATCTTCTTCAAACAACATTTTTGGCTCCAGCAACCAAACTTTATACAGGAGCAATTGATATTATTGGATCAACCTTAACTGGAAAAGCAAGGCAAGCATATGTATCAGAAGTACCAGCATATTATCGAGGAGCATTTAATTCTATTGATGAAGCTGTAAAAGGAGTGATGGATGTAATGGCTGGTAGGCGTAAAATCTATCGTCCAGATATTGGTCAAATTCCTACAGGAAATAAATGGTTGAGTAAATTTCAAATTGTACCTCTTGCTCTTGAAGCGGGTGATGTATTTTTTAGGTCTTTACTAAAAGGCGGTGAAAAAGAAGCATTATCATTAAGATTTTTAAAACAGGGTAAGCCGTTAACTGATGATGTATTGGCAAAAATTGCTCAACAAGCTGATGATAGTGCGGCTTATTATGTATTTAGAAAAGCTATTGATCCAAGTGATAAAACTGGTCAGGGTTATTTATTATCTTCTATTGATAAAATGACTAATGCTATTTATAAATTTAGAAAAGTTCCAGGTGTTAAATGGTTTATTCCGTTTGTCCAAACTCCGATGAATATTTTAAAGCAAGGAATTGAGTTTAGTCCTTTAGGTTTAGCAACTTTACCTAAAAATATAAATAAAACAGAACAACTAGCAAAAGCAATGATTGGTTCAACTGTTATGCTTGGAGCTGGAAATTTAGCAATGCAAGGAAGATTAACATGGAAAGCACCTACAGGAGAAGCTGAGAAAGAGTTATTTTATGCTTCTGGTCGTAAACCATATTCAATTCAAATAGGAAATAGATGGGTTTCTTATTCTAAATTAGGACCATTAGCATATCCAATAGCAATGGCAGCAGCTATCAATTGGTATATGAGAGAAAATCCAAAAGCAGCAACTGAAGATACTTTAAAGAAAACACTTGATGTATTTTCTGGAATAGTACAATTTTTTAGCGATCAAAGTTATGTTCAGGGAATGAAAAATTTAACAGATGTATTATCTGGTGAACCTGGAGCATGGCTTAGAACATTAACTCAAATACCTAGTCAAATGATACCGTTATCTTCATTGCAAAGATGGACAGCACAATTAATTGATCCTATTTATCGTCAACCAAAACTAGGAACTTCTTTACAGGGAATAGTTGAACAATTATCTACTGGATTACCATTTGTTAGTAAAGATATAGAACCATATACAACACCTACTGGAGAACCATCGAGGAGACAAAGAGTAGACTTAATAAGTCCAGCTTCTATTAGTCCAATATCTCCAGAATTTGAAGAACAATTACAGGAATATCGTGAGGCTCAGGCTATAAGTGCAGTATCTACAAAAGAAAGAACAGAATTTAAGGATAGGGCTGAAATTGAAACTGAAAATTTAAAAGCATTACAAGAATCTAATCCAGCACAAGCTAAAGAAAAGTTTGATGAAATTATTAAATCAGATCCCACATTAGCAAAAGAAATAAATAAAATTTTGTTAGAAAAAAAAGATAGTTTAACACCAGCCGATAAAAAAATAAAAAGTTTAGGAGTAGAAAATGGAGATAGAGCAGAAATAATTTTAAGGAAGTTAGACAGGTTAGAAACTGATGAAGAAAAAGCAGAGTTTTGGAATGATTATGTGAAAAAGAAAATATTGACTAAAGAGGTTGCTAAACAAATAAAAAAATTAATAGCAGAAAAAGAATAGTTAAATACTATTCTTTTTCTAATTCTTTTAATTTTCTTGCCAATTGTTGTTCACCAATATATTTTCCTAAAGAGTAAGCAATAATAATAAATATATAAATAGCTACATATCTAAGATAAATTCCTTTTTGTGTACAAGCTAAATAAAAAAATATACCCCATCCCAGTATAACTTTAGTATATAGCCATACAATTTGTTTTGTTTGGTTTTTTTTATTCATATTTTTTAATTAGTAAATGTTTTATTATTTTAATTATATGAAGAATAAAATCTTTAGTGGATTTATCTAATTTCATCCAGTTGCAATAATGGCAACAAGGAACTATATTTCCAACTACATAACCTTTATTATTGTTAATTCTATCTATACCATTAACTGTTTTTCCTCCACAATAAAAACATTTTTTTTCCCATGCAAGTTGTATATATTCTTCAAATGTTAAATTAAAATTATAATTTCTACGTAATGCATCTGCACGTATTCTACTATAGACATGTTTTTTATTTAATTTTCTTCGTTCACTAATCTCTTTCCTATTATTTTTTGTATACTCTTTTCCTTTTTTCTTTAATTCTTCTTTATTTTGTTGGTAATATTCTTTCCTATATTGTTTTATTTCTTTTTTATGATTTTTATGCCATATTTTCTGATATTGTTTTATTTCTTTTTTATGATTTTCAGCATATTTTTTTCTTGAATTATAAAAACAATTTTTACATTCATTTCGATATTTTTGTTTATCATTTCTAAACTGAAAACAATTTATCCTTTTTTCCTTCCCACATTGACTGCATTTTTTTATTTGTTCACTCATATAAAATTTCTTTCTATAAAATCAGAAAACCCCGCTAACTTGCGAGAAAACGGGGTCATCAGATTTCGCAAGTTAATTAATACTTTTAGTATACATAAGTTAACAACTATTGTCAATTTTTATTTCTTCTCTTTTATACTACCTAATCCAGACATCGGCCAATATCCACATTCACTACATTTAAACTCACGCCATATAGCAGAAGAAAGGAGAGGATAGAAATTCAACGTGTTTTCTTTTCCACATTCTGGACATTTAAATATTGGATATTTAGTTTTCTTTAACCTACCACGCCAACCTAAAATATAACATTTACGACTACAATATTTGTGTCTGTATGTTTTTGGAATAAACCTTTTTCCACAGTTTACACATTCGACAAGCATTTTAGTAGAAATTATTTATTACATATTTTTCACATGTGAATATTCATTAAGAACCCCCTTTTGTAAACTCTTTAAACTATTAATAATACATTCAATATTATTTATGTTTATTTTTGCTATCTCTAATCTCCTACTCTCATCAGTAGCTGCAGATGCCACTTTAGCTTTGGTGCTACTAATAGCTTTACCATTATCATCTATTCTATCTTCAATCTCTGCCGCTTTAGTATTAAATGAATTTAGGGCGCTTACAAATTCCATATTAGCTTCACAAAAGTATTGAGCCATCCTAGCAATCAACTCACCTACATTTTCAGCTGTTGAAATACCGCTTTTATAATTTTCAATAAAAACATTATACTCTTCTTTGTATGTTTTGTTTACATCTGGCATAATTTTATTTGTTATTTATTATTCAAACCATTTATAATATTCTTGCTGTTCCTCGCCTTCATGGATTATATGAATTGGTAAGCCCAACCTAAGACGATGAATTTGCCATAAAATTCTTCCAACCCTTCCATTTCCATCTTCAAACGGATGTATATCTTCAAATTTTACATGAATATCCTTAACAAATTCTTCTTTTAAATCATTAGCAATATTTTTATAATCTTCTATTAGATTTAATTTATGTTCTAATTCATCTCTTATTAATGCTTCACTAATAAATTCTTTTCTATTACCACCAATCCAGACATCACAATTTCTAATTTTACCAGCTATATCTGGTCTTGATTTAATCATCAAAATCTTATGGATATCAAGAATATATTCAATATTTATCTTATCTTTATTTCTCCAAGCATAATCCCATGCCCTTTTAGCTTGAATCAAAGCTTTATCTGATCTTTCATTTTCGATCCAATTAGAATGCTGAAGAAATTCTTCAATTTGTTTATCTGTCGGTTTTTTCATATTAACTACCATTAATTAATCTATTATATGGCTTTTTTATTTTATATTTTTTTCCCTTATTCCAAGGAATTCTACCTTTCATAGCTTTACTGATTTTTTTTTTAGTTTCTTTTGGATAGTCGAATGTTGTATCAGACATATATTTATTTTTCTTTTAATTTATTAATGAATTACCATTTACTTTAGTAACCATTATTTTATCTTCGAACAACTCTTTAATTCTATCTATATGACTAATACAAATTAACTGTGAAAATCTCTCTTGCAATGTCAGCATCACCTGAACAAAACTATCAATACTTTCGTCATCAAGACCTACAAAAAGTTCATCTATAATACGAAATCCCATTTGCTGAATTTCTGATAGGGCTTCACTCACTGCGGTAATTATCTTTATTCTTTCCCCTCCGCTAAAATTGGAAAAGTCTGATTCCTCACCCTGTTCGTTTATAACATTGATAAACATCCCCTCCAACACAATCTCTTTGTCAATCCCACTCTTCTGCGTATCTAACCTTACTCTAAAGTCAGATAACTTAGCTAAAATGTCATTAATTTTATCTTCTAACTGAGGTATCACATAATCAATCATAATTGCTCTGATGCCATTTGGTCCAAAAGCGCCTTTTATTAATTCAAGCGAATCTATATTGCCAGATACTTTGCCGAATTCTTTTTTTAACTCTTTCAATTTTTCTTCTAACTCTTTAATTCTTTTTTCGGCTAATTGCGCGCCAGTTAGCAATCCATCATTATGAGTTTGTTTTATTTGTAATTCATTTTTCTGGTCTGTATAGATTATTATATCATCATTTATTTTTACGGATTTTTTAACTTCTTCCATTTCTTCACTTATTTCCCTATCTTGTTTAGCTTTTCCTTCCAATAAAACATTAATTTCACTTTTAATTTTTCCTAATTCTTTTCCTATCTGCTTTATAATTTCTTCTTTACTTTTAGCCTCTATCAGTTGTTTTTTAAATGGTTCTAAATTTATTATAGAAGATCTTAGATTATCTAATAAATTATTACTCACGGGTTGTTTTGTGCCCATAGCGTCTAACCTGACTATATGTTCCTTAGAAGCTTCTTGATAGGCGTTATGCGCAGTTGTGGCGTCTTTTAGCTCCTTTTGGGTACTTTCTATCAACTCTCGCTGTTTATCTTCTAAAATAGGACATTTCTTTTTAATTTCAGGACATATTTCAATTTCCTCATTCATAATGCCTATAATCTTTTCATTCAGCTTTTCAATGGTTTTATCATAGCCCGTATTAACTGGAGCCTGTTGAATTAGCTTAGTAGTTTCTGTATTCCATTTTATATATTCATCTCGTTCTGTTTCAATTTCTTTGAGTTGTTCTTTAACTTTATTTAATTGTTCAACTTTTTTTTCTAACAAAGTAATATCAATGTTGGATAATTCAATATATTTTTCATTTAACTCTTCTAGTTTTTCTTTTTTTTCAATTATGGTTTTAGTTAATTCAAGTGATTTATCTTTCTTACCTTCTAACAATGCTTTCTTTTCAACATACTCTATTTTTTTTTCTTCCAGTTCTTTTATTTTACTTTCCACTATTTTTATTTCTTCTTGAAGTTTTTTGTCTTCATTCTCATATTCCTTTAGATGTGAGGCAGGTTTTTTATCATTATTTATGAAATAATTTGTAGAGTCTATTGATGTTTCTGCTACAGTCTTTAGAAGTTTTTGTTCAGAAAATTTTTCCTTTGCTTTTTTTAAATATTCGTCATATTGAGCAGCGCCGATTATCTCAAGAAGTATGTCTTTTTTCTTTTCAGCTGTTTGAAATACAAAACTTTCAATATTATTTTGGGGATAACATATGCTATTGACGAATAAAAGATATGATGAATGTAATATTTTCTGTTCAAGATATTCTTGAGTATTTTTAAGTCCGCTTACTTTTAATGGTTTGAATACTTTGCCTTCCTTCTGCAAGATATCAAAATCATGTTTGCCTTTATTGGTGATGTTTCGAGTAATTGAATAAGATATTTTTGGATCTTCGTTATCCACTAAAATAACTGTGACAGAAGTTTTGGTAGCTCCTTTTTTGATTAGAGATTTACTATCTGAACGACCTCTATTATAAAGTACCCATATGAGTGATTCAGTGATTGAACTTTTTCCAGAGCCACTCTTTCCATCCAACAAAATTTGTTGGTTTTTTTTAAACTTGATGATTGTTTTGGAATGACTGAGAAAGTTTAAAAGTTGTAATTCTTTTAATATTAACATACTATATATTTTTTCTACGTAATTTTATAATGTTTTTTAAATTAATCTTTTGTCGTATTTGTTGGGCTACAGGACAAACAAGTCTATGACTGACATATTCTTCATCATTTATTTTAGAAACTATCATATCTCTTATTTTAGCAGCTTTAAAAAAATAAATAATTTTACTGCAACTTTTACATTTTCCCTGTTTAAGTCTTTTTATCTTGTCAGTATCAATATTCAATTCACCTAACTGGGTTCTAATTTTTATTTGGTTTGGTTTCATCCTTTTGGTCTAAAATAATTTGTTTTAAAATTTCTTCAATATCAGATTGATCGATAAGAGTATTTTCACTATCTATCCATTCTAAAATAATTTCTTTTGATTTATCATCTTTAAATTTAACTTGATCCATTCTCTTTCTTAATTCTTCTTTAGCTTCTTCAACTTCTTTAGGAGTAGAAATTCTAGTTAGGCTTGGAATCATTGTTTGATAGCCAATATAAATATCCTTAGCACAGTGAGGACACTTGTCGGGGATGATTGTTTTAACTATTTTTGGTGGTTCAATCATATGTTTATATATTTATTTAATTAAAATCTTTATATTACTGAAGTTGATAATGTTTTTTCTGTTGTCCATCCTTTAAATAATCTTTGACTAATAACACGTCTATCAATATTTAATTTATTAGACCATTCTGAAATGGTATTCATAATAATTGATGTTTAAGTAACATAATTACTTCAATTTGTGTTTTTGTTAATTTAACATTATTATTAATAATTGATTCTCCGATTCTAGCCAAAACATACGCATCAGCAATATCAGAATTATCCGAACTAAATCCCCATTTTTTAAACACAGATAAAATAACAATATCTTTTTTAGCATTTCCCTTGCCAGTACAAAATTTCTTAAGGCTCGTTGGAGCACACATATAAAATTTTATATCTAAATCATAAAGCATTGCTCTACAAAAATAACTAAGGCCAGCAAGTTGGGTTAGAGCAGTAGTATTTCTTGCCATAAATGCTAAATTTTCTATAATAGCTATTGTCGGTTTATATTCATTAACTATTATCTCAATTTCTTGTACTATCTTTTTTATTCTATTCAATTCATCAATTGGCTTTCCACCATTTTTTTTAGATCTTATTAGTTGTTTTTTAATAACTTCTTCACCATCAAGAACTACTACTCCAGTTCCAACTAATGATAAATCTAATCCTATTGATAACATAAGCATGTTTTATTTATTATTTTCTTCGTTTATTTTATCAGCTAATTCTTTAATTTCAATTTCTTTTTCTTTCCAAAGTAAATAAGTTAATGCTTCTTTACCATCTTCTGTAATATTTTCATATTCATCCATAAATCCAGCTTTTACAAATGTTTTGTTTGGCTCTTTTCTTGTTAATTTTTTGATTGTGTTTGTGATGCCCATACTGTTTTTTATTAATTTATTACTTTTAATTATTTTAATATCTAAATTTTTATTATCTATTGCTGTAGCCCAATTATCTCGTGCTATATACTTTCCATCAACTTCATCAACCCATATTGTTGTAATTCTTGGACTATATGGACTAACATATAACACAAAGTTTAAATGAACAGGACAAACAGCTTCAATAATATCACCAAATTTAGCTATCTTATAATATTCTTTAAATTTCATAGTTTTATTATATTAATTTATTAAAAAATATATAATTGCCCAAAGTAATAAAAATATTGATATATAAGAAAATACTTTCATATAATTATATTAATTTTTAATTCTTCTTCAATTAACATTCTTGTGGTTGGATGAAATATCATTTTAAGTCTATTTTCTGTATACCATTCTATTATATTATTACCATGTCCCTGAGCCTTTCCAGCTCCGCGCCAATCAGCTATCATTTCTTTTTTATATTTATTTGGCATTGGTAAACACTTATTTTCTCCATCATCTTTTTGTAGTATCCAGTGTTGCCAATGGTGTGGATTACGATGTATATGTTTCAGCCAAGCGGTATCGAATTTTATATCTTCTATATCTGGTTTTCCATATCTATTTTGTCTACTATCATTTTCTTCTTTTTCGTTACTATAAAAAAAATTAACATAAGGAAAAAATTCACTTGGTCTTAATTTACTTAAGTCATGTACAATTCCTTGCCAATAAAGTCCAATCTTAAAGCATTCAATAGTTACATAATATTTGTGACGTAATAAATAACTTAAGTATTTTAGATATTTCATTTCTTTATTTGATTAATTCAAATCCATTTAATAATTTAGATAAACTAATTCCTTTCTCCTTACTATATATTTCTAGTAATTTATTAATTGACATCTCTAGGAGTGACTCGCCTTCGCTATAGTGGAGTTTCTTACGCTCTCCTTTGATTTGTTCAACTAATATATAAGCATCAAACTTTTTAAGCTTATCTTTCAGTTCACCCATTTTAATTGCAGAAAGTTTCTTGGTAATAACGGTTTTTACAATAGCATTCTTTGGTAATTCCTCTATTTCTTTGTCTGTTGGATTTTCTAATTTGTAAATAGGTCTGCAAGGTAGTTTTATTTGTTCGTTTTCTAATGTGTCTGTATTCAATTTCCAAATATATTTTTCGGTTTCATTTACATCGTTAGTAAAAATTGAACCAGTTATAATGGTATTGTTTGAGATTGAAGGATTGTGTATGTGTCCTCCTACAACAAGTTTAAATTTTTTTTCTAACTCTTTTTTGGGTAAAACTATTTCATTAAATAAATCAGTCATTACAGAATTTGTTTTACTACCAGATATAGCATGATGTACAAATAATATCTTGTTTGGTTTCAATCTTTCCATTAATAATTTCTCTGCTTTTTCGTTGGTTTCAACTTCAAGTTGTTGCCGTGAAAAATATGGTACAAAAGTAAAATCATCAATGTTAGTAATTTCATCTGTAATAATATGCCAGTTTTTTCCTTTTACCTCTTTAAGAAAATCTAAAGAAGATTTTTTACCACAATAAAGCTTGTCGTGATTTCCAGCTACAATATATAATTTTTTCTTATTAAATTGTTCTATAAAATTTACAAACTTTTTTATGACAGTTGATGATGGAGTTCTGCTATCAAAAATATCACC
>Ga0075125_10000568_pt1 | contig 16616 bp, 11 predicted proteins | sample AntAceMetag02UKN_FD_69810 | JGI IMG/M metagenome (GOLD analysis project Ga0075125, IMG submission 69810) | Saline lake microbial communities from Ace Lake, Antarctica - Antarctic Ace Lake Metagenome 02UKN | ecosystem: Environmental > Aquatic > Non-marine Saline and Alkaline > Saline | place... | reverse complement strand
GAATTTAAAACCTTTAAAATAATCTGTGCTGGATCAGGTTCCCCAGAGGTACGTAGTATTGCTAAATATATACAAAAAACATACGGATTGATTGAAAAAATAAATGCTGATGTAAAAATATATATTATTAAACTTAATATAGTTTGGGAAATTGGTGTTCAAATTACACCAAGGCCTCTATCCCTTAGAGATTATAAAGCGAGGAATATGATTGGCGCAATGAATCCAACGATTGCATATGCGATAAATTCCTTATGTGAATTAGAAAATGCAAATTCTTATTTAAATATTTTTTCCGGGAGTGCAACGTTGCTTATTGAGGCCGGTCAATGTTATCAACATTTAAAGCAGCTTGTCGGTTTTGATAATAATAAAAAAAATATTTCTTTAGCTATACAAAATATAAAAAAAGCTGGATTAATAAAAAGGATAGAACTGAAAGAAAAAGACATTTTTAATAATCCTGACGTAGGCAAGTTTGATGTTATTACATCTGACTTACCGTTTGGTATGTCTATTTCAAAAAATGAAGATTTGGAAAGCCTTTACCGATATTTTATTGAATATTGTCAAAGAATATTAAATGATGGAGGTAAATTAGTTATTTACACAAGCAAGCATGAGATATTAAAAAGAATCATCTTGGAATCAAAGTTTAAAATTATAAAAAGATTAGAGTTAAAAATTGTTACTTCAGTTGGTGCATATCTTCGTCCAAAGATTTTTGTGTGCAAACTAAAATAGAGCGGGAATCAAGTAATTATTAAGGTAGTACCGTATGTTGAGTAAGACAAACAGAAACTATTTAATTTTGAATTATTATATATTCGGATTTAAATTCACTTAAAAGTTATCCACAAGGTAGCTTTTTTGTTTTTTGATATAATCTATTAAATAAAGGTCGGTTTTAAATAATAAGTTAACATTTAAATAATATTAAATGTTTAAAGACTTATGATTGAAGATTGGTCAGTAATCACTTTAGAAAAACTTCAGGAACTTTGGCAAGGATTTTTAGGATTTATTCCTAGTCTTTTAGCCGCTATTATTGTTTTTGTAATAGGTTGGGTTTTTGCATGTGGTGTCGGAAGTTTAATTTCTGGATTGTTAAAGAAGCTTAAATTCAATAAGCTTTTCGAAACCGCTGGATGGAAAGATGCTTTAGAAAAAGCAGAGATAGGTGTTGACCCCGCCGGTTTCGTTGGTGCCATTTTTAAATGGATTGTAGCAATTGTTTTCCTTTTAGCTTCTGTAGAAATTATAGGAGCAAAACAGTTTGCTGTATTTTTAACAGACATTGTTAAATGGTTACCTAATTTATTAGTAGCAGTTGCTATATTTATTGTAGCCGCTATTGCTGCTGATTTTATTGAAAAGATTGTTAAAGCTTCAGTAAAGAAATTAGAATTAGAAAATGCCAAATTGATAGGATCTGTAATTCGTTGGGCAATTTATATTTTTGCTATTTCAGCGATCTTGATCCAGTTAGGAATCGTTCCTACCGTCATCAATAGTATCGTTATTGGTGTTATCGCTATGTTATCATTGGCTTTCGGTTTAGCTTTCGGCCTAGGAGGAAGAGACGAAGCTGCAAGAATAATCAAAGAGGTGAGAGAAAAAATTACAGACAAGAGATAGCTAATCCTGAGGAAGTTTTACATAATACAGGATGCATCTCAAAAAGTCCGTTTTTCTTTAATTCAAGGAAAGGCGGATTTTTTATCTTTTAATAAATGATTTTCTCCGCCGGCCGGCAGATTATTTATTAGTTATTTATTATAGGGTTGACAACCCTTTTTAGTTTGTTAAAATAGTACTCGTTGATGGTTAAAATAATTACCGTTACGAATAAAGAAAATATGATCAGCGGCTAATACTGAGATTTTGTTTTCTCAGCAGACCGCTACCGAAAAGCGGTTTTTTATTTTTCTGGAAAGAACTTTGAAAATAGAATAGGGTTATTAACTGCTAGCTAAAGGTAGTTATATAAGGGCAAATGGAGGATGCCTTGGGAGACTGTGGCGATGAAGGACGTGGCGTGTCTGCGATAATCCTCGGGGAGGTGACTAGCAACCTTTGATCCGTGGGTTTCCGAATCCGGAAACGGGATTTTGAGTCAAAATCAGAATCAGTTCTACTTTTGTAGAATGGCTAACCCGCTGAAGTGAAACATCTCAGTAAGCGGAGGAAAAGAAAAATAATTTTTATTCCCTAATTAGCGGCGAGCGAAAAGGGAAGAGCCTAAACCTTAGTTTTTAAACTAGGGGGTTGTAAGGAGATATTGTCTGGAGCCTTTCTTCTATAGAGAAAGTCCCTAGAGGGAGTTAATTCAATAATTTCGTTAGTTGAAGGTCCTTGGAAAGGGCCACCATAGAGGGTAATAGTCCCGTAAGCGAAAACGATTTTATGCTTCTTGATATCTTACTTGAGTACCTTGAGAAAAGAAAACCTTGAGGGAAGCAAGCCGGACTAATCGGCTAAGGCTAAATACATAGTCTCACCAATAGTGAACAAGTACCGTGAGGGAAAGGTGAAAAGTAGGGGGGTGACCCCGGTGAAATAGAACCTGAAACCATTTTGCCTACAAAGAGTCGGAGTCTGCCAGTTGGCGGATGACGGCGTGCTTTTTGCAGAACGAGCCAACGAGTATTCGTTTTTTCTTTGTCTAAGCGGTTCTGCCGCGAAGGCGTAGTGAAAGCAAGCGTTAAAAGCGCGTTTTTAAGAGAAGACGAGTGACCCGAAGCCAAGCGAGCTTACCATGATCAGGGTGAATTTCACAGAAATGTGAAAGGAGGCCCGAACCCGTAGATCGTGCAATTTCTTGGGATGAATTGTGGTAAGGAGTGAAATGCTAATCGAGCTTGGTGATAGCTGGTTCTCCCCGAAATAGCTTTAGGGCTAGCTCTCTGTGTTTCTCTATGGGGGTAGAGCACTGGATGGATTACCGTGGACTTGTTCTAGGTATTCCAACCAAACTCCGAATACTATAGAATCAGAACAGAGAAGTTAGACTGTGAGGGCTAAGCTTCATAGTCGAGAGGGAAACAGCCCAGACCTTCATCTAAGGTCCCTAAATTTTTTCGATTTTATCGAAACCCAATATGTAATTTATTATGAATTGGGGAACTGAGTGTTTTAAAGGAGGTGAAATTCCTTTGATAGTTAGGAGGTTAGCTTAGAAGCAGCTATCCTTTAAAAAGTGCGTAATAGCTTACTAACTAAGGATTTTTGCACCTAAAATTTCCGGGGCTAAGTTCAGTACCGAAGATAAGGACTTCAGCTTTTGCTGGAGTGGTAGGGGAGCGCATCTATTGCATTGAAGTCAAATCGTGAGGTTTGGTGGAGCGATAGGTGGTGAGAATGTTGGCATGAGTAACCGCAATTCTGATGAGAGCTCAGAACACCGAAAGCCTAAGATTTCCTTGGCAATGCTAATCAGCCAAGGGTTAGGCGGCCCTAATCCGTTTGCCGAAAGGCAAACGAGAGATGGACAGCCGGTTAATATTCCGGCCCTCCTGTTTCTTTTCAAAGAGCGACGCAATTTGAAAGATAAGGTGCATTATTGGATTTGCAGTCGAGCTTTGCATTCGTGCAAAGCAAATTTATCGAACAAGTTGCCAAGAAAAACTTGGCGAGTTAAGGAAACAGGATCCGTATTTCAAACCGACACAGGTAGGCAGGCGTAAGTGTGCCAAGGTGAACGAGTGAAACCTCGTTAAGGAACTCGGCAAAAAAGTGGTCGTAAGTTCGCAATATGACCTCCCCGCACATATTTTTATGTGCTGGGTGCAACAAATGTTCTCTGGGTGACTGTTTATTAAAAACACAGGTCCCTGCTAACTCGTAAGAGGATGTATAGGGGCTGAAGCCTGACCAGTGCTGGAACGTTAACGATGCCGGTTTCTCGATTTTTTCGAGAAGCTGAGTGTCCGAAGCTTCCAGTGAACGTCCGCGGTAACTATAACCGTGTTAAAGTAGCGTATTCCCTTGCCGGGTAAGTTCCGGCCCGCATGAAAGGCTTAACAACTTGGAGACTGTCTCAACGAGGAGCTCGGTGAAAATGCAATACCGGTAAAGATGCCGGTTACCTGCGGCTAGACGGAAAGACCCCGGGAGCTTTACTGTAGCTTCTTATTGTCTTTCTATTTTAAATGCGTAGAATAGTGGGGAGGTTTTGATCTCCAGTTTTCGGACTGGAAGGAGCCGCCAGTGAAATACCCATCTTTTAAAGTGGTAAGACTAACCTTTTGATATATTCGAAGGGGACAGTGAGTGGTGGTCAGTTTAAGTGGGGCGCTTGCCTCCTAAAGAGTAACGGAGGCGCTTAAAGGTCAACTAACTCCGGATGGAAATCGGAGTGATAGTGTAAAGGCATAAGTTGGCTTTACTGCAACAAGGATAGTTGGCGCAGTTGGGAAACCAGAACTTAGTGAACCGATCTCGGTTTATAGAATCGGGAGAGATTATCAAATAAAAGTTACCCCGGGGATAACAGGCTAGTGGGGCCCGCGAGTTCGTATCTACGGCCCTGTTCGGCACCTCGATGTCGGCTCTTCGCATCCTGGAGGTGGAGAAGCTTCCAAGGGTTTGGCTGTTCGCCAATTAAAGCGGAACGCGAGCTGGGTTAAGACCGTCGTGAGACAGGTTGGTCCCTATCTACCGTAGGCGTTGAGTTTTGAGGGAACTCTGGAATAGTACGAGAGGACCTTCCGGAACTAACCTCTGGTGTACCAGTTGTTGTGCCAACAGCACCGCTGGGTAGCTAAGTTAGGAAGGGATAAGAACTGAAAGCATCTAAGTTCGAAGCCCGTCCCAAGATTAGAACTCTGAACTTGGTTGAAGACTACAACCTTGATAGGGCATAGGTGTAAGTCCCGTGAGGGATTAAGCCGAGTGCTACTAATAAGTTTTTTACCCTTTAGTTAGCAGTTAATAACCTTATTTTTTTCTTATTTAATAATAAGATCGCGTCCAATTTTTGGGGGCTATGCTGGAGTTGTCCCACCTGATCCCATTTCGAACTCAGAAGTGAAATACTCTAAGGCCGATGATATTGCTTCGGTGAGAAAGTAGGTAGCCCTCGTGAATTGGATACGATCTTTTTGTTTACTCTAAAAAACAAGAGCTTAAAATTATTTTTTATTAAAGCCCTTTCATTTTTTCTTAAATTAATCTAAAATATATTAAGTTATTATGAGATACTATTACTTAAAATATAAAATTGTAATCTTGTGCTTAATCGTTTTATTTGTTTTCTCTCTTAATCTCTTTGGAAAAGAAGTTAAAAACTTCTTTTATTTCATTTCTGATCCTTTTCAAAGTTTTCTCATTGAGAAAGAAAAAGGTTTCTCTGATTTTTTTGAAGGATTAAGAAATGCGAGCGAGCTAAAATTAGAAAATGAATTTCTTATTTCTGAAAATAAAAAGATAAATTCAGAAATCAATTCTTTAAAAAATATCAGAAAAGAAAATGAAGAATTAGAAAAAGCTTTAGAACTTAAACTGGAAGAAGAATTCAAAATGGTGAACGCTAATTTTTCAGGAACAATTAATTTTAAAAATAATATTCTTTTAGACAAGGGACGCGAAGATGGAATCATAGAGGGATTTCCAGTTATTACTTCCGAAAAAGTTTTAGTTGGAATGGTAGATAAAGTTTATGAAAAATTTTCGTCAGTTAGATTAATTTTAGACAAAGAAATCTCTTTCAATGTTGAAATAGTCCCTAAGTCTTTTTTGGAAGAAAATCTTGATGACTATATTAGATATCAAGGACTAGTGAGAAATAATGAAAATTCTGATTTAACTATTGAATTAATTTCAAAAGAAGCTGAGATTAAAGAAGGAGATTTAGTTTTTACCACAGGTTCTGAGGGGTTTTTCCCAAAAGAGCTTTTAGTTGGGACTATTAAAGAAATTGACAAGGATGATGTTGAGCCTTTTCAAAAAGCACTAATAGATCCTGCTTTTGACTTATCGAAAAAAAGAACTGTTTTTGTGATTACAAATTATTAATTTTTATGAAGAAAATATTTTTTATCGCTCTACTTTCTTATTTTTTAGTTTTATTTCAAAAAGATTTTTTTCATTTTTCTATTCTAGGATATATTCCTTTTTTAGTTTTAGTTTCCGTAATATTTTTTAGTGTTTTTGAAAATAAGAGAATTGTTAATTCGAGTAGAAAATTAGGGGACGGAGAGTGGGCATCAATATTTGGAGGATTTTTCTCCGATATTTTTTCTTCAAATGTAATTGGTTATAGAATCTTAATTCTTCTGTTTATCTCTCTTTTTATTAAGTTTATTTTAAAAAGATATGGAATGCTTCCTTCTTCAAAACAAAAGAAATTATTTTAAATAATGGATATTTTTTTAAAGAAAAAAAGAATCAAAAGAAATTTCGAAGGAGAAATAGAACCAAATGAAATTTTTTTGGATAAAATAGCCCAAGAGAAAGAGGGAGAATTTAAAAAAAGATTTGAAGTCCCTATTGTTCCTGAAAAATTTTTTCTTTTGAAAATAATTTTTTTTATTGTCTTAACTATTCTTGTTGGAAGATCGTTTTATCTTCAAATAACAGAGGGAGAGAAATTTTTTAATTTAGCTCAAAGCAATAAAGAGAGAAATTATTTCATTAGAGCGAAAAGGGGAGTTGTTTACGATAAAAACATGGAACAACTTGTTTCTAATGAATCTGCTTACGATTTAGTGCTTGATAAAAGAGATCTACCTAAAAAAAACGAAGAAAGAATAGATGTGATTAAAAAAATATCTTCTCTTATTGGAGAAGATGCCGATAGTCTTTTTAAAAGAATTGGGGAATCTGAACTTTTTGTCATTCCTATTCTTGAAAACATACCTCATAAGACCTTGATTGTGCTTGAAGGAAAGATAAGTGAATTGCCAGGATTTAGTATCTCAGAAAATACCGTCAGAAAATATCTAGATGAAAGCTTAAGCCATACATTAGGATATATGGGGAAGATAAACGAACAAGAACTTGGATCAGAGTCTAATTATTCCATTACAGACTATATAGGAAGGTCGGGTTTGGAAAAATATTATGAAAATGACATGAGAGGAGAACCTGGTAAAGTTTCGATTGAGAAAGATGCTTCAGGAAAAAAAATATCAGAAGAAACTATTTCTGAGCCTAAAAAAGGAAACAGTTTAGTCTTAAATATAGATTTTGAACTTCAGAAAAAATTTGAATCCGAACTCAAAAAATCTCTTTTAAACGTAGGAGCTGTTTCTGGTGTTGTTATTGCCATTGATCCTAGGACTGGAGGTGTTTTAAGTTTAATTAGCTTACCTAGTTTTGATAATAATTTATTTTCTAAAGGGATTTCCCCTGAAGACTGGAAAGAAATTTCTGAAGACAGTCAAAGACCTCTTTTCAATAGAGCTATTTCTGGATATGGATATCCAACAGGTTCTATTATCAAACCTTTGATAGGGATTGCTGCCCTAGAAGAAGGAATTATTAACAAGAGTACAACTATCTATTGTCCATCGGAAATTTGCGTCTGGAACCGATATTTAGAAAAAGATGAATGTTTTAAAGATTGGACATTCCATGGGATGAGTAATCTAAAAAGAGCAATCGCAGAATCAGTTAACACTTTTTTCTATATCGTAGGAGGAGGCCATGAAGATTTTGAAGGATTAGGAGCTAAGAAAATTATAAAATATCTTGAATATTTTAATTGGGGATCTGAAACGGGAATCGATATTCCCGGAGAAGGAAAAGGGATTCTCCCAGAGATAGATGAATCATGGAGGTTAGGAGATACTTATCATCTTTCTATCGGTCAAGGCCCTTTTACTGCTACTCCCATAGAAGTTGTTACAGCTTTTGGAGCTATTGCAAACGGGGGAAAATTAATAGAACCTAGAGTAGTTAATAGAATTATTGATGCTTCAGAACATTCAAAGGTTATCAAAGGAATAAAAGGAGATATCATAATAGATGAATTTATTGATAAAGATAATATTGAATTAGTTCGAGAAGGGATGAGACAAACCGTAACAAATGGTTCGGCTGTTATGTTAAATAACCTATCCGTTACTTCTGCCGCAAAGACAGGGACTGCCGAGAGTTCAAAAAAAGGACACTATCATCATTGGATTTCTGTTTTTGCTCCCTATAAAAACCCAGAGATAGTTTTTACTATTATCATTGAAGATATCGAAGGAGTAAAATCAGCTACACTACCTATGGCAAGAGAAATTCTTAATTGGTATTTTTCTGAAAATTAAACCTTTTATACTTGACAAGTTTTTCAAATTAGATAATGATGTATCTTGATATAAGAAAAGAGGTCTATTATAAAAAAAACTAATTTTTGATAAAATTATGACAGAATATCTTAGTCCGGAAGGACTAAAAAAAATAAAAGAAGAGTTAGAATTTCTGAAAAAAGATAAAAGAAAAGAAATAGCAGAAAAATTATCAGAATCAAGTGCCCAAGGCGATTTAAGCGAAAATTCTGAATATTTTGAAGCTAAGGAAGATCAAGCCTTTTTAGAAGGTAAAATCTCAGAACTTGAAGGGAAAATAAGAGATTCGGTTATTGTGCCAAACGATGAAAGAAACAAATCATGGGTCCAAATAGGTTCCACTATTTTGGTTTCCCAAGGGGATAGAAAAGAAAAATTTAAGGTTGTTGGGTCTGAAGAGGCAGACCCTATGCAAGGTAAAATTTCAGTCAATTCTCCATTAGGAAAAGCTATGTTAAATAAGCCCAAAGGGGCTACGATAAAAGCTTTATCTCCAATAGGAGAAGTTGAGTATAAGATATTAAAGATAATATAGAATAGTTTTTAGAAAATACGGAATACGGAATACAGAATATAAGAGATGAAATAATTACTGATTTCTATTTTCCAAATCTTGACCAAGAACATTTTTTGGTCATTTTTTATTACTTGATTTTGGACTGCATGCAGTATAAAATAAAATAATATGTCAATATCTGATATAAAAAAATCAAGGTTGGAGAAAATGAGAGCCTTTGAAAAAGAGAATATTAATCCTTATCCATTAGAGACAAAGAGGAATTTTTCTATAAAAAAGGCATTGGAAAATTTTAAAGATTTTTCTAAAAATAGCAAAACCTTATTTCTTGTTGGACGTATTAGGTCTATAAGAGCGCATGGAGGGTCCACTTTTATTAACTTTGAAGATGGGACATCTAAAATACAAGCTTATTTCAGAAAGAATGAGGTTGGTGAGAAAAGATATAAATTCTTTCTTAATAATTTTGATATTGGTGATTTTATTGAAATCAAGGGAACTCTTTTTAAAACAAAAAAAGGAGAAAAGACAATTCAGGTCAAAAAATTTAAAGTATTAACTAAAACTCTCCTTCCTTTGCCAGAAAAATGGCATGGGCTACAAGACACCGAGGAAAGATATAGAAAAAGGTATCTTGATTTAATATTCAATCCCGAAGTTAAAGAAAAATTTAAGATTAGGTCTGGGATAATAAAGAGAATAAGAGAGTTTTTAGATGAAGAGTCTTTTCTTGAGGTTGAAACGCCTTTTTTACAACCTATTTATGGTGGAGCTAAAGCAAAACCATTTAAAACACACTTAAATGCTCTTGATATAGATCTCTACCTAAGAATTGCTACAGAACTTTATCTAAAGAGACTTTTGGTTGGTGGATTTGATAAAGTTTACGAAATAGGAAAATGTTTTCGCAATGAAGGTATGGATAAGCATCATAATCCCGAATACACCCATTTTGAATTTTACTGGGCTTACGCTGACTATAAGAAGTTGATGAAGTTTACAGAAAAAATGTTTAAATATGTTTTGAAAAATGTCTTAGGGAAATATAAAATAAGATACGGGGATCAGGATATAGACTTTAAAACACCATGGAAAAGAATAGAATTTTCTGACCTTTTAAAAAAATACGCTAAAGTTGATTTAGAAAATGTAAATCAAAAAGATTTATTTAAAAAGGCAAAAGAACTTGGAGTCGAAGTCGAAAAAGAAAGACCTAAAGCAGAAATAGCAGATGAGATTTATAAGAAATTCTGCCGTGTTAAGATTAAAAATCCTTCTTTTGTAATTCATCACCCAATTGGATTCCAGCCTTTAGCTAAAAGCTTAGAAAGTAATCCTGAAAAGCTTGCTAATTTTCAATTAGTAGCTGGGGGAATAGAATTAGCTAATGCTTTTTCTGAATTGAATGACCCCTTAGAACAAAAGAAAAGATTTCAAGAACAGGAAAAATTACATGAAGAGGGACTTGAGGAAACCCAGAGAATGGATAAAGATTTTCTGGAGGCACTTGAGTATGGGATGCCTCCAGCAGCAGGATTTGGCATGGGGATTGACAGACTAACATTACTTTTGACAAACTCTCAAAGTTTAAGGGAAATAATATTATTTCCTACAATGAGACTAAAATAAAATTTTTAATTTATAACTTTATTATGATGGACATAAAATTTATAAGAGAAAACCCGGATAAGATGAAAGAGGTTTGTAAGGTCAAAAATATTAATTTTGACATTGACTTACTTTTATCTATAGATAAAGAAAGGAGAGATCTGATTCAAAAATCAGATGATTTAAGGTGTTCTCAAAAGAAATTAGGGGAAGAGGATAGGGAGAAAGCAAAAGAGATTAAAATAGAATACAAAGAAGCTAAATCCAAACTAAAAGAGATTGAAGAAAAATATGAAAAAATGATGCTTTTGGTCCCTAATGTTCCTTCTGATGATACTCCTATAGGAACTGATGAAAAAGGAAATAAAGAAGTTTACAAATGGGGTAAAATACCTGAGTTTAATTTTGAAATCAAAGATCATGCTAAGATTGGAGAAGATCTAGACCTGATTAGTTTTAAAGAAGGCGTAAAAGTATCTGGATTCAGAGGTTATTTTATTAGAAACGAAGCTGTTCTTATACAAATGGCTATAATCAATCACGCCCTTAAAAAAATGGCTTCTAAGGGGTTTGACCTGATGATTACCCCAACTTTAGTTAAAGAGTTCGTCTTAACAGGTAGTGGACATTTTCCTGAAGGAAAAGAAGATATATACCAAGTCGCTAATCCGGGGAAGCTTGCCGATGGTAAATTAATAGAAGATCCTCTCTTTTTAACAGGGACATCAGAGCCACCATTGCTTGCTTATTTTTCAGACAGGATATTTGAAGAAAAAGATCTCCCTATAAAAGCATGCGGTTTTTCACAATGTTATCGCTCAGAGATCGGAAGCTATGGGAAAGACACAAAAGGACTTTATCGTCTTCATGAATTTATGAAAGTTGAGCATATTGTTCTGTGTAAAAATGATAATAATGAATCAGATAAATGGCTTGATGAAATGGTAAAAAATTCTCGAGAAATGCTTGAAGATTTAGAACTTCCTCATAGAGTTATTCAAATTTGCACAGGTGACATGGGAGGAGGGAAAAGAAAAATGTATGACGTTGAGACATGGATGCCTTCGAGAAATAGTTATAGTGAAACTCATTCTGCTTCCAATATGAGTGATTGGCAACCAAGAAGATTAAATATTAGGTATAGAGATTCCGAGGGAGAGATTAAATACGTTCATGCTTTAAATGATACCGTTATCGCTCTGCCTCGTATTCTTATCCCTATTTTAGAAAATTACCAACAGAAAGACGGGAGTATAAAAATTCCTAAAGTTTTAAAACAATATCTTGGTTTTGATAAAATATCTAAAAAATAGTTTAGAAACTAACTGATCCTGAAATTTTATGGAAGAAAAAACTGTTTTTATTGATAATCTGAAGATAAATTATAAGGTTGCGGGCTCAGGACCTGCGATTCTTGTTTTACATGGATGGGGAAGTTCTTCCGATTCATGGATAGAAGTTCAAAAGTTTTTAGCAAAGGAAGGCTATTTTGTCATTTGTCCCGACCTTCCAGGATTTGGCAAGAGTGACATTCCTAATTTTGCATGGTCTATTGAAGATTACGAAAAGATTGTCATTGATTTTGTTAAAAAAATGGAAGAAAAATTTGACGATTTTTCGGAACCGTTATTTCTTTTAGGACATTCTTTTGGAGGAACAATCTCAATTAAAATTGCTTCTGATAATGCATTGAAATTAAAAAAACTTTTACTTTGTGGTCCAGCTGGCATAAGAGTAAAACCAAGCATCAAAACAAGAATAATTATTTTAGCATCTTCTATTGGAGATTTATTTTTTTCATTGAAACCTTTAAGAAGAATAAAAGATTTAGCAAGAAATTTTTTCTATTGTTTTATTAAAGAAAGAGATTATACAAAGGCCACAGGGATTATGAAAGAAACAATAAAGAAAATTTTGAAAGAAGACTTAAGTTTAAATCTTCCAGACATTAAAACAGAAACTCTCCTCTTGTGGGGAGAAAAGGATAAAATTATTCCTCTAAAATATTCAAAAATTTACAAAGATAAAATTAAGAATTCTCATCTTGAAACTTTTTCAGAGGCAGGACATAGCCCTCATTTATCATGTCCGTCTCTTTTAACCGAAAAGATAATTGCGTTTTTAAATAAAAATGATTTTTAATATCTTCTTTATTGCTTTATGGTTTTTTTCCTTTAACAGAAAGTTTTTGTTTTGGATTTACTTGTGGCAGTTAAAGGAATATCATTTTGGAAGATTTCTTGACCATTTTGAAACTGAAAAAGGGAAAAAGATAATATTAAATAAAATACTTTTTCTAAAAGGAATAATCATATTTCTTTCTCTTTTCTTTTTAAAAATTTCTTATTTAGCTTTCCCTATTTTCTTTTTGGAATCATTTATTCTTTTTCAAAGATTCTATAAAAAAACACTAAAAACTCCTTTATTTACTAAAAAAGTAATCTCAATATTTCTCTCAGGATTAATAATACAGACATTGTTAATCCTGTTACTAAAAGAAAGATTCCTTTTGTCTGCTGTTTTTTATCTTCTTGTTCTTGATTTTTTAGTTCCTTTATTTTCCACTTTGATTATTTTTATATGGCATCCTTTGTCCTATCTGTGGAGAATTAATCTCCTAAAAAAGGCCAGGGAAAAGATAAAAAAAATGGATAATCTTGTAGTAATAGGGATAACCGGTTCTTATGGTAAAACCTCAACCAAAGAGTTTTTATCAACGATTCTTTCCGAAAAATATAATGTTCTAAAGACAAAAAGAAATCAAAATTCAGAAGTCGGAATATCAAATTGTATTTTAAAAGAATTAAATGAGTCACACGATATTTTCATTTGTGAAATGGGAGCTTATAATAAGGGAGGCATAAAATTACTTTGTAATATAATAAATCCAAAAATAGGTATTTTAACAGGGATAAATCAACAGCATATGGCCACTTTCGGTTCTCAAGAAAATATCATAAAGACAAAATTTGAATTAATCAAATGCTTGCCCAAAGAAGGAAAAGCGATTCTCAATTGGGACAATGAAAATATAAGACAAGAATACGAAACTTCTAATTTTAATGTTAAAAAGAAAATACTTTATTCAACCAAAGAAGAATCTGATTTTTTTACAAAAAATATTAAATCTGGGGGAAACTGGATATCCTTTGATGTTTTTTCTAAGAAGGGGGAATCAGCTAAATTTAATCTGAACATTTCAGGCATTTATAATATATCCAACATTTTAGCTTCTGTAGCTGTCGCTAATGAGATGGATATGAGTTTAAGAGAAATTGCAGAGGCCAGTACCAAGATAAAGCCTGAGCAGGGCGGGACGAGCTTAGAGAGAAGCAAAACAGGCCTAAATATAATCAACGCCAGTTATTCCTCAAACCCAAATGGTATTATTGCTCATCTTCTATATCTAAACAAACTAGAAGGGAAAAAAATCATAATCATGCCTTGTATAATTGAACTTGGAAAATCTTCAAAAAAAATACATAGAAATATAGGAAAAGAGATAGGGAAAAGTTGTGATTTGGCAATAATAACAACTAAGGAAAGATTTAAAGAATTAAAAGAAGGAATAGAATCACTTTCTGATAAAAGAATAAAAGAAATTGTTTTTTTAGAAAATCCTGTTTCTATTCTAAAAAAAGTTAAAAACTTTTGTTCTCCCGAAGATGTATTGCTTTTAGAAGGCAGGGTACCCATTGAAATTATTAGAAAAATAAAAGAATTTTAATTTTATGAGTTTCCAAAAACCAGTATTTGTTTCGCTATCACCCAATACAGAGAAAGATGATATCTCGTTAGCTTTTAAAGTTCTCTTTAAATTTCACAAAGAAGAAAATAAAAAAACAGAAGAACTAGAGAGAGAACTGAAAGATTATCTTAATGTAAAAAACCTACTTAGTTTTAATAGTGGAAGAAGCGCTTTGATGGGGATACTATATTCTTTTAATATCCAGAAAGATGATGAAGTTTTAATCCAGGCATTTACTTGTAATGCCGCAATTAACCCTATAATAGAGAGAGGGGCAAGGCCTATTTTTGTTGATATTGACAATACTTTAAACATTGATCCAATTGATTTAGAAAGAAAGATCACTTCAAATACAAAAGCAGTTATTATCCAACATACATTTGGATGGCCAGCTCAAATTAAAAAGATAGTAGAAATTTGCAAAAGGAATCAGTTAGTATTAATAGAGGATACAGCTCATTCTTTAGGTGCTGAATATGAAGGAAAACTTTGTGGCACTTTCGGAGATGCTTCTTTCTTTAGTTTTGGAAGAGACAAGATCATTTCTTCTGTTTTTGGTGGGGCAGCAATGATTAAAGATGAATCTATTTTTGAAAAAATGAAAATTTTTCAGAAAAACATCTCTTTGCCTCCGAAGATTTGGACTTTACAGCAAATCCTTCATCCAATTTTGACAAATTATATTGTTTTACCAAGCTATAAATTGAATCAGTATTTTGGAAGAATTGTAATTGGTTTTTTTCATAAAATTTCTCTTCTTTCAAAAGCAGTTTATAAAAAAGAAAAAATGGCTTTGATCCCAAGTGTTTTTCCAAAAAAAATGCCAAGCCCTCTATCTTTACTTGCATTAAATCAAATTAAAAAAATAGAAAGATTTAACGAACACAGAAGAAAGATATCAGAAATATATTATAAAAATATAGATAAAAAACTATTCATTCCTGTTTTTCCTGAAAAAGGACTAGAAAAAAAACCTGTTTTTATGCGCTATCCTGTCTTAGTAAATTCAGGAACAGATGATATCTTAAAAAAGATGAGAAATCATAACATATACCTCAATGATGGCTGGAGAAAAAGTCCCATAGTACCATTAGATACCGACTTAGAAAAAGTTCATTATGTTCTTGGAAGTTGCCCGAGAGCAGAAAAAATTGCCAATAGGATTATTAATTTACCAACTCATATCAATGTTTCAGAAAACAAAGCAATAAAAATTGTAAAGTTATTAAATGAATGCATTAAAAATTAAAATAATTGAAGACAAAGAAGTCTGGAATAATTTCTTTTTGCAAGTTAAGGAAAAAACCTTTTTACAATCTTGGAATTGGGGAGAATTTAAACAAAAAATGGGAACCAAGATATGGAGATTCGGATTATTTAAAGATGAAGAAATTAAAGGGATTGCTTTAGTTTTGAAGGTTGAGGCAAGAAGAGGTAAATTTTTTTTGGTTCCTCATGGTCCAGCAGTAAAAAATGATTGTTCTAAAAAAGAAAAAACTGAAATTTTAGAATCTCTTCTGTCCAAACTTAAATCGTTGGCAAAAGAAGAAGGAGTTATCTTTTTAAGAGTCAGTCCGATATGGGAAAGAAATGAAGAAAATAATTTAATCTTCAAAGAAAGAGGATTTAAAAAAGCTCCCATTCATGCTCACCCAGAAGCCAGTTGGAAACTTTCTATTGATATTCCAGAATCAGAACTTTTGATGAACATGAGAAAGACAACTCGTTACTTAATTCGTAAGGCATCAAAAGAAGATATAGAAATTATTCAGAGCGATAAATTAGAAGATATAGATAAATTTGAGAAGCTTTACCAAGAAGTAGTTAAACTTCAACATTTCATTCCTTTTTCTGAAAATTATTTAAAAAAAGAGCTTCTGTCTTTCAGAGAAGATAATGAGATACGTTTATTTTTCGGAAAATATAAAGGAAAGATAATAGCTTCTTCTTTTGTTCTTTTTAATTCAGGAATAGGATTTTATCATCATGCTGCGCTCTCTCCTGAATACAGAAAGATTCCTGTATCTTATTTTATGCAATGGAATGCTATAAAGGAGGCTCAGAAAAGAGGTTGTTTTCTCTATGATTTTTGGGGTTATGTTTCTCCGAAAGAAGAACCTAATCATCCTTGGGCAGGTCCCACTCTTTTTAAAATGGGTTTCGGGGGAAGAGCCTGCTTGTATGTTAAAACGCAAGACTTTCCTTTTTCTCTAAAATATTATATTACATATTCTTTTGAAAAAATGAGAAAATTAAAAAGAGGGCTCTAAGATGAGAAAAAGGCGTAAAAATATCTTAAGGAGAAAAACAAAATTTTTCTCAAAAAGTAAAGGATTCTATCTTTCGATCTTAGGTTTAATAACTATCGGATTTCTTTTTTATTTCTTTTTCTTTTCTTCAACTTTTCAAATTGACAAAATAAAAATAGAAGGAAATAAAAAAGTCTCTACCGAAGAGATAGAAA
>Ga0075125_10000563_pt1 | contig 16644 bp, 17 predicted proteins | sample AntAceMetag02UKN_FD_69810 | JGI IMG/M metagenome (GOLD analysis project Ga0075125, IMG submission 69810) | Saline lake microbial communities from Ace Lake, Antarctica - Antarctic Ace Lake Metagenome 02UKN | ecosystem: Environmental > Aquatic > Non-marine Saline and Alkaline > Saline | place... | reverse complement strand
TAATATCGATATCACAAAAAATACCCAAGGAACTATTTTTATAGGCAATCCTTGTGCGTTTTTAGCAGAAAGAAATGCTCGTACTATTAGAAAAGTTTTTTCATCTTGAAAGAGCTGTGAAAACCACTCAGGATTAATTATCAAAAGCAAGTTTCCTGTCGCAGGATTTTTTGCTGATGCAATAAATTTATTCCAAGGATTAATTTGCATACCTGCTTTCTTAGGAACGGTAACTTCATAATCCTCATCAAAATTTTTCTCTGCAATGTTCTGTACAATTTTTGTTATCTCATCTGGCGCTGGTGATAAATATATGTTTTCAACATATTCTACCATCTTTGCCTGAGAACTATTAACAGCAAACAAACTTAAAAGTAAAAAAATACAAACCGGCACTTTCATATAAAATCCTTAACCTTTTAGCGACATTTTAAACAATATTCTATTCTTTCTGCTGATGATGGATGATCGCAAAATATACCATAATAATCATTATTCAATGGCACCCCAGATTCTTTACTCCAACGATCTATCACTTTTAAGGCACCTTCATGACATTTAATCATGTGCAAAGCCTTACTGTCAGCATCACGCTCTATATGTCTTCTATATGCCAACTCAATCAAGTCAGACAGAAAAAGGCAACAGCAAAAACTTATAACTAAAAGCGTATATGCAATTTTCTTATAATATTTAATATCAAATTTTGAGGCCAACTTTCTTATATACCTTCTTACGACGAACCACCAAAAAATTAAAAACATTAGGGTAACTAATAATATAAGTATTGGAAGATACAGTAAGTGATGCTCTCTTATATGAGCTAATTCATGACCTATGATAAAATTTTGCTCCTCTATTGATAAATCTTCAAAAAACCCCTCACTAATGAAAAAATGCGGTTTATTAAATATAATAAAACCACACAACAAACTAGGATAACAGGCACAAGCATTGTGATATCCAAGCCTCCTCATCAAATTAACATTCATCTTGCAAATGCTCACTTCTTCGGATAGATCCATCTTTTTTACTATGGCATCAACGCTGCTTTCTATCGCACTTGAGAGGGACATATTTCCATGCGATTCATATAGACATGATAAAGCATAGCTTTCCATCCCCTTTTTTATGGGTTTGTACACAAAAAAAGATAGCACCCCACAAAATAGAGCGCTTAAAAATATAATAAACTTTAACCTACCCATAAAAACCTATTTTTATTGAAAGAAACAATTGAAGAACCCCTAAAAAAACCCTTATCCATACTATTTATTATAGCATAAATAGCTCTGAAGACAAAGTACTTCAACTCTTAAGAAACTACACCCAAAGCTATAACCCCTATAGAACGAACCAGAGCGCTCTTGACGTCATATGTAAAAAATGTAAAATTATCTCACCTAGAACACATATAAAGAAAGATGCCTTCTATGAAAAAAAAATTATTTCTCATGCTTTCATTAACAGTTTTTCCTGGATATATGATGCATGGAATGGAAAAAAACTATTGCTTACGCGCTCCTCAACCATCAGCCGACAACACTCTACGTTATGGAGAATGTCCTATAAATAAAGACCGCGTATCGGCAACCCTATATCAGGAGGTTATAAAACACTTTCCTATTTTCTGCGTAGATATCATTCTCATAAACCCTATTACCTGTGAATATCTCACTATCCTTCGCAAAGACAAACCCGCCAAAGGAGCCTTTTATCCTGTTGGCGGCAGGCTACTAAAAGGCGAAACATACTTTGACGCAGCAATGCGAATTTGTTCTCAAGAAGTTCACATTACTGCAATGCCCTTGAAAATTTTAGGAACTTTTAATCATATTTATCCAGATTCAGCATGGAACTGTCCTAGTCAAACACCCGATGTTTTAATAGTCGCAATATGCACCAACAACGAATCTATATCTTTAGACCGTCATCATGACACCTATAAATGGCGCTCACTTTGCGAACCACATGGCACCGAGTTTACTGAAATTGGAAGACGCAAAGCATTAAAATATTTGGTCAAACACAATATAATAAATACTTAAAGTCTTAGGTTAATGAAAAGAGAGGCGTTGTTCAATACCTCTCTTTTCAGGCTAAACCTGTTCATCTTAATTTTAAAGTCTTTTTTATAAACAAACATTCAATGTGAACTTGCTTTACTAACAAGCACTATCTCCATAAAAATGTAAAAATAATGTCGTAGCAACACTCGCGGCTGTGCCCACAAGAGTCAGAGCCGTTAAAGTTTTTCTTCGCGTCCACCGTTTATCAGCAGCTTCTTGCAAAGCCCTAATATCTTCTCTCGTTAAACCAAATTCTCTGGAAACACTTTTTGGAATACTTGTTGGGTCGCCAAGCTCAACATCAGAATCAGGATTCCGTTCCATTGGAACATTAACTAAAACAGAACAAAGCATACAGACAAGAATTATTTTACTCATACATCCCTCCCTTATCTGTCCCACATTAACGTGAAATAATAAAGTAAAACAACAATTTCGCCCACAACACAAAAAAATGACAAAAATAAACACCAAATAAAATCACTCTTGATCTATACACTAAAATTTATAGGTTAAAATCATTCTGTTTCATAAAAAAAAGGAGCCGCAATGTTCAAAAAAATTATGCCACTTGAATTTTTGACAACTAATCCTCTTGAATCTTTTTGCCGCGCATTTTTTTAATGACACTTCGCCGAGTTTTTGCCTGCAATCGCGCCTCCTTTGCCCCTTTTGGCACGCGAGTTTTCATGCGCTTTTTAGGGACATGTAATGCCCTCCGCACCTTTACCGCAAGATTCTTCAAAGCCTCTCTTTTATTCTGCTGTTGGCTACGTGATGCACTGCTGTGAACGATTAAATCGCCATCCCGTGTCAAGTTGGCCCCCAGCCTCTGCAACACCCTCTCTTTTTGCGCATCACTAAAAATATTCGTATTTCTTACATTCCAACGCACGGTAATGCGCGTATCTGACTTATTAACGTGCTGCCCTCCTGGCCCACCAGATCGACTCGTTGTCACCTCTAGCTCATCACCAGGAATAATAATACCGTTTTTAATAGATACATCATCTTTCATAATGGCCCCATATTAAAAAAATATAACCCAACTAATTAAATAATATTCACTTTTTTTTATTTTTATACAAAAATAGTGTAGTATAGGTATATATGGGGACAATTAAGTTTATTTTGACCAAAAATTCGTATGAACACGTAACACACGGACACGTAAGGTATAGATATGCAGCGCGCCTATACCTGTCGTTCATTGTCTTTGGATTATCTAATTCCCTTTTAAAAAAGCTATACCTACGATTTTTGTATGCACAATTCAAAAAAACTAAAATCCTGTGCTAACGTAGAGATTATTAAACGAAAGATCATTTTTATGAAAAATTTCACCGATTTTCCGCTCCTTCCAGAAATTCAAAAATCCTTGGACGCCCTTGGATTCACTCAACCAACCGAGATTCAAGAAAAAGTTATTCCTTTTCTTCTCGAGTCACAACGAGACATTCACGCACAAGCACAAACAGGTACAGGAAAAACCATTGCGTTTGGCATACCGTTACTCCAAACTATCGACCGATCCCTCAAATCCGTTCAGGGACTCATAATTGCACCAACACGTGAACTTGTCTTACAAATCTATGAACACCTCAAAGATGTTTCTCGTGGAATGATTGTTAACATAGAACCAGTATATGGCGGAATGCCAATCAATCAACAAATTAGAAATATTAAGCATGGTGCACAAATTATTGTTGGCACACCAGGTCGACTTAATGACCACTTGCGCCGCAGAACATTGTCACTAAAAAACCTTAAGGTCCTTGTCCTCGATGAAGCAGATATTATGCTCGACATGGGATTCAAAGAGGAAATTGATAGCATTCTTAAAAATGCACCTGAAAATCGTCTTATTTGGCTTTTTTCAGCTACAGTACGTCCCGGCATTAGGCAATTGATTAATTCTCACATGAACAATGTTGAAATCATCAAGGCTACAAAAAAAGATGTCATCACCTCACAGGTAAAACAATATTTCTGCGTGGTACCACGACGTAACAGAACGGCTACTACTGCACGATTCATAGAAGCTACACCTAACTTTTATGGCATCATCTTCTGCCAAACAAAAATTTTGACGAATGAAGTCATGGAACAATTGGCAAGCAGAGGATTTAGAGTAAATTGCCTTCATGGCGATATGTCTCAATCACTACGAACACAAATTATTAAAGGTTTTAAAAATAAAGATTTCAATATTTTAGTAGCAACTGATGTTGCCGCCCGCGGTATTGATGTTTCAGATCTTACACATGTCATTAACTTCTCGATCCCCGAAGAACATGAAAATTATATTCACCGTATCGGAAGAACGGGACGAGCAGGAAAAGAAGGTACTGCAATTGTCTTTGCTGCAACTTCGGAAATGTATAAGATTAGACGCCTTGAAAAAGCTGCTCAAACAAAATTACAAGAGATTCCTATTCCATCACTTGATACCATTATAGATGCAAAAATGAGCGCCGTTTCAGACTTTGTCGAACAATCAAAAGAACCTGACAAGAAATCATCTACAGTTCATAGTGCACTTAATAAACTTATCGATTCGTTTACGCCAGAGGAAATTCGCCTCTCATTAATAATTGCCCTTGAAGATAAATTTTTCAAAGACATTGTTCATGAGAAAAATTTATCTGTAAACCCTGATAACGCAGGCAAACCACAAGAAATATGCATAGAAATTGGACGAGATGACGGCTTCACTGAAGACATGATTCGTAATTACCTTTATTCTACGTGCAAATTATCACCACAAGAAATACACAAAGCCCGCGTCTTAAACAAAAAAACGTTCATCTCAGTTTCCCCAAACCGCTTGCGCGATTGCTTTAACATAATGCTTAAAACACCTGTTACAGAGAGAAAACCTAAGGTCTACCTTGTCGTAGATACATATGATACCAAAGAATCACGATCACCAAGAAGATCTGACAGGCGTGGCGACAGAAGAAGTACAGATAGAAAGCAGAGCTTTCGCAAAACAAGTAGGCGATAACCAATTCAGAAAAATAAATTTTTAATGAGGCCTTTTTATGTCTTACCCAAAAAGTATTTTATACTCTCTATTCTTTGGTTTAACATGCTTAAGTGCAATGGAAAATAAATTAGCAACAAAAAAAATACAAACATTTGAGAGCAAATTTAAAAGCACTAACTACTGGCCACACCTTTGCTATGCACTAGAACTCTTTATCAATATATCTGGACACAAAAATGCAAAAAAGATTTTGGAAAAAAAATGCAAAAAAATTGAAAATGAAAAACTCTTAAGTTTTATTGAAGATAATACCAGAACAGATGAACGTGCAACATTCTATGTTGGACCATCAGAACCATTTAACACCGAAGAGTTTGCCTTTTCTACAGGGAAAGAAAACATTATCATAACACCAGAATACTATGACATACTATGTAACATTTTGGAAAAAAAAGAACTCCAAAAAAATGATTCTGACGCTCTCGATATTTTTAAATTCGTCATTCATCATGAAATGGGACACATAAAAAACAACGACATAAAAAAAAGATTTGATACCTCAATATCAATATCAATTGCAAGCGCAATACTCTTTGAACTATCAAAAAAAATGTACAATTTTAAATACTCTAAGCTCACCACATTTTTATCTATGCAGATTTTAAAAGCACTTACTATAAGGCATTTATGCAAAAAACAAGAGTTCAGAGCTGATGATAATGCCAAAGATCACGATGCGCTCAAAGGCGGAATACTTCTCTTTAATAATGTTATTAAAATAAAAAAAGAATACCTCGAAGCTGGCATCAAAATAAAAACGGCCTCCGCAGTACACCCATCACCGGAGTCACGACTTGCTCGCTTAGAAAACAAACTACAAGCACTGTCAGCTACATAAAAACATATAAAACAAACTCAAAAAAGAGGAACGAAGTTTTTTAGACTTCGTTCCTCTTTTTGTTTACAATTTAACTCAATTTAATGTGCTACCATTCCCTTAAATACTTCGAATGTTCCAGCTGGTGAACTTTTCGCTGTTATAGCAATTGGTTCAATCTTCACACCTTCTTTTTCATAAAACGCGATAATTTCATCATTATTTTTCTTGAAATCTAAAAGCCGTCTACGTACAGTTTCTTCACGATCATCATCACGCTGAATAAGTTTGCTGCCACAACGTTCGCATACTAAATTGCTTGGATCTTTTAGCAATTTACGATTGTAGGTTGCCTGGCATTTTTTATTTTCGCAAACTAAGCGATTTGCAACACGTTGAACAATCATTTCGGGATCATCAATATCCAATGAAATCACACGGAAACGATAGGTAGAATACTTATTTTTTAACAAGTCTAACAATACCTTTGCTTGCTCCTGTGTACGTGGATAACCATCTAAAATTATTGGTTTATCGCCTGCATTCTTGCGTAACCAAGCGTCAACCATCTCAGCAATCACTTTATCCGGTACTAACCGCGCACTACGTGTATACTCCGAAATCATTTTTCCTTTTTCTGTACCCGCAGCAATCTCTTCACGACACAAATTGCCTGTCGAAACAACTTTGAAACCAAGCTTATTAATTGTTTGTTCAGCTAACGTTCCCTTTCCCGATCCCGGGGCACCAAGAAATGAAAAAATGGTTTTTGCCTCTACCTGAGCCTGAACCTGGCAAGCTTCAGACTTCTGCAAATATTGATATGAACCATATCCAATACCAGCTAAAACTAACCCACACCACAAAATACGTTTACGTGAACTTTTCATTTAGTTCCTTTTTTAATTAAACCAACTAATACCTATTCTATCACTATTTTTTTTGAATATTATTCACAGAGTTTTTGAAATGTTATCTATCTTAAAAAAAAAGATCCTGGGTTATCAGGATCTTTTTAAAAATATTGTACGAAAGCTTATCTCTTTCTGCGTAACATTGGCAAACCAGTACGGCTGTTTTCCATTACTTCAAAGCCTTCTGGTAACGCGTCAAGGGTATTTGGACCTTCAGTGCCAGCAAAATAGTAAATGCGTTGTAGCCGGCCGCCAGCAAGCTTAACTTCTTTGGTATGAAGATAATATGTTTTTCCACTTTTTTTGGACTTTACACTAAATGTCATGCGTATCACTCCTTAAAATATGTTTCACCTTACCTATTCAAGGTAATAGAGAAACATAAAAAAATCTAGAGACTTAGTGTTTTATGGGTTATTGCAAAAAACTACTGTTGCTTTAGGATTAAATTAAAAAGCAGGATAAATCATGACAGTATCCCGAGATAAAAACAAAGGTATTTTATTTATTATCATTGGCGGCGTTTTATTCGTCCTTTTTGTTGGCAAGTTTATACTTCAAATAGTTGGTGCTATTGTCGGAATCGCCCTTATAAATTATGGCCTCTACTTACAAAACTTCCCCCCAGTCTGGATAATAATTCAAGAATGGTTAACAAATATTAAGTTTAAATAACATGTAGCCCAGGAGATACTATAAAGCGTATGTCCATTTTTTTATTCTTTTTTGGATGTAGTGCACGCACTATAACGCCAAGTGTTTCATGTACCCTCATCAATACCACCTACAGGACACAAGAAAGTTATCATTCGCTACTCAAGCTTTGTAGCGCAACAGGAATATCTCCCACATTTTGTCATCCATCCAAAAAGATACCTGAACATATCTGTAACGCAGATGTTGTATTTCTTGCACTCGACAATCAATTTTTAGACAATCAAGAAAGCCTCTATGCTCAACTGGTCATTAACCCTCTAAAAGACCTTCTCAAAAAAACAAAGCCATTGGCCTATTTTTGCCAAGAGATTGCAATCATAAAAAAGCCCTTCGCCTCATTGAAGATATCGGCTTCGATTCATCAGAAATAACAAAAGATATACCGCTCTTTTTCGATAGACAAAAAAATTCAACGCTTTATATACACATCGCAAACAATCGCATCGAATATTTGATAGAACAGGACCTTCTAGACAACTATTTTCAAGCACTTGAGTGTGAAGCATACAAGCTCGGAGAAATGATCATACAGGACATTAATACCATTCTACCATGCGCAATGGTGGCAGCACATACCGCAACACCGATGGATCGCTGGTTTTATCGTTACATAATGCGTAGCTTGGGATCAAAAAACAGGCCATTATTATGGTTCACACACAACCTTAACTATTACGGGCACCAACAATGGATCAAAAAAGACAATCTTAGCCTGAATAAGATTAATGCTCTGCATTCAACCAATATACTTTTAGGCCTTTTTAATAATAATCATGACATTAGAATGATTAATCAGCTTGCGCAAACACATGATGGGCTTTGGTATATAGACATCACAGTTTAAAAATTCCGTGAAGAATATTCAAATCCGCTCGCACCCAGAGTTTATCCTGAGTATTTTCGAAGGGAGACGCCGATTACATCGGCTCCTCCAGCCGTCGCCAACCTGTGCGGCGTAGCTTTAGCGAAGACGTAGGCTATGGCGGGCACAGCAGGGCGAACGGACAAAATCAAAAATCCCGTTCGTGGTGAGGAGCGAAGCGTCTCGTACCATACGAACCTCTTTAGGGAAGGCACCATTTAATATGGAATATAAGTTTTTAAATTGTCATGCTTCAAGGCATAGTCAAAATGTTTTACCTATAGATCTATTCGCTCTTAGTCTATCTAATTCTTTAACCCACTTTGCTGTCAAATCAAACGTTGTATCCTCATCTAAGGTCTGTTCACACTGCTTGTTTTTATCACTTTTAGCCTATTCCATAGACTTCACGACCATATACAAACCACAAAAAAATATAAAAACCACAACCTTTTTCATACCTCCACCTTTCATTTTTCTTTCCTCTTAAAAAACGGTAAAATATCAAGAAGGCAATAATCAATAAAACAGGATTATCCTAAAGCAGAATTATCCTGAAACAGAACTCTCCTGAAAAGGGCAACATGAAAAAATTTCGCATCGGTGTCTTTATGGGCGGTCGCTCACTTGAAAAAGAAGTATCCTTCAATTCCGGCCGTACAGTTTGCGATCACTTAGATACAACACAGTACGACATTGCTCCAATTTTTCAAAAAGACTCCGGCGAATTATATCTTTTGCCTTGGCGTTTTTTACATCGCGGCAAAATTAGCGACTTTGAACTTCGCCTTGATACCGAAGCAAAAAAAATTAGCTGGGATGACCTTCCAAGCCTTGTTGATTTTATTTATTTAACCGTATACGGCAGAAACTGCGAAGATGGCACACTGCAAGGCATCTTTGAACTGTTGAAAATCCCATATTTAGGCTCTGGAGTATTTGCATGCGCTCTTGGCATGAATAAAGCAATGCAAAAAGATTTGCTCGCTGCGCACGGCATTATAGTTCCACAGGGCATTGTTGTCGACAAGCATAAAGCTATTAACGCAAAAAAGTTTGAAAAAGAAATTATCGAACAACTTAAACAAAAAAATCTTTCATTTCCACTTATTATAAAACCAGAAGCAGAAGGCTCCAGCATCGGTGTTTCTATTGTAAAAAAAGAAGATGAACTCTCTAAAAAAATACACGAAACCGCAACAATTAATCCAAAACACACACAACGTGTAATAATCGAAGAAAAAATTGAAGGAATGGAAACGACATGCATTGTTATCACTGACAATCACACTGGCAAGTACATTCCTGCACCACCAACAGAAATCATTCCAGAACGTGGTACAGAAATTTTTGATTATGAACAAAAATATATGCCAGGACGAGCAGAACGGTTCACTCCAGCACGATGTTCGGACGAGGATATTAAACACATACAGGATATTTCGATAAAAACCATGAACGTTCTCGGAATAACAAACATTGGCCGCATTGATGTTTTCTTAAAAAAAAATGGCGAAATTGTTGTCTTCGATCCTAACTCACTTTCAGGAATGGGACCATCGTTCTTTTTATTCAAACAAGCAGCAGAAATTGGCTTAAGCCACACACAATTGATCAATCATTTAATTGAAACAGAACTTATCGCTTATGGAATGAAAAAACGTATATCAAATAAAGAAGAAGCGAAAATGAATCAAGAAAAAATTCGAGTCGCCGTTATTATGGGCGGAAACAATAATGAACGAGAAATATCGCTCGAATCAGGACGCAATGTCACATATAAACTTTCTCCAGAAAAATATGAACCTACGCCACTCTTCCTTGATAGCTCTCTCAATTTATATGCGCTCAACCAAAAAATGTTAGTCTGCAATACCACACAAGAAATTGAAACAGAAATTAAACAAACAAAAACCAAAAACATTCAATGGCACGAACTCAAAAAACGCTTTGATTTTGTTTTTATTGGACTACATGGAGCTGAAGGCGAAGATGGAACACTGCAAGGTGCTCTAGAAATGCTCAATATTCCTTACAACGGTTCTGGCGTTTTAACCTGTGCACTATGTATGGATAAATACAAAACAAACCAATTCCTTGAACAACACGGCTTTGATACACCAAAAAACCTACTGGTCAACAAAGCTGAATGGCAAAAAAACAAAAAACACATTATTGATACCATAAAAAAACAGTTCGCATTTCCATATATCATCAAACCACAGAGCGATGGCTGCAGTTTCTTTGTGCAAAAAATAACAAAAGACGCTGATATTACACCTGCAATTGAAGCTATTCTGGAAAAAAACAACTACGCATTCATTGAAGAATTCGTGAAAGGCATGGAACTTACGGTTGGCTGCATAGGAAATGACATTCCTCACGCTTTTATTCCAAGCTACACAGTCACATCACATGGCGTTCTTTCTATCGAAGAAAAATTTCTTCCTGGTGCCGGAGAAAATCAAACCCCTGCACCACTAAGCAAAGAAGCAACCTCTTTTGTACAAAAAACAATTGAAGATGTATATAAAGCATTAAACTGTAAGGGCTACTGCCGCATTGACTGTTTTTATGAATCACTATCACAAAACTCAACAAAAAATCATAAGCTTACCATCCTCGAAGTAAACACCCTTCCTGGCATGACACCAGCGACCTGCATCTTCCATCAAGCCGCTGAAGCTGGAATGAGACCAATGGAATTTATTGATCTAATTGTTCAACTAGGCCTAGAGGAACATAAAGCAAAAATTACAAATCAAAAAATTATTACCTCATGTAATAAAATGGAAACACTGCAAAATCAATAAAAAAACTTATGATTGGCTTCGAGCGATAGGTATAACAAAATTTGTTCGCCAGAAACGTGGGTATATTCACATAATGATGAACCCCTATTTCTCTTTAGGCAAAGAAGAAATATTCTTATAAGAATCTTGTATTATTTTTCTTGCCAGGTAATCTGAAATAGTTGTATGTAAGGATTTCAACCATATGGCACTAAACAGAAGATATAAAGAAGAGCTGATTAAAATTATACAAAAGCATCTTCCCGGGTGCACTATATATCTCTTTGGTTCGCGAGCAACAAATAAAGAACACATGGGATCAGATATTGATATTGCATTAGATGCAAACAAAGTCATTGATCGCAATAAATTGACAGCGATTGAAATAGAGTTTGATGAAACAACAATTCCTATGGAAATGGATCTTGTTGATCTACGCAAAGCACCCCAAGAACTTAAAAATGATATTCTTCGTGAAGGAATAAAGTGGACAAATTAAAACAAAAATATCAAAAAATTACCCAAGCTCTCATCACACTAAAAAAAGCTGTCGAGATCTTTACCATATTTATAAAAGAAGGTAAAAGTTATAATCCCCATATGAATTATGATGAAGAATATCGTGGATTACGAGACTCTATGATTCAACGTTTTGAATACTGCGTAGATTTATTTTGGAAATATCTCAAGAAAGATCTTGAGATGAAAAATTTAGCACCAACGATTAAAGCTCCATCAGAAGTCATCAGAAAATGCCTTACTATCGGAATTATAACTGAAAATGAAGCTGAAAACATCCTTTCCATGGTAAAAGAACGCAATAAAACATCACATATTTATATTGAAGAAATTGCCGAAGAACTGGCAAAAAAAATTCCCGATTATTATCAATTAATGCATTGTATCACTCAACGTATCAATCCTGAAAATTAACCTGCTCAATTCATAATCAAAGTATTCCTTAGATAAAACTAAGACTCTATCATGCAAAATCTAGTGAAGTTAAAAACGCCACTAAAAGTTATAAATATAAAAAAAGGTTATTCGGGCTTTAAAGGGTATTTCGCTTAAAATTTATATTTGAAAAAGCGAACATTACCGTTATTCTTTTCAATAATTTTAAAAAGTAAACAACAAACAAAAACGTTAAATACAGCAAATTATTGAGAAAAGCTAAAGCTTTTCAGTATGATTATAGAAAATGGGGGTTTATGATGGCAGCACCTGTCGGACATCTTTATTTAGCTATACAGATACTTTCTGGACCATTGTGTGAGGTAAAAGAACGCGACTTTTTAATTGGAACTCTCTTCCCCGATATTCGCTATCCTGCTCAAATAGCACGCGAATTAACACATAAATCCCATGTAACATGGCAAGAAATTATTAACGAAAAAGATCCATTTATGCAAGGTATATTGTTTCACTCATTCGTTGATGAAAAACGTGAAGAGTATATACGAAAAAATGGCCTCTATAACTTGCTACCAAAGCTTCCACATGCTTCATCGTGCCTTAAAGGAACCGAAGACATTCTCTTATTAAAAAAAATAAAAGACAACAAAGTTATTCGTTACCTCGATGAGATTTTGGAGCACGAAAAACATCTTGTATCAAACGAATCAATTATAAAAGATTGGCATACAGCACTGCAAAACTACTTTTTCTACGGCCCAACACCACAAACCATTAGACCACTTATTCGCGATAGCATCCCAGAATTAGGCAAACTGAAGGCAATTGCAGAAATAGGCGCATCATACGGTTTCAAATTTGAAACATACGTAATCTCGCTTGACCAAAATCTAACGAATAGCATCATGAAATTTTATGAAAACTTTGAACAGTTATTCCTTAAGAACGTTGCCACGCTTGATAGATAAGACAATCAATCCTATCAAGTTGGGAATCGCAACCAATGCAAGAATAATCTCTGTAATATCCCACACCAACCGCACATTAGCAATCGCGCCAAAAAACACAACTATACCAAGAATAATATAATATATCTTAATAAAACGGTACTTAAAAAAGCTTATAAACATCTGTGCACCATTAAAACTGTTGCCCAAGATAGTCGAAAAAACAAGTAACGCAATACTCAAAATAAGAATATACTTACCCCAAAATGGTGAATGTGCCTTGAAAACATGGTAAATCATAGCCGTAGTAAAATTATCAGTTTTAAGCCAAATACCCGTTACTAAAACAAGCAATCCTGAAACAATCGAAAGTGTCGCATCGGCTGCAACAGAAAACATCGCCAGTACACCTTGATCTGTTGCTCGCTTAACATCTGCAAGCGCGTGAGGAATTGATGATGTACCAATACCAGCCTCAGTAATATAAATACCGCGATAAACACCAGAACTTAATGCTGCGTACACGCTGGAACCTAAAAAACCGCCCGCTGCAGCACACGGCGTAAATGCATGTTTGAAAACAAGACCCAATGCATGTACAAGCAACCCTGAATTCGCAAACAAAATTGTTGAAGCAAAAACAATGTAAAGTACAAACATAATTGGCACTAATTTACTGGCAACATTACCAACACGTGATACGCCACCAAAAATAATCGCCAACAATAAAACTGCCAAACCAACACCAGTCATCCATGGTGCCACACCTTCAAAACTTAATACCTCTGCCAATGTATTCGATTGCATTGCACACCAACCAGGAAACAAAACCAATGTCAAGACACCATACCACACACCAAGCACCGGAGAGATATATCTCAAATACTGCGCTGGACCACCAACAAGACGTCCATCACTCTTTTTCTCCCGTGTACGAATAGCAAAGGTTACCTCTGTAAATTTTGTTACCGAACTAAAAAATGCATAAACAACAAGCCAAAATAGAGCTCCAGGTCCGCCAGCTAAAATAGCCACTGAAGGAGCAACCACATTACCCATACCAAGCGTTGTCGCCATAGCAGTAAACAAGGCATGAGTCGAAGACATAGTCCTAACACCCTGCTGCTTCTTTTCAGCAACACCCCTACGCAGTATCTTAAAAAAACGTGGAATCGCGCGTACCTGCAAGAAACGTGTTTTAAACGTCAGAAAAATACCTGCAACCAAAAAAATGACTGTAGATGGTACCGACAAGATTAAATTTGCTTCTCTAAAAAACTCTATTATCGAACTCATATATTTCCTTTTTTTAGTGACCAAATCCCCGAGATGAATCCTGTTTGTACTGATTTAGATATACAGGCTTTAAACAAGACTACCCTGAATAAGCACCATACAATAAAGAAAAGCCACCTGTAAAAATGGCCTCAAAACGAATAAACCAATCAAGGTCCTTCTCCTTCGAAATTATACGCAAAGCCTAGAAGGACTCAGTGTTTTTAACACATTATATAGTTTACACTTTTTTGGACAAAAAAGATAGAGCCTGCCGCATCACTTGATCAAATGCGGGTTCCGAACTTTCTGTCTTATCGCGAAGATAGCTGAGTGTCTGCTGAATCTCTACACGTGAATAGTTTAATGACTGTAAAACTTCGGATACCTGCGTTAAATGCTTAGCAACACCGACCGATTCAACCTTTTGAGACGCGGCAAATGTATCAACCTTATCTCTGAGCTGCAAAACAACCTGTTCAGCTTTTTTTGCGCCGATTCCTTTGAGTTGACTCAAACGTTTTACATCATGTGTCTGCACTGCACAGATAAATTCACCAATAGATATTTGACTTAACATTGAAAGTGCCATTTTTGGACCAATACCTGAGCAACCGATAATTAAAACAAAAAGACAGCGCTCTTCGATTGTTTGAAAACCATAGAGTGACGGCCCCTGCTCCTGGTTCCAATGCAAATATGTATGCAGCTCAACATCTTGATCTTTTTGAAAATTAGACGGCTGAGAAACACCAACAGAAAAACCAATCTCTCCAGACCTTAAAACAACAAAAAGCTGCTGTGCATCAACAAATTTTACGTTGCCTTTTACATAACTTATCATTCAACACCCATTCACATACATAGAGAAAGTTTACCTTAAAGAAACTCTCATAACAAATAAAGGCTCTTCATATTACTTCAATATGAAAATTGACAATCATAGCTTTTTTGCTATCCTTATCGATGAAATGCGGGAATAGCTCAGTTGGCTAGAGCGTTGCCTTGCCAAGGCAAAGGTCGCGGGTTCGAATCCCGTTTCCCGCTCCACCTTTCACATCTTCTTGAAAAAACGTAGAACAATCATTAAGGTAACGATAGAGACAATAAAAAAATTCACTATTCATTAATATGGATAGATGAACCAACCATATGCCTTAAGGGCCAAAAAAAAAGGTTTATTACATGAAATCTGTAATACAAGAAGCTTCATCACTATACAAAGCTATAGAGCAAGGATGGGAAAAAGCTGGAAAACCAAAAGAATTTTGCGTTCGCATATTACAAGAATCACATAAAAACTTTCTTGGCATGACCACAAAAAATGCAAAAATTGCAATCTTTTTTGGCAAACTTGACGAACAAAAACAAAAAATGTTCAAACAACAAGAACCAAGAAAAGAGCAACAAAATATACAACAGCGAAAACGCCCACAACAAAGAACTCAGCAAAAACGATCTCCACAAGGACAACCACAACCACAGCAACAACCACAGCCACAGCCGCAACCACAACAAAAGACACAACAAAAACCACAGCAACAACCACAGCCACAGCCGCAACCACAACCACAACAAAAAAGACCCCATTATGAACAACCACGACAAAAGACACAACAAAAACCACAGCCGCAACCACAGCCACAGCCACAGCCGCAACCACAACAAAAAAGACCCCCTTATGAACAACCACGACAACAACCACAACAAAAACCACAACAAAAACACACGCCAAGAAGTTACCCAACTCCAGCTCCAAAAACAAAGCCAAAGCCATAGGAATTTATTATAGGAACATATGATATATTCGCCCCACGAAGAAGCTATTGTAGCACAGTGCACACCGATAGGAAGTGGCGCTATTGCCTTGCTACGATTATCAGGAATCAACGCATATAAAATTGCAGACAAATGCACAAAGCTCGCTTCAAAACAACTTATTTCTACACGTACAAGCCACACGGTTCATTATGGCTGGATTGTTAATGAAAAAGGAATCCACCTAGATCAAGTCCTCTTTCTTGTCATGCATGGCCCTCAAACTTTTACCGGCCAAGATATAGTCGAAATAACATGTCACAACAACCCATTTATTATTGATTCAATTATTCAACAACTCATTCGCTGTGGTGCCCGCATAGCAAACAGGGGCGAGTTCACACAGCGTGCATATCTCAATAAAAAAATTGATCTAGTACAGGCTGAAGCAATTAATGAACTTATTCATGCCCATACACAACAAGCTCTTAAAAAATCACTCGCACAACTTGAGGGAAGCTTTTCTGAG
>Ga0075125_10000558_pt1 | contig 16689 bp, 4 predicted proteins | sample AntAceMetag02UKN_FD_69810 | JGI IMG/M metagenome (GOLD analysis project Ga0075125, IMG submission 69810) | Saline lake microbial communities from Ace Lake, Antarctica - Antarctic Ace Lake Metagenome 02UKN | ecosystem: Environmental > Aquatic > Non-marine Saline and Alkaline > Saline | place... | reverse complement strand
TTAATATTCAAAAAGCTGATGACGATTGGGAAAATTCTACTGTTAGTGCTGTGAATAATGTTAATGTGACTTATGATGTAATAACTCTTGGTGTTGCAATAGATCAAGATGGGATTGGTCCATCTGTTTTTAGTGGAGCAAGTCTTGATGATTTATCTGCTTTCGGATCTTATTCTGGAGCAGGAACAAAAGATTATGTTGTTAAAATAACTAATGGTAATCCAACAAATCCAAATGAATTTCAATATTCTGATGATGGTGGAGTTACATGGAATGGTGTTGATGTACAAATTACTGGAGGCCTTCAGTCTATTGGAAGTGAAGGAGTGGATATTTGTATCTCTTCAACGATAGGACACACTACCAATGATCAATGGAGCTTTACTGTTTATCCTGGTCTTATTGATGGATTTTCAAATTCAGATGATTATCGGATTAGAAATAAAATAGCTACTGGAACTCCAACAGATTTTTATATTGGTGACGATGTAGAAATAGATAATGGTGTAACAACTCATTCAGGATATGTAATTGGAATTGATACTGGTGGATATATTTATCTTGATGATGGAGCTGATCATGCTTTTGGAACAGGGGCAGGTACATTTGCAATTTCTCGTAGTGCTGCAAATGATATTCCTGTCGAAGTTAATACAAGTTCTCCATGTCAAAGTTATTATGTCTCGATTGATGACAAAGTTTTGAGAGTTAGATATTCATACAATGGAAATGGTTACAATTTTGAGGACAATACTAAAACTCCTACTTATGAATGGTGTATTTATTCAAATGGTTATTCCACATCGTTTATGCCAGCAGGTATGGGAAGTCATGTAGATACAAGAGATTATATTTTACTTACAACATCTTATGCTTATCCATCTGCTGCGGTAGGTACGGCATTAGTTTTTGAAAAGCTCACTTCACTTAATTGTGTTGGTGTTCCAGTTGGTGGCAGATTATTTTCAACAGGAAATTTTATTGCAGTTTCGATATCAGGAAATAATATGGCAACTAATTATTATGTTGGAATTTCTGATTATATTCAATATTCTGCTGGTGGAGCAAGTTATTCAACTGCTACAAAAGGAATTAATGTTCTTTATGCTGATCCATGGCAATCAACTTCTAATGTAAAACCTGGAAAAATTCATCAAGCTACTGTAAGTGGTGGATCTATTTCAACTGGTGATATTCTTATTGCTTCGCAGAAAGTTCCATTAGCTGTTGATTCTGCAATTTATTATGTTGATGGTATGACAGGATCATCGACTAAACCTTTTGGTGCAGATTTTCCAAGCTCTGCTGCTGTAAAAGATATTACCCAAGATTCTGCTGGATCAATTCATTCAATTATTTCACCAGAAGGTAAACATTGGGTAAGTGATTCATCAGGAAATCATACACTTAAATATACACTTCCAACATTTGATAACGGAGAAACTTACCCAGAAGCTATTGAATTTTGGAATGGATCTGTTTGGTACGCAAATCCTTTTGATACTACCGTTTATGAATATGATGTTGCCACTGACACAGTTTCTCCATTATTTGGATTAGATGTCACCAGCGTTACGAGTCTTCGTTTTCCTACAATTCTCGGTGCCGGTAGTTATCTTTTTATTGAATCGAATGAAAGCCAAAAAACTTTTCGATATGATGAAAGTGTAATTGCCGACAGTGGTTGGCTCGAAAGTTCTGACTATGATGGTTTAATCCCGACGATTCAGAAGAACTGGCTTTATGCAAAAGTTACAACTGCAAAACTTTTGACAGATGCAACTGCAAAAATAAGATTGCAAGTTAGTTTTGATACTGGTGTGACTTGGTATTATTTATCAAATACTCTTGGTACTGCGTGGTCTGCTGCTCCGGCAGACTTTACACTTTATGAATCTGGTCTGACCCAAGCTGCGATTAATCACACATTTTATTTTCCGTACGGATCGAAAAACGAAAAATGTATGTATCGAATTAATTTAATAAAAGGAGCTACAGAAAATCCGATAGTCACAAACATATCTTTGCACTATAATATCGTTGAGGATAAGGAAGAAATTTATAGTTATCTTTTCCTCCTTAACAAAAGCCAAGAACTTACAGACAGTTCAATCGAGAAAGGAACTCATCTTACAAATCTTGCCTTCTTGAAATCAATTTGGAAAGATGAACCAGTTTGTGAGATCACGCATATTGATGGCTCTAAAGTCAAAGTCATTCCGTTTAAGCCAACAAACGTAACTGGTGGTGGAATCAGTGTAAATTTTGGTGGATATGATGCGGCCTTTAAAAATCCTGATGATATCGAATATTCAGTAGGAATGACCTTTAAATCAATTGCTCCATTTAATTTATAATCATGCCACCCCCACAAGAAAATATTGAAAATGCCGATACAATTGATGCTGCAACTCCTGCTGATCAATTGACTACGAATGATATTAAAGAGCTGATCGCAAATGATTTTGTGAAAGATGCGAAACGTAGAACTAAATACAAAGAAAATTGGGAAGCGTTTAATAATGGAATTCAACTTGATGATGATGAGTTTGGGACTCATCGAATTGAATTGAAATTAATGACTCGGCTTTGTAAAACTCACGCCAGTTATGTTTTGAAAGAACGACCGAACATTCAAGTCCCTGCAATGAATGCGGCTGTGCCAGCACTCCGACAACACGCAGCTTATATTGAGAGAGCTTTGAATGTTTGGTGGGAAGATAACTCGATCACGCGCAAACTTAAAAAAGGAATCTTGCGAGCTTGTGCAAAGAGTGATCACATCTTTTATCTGAATAATAAAGATGGAAGGATCGCATTCAATCAGCTTGATCCTGAATTTTTTAATTACGATACAGTCTCGAATGATCCTGATTCACCACTTCTTTATGTAATGATGGGTGAACTGATTGACGTAAAAAAATTAAGAAAAAAATATCCAGCTATTGCAGATCAAATTCTTTCGACAAGTTCATGTCAATTTTTTATGAACAGTTCTGAGTGGGGAAGCGCTGGAGATCTTCACAGTCAAACTAAAGCAATTCTTACGACCGTGATGGACAAGAAATATCTCTACACTTATATAAATGACATCGAGATTTCTGTAAAAGAACACAACTGGCCGAAGATCCCATTTTATATTTTTAAGTATTTTGATTTCGGAGAAAAATGGGGAAGTTGTTTGATCGACTTTGTAAAAGATCCGGTTAAATTTATCAACATCCTTCTCGGCTACAAAGCTGATCTTGCTTTACGGACCGCTGACCCTCCACTGATTATCTCTGGAACTGGTGCAAAGATCGATGCTAACGAACTGCATGGTGGAAAAATTACAATTCCTTCCGGCATGGTTAATTACCTTGCGCCGCCACAAGCTCCGATCGATTTGGATAAATTACTCGAGATCTTCAAAGCTTTCATGCACTTCCTCTCTGGTTTAAGCGAGGAGTCAATGGCTGGCTTCGTGGGGGCTTTGACCAGCGCGGGTGTAAGTATTGAACTTCGGCTCGATTCAACAGTCAGAGAAGCCTTAGATGTGCAAACTACCCTCAAAGATATTCTTCAACAGATCAACGCTGACTATCTTCGCTTCAGCGAAAAGTTTTTCAAAGGAGTTAATCTATTTGAGTCTTCGAGATATGGGCTTGTTTCAGATGTGAAGTTCACACCAGAAATGATCAATGGGCATTACTCAAATAATGTTGACTTCGGTGGAATTTTACCGAGAAGTCAGGACCAAGTTGTGAGAAATACTCTCGCAATGCAAAATGGAGGATTGATCAGCAAGACTACTGCACTTGAATTATTGAGATTCCCTGATCCTGCGCAAGAAATTGAAATTATGACACGTGAAATTATTGAAGGAACTCAGCTCAGACAACAGCTTGAAGCTGGAGCTCAGCCTGATCAGCAAATCTTTGATAATCCAAAGGATGAAATTAATTATGTTCTTACGGAAGATAAGATGCCCGTCGTTCATCCTGCACAAAATCATCAAGAGTTTATCGATGCATACGAGGCTAAACTCAAATCGGTCCAATCGCCTTTGCTCATTCAATTGTTGATTATTCGAAGAGGTTTGATCGAACGATCAAATTTCAATGCTGTTCCAACAGCTCCAAGGGCCGAGGTGAAATCAATTAATCCTGAAGAGTCACAAGAGGAAGGAGGTTTTCAAAAGCCGAGACAAGAGGAACGACCGAGAGGAGATTTTCGACAACAAAGACCAGAAACAAGACCAGAAGTCCCTCAATAATAATTTATGAAAACTGATTATCAAATCAAACGCGATGAAAGAGCTGCAAAGTTTAGAGAAGAAGCAAAAAAAAGTGGTTATACTACTCAAAGACCACAAGCTAAATCTCTACAACCTGTCATCGAACCTAAACAAACTACTGCTCCTGTAGGGCAGGGGAAGTATGATTATTCGAAGTCGGCCGACAACATGCTTAAAGGAATTATTCAAAAGCAGGCGATGGAAAAGGATCCGAGTGTAACTACCGATAGATTTAATGAAACCTATGCAAATTATAAAGTTAAGATCGATGGCTTTTACAAGAATCAAATTGCAGAGAATAATTTAGATATTAGTGAAAGAGAGTTAACAAAAAAATTCACAGAACAACAGGGTAGTTTTAATTATTTAAATTCTCTTGTTTCAGAAGCTAAGAAATTAGATATAGATGTTGGAGATACTATGTCCGGGAATGACTATCAAAATTATTTAGCTCAAATTCTAAAATCAGAAACTCCGGTTAATGAAAAAGCCGTTGGATTTTTGAACAAAGCTAAAAACGCTGGTTCAATGCTTTGGCATGGTCTTGTCGATACATCTGTTGGCATAAGTCTTTTAGCAAAAGACACATTCACTGGAAGTAATAGCTATGATAAATATTTCTATGGTCAAGATGCACCATCTACAAAAGGATTTGTAAGTAAAAGTTATGATCTTCTGATGAAGCAAGGGGCGATCTTTGATGTTCTTGCTGCTGGAATGAATCTTGTTCCAGGAATTGGTACTGCTGCTGGTGCTGGGCTCTTCTCTTTAAAGGGTTCGATAAAAGGAGTCTCAAAAAAAGCATTAAAAAAACAAATTGCTAAAGCTTCTGCTGGTAAAACAATCAGTAAGATCACAGAAAAAAGATTACTCGACATAGCGAATATTGATAATGTAGCTGACTTTGCGAAAGCTACAGAAAAGGAAGGTGAATTAATTTCACAAATATTCAAACGTCCTTATCAACTTAAAAGTGCAAAGGCCACAACAATGAATGTTGTTGGAGATGCGCTTGATCTTCCTTTTCTTTATGCCGTTGGTGAGGTAGCTGACACTGCGAAGGGTGGTTTAAAGTTTCAGTTCTCTCCCGGTAGATTAGCTTGGCGTGTTGGACTGCCTACGCTTTCGATAGCTACGCCGACAGGAGTTAGTTTTATTACAAACGGAGTAAATGAACTCTCCGGTTTAACTGCTCGTCAATTACAAATTGGTATTGTTAAAACAGAGAGAGAAAAATTTACCGAAGAGCATGGTATTGATCCATACGAAACGACAGGATTTTTGAGAGAAGCGTGGGAAAACAAATTGAATTATGTAACTCGAACATCAGGAACTATCGCGAATCTTACTGGTTATGTTCCTGAAGAGAATAATTGGGGTGCAAAATTTGGTGTTGGTTTTCTTGAAGGAGTGCTAAATTTCGGTGGAATGATGGGAACACTCGGCGGTTCATCTAAATTAGTCGCGAAGCAATGGAATAATGCTTTCGGAATTAATGATGGGTCGAAGGGATCAAAAATAATTGCAGATATTATTGCTGGTGTTGATGTCAAAAATTCTTTTACGACAGATGCAAAAGTTATCAAAGCTTTAGAGCAGCAATATTCAAAACTTAAAGATGAGCATGATGGAATTATGAAAGTTCTCGATGAAGAAGATAAAAATATATTTGAAAAAGGCTACACTCAACTTGCAGAAAATCTTAAAGTAAATGACACTGAAGGTTTTGCAAAAGTTTACAAACAGCTCGGAGACAAATTTGCTGTTGTTGAGGGAGAAAGTAAAAACATGCTGAGTGGGTTGAGTGAAACAAATGAAAAGATTACAAAGCTCTCTAGTTTTTTGAATAGACAAAATGGAGAGATTAGCTCCCTTGCTCGATTTGGACAATCAATGGCCTCACAATTTTTAACAAAGGAAAAAGCATCATTGTCGATTGGTCAAACTATTCTCGAGAGAACAAGACTAAGCGCAGCCAACGAAGCTATCAAAAAATCTGCGATAGATATTCCAAAAAGAATGTTGGAAGTTTTTAGCAACAAAGCTTCTGTCATGGAGAAAGTAAATAATCTACTGGATCAAGGAAAATCAATCAGCGGAATGATTGATATGCGCTTGAAAAATGTTTTAACTGAAAATCATTTTACCGATGAACAATATAAAAAAATAAGAGATGTCATTGGTCCGCAACTTACGGCTAAAGTTTTGCAAACAGGTTTAGCTTTTTCTTATTTCAAGAACAAGCCATTGATGTCGATTGTCAATAAAGTAGTCAAAGATTCTTTTGGTCTTGAGCTGTCTAAAAAATTGAGTGGTGATCTTGATGCAAAACTCACATCAATGGATGTATCGAAACAAGATGTTATCAGTAAAGAATTAGATAGTCTTGTAGATTCTCACAGTGCTACTCTCTTTAATCTCAATGATAAGCTTGGTAGAAAAGTAGCAGAAGAAAAAGAGTTATTAAAAAGAAATCTTATTACTTTACGAGGACAAGAAGAGCTTTATTCTCAATGGATTTTTCAAAAGAATAAACAGCGATCAGCAAATGAAGTCAATAATCTTTCATCTGGCATTTTCGATCAAGTAGATAACAGTAAATTTTATGAAGGTATTCGAATTGAAAATATAAATCACGCTAAACTTAAAGCTTCTATTGAAACAGATCTTAAAGAAACCGAAAAGGTTAAAAAGGATACTGTTGAAAATATAAATCGAGAGCGTAAAGAATTAAAATATATTAAAGAAGCAAGAGAAAGACAGATCGAACGTGCTGGACAGCGAATGTATAAAGAACCTGAAGATAATAGTTTTCAGACACCCGAAACAATGCGTGGAATAGATGAAGAAAATTATGTGAATTTTAATAAATTTAATAAAGATTCTTATCCAAATGAATTATTGGAAAATTTTTCAGACGCACTTCAAAATATAAAAAATCCAATTAACTTTGTGACGCTTTCAAATAATAAAGCGATGGCGAAGAAATACGGAATAGGAATTTTTAATAAATCTATTGTTGCCCTTGCTGGTGCCGAGGGACTTTCAAACCGAGAACAATTAACAAATGTTGTCAGAAAACTCAACAATAATAAAAAGCTTGATACAGAAGCGAAGAAAGCAATTATTGCTTGGCATGAAGATACTGATTTTACTCCCAACAATATTAGAAAGTGGGCGAAAACATCTAAAAACGCCGAAGGCTTTACTAAACTTTTGAATGAAAAAATTCAAGAAGGATATTTTCTTTCACCTAAAGATTCTGCGCAAACCATTGTTAAACATCTTGGAAAAAATATTGAGACTGCTTACCAATGGTACAAGGAAAGTGAACCGAGAAATATTATTCATGTTGAAATCAACCAAAGCAGTATTAAGAATAAAGAAGGAAAAAGTGAAAAGACTTATTATTCCAAAGTTGTTGATGATAATTTTGTGAATTACGTTGAGAATAAAAATGGTCAAAAAATTGATCAATTCTCTCCACCTGCTGCGCCTGAATTACTTTTACGAAATGATGGTCAAGTCGGTGTTGTTAAATTTATCAACACTAAAGCCACAGAAGACTCAGCTACTCGTCAATTTAAAGCTGATGAGCCCGAATTTTATACAAAGATTATTGAGCCATCTTTGAAGAAATTATTTAAAAAAGGATTCATTTCGATTGCAGATACAAACGATGCTGCTAAAAATGGTGTGTATGTGATCAAACCAAAAAAAGGTATTAAAGGAATCAAATATGGAAGCGATGAGCACAAAAGTCTTCAGATGGATTATTACCTAAAAGCTCTTGATATTAATAAAAAGGATTTCAATGCTCTAACAAAAACCGAGAAGGCTTTATATTTTGAGAATCAGAATAAATATATTCATGCTATTTTCTCGAGGAATGTTAAATATCCCGAGAGAAATTTGAGACTCAACAGTAGCCAAGAAAGAGGAAAGATACTTTCGGCAATGAAAGATGAGGAGCTAAACAATAAATCTATCTTCGGAATTGCTGCTGATTCGAAAAGTCTTGCAGATGGTTTTGCGATAGTCTCAAAAGGTTTTGCAGCAAGATACAAACTTGCTGTTGGTAATAATACAAATGATCCATCAGTAAAATTATTTGCGAAGCAAGGAATTACCAACGTGAAACCAGGCGCGATTGAGATGAACGAGTATCATTTCTCAGATCCAAACTTTGTTGATGCAGTTTTAAATATTGCAGAAAAAAATAAGCTTGGAAAATTAAAACTCTTTGCTTCTCAAGACATGGGACAAAGACTTAATCGAGAAAAGCTTTTGAATTATATTAATGAGTCGAATGTAATTGATGGAATCTTCACCGAGACAGCAGTTAAACAACCATTCTTCAAAAATATCGGTGACGTAAAAGGATTAGATTCATTTGCTGGAGAGGTGAAGAAAGTTTCCGGTGATACTTTGATCATCGACAATAAAAATATTACGCTCACACGAATAAGCGTCTTACCAAAAAATGGTAATCCCGTTTCTACCGGAAGGATCCCAGGCCAAGCCATGCAATTCATTCAGGCATTTGATCCGAACATGAATGCTGATGCAAAGATTGTTCAAAATAATTTTACAAAATTACATGAGAAATCTTTAGATGATGCTGTTTATGCGATCAAAGATATTCTTGAGAATGGCAATGGAGATCTTGTTAAATATTTTAGAGATACATTTGGAAAAGAATTACCTGAAGAATTTAATGTAATCACTCGTGAAAATTCTACAGCGTTTTACAACATGCTTTCGAATGAATTAACCAAAGCATCTCAAGGAATCAACGCAAAGGTTATGAATCTTGTTTCTAACCCGATTTTAAATTACGATAAAGTTATTGAGGAAGCAAAAGCTTTCGCTCAAAGTAAATGGAAAAAAGATATTGGAGAAAATTTTGTTGTAGTAGAAAAAAACGACGAGATAGAAAAAATTAGGGAACTTAATAACGGTCGTGTTTATCTTCATCGCAATCCAACTGATGGTGCTGGAACATTTGTTTTGCCATATGTGATCTTCAGAGAAGAAATTGGAGCACTTGGTAAAACAAAAATGGATGGTCTTGTTTCTACGCCGGAAGCTATTTCTCTTCGTAAGAAATCTGACTACGATCGGGATCCTTTGATGTTGGTCGTAGATAGTAAATTTTATGGTAGTGATGAATCTAATTCGGCGATGCAAAGACTCGCTGATGATTATTGGGACCTACATGATAAAGGAGGATTCAGCGGTAATGTTGAAGCTGAATCTCGACAGTTTTCTTTTTCTCCTGAAGAACTTGAGAAGATGTCTGATTCAGAAATTTTATTTAAAATTAAAGATAACTCTACAAAAGCCAAAGCGAACATGGCAGCGATGCTTGATGCGAGAAAGATCATATCTGTCTTGATGAGTATTATGAAAACTGAGAATGGTGTGACTTCTCCTAAATATGTTGAGACAGGCTGGAACGGAATTAAAGAAATTAATAATCAAGTTTGTCTTTATGTTAATCGTGCTATCGATGGAAAAGCTGGTGGTACGATTGATAAACTATATTCAGCGATTAATAAAGAATTGTCAGAAGACGTTAAGTTTGGAAAAGCGAATGACGACAATAAACAAATTACATATGATTCATCTGGCTTAAGTGATTTCAAATATCGTCAAGATAAAATTATCAAAGCAATCGAAAGCTATAAAGGTTCTGAAAAAAATCCTTGGAACAAAACTTTTAAAGAAATGGGAGGAGAGGTTTTTGCTACCAGTGAAAATGTTCGAATTAATATTGGAAATAAAAATATTGCTTTGTTCGAAAAGAATCAAAAGAATGTTGGCAAGGATGATCTTTTTAGAAAATTTGAATACGAAGGTAAAAAATATTCTCTTCCGATGAAAGGAATGATGAAGAATCGAGAACCACCAATTGTTGCAGCGATCAGAAAATTATTTGCAGGTGGTGCAAAAAATTTCCGTGGCTCATTGTTCTCAATGACGGATGCAAAGATCGTTGCTCTTAACCGAGAGAAAATTGCAGCAAGTGAGTCTCCAAATAAATTTCTTCAGAATAAACATAAGATTTATAATGATGATGATGTTGGAATTGATGTTGCGCTGCAAAGATTAAGTCACCTTGTCTTTGATAAAGGAACAACTTCGAACCATTATATTTTTCCTCTTGCTAAAAAAACGTATGAAATGGCTAGAGACGGTAAATTAAATTTTCCTGAATTTTCACAAGATATTATTAGAGGAACTAATTTAGATGCTACAAATTCTGCGAAAGCAAGTTACTCTTACGATGCAAACAAATTTAATAAGGATATAAATTTATCTAGTACACAAAGGTTTGCAAAATTTATTGATGATAAATTTGAGCTTCAAAGAAAATCACGATCACCGAAAACTGATAGTAAATTAAAAGACAGCAGTAGAAAAGAATCACTCGAGGCTCTCGGTTTTGCGAGAGGTGAATTTAGACTGATGTCTAAATCAGATGCAGAACAATCAAAAAACTTTCTACTTAACAAATATGGTTTAGCTGAAGATTTGAAATCATTCTTCAGCGATGGAGAGATGAAAGATTTTAGACAACGCGTAGCTTATGCGATAGATCAACGAAGACTTCATCCAAAAAATTACAGTAATGAACGACTTGCTAAGGTCGCGGATGCCACAAATCTTGACAATGATGGATTTAAAAAGGAATACAGCAATCAAATCAACGAGTTAAATAAAATTTATAACAGGGTATCTGATTCTAAATTCAAACTTATCACAGATGCAAAATCCATCATCGATAATCCCGCTACTGCTTCTCGCTTCATCACGTTCTCTGAACTTGCTGAACATAATCCTGCCCTCGCGAAAGCTAATCCTGATTTTGCAGAGTTCGCTTTGATCGGAGACAAGCTTCGCAATCAACTCAATACTGAAATTCGAGACATAAAGCAATCTGTTGATGATACAAATCTTGATGTGAATACTAAAGATCTTGATTTTACAGATCAAGAATTAGCACAGTCTGTTGGTAAATCAAGACGAAATGTTGAAGCTAAGTTGGAGCAGTTGAATCAAAAAGAATTTATGCAAGATGTTGTAAAAACAATTCTTGAAAAAACTACTGACAATACAGCTAAGCAAGAAAGAATCACAAAAATGCTTGCGCGGAATGCGATGAGTACGATGGAGAAAATGCTTGCCGACAGTCAAAAAAGCGTGATCAATTCAAGTACTTACGACAGTACAATCAAAAGAGTTAAGAGTGAGATAGCTGATGAAATGATAAGGCAAGGACAAGGGCTCACAGGACTTGATTCTCAGAAAGCATTCTTTGGAATCCTCAACAGACTTTATAAATCAATCAATGTTGGTATGGCCGTCGGTCGTATTATTTCAGAAACAATTCAAACCAAGGGAATTCAAGTTGTTGATGCTTTGACAAAAGGTAGATACAGAATATCTGACAAGGCTAAGTTTCAGACAATGATTGCCGGAGAAGTTAAGGGCGGAATCATGCCAGAAATTGGAACGATATCTACGAAGTATCAAGACACACAGCGTAGATCGACGATGCTTAATTACAATAAAGAAGTAGCTGGAAAACTTTTAAGTGGTTTCGATGATGGTATCAAAAAACTTACAAATAAAGTTTCAAGTGTTTACACGAAAAGTATTGGTAAACGAGAACAGAAATTTTATGAAGATGATGTGATGACTGCCGTGTGGGAACGATACAATCGAATGAAATCGACAGGAGAAGACGCATCTATTCTTTTCAGAACCGGACTTAGTACGAGAGACAATATTAAAAAGCAAAATATTCTTTCTGAGTTGCGCAGAAAATCTGAAAAGAAAACTGCCGAAGTATTTTTTGGAGACTACGGCACTCATCCATTGTTTGTTCAAAACATGGAAGACATAATGCCTTTCACAAATTTTCTATTTACTGGAGCAAAAATTATTCAGCGTTATCCTAAATCAATTTTGCTTACTTCAAACTTGCTTGTCTCTTTGCAAAATCAATTTGCTGAAGAGAGATTTGCAATTGATGATGAGGGAAACAAAATTGTTGTAGGAAAGAAATGGGGACTTCCACTACTTGGCTGGATGGGATTTGGAAAGATTGCCGTTGATGTTCAAAGATTGTTGCAGGTTTCTCCTAATGAAATGGCTGGTAATCCATATCCGATTGTTTCTTATTTGACGAAAACTAATGATTGGCGAGTTAGAAAATATTATCAGGAAGTTTCTAACGGGACTCCGAATGCTTTCGGTTGGTTGATGGCTGATGCGATCTCTCCTACCTTCCGTAATATCTCAGATTTCGCACACACAGGCGATGTCAGCGAGCTTGTGAATGGACTTGGTTATTTCGCTACTGGCTTCGTATTGAAGGACAGAACGCAATCAGAGATGATCACAAAGTATTTCAATGACGACTATGAAGAACTCCTTAAGTACGGCGATTCTCAGTTCTCAGAGTTCGCAAATAATAAAAAATTATTTGGAGACAGAAAGCCAACTAAAAAATCAGTTGAAGCATTAATGTTCGCAGAAGATCTTGGCTTGATCGGAGACAAACAAAATTCATACGACAAAACGATGCGGATCTTAAGCAAGGCGAACACGCTTAATCTTGATGAGGATATTCAAGAGCAAGACAATCTTGCTCTCAAAAATGGTATTGATCTCATTCTCGGTAAGAAAATTTATGGTGATAATTTTGATAAGAACTGGCTCGAGAAAGTTAAAACACTCTACGATTCAGAACATTATTCTGAATTTGAAAAGATAATGCCCGAGTACGCAGAAGCCATAAATAATTACACGGAGAACTACGATTTTTATAGTGAATTATTTTCTGCAACCTCGGCTGCCTATGGTAAAGAATCTGAATATTCGCAAGAAGAAAAACTTGATGCGAATCTCACACTCACAGCGCTTCGTTATAAATTTAAAGATGAGCCTGATTATATTTCACACATCTCAAATTTAGAGCAGAAGAAGCAGATGATTAAAAATAACGAGCTCACTCAAATTCTTTATGATGCGGACAATGTTCCAATGCTGACCGACGGTTACGAGAGATCACTGGACTACAAAGGAATTTATGTAGAGGCTTACACGAAAGGAGTCGCTGAAGTTGAAGCGGCGAGACAATTGAAAATGGTTTATTACAACATGGCTAAAACTGCCGCGAATAATAAAGACGAGCAATCTTACTGGAATAAATTTAATGAACAAAAATCTATTCAGATGAATGGTGAGGCTAAACTTTATGATCTCATCAGTACGGAAAAGGAATCTTTTATCTCAAAATATGGAGAGCTTAAAAATAAGAATCAGAACGACAGCACTGCCAATCTTTATTTCCTGAAGAGAGAGAATGTTAAGAATGAAATTACCAACGAGCAAAGAAATGAAGCTACGAAAGTTTGGAGAAATGAAATTGGGGAGCAAAATAATAAAACTACTCAAAGTAAGATCGATACTCTCTTCAAACTTACAGATGAAGAGAAAGAATTTTATTTAAAAATTGGTGTTAATCCTGGACCAATGCTTTATTACTTACAAGAAGATCTTGAAGCTGGTAAAATAACAGCAGAAGATGTTCGTGCAGTCAAATCAGGTGGCCTTGGAAATTTAAACTTATAATTATGCGTACTCTTACAGAAATTATTGATCGTAAAGGAAGTAAAAGTTGGGTTATTAAATATGGTATTCCGAAAGCTAGTGATGAAGAACTTACTGAAGCTCTTTTAAAAATAGATAATGAAGCACCTGATAATGATTCAAACGAAATAAGAAAAATAATTATAGACGAACAAAATAACAGACAACAGGAATCTTTTACTACCGAAGTAAATCCGATTGAAGATAAAGCAGTTGCTGAACTTAATCGAGCATGGCAATTTAAAACAGAAGAGGGAATAGATGCACCGATAGGATCATCTGAAAAAATTGAAGCAGATAAATATCGAATGATGATAAGTGGATTTGATGATGAAGATCATAGAAATGTAATTAAAGGGCTGATAACATATAAAGAAATTATGGAAGCTAATCCTGAACATTTTGGATTAGAAAGTGCAGATGATCCACTTATTGCTAGTATTGCTGCTGATGTAGAAAGTTCAATGATGGTTGATATTGCTGTAAATGAAGGAGGTGGCAAACTTAATGAAAACAGAATACTTGTCCCACTTGAACAAGAAACTAAAGACGGTAAAAAGATTGAAGATGCAAACAAAAAAGGTGGGGTTTACGGTCCAGATCAAATTGTCCCTGGTAAAACACAATGGCCACAGGTAGGAACATCGCGAACACCAGCAAGAACTCTTGCCAGCGATTCAGTCAACGAAGATGAAATCAGAAAACTTTATATCGAAGGTGGTTATGAAGTTTCTGATGTCAAACTTAAAGAGTTTATGGAAACTCAAAACGATCCATACTGGCAAGGCAAAACCAAAGAAGAGTTTTTGCAACGAGTTGATGAGACTATTTTAAAAGGTGTTAATGAGAAACGAGACATTGTTGAATCAATTATGCCTACAAGTTCAGAACGAACTGAAGATATTAAACCAGTTGTTGCTGAAAGCGTGAAGACACAAGTTAGACCAGATCTTCTCGCAGGATCGCTCTTAGCTGTCCAAGGCAAGAAAGCTATTCAAGAAGGTAGAACGTACGCTACGCGCGACGAGAGTGGCGAGATGAAGAAGATAGAAGGTAAAGACTTTGGAGTAGCAGAAGGAATTAAATTTTTAGGAAAAGGATCTTCTGATGATGCTTATGATTATAATTTAAAAGCACAGAAGGAAGGACGTGAAGACTGGCGTTCCGCTTACAGAACCGATATTCTCGGCAAAGCAAATGCTAAAGTTGAAGAGAAAAAAGAAAAAGTAGTTGTAGCTGGTGCAATATCTGATGAAGAAAAAGCTCAACGAGCTGAACGAAAAAAAGCAGCAGACGCACGATCCGCTGATACTGTAACCTCACTGATATGAAGGAAAATATTGCACCGAACTCGTTTAATATTTCACCTCTTCCACCAAAGGATAAAACCAATGGCGGTCAATCGTCTATTGAAAAAACTGTTGCTACGCAAACGCGGCAGAAGGTTGATGGTGATCCTGAACAAATACAGCGCAACGAAGAAGCACAGTATGCCAATCCAAATAAAGTTATGGTTGATACTGGTCTTGCTGCTGTTACTACCAGCAAGGATCTAAAAAACTTTTACGGAATAAAAGGGATGGATCCAAATGTTGTTTCTCCGACTGTTATTCCAACGCAAGGCGGTGTCAGAAAACTTATTCAAGAGAATGTTCCTTTGTCTTACAGCCAACAATCTCAAATTAAAGCAGACAGAGAACTGATTAATTACGATATTAAAAAGGCTGGCTCAGCTTCAGGGATTGATATAAATTATGCCATTCCAATCAGTGCCACACAAACACTTGTTCAAACCATGGAAGCATCCGGTGCGATCGGTCGAGTCTCAAGATTTAAAGATGGACTTGAAATGGTTCAAGGATTAAGTGCAATTGAAAATGCAATTGGTGAATTAAAAAATAGTGGTGCTGACGGAAATGATCCACAGATTCAGGCTCTTGCTACCAATTACAAAATTCTTTTGGGTCAAGTTATTGCACAAGATGCTGATTCAGATGATGCATCTGCTGAATTGAAACAAGCTTATAGCTCGTATTCTGAATCATTGACGAAATTACTTTATGCAAAAGAGAGTGATGGTGCGACTCTTCGAAGTAAATATGATTCTTTAATTAAAGATACAAATGTTGCTACGGTTAGAAGCGTTTACTACGATCTTGATACTAAAAAAGATCGTGGTCACTACGACACCGGGAGTCGAAATGCCAAACAAGATTTGATGAGCAATCCAATTTGGGTTGAAGAGGTTTCACAGATGATGCAGAGCAGTCCAGCAATGGCCGCGATCATGTCACAAGAATCTGAGAAGGGATATATTTCTGAATTTGAGCGTGGCATTATCAAAGAAATGAATAACAGAATCGGTCCACAAATGCGTACTGCTTATGCAAATGCAATTGAAGCATTGGGACAAGATGAAGCTGATATGCAATTCCAAGATGTTAAAGATCTCTTTAGTATTTATGATAAGATTTCTTACCGAACTGTTGAGGACGATTTAATTGAAGATGTTTATGCTCCAAGCTCGAGCTTTCAAATCATGGCTAATATGCAAGACGCAGGAGAAGAATACAGCTATGATGCAGATGTCGCTGCACGAATTAAAAAAATGACACCTGGAAGGAAAGCACAAGATGAAGCTTATCAGGCTGTATGGGGAAATATTGGAGGGAACTCGGGAAGTGCTTTAGTTTCTTCTCTTGGTGGAGAGAGGATCCAAAGGTTCGCATCTAAAGTAAGAACTTGAATCA
>Ga0075125_10000553_pt1 | contig 16755 bp, 29 predicted proteins | sample AntAceMetag02UKN_FD_69810 | JGI IMG/M metagenome (GOLD analysis project Ga0075125, IMG submission 69810) | Saline lake microbial communities from Ace Lake, Antarctica - Antarctic Ace Lake Metagenome 02UKN | ecosystem: Environmental > Aquatic > Non-marine Saline and Alkaline > Saline | place... | reverse complement strand
CTCCTCCAGTGCTTCCTCAAAGGCTTTTGGGCGTAACTCATCCAGCAACGCCCGCCCTTCTTTTGACCCTTTGAACCACGCACGAAGTTCATTGAGTGACTGCGGTAAATGTATCCGTGGTTCCATAATTCCGTCCGTGTTCGCGCAACAGGTCCTATCCCCGTCCTTTGTTTTTCGTCGCGACAACTGCCCGCCTTGCGAGCCCGACGCATCAGCGTCCCTTTCGACGTTTGTCCCCGTTGGCTTTGTGGGCTGTAGGGAACGACTTAGGCTTTCCATCGCCTTGAGGCCGTTTCCATCGGTCTGTGCTTTCGCCTTGGACGCTGGGCTGAAAACGGATGCCCTAATCAGTTGTTCGTAGTCGCGTTGATCTCGTCCAGTGTGGCCAGTCGCTTCAATTTATCGGCGGCCCAATAAACCATGCCCGTTTTGCCGTGTCTATCGCTCCTATGGCTTTCGCGGTCGCTTAGATATGCAAGCGTATTACCAAAAAGGCCAACCGGACATTTCTCGGGGCATCCGTGCTTAATGTCACTATCCCAAGGTGTTTCGGTTCGATGTAAAAACAACAGCCACACCTCCCAAGGCGACTGCTGAGCGACTTTCCGATAGTCCAGGTAGTGCCGTATGTCGATGCCGGTAACCCACCGACGATCTTTGCGATACCACGAAAAGACTGTCTTGTGTTTCGCCTCGAGCCAGTAAACTCCCCCACTTGACATAACAAGTAGGTCCGGCGCAACGAGTTCCTTGTTGTCCCCACCAAATAGTCGCGGCCCCTTGCCTGTCTTAATTTCCACATCGTAAATCGGCAGCACTAGATTTCCACGCGAGATGACCCACATGGCGATCTGCGTTTCGGCGATCTGGCCGAACGCCAATTGCCGTTCAAACGCGGTCGACGCTAGTGCATTACTTACGCTCACGAATTCACCACCAAACCAAAGTCCGAAAACACTTTGGCAAATGTCTTGGCGCGACTACCGAAGTAGAAAAACGTCTGTCCGTTCGTCGGCGAGCAGTCTGGTTGGGCCGCGTTGTACCATTTGACACGCCCCCGCGTGAAACAGATTGCCGATGACGCCTCAGCTGCCCGATGCCACCACTTCGTGTCCGTGTTGTTGTTTGTGACAACGACGGCTTGCGGGACATCGCCGGTTTCTACGGCCTCGCATAGTTTGGCAATGAATTGGGCCACCTCCGGCATCTTGAACGGCGGATTCATCCAGACGGTTCCTGCCCAGTCTTGCGCGAGTCCGTCATCCTTGGCTGTGTAGTGCGTGGCTGCGTCAACGGTTTTCTGCGCGAAGTCGTTCGTCGCAGGGTCCACGTCGATCGATCCCATCACTTTGCGGGCCGCTTCGATGTATTCGGCCGGCGTGTACCACTCGACGACGCCCTTGTTCTGATTGGTTTTAATGTTTCCATCCGCCCCGCAGTAGCGAATAAAGTCCGTTTGCGTCGGCACGTCGTCGCTCGCCCCATAGTATTCATCCAGCTTTTCCCGATTCGCGGCCAGCTTCCGGTAGTCGGCTAGGGTGTGTTTACCGAAAGGTAGTGCGCCTGGCGCACTACCTTTGTTGCCCCTGCCGCCACCCCCGCCCGTTTCCTTCGGCGACTTTGCCGGAAGCAATTCGCCAAGTTTCATTTTGATTTTGAGCACGCCCAGAGCAATGGGCCGCTCGACTTCGATTCCGGCCTTCAGGCGATCGGCGTAGTGTTGCATTGCGGATGCCTTGTCGAGCAAGTTCTTTGCGCCATCCGCGGTATCAATCTGCGCGAGCAGTTGGTCTACCTTGTCCGGGAACGCCAGGCATTGTGATGCGAAAGACTTCGTAATCAGTTCGTTGGACATCTAACTTCCTTGTTTTATCGTGTCTGAATTCATTTCAAGGGCTGTAACCGCCGCGACGGGGGGCGGTGTCGTGTTCAGCACGGCACCTCGGTAGGTGCCGGCTCGACAATTACGCGTTCGCCACCATGCTTGCCCCGAACAAACGGATAGAGCGTGGCGACTCGTCTATTCGCATCGCTGGATCCGGCCCGCAGCATTTCGTATCGGTGATCGCCGATGGCGACGGTTCGCGGCACATTGTGGCTCGTGCCCTGTTCCTCGCAACTTCTCTTAAAAATTCCCACACACTGCCGCCATGTCCTGCCCGAGCGACCGGCCGCATAGAGTGCCGACACCATTAGCTGTTCGGCACTTTTGGCGCTGGCCTTCTTTTCCTTCCGCTGCACTTCCTTTAGTTCGCTACCGTCGAATTCGAGCCCTTGCCCCCGCCGCTCGCGTGTCGTCGGTTCGTAGCCGCAATGGCTGCACTTGCCGCCCCGATAGATCGCTTGGCACTTTGGACATTCGATCGTCGGCCGGGTGCCAACTTCGCCCAGTTCCTTCGTCGTGATGTCAAGCGACCAGGCCGGATCATCCTCGAAGTAGCCGTGACGCTTTACATTGCCGCCGTGATCCACCACCCGGCAGCCATCTTTCGCCGGATGGCACCGCGAGCCGCGCCCGATCATCTGTCGATAGCGAACGAGCGAACCAACTGCCACGCACAACTGCACGCAACCGATACGCGGAATGTCCGTGCCACGCTCGACCACCTGCACGTTGCACAGATAGTCGATGTAATGTTCGTTCAGCGAGCGGAATATGCCCTTGCGTTCATCGTCTGGCGTGTCACCATCGACGTATGCAACACGTAGCCCGGCCTCCGTCAGTTGTCCCATTGCATCCTTAGCATGGGACCGTCGCGGGAAGAATCCCACGGTCGGCCTGCCCTCGGCGAATTTCTTCCAGTCGCGGACAAGGTCGCCCGCGAGGCCGTCCATGGCCTCGCAAGCGGACGACTTGGTAAACTCGCCGCCACGTTTGACGAGCTTATCAAGCCTGCCTTGTGTCGCTCTGAAATATCGGAACGGTGACAGATAGTTGTTGTCGATGAGCCACTGGGTCGACGGCCCGCCCACTATTTCCTTATAGATGTCCGCGAGTCCCTTCGCTTGCGGCGTGGCCGTCAACCCAATGACATAGGCCGGGTTCAGGTTCAGTTCCTCACGCTTGGCGTCGTGGTATTTCAGAAACGTGGCGAACGTCGAATGATGCGAATGGGCCTCGTCCCAGATAATTAGATCGAACGTGATGTCTGACTGATACGTGTCACTTTCAACGAACCACGACAGTAGTGTATCGATCGACGCAACTTGCACTCTATTCCCGTAGGCCGTGTCATGTCCCGCCATAATGGTTCCGTGCGACAGCAGCGGCTCTTCCGCGAAGGAATCGATCGCGTTATCGACCAGCCCCCGGCGGTGAACGGTGAAGAGCGTTCGGCCGCTCTGCCGGTCGGTCGGTTTGTGGTTCGCGCTCGAGGCTAGGATGCACTTGGCTATCCGAGTTTTTCCGCCGCCGGTCGGTGCGTTCAGGATCACTCGGCCATGTCGAGCCAGTGCGGCCCGGGTGCGGTCTTTGTGCTCGGCTTGGTGCGGGTAGAGGGTGGGTAATTCAATCATTGGTTGGGTCCAGGTCGTCGTATTTTGGCACAATCACATACGCTGCGTACTTCATGGCGTCTACCTCTGGGAGGAGAAAGCCTTTTGACGTAGAGGGCCGGCTGTTCGATCATTGGTTTGATCGTAGGTCAAACCATTGCTCATTTCCACCCCTCCGCGAGCGTGATTAATTCCTTACAAAACTTGATCGCCCCTGCATGTCCCTGCCTCGCCTTCATGTGTTGCAAATCGTCGAACGCCCGCATAAGGGCCTCTGCCGTCTTCACTGTCTTCTGCCTCTGTGTATTGATCCGATCCTCGTCAACGTCCCCAGCGGGCTCACCGTGCGGCTGGTGACACTTCGCACAGAACACTTCGTCGGGATCCTCGGCGTTCCACTTGGTCCCCGTGCAAACCGGGCACTTGCCGTAGTCGATCTCGGGCGTGTCGAGCGGATCCTCTTCGTCGGCGACCGGCTCGGAATCTGCGTCGATAGGCTCATTGGGTTCCGGTTGCGGGGGGGGCGGTGATTTCGCACCTTTCCCCCCGGCCGAAAGCAGCTTTGTAACGTCCGATTTTGTCACCGCCTCTTGTTTGACTGCAATCCGCAACACCTTGTCACGTACAGGCTTAGGCGTGGTGTCGTTGGCGAGCAAGTAGAGGGCCGTTGGGCTAATGTTGGCGAGTGTTGTCCAACCGTTGGACAACACTCTGTCCCACGAATTGACGTAGTTGTAAACCGTCTGGCGGGACGTGTCGAATTCTGCCGTAGCCCATTTGCAGAACGTGCCTTCGTGATGATCGGCGAGCAGTTTTCGTGCGTCACTGAGCACCTCGCCGAATTCTGCAATGAACCGGATCATGTTCTTTCTGACAAGCATATGCCCGGTCTTCGAGAAGTATTGCAGTTTCCCAGCGGTGTCTTTGTCCAGGCTCGAATAGTCGAACCCCAATGTTTCAAGCGTTTTCATGCTGATTCTCCTTCGTAAGCGATGTCGCACCACGGCAGGTCGGTAAATGTCTCTCGCCCGATGAGGGTGTGCTCGTCAAGTTCCTCCATCACTTGCCACATGGTAGGCCGTGACATAGCGAACCACTTGCCCCTTATCCTGAACTCGTCAAGGCTTTTGTGAATCGCTGCTTCCAGTTCAAATCCACCGGGAATTATCGCAAACACTCGAAGATCCCATGGGCTGTGGACTTGGACTTGATGCCACCTTCGGATCGGATTTGCTGTTGTCCCGATCTTGTACAGCCCGGGCGAAGAAAATTCCCCGTGTCCGATGCCCGATAGCAAACTGCTGAACAGGTCCCCGTCATTCTCCATGCCGAAAATGTAAACCCATCGCGAGTATGGGATGCCGCTCGCCTTTTCTCCATCGTTCGATTTCTTAGCCATCCGTGCTTTCCTTTTTCTTCTGTGATAATAACCACGCCGAGAATCGAACGCCTCAATACGCCACGACATCGAAACCGCCGCCGTCGCGTTTCAGTCGCCGGGTCACCAGCCGAAACGTGTGCGGAAACAGTTCCCCGGCCATCTTGAGCTTGTTCATGTTCTTTTCGTCGCGGAATCCCTTGATTTCGTGGAACTCAATTTCGCCGTCGGGCAATTGCACGGCAAAGTCGGGTGTGTATCGTTGCCCCTTCACGCCGGGCCGTGAATGGCTGAGCGTCAGCGTGTATCGCTCAAACCACCAACGGGCGATTTCACCCGCCGCCTTCCGCACTTCGAGCACGGTCATGTATTCCGCCTCGGTTTTGTTGGGCGCGCCCGGCGGCTTTGTGCCCGTGCGGCCTTTGGCCTTCAGCATCGCGACACCTTTCCGTGATTTCTTTTTCATGGTTCCATCCGTATCTATTTGCTATGCGTCCTTGATCCACACCCGTAATCCTGCAGCCACCGCCTCACCGATGGCGGCCGCTGAATACTCGGTCGTTTCGTTTGCCTCATCCCATTGATCCATACACTCGTTCAGCATGCTTCTAATCACCGCAAGATCGTTCGTCGCGTCCTCTGTCGGTTTCTTCATCGTGTTTCCTCCTCCCGTGTCTATTGTTATGCGTCCTTGATCCACGCCCGCAATCTCGCCGCCACCATCTCGCCGATCGCGGCCGTTGAATACTCGGTCGTTTCGTTTGCCTCATCCCATTGATAGAGGCACTCGTCCAGCATTTCCTCGGCCACGTCTGCGTCCGTGGGGTCCGGTTCGCTCATCGTGTTTCCTCCGTGATACCAAAACAGGACGGCGCGTGATAACTCGGCACCATGCCCAGTTCCCTGGCGATTAGATGCTCCTTGCCGATCCCGACGCTCTCACTCCAGCCTCGTAACATCAACACCCAAAACAGATCACACGACTCCATTTCCGCGCGGCACGATCTTTTCCAGTAGTCCCAATCTATCGGCAGGTTGCACACCGTCGCGATCCCGTGACTGTGGGCGATCGGCGAGAAGACGAGTTCGCCGACCGCGATCAGTTCACCGGCGGCTTTGCAGACCGCAAGGTAGCGGTTGTTGCGGACCTTGAGCGACTGATCGCTGTAGGGTGAGGCGAGATAGATTCGTTTGGTCATGGGTTTCCTTCCGTGCTTACTGTGCCGAAACTCGGCCTGTGGTTTGTTGTGCTGCGCATCGCGTCGCCAGGCAGCGCAGGGCATCGTCCTCACGTTCGATGTTTCATAATGTCGAAACTCGGCCTGTGGTTTGTTGTGCCGCGTCTGGCTGGGTCTCGTCTCGCTGGGGCCGAGAACCCTACTCCCTCAACTCCGCCGAATACTTCCCGCCGCCGAACCCGCTCCACACCTCCTGTTGTTTCACCGTCGCCTTGACGCGAATCCGCCCGACGCCCGCGCCGAAGTGATGCCCGCCGATGTTCAGCAGGTCCGTCAACCCGTCGAACGTCTTGAAATGATCTCGGTCAACTTCCAGCGACAGGAAACCGCCCCACGTCTTCCACTTGGGCCGGATCGCCACCACGCCCACGCCGCCGTCGCTCTTGTTCTTGTTGTGGTTCACGGCCCGGCGATAGTCGATCTGCCACTCGGTGCCTTTCATCGGCTTCGGTTTCTTCGCGTCGAGCGTTTCCGGATCGTAAAGGACGAACTCCTCGTCGATGACGGTCACCGCCTGAGTCACGGCCGTCAGTGCGTTTTTGATTCCCAACATCCTGCCCCGGCATGCCGCTTTGAGGTTGTCCCAAAACGCGATTGCCGGGTGGTAGTGCTGTCCGTCCTCGTTCACATACAGTTGCTTCTCGGCCGCAATGAAGTCCTCGCTGTTGCTGCCTCGCAGTGTCTTCCGTCTCGTGGTCTTCGGCTTGCCGTCGTCCTCTTCGGGCGGCAACCACATTCCGTGCGGGTTGCTCTGAATAAGTGGCTTGATTCCTGTGATCTTCCAAGTCACGATTGCAATGTCCATGCTACGATTCTCCTTCGGTTGGGGTGTGCCCTAACAGGGCCTTTGGTTAGTTGTGTCGAGCGACGCAGAGCGACGCGAGGCGTGGCAGCGTCCTCACGTTCGATGTTTCATAATGCCGAAACTCGGCCTGTGGTTGGTTGTGCTGCGCGGGGCTGTGCAATGCGGTGCAATGCAGCGTCCTCACGTTCGATGTTTCATAATGCCGAAACTCGGCCTGTGGTTTGTTGTGCCGTGTCTGGCGCCGCGAGGCATGGGCCCGACGTCCTCACGTTCAATGTTTCATAATGCCTAAACTAGGCCTTTGGTTGGTTGTGCTGCGCTCCGCGCCGCTCGGCTCCGCAGGGCAGTGTCCTCACGTTCGATGTTTCATAATGCCGAAACTCGGCCTGTGGTTTGTTGTGCTGCGCGGGGCTGTGCAAGGCGAGGCGGTGCAGCGTCCTCACGTTCGATGTTTCATAATGCCGAAACTCGGCCTGTGGTTTGTTGTGCTGCGCGGGGCCTTGCTACGCGAAGCGTGGCAGTGTCCTCACGTTCGATGTTTCATAATGCCGAAACTCGGCCTGTGGTTTGTTGTGCTGTGCGCGGCGACGCAAGGCGTGGCCGGGCCCCGTCCTCACTTCACCGCAACAATTCCTTCCAGCAACTCATGCAGCTTCCGGAGTCCGATCAGCAGTTCATCGTTCTCCGTGTCCAACAGATCCGACTCGATCAGCGTGATGATCTGGCGGACGTAGAACAACTGGTTCATGCCTCCGAGCTTGCCGTTCGCCTTGACCTGCGGCCTCGTCAGCTTCCGCCCGGCCATGTGCCGAATCGTCCGTTTGATAGGCACCGTCAGCCCGGCAGACGTGGCCGACTTGCTTGCTCGCAACGAATCGACCCGGCCCACTGTCACCGAAAGAGCACCGGCTAGCACCTTGTCGGCAATCCCAAGTTTCCCGGCGAGTAGGATCGTGTGGGCCCGATCGTAGGCCGACAACGCCCGGCCGTGTCCCGCGTTCAGCCGGATCGCATCGAGCAGCATCGCCTTATCGTCGCGGTACGTTTTCTCGAACACCTCGATTTCCGCACCCGGGCCGTCGAGTCGTCCACGGCCCTTTACGCGATGGAACCCGTCGATCACCCGCTTCGACTTCTTATCGATCAGCACGGGAGGCAGAGCGACCCCCGCCTTCATGGCTTCCATGAGCTCCGTGACGTGGTGCGAGTCGACTTGACTGCGTGGGTACAAGTCGAAGTCCAAAACCAACTCCGCAATCGGCATCCGTTTCATACGTTCTCCCTCCGTGTTAAACTTCCACCACCCGACTCGGGCGGCAACTTGTTATTCGCCTCGCGACTCCAGTTCCTTTTGCCGTGCCGCGTAGACCGGGCGAAGCACATTCCGCACCGGTTCCGACTTGCCCGCCAAGACCTTGCCGTGCCCTTGCAAGATGTCCAACGTGGCGGCAGTTGCGAAGTCGTGTGTCACCGCCTCGATAAACTGCTGTTCTTCTGGCGTCAGGCTGGCGAGTGGTTGGATCGTCACCTCCTGCGTCTTGCCTCGGCTTACGGTCACAACGAAGGTTCGCGGCGCATCCAAACCAGATAGATGGCTGATGCGGACCCCGCCGACCTTGTGGCCGCCGTACGTAGCACCGGGATCACGGTAGAGCGTCATCCGTTGGCCGATCCACTGCTCGGTATCGTCGCGGAACACTTCAACCAATATACGCAGCATTGTCTTGCATGGCTTGTATGGTTTGCGCGGCGGATTACCCTCGATCTCGATGATGGCCAGTTGCTCCGCATTGCCAGATCGCACCTTCGTAATCGTTACGGTGATGGGGCCGAGTATCAGATCGTCGGAATTGAGTTGATCGCTGCGGGGCTCGATGGCTTTCAGTAACTCTTCTCGCGTCAGATTATCACTCATCTGCAAACCTCAATTTATCCTGGGTTGCGCCGAGCGACACCAACGGATGGCGCATTTTTTGCACCTTCGATTCGATGTTCTCGATGTGTTGCAGTAGCGTCAGCAAGCATTCCGCCATTTTCGCGTGATATTCCAAGTCCGGTTCGACCCGTATGAGAAACGGCGTTAGCTCTGGATGAAACACATAGAAGTCACACCACGCACGGCCGGCGATAAAAAGCTGTCCCTGCACCTGCGGCTTGTATTGCGACGGGAACACACCCGCCGCATGATAGGCGATCAGCGTTTCCGGCGCAGGGCATTTGATCTCGATCAGCCCGTCGTCACCAACAAGGCCGTCAGGACTGCATCCGTAGGCATCGGTGCCGTCCGGCAGCACGAATCCCACGTCCGTAATCTCGCGGCCTGTTTGCAGCGTGTAGGCCGCCTTGGCATTCGGTTCGTGTTCCGTGCCCCATTCCATCCAAAACGTCGGTGGCGACTCGGTATAGACGCCGAGCCGTTTCGCAACGACTTTCGCGGCGTAGGCCGCCGACTGCTTGGAATAGTCGCCTCTGGCGGGCGTGATGAACTTGCCAAACTCACTGGCCGTCGGTCTGGCCCGCCATCGATCCCACTCGTCGGTTTGCTGGCGGCAGTCAATTATTCTCATGCGTCCTGCTCCTCAGCCAGCTTGCTGTCGGGCACCATCTCCTTATCCGCCAACAACACGTCGATCGAGTCAGCTGTCAACTGCATCGAGCTGCCGAACTTAGCGTGGCGGTAGTGGTAGGCAAGCTGTTCCAAGATGGCATGGGCCCGCTCCATCGTGGTGCGCTCGGCCGTATTGATCCTGCATGTCGTACTGCCGTCTTTTCGCGTGACTTTCATGTCGTCTCTCCTGAAATGGTTGTTTATGGCGGTTTACTTGATTGTCTCCAGCCACCCGTTGTCCTCGAAAAAGACGTCAAGACCTATCAGGTCGCCGTTCAAGTGGTAGCCTCGAATCTCGAAGCCCTGACCGTAGAGATCGCCGACAAGTTTGTCGTGGCGGGCCTCCAGTTTTCGTATCTTCTCTTTAGCCGCGGCCGCGTCGAAGCCATCGGCAATCAGCTTGTCGGCTACGTTGCATTCGTGGTCGCTCATGCACATGGAGCCTCTCCTGAAATGGTTTTGGTTACATTTACTCGCTGAGTGTGTAGGCCATCCGAAACGCATCCTCGGTCGGGTCCTCGTAGTAGTCGCGAAGCAAGGAAACGGCCCGAAAGCCAATCTCTCGGAAGAACAACTGGGCGTCAAGATTTGTCTCACGTACTTCCACGAGGATGCGATTACGCCGCTGAGTCGACAGCTTGGCGATCAATTTGGCGATCATCTGGCTGGCAACGCCTCGCCGGCGATATTCGGAGCCCACGGCAAAATTCAACACATGGATCCAGTTCTTGTAGAGTTCATAGATCTTGAACCCCACAACGCGATCCTCGTGCTCGGCAACCATGCCGATACAATTTCGCTGTCGCAGGCAACGGATGAAATCTTCTTCGAGCCGGGGGAACTCGAAGCTGTCCCGCTCAATGTCCATAACGGCGCGGTAGTCTCTTTGGAGCATCCATCGAATATGGATTGATGGCCGCTCGGCACACGCCACGTCGCTCATTGATACAACTCCATTTGATTTTGCAAACTCTGCAAGCTCACCCATAGCAATTGCCGCTCGATTTCCGGCAGGTCGAGGTTTTTCAGTTCCCGTTCGACCTCTCGTAATTGTGTCATGACAACTTCGACTTGATTCACCGACGTGTCGATGTCCAGGTCACTCGGCGGGTCGACGGGTAGCTCGGGTTGGCTCATGGTGTTTCCGTGAGGTACGGACCGTTGGGTGTCGGGAAGTGTGCCTTGCCAACCGCGTCGGTAAGTATCGCGCCTGTCTCGGCGACATGACTGGCAGCGGTGATTGCGTCCACGTTGATCTTCGCACACCAACCCGTGGCGTATCGCACCGCAACAATCGACACGAGCGGCGTAAGTCGGTGTGAGTCAATCACCGTCCGCACGGCGGCGAGTTTGCGGGCCTCGTCGGCAACGGCTTGACCGTAGAGAGTCCCCCAGCCTTCGATGCTGCTCGCGACATTGCCCGGGTCTTCGCGTGGGATCGCGTCGACCTGCACGTCGAGGTGCGGCTTGCCCCCAGGCAGCGTTTGCATCAGCGCCAGGTAGTCGCCTGTTCGCTCGACCGTGTACATCGGCTTGGCGGGGACCTTGGTGAGTTCGTCACGTCGCCAGGAAGCGTGGCTAAGTGCGCCATTGCCGAACCGGACTCGATAGCGTCCAGTTTCCGCGATCCACGCTTGGCCGGCTCCATCGAACGTCACCTCGTCCCCGACTTTTAGTTCGTCGGAGTCGACGACGGTGCAACCGGTGGCTGCAGCACGCCCTCGGCGGCCGTCGATCGCCCGCCGGAGATCGCCGTCTTCGTCGGTGCCCTCTATCACCGTCGCACGAACCAGAACCTCATCGCCGACCTCTGGTGTTTTGTTGTCGCTCATAACATCCTCGCTTTCTTGTTGGGTTATCGTCGTGGGCCGAGTCCGCCCGGCAGTGCGGCCAACGTTTTGTCCACGAGTGTGTGGTCCATGAGTGTGTGGTTCGCCCGCGTTTGCAACAGTCGGATCGTATCGTTTTGTTCCGCGATCACCGCATTCAGCGTGGCGACCTGTTTCAGGGCGTCGGCCAGGCAGTCGAGCGGGTCGACCGGCGGTTCGTCGGCCGGGTAGCTGTCGAGATTCACGTCGCCGGTGGCGGGACGGCTAACAAGCGTGCAAAACTGGGCCCGCGTAAATAGTATCTGTTCAGTCGCCGCCTCCTCGCAGAGCATCGCATCGTTTTGCTGGGCCAGTCGACCGGCTGGCAACGGCACGCCAGTTAGTAGGACTCGGAAGCGGCGACCCGCCAAGTCACGCCCGCTGGTGTGACTAATCATTCCGTTACCGCGGCAAAGCAGACTCCAAGAACTGTCGTGGACTGTGACAATGTCTCCGGTCTTCATTTCGTGTCTCCCTGTTAGATTTTCCAAAAAACCGCCCGGCCAGCGACTCCGCCGCCGCACTGAGCCCGTGTCATGCCGCCGTCGTGGCGGCTCCGTCTTACCCGGCGTCGTGCCGAGCGTCGTCCTTGTTAGATAGTGTCGCCCCCCCATCGCATAAACTGCACGTTGTGAAAAAGCCCCGGCCGCCGCCCGCGATCGCAAGGTGGCTACAAGCCGACCTGAGTCTGGGCGGCGGCGGGGATCAGAGGCTCCGGCAGGACTCGAACCTGCGCCGATGATGCCAAGCTGTCGGTATTGCATCTCACGATCAGCCGAGCACACCTTTGACATCTGCTGTTGGAGGGCAGAGGCGATGACCACTTCGCGACGGAGCCGAAACGCACGTCGCCGTATCGACGTGCGAAGTCGCAATACGTTCCACCGTGCCACCGGTCGACTCAGCCAAAACCGCTCGCAAGCTGCCGTGGTCGGCGATTTCTTACGGTTAGTGCTGGCGGTGGCGAAGTGCCTCGGCAGGCGACCGTCAAGTCGCGGCCGACACGATGGATCAAGAGAAACAGGATTGCCAACAGCATTGGAATCATGGTGTGTCTCCCGTTGTGAGCGCATAGAACAACCCGCGACACATTCCATTGCATCGCGGGCGTACGTTGAGCGGGCGAGAAGATCGGCCATCACGCTGCCCCCAGCGTTCGAGGTGGTCGATCGTCGCGTTGTAGTGAATCCGTTCATGGCGTCCGTCGCCTTCGTTTAGTCCGTTACGTTTCCGTTTCCGTCACACGCGGAGCGGCTGCTGTCGTCGCGATCCGTTGCGTAATGTCCAGCAACCGCCGCAACGGTTTGATCGCTCAGGTTGATACTCTGCTCGATGCCCGTCTTCGCCGCGTTGCCGTTGAGGACGACACATCTCGCCGCGAGGCTCAGTTCGTGGGGCGATACCGCCAACGCCGCCGACAGTCGCGCACCGGTGTCGTACAAGAAGAGGACAAGGCTCGACCACCACGCCGACTTGGGAATCGCCAGCCCGCGAATCTCGCCAGACAGCGATCGGCAGGCGGCAATCATCCGCTCCAGTTCGTCGACCGGTTCCGCATAGAACTTCTGTAGTGATTTCGCGGCGTAGAGGTATTGTGCGATCGTTGTCGGCTGTAGCGTCAGCCGACCGGGAACGTAGACAGACTCGACATAGGTTGTGATCACCATGGTGACGAAGGAAAACTTTCTCCGACATCCGTACCGGCAACGTGGGCGAATCAGCAATCCCACAAAGTCCGTTGCACAAACATAGGTTACGGTTTCCCGCAATCGCAGGGAAACACAGTCGCCGGAGGTCCATGGCGAGGCCCGTGAGAATTGGGGTGTCCGAGTCGGTTGCACCCGGTTGTCGCAAGAAAGCGACTAAGAGGTGCGGTAGTGGGCTAGTTAGGCCCGCGTCACTTCCGGCAATTTACCATTTCGCTTGGGAATTGCAATAGCACTTTGCCGATTTTCTCAAAATAAGTTCAAGTTACGGTGACTTGGGGTTGCGAAAGTTAGGATTTCCCCGTGGTGGAGGCGAAAAACCATGCACTTCCGCCTGCTCAATTGCCCACTGCCGCCCAAACTGAACGGCTGGCAGCAGCCCGTCGCGCACGTATCGCCATACCTGGCTTGAATCGCGTCCCAGGATCTCAGACGCTTCTTGAATTGTGTAATATCCAGGTAGTGTGCTTGCCATACTCATATCCCCTTTATAAACTCTGGGTTGTAAATTGCAAGCACAAAATGGTGAGACAGGTGTAACTAAGCCACAACCGCCCGGCCCGGGGATCCTCACGGATTCCCCCACCTGCCTCATCATTTTGTCGTAAAAAATGCCGAAGAGAAGATTTGAACTTCCACCTCCCGAAGGAGACTAGGTCCTGAACCTACTGTGGTTTTTCCCCACCATCCGCGCACAAAAAAACCCCGGTTTCCCGGGGCGTGATGTCTCTCAACTTTGTCTGTCGTGCCGTGATGGTTGTGGCGATCGAGTCAGCCACAAATTCACTTGTGTCCGGACAATCGCGATTCATGGGACACAACGGTCATGCCGGCGGCGGCAGGTTGAAATCGGCCGGCAGGATCCGCCAGCCATCGGGCAGATAGGCGACAGAAATCCCACAAGTGTCCGCGATGTCTGTGATCGTGGCGAGCGACGGCGGCGAAACCACTTCGCGCTCCAGTTCTGAGATGCGGGCCTGCGAGCGGCCAACGAGCTCGGCGAATTGGCTCTGGCTCATGTGGAGGCGGTGGCGCATCTGGCGGATTATGTTGTTGGTTTTGGTCGTCATGGGGGGTATCCTATGCTGCTTGAAAACTGCGTAACACAACTGCTGCCTCGCCGTCAGCATATAACAGGTCGCATGATGACGTGCGCGGGTCGAGCCACGCCTCGCCGCCTTCATGGCCCGCATGAACGGAAGCGAGTTGCCTGGCATCGTCTGGCGTTTCTGCTCGAACGACATAGCCATCGGACGTATCGTACCACGGGTCCCATGGACATTTGCCGGGTTTTCCGTGTCGTGGATTCAGAATCCATAATTGCATCGTCTCATCTCCTTCGTGGTTGGTGCCGTATTCGGCGGGTGGTGCTAGCCGGTATATTTCGAAACAACGTCACGCACTCGCTGCCGCAGATCGCGCATGGAGGCGAACTCCCAATCCTCCGTGTACTCTGCGGCCTCCACCAGTTCATCGGCCAATTCCCCGCGTGTCGCTGTTTCGATCTGGTCGATTGTCATCATCGTCTCGTCTCCTTCGTGGTTGGTGCCGTTTCCGGCGGGGGTTCTAAGATCAATAATCGCTGTCGTCTGCATCCATTTCATCCGCGAGCGTCAGCCCCCGCGGCGATCGCCAGTCCTCCGGCGGCTGCTCGCCTCTTCTTGCTGCCAGGGCCGCTTGCTTTTGCGCGGCTGCGTGGCGCAGGCCCTCCACCTCTTCTTCGGTGATCGAAAACAGTCGGGTCGTCCCACCCCAGCCGCAACCGTATCCGTCGCGCGAATCGGTGATCGCAACAATTGCCGGATCAGTGATCGTGAGATCAATCGCTTCGTCTGTTTGCAGCCGTCGGCAATTCAGTTCGGGCAGCGTGCCATCGTATGGGGCAAGATCCCGGCCGATTTTTGTCTGCGTGCCGGATGCCTCCAGCCACATTACCAGATGGCCCGTCGTCGTTGTTTTCATCGTTTCGCTCTCCCGTGGTTGGTGCCGTAGGAAATTGCGCGTTTATTCTTGCGATGCAATGTAGATTTCGCGGATGCGAGCATCGAATTCGAACGACCAAACCTCGCTTCTTTCGATCCACTTTTTCGCGGATGTCTCGGCGGCGAATTCGGCGTAGGTAGCATGGATCGCGTTGATCGTTGCCGTTTTTGTGGCCTCGTCGGGGGCTCCATCACATCGCGCCAGCATTTCATCGCGATACGTGGCGATCTCCGGCAGTTCGGCGGCCATGATTGTTTTCGCTCGGTCGATGTCGTTTTTCGTTCCGGTCATCGTTTCGTTCTCCGTTTGTTAGTGTTTCCGTTTCCCTCATGTCTACTTACATTATATCGGGATTTCACGATAATTGCAATAGCAGAAACAAGGAAATCCCAATATTGCGGCTATTACGGTCTATCCCTACGCAAGGGGGGCGGGGTGTTGACTCGCGCGGCGGACGATGATAGGACGAAAGCGAGCGCGGCGGTCGGCACGGATCGCCAGGGGCAGCGGCAGTCGCGTTCTTCTATGATGCGACACACCTATACAAGGAGAATCGACATGTCGGAAGAATCACGCAAGAAGGCACGATCGGGGGAGGCAACCGGTGGACTACTCTCGGTCGCGGGATTCGCGATCATTGTCGGCAACGTGGGCAACGGGCCGATCGGTGCCGTGTTCCTGCTGGGGGCAGCCACACTGGGGATTGGGCTGTGCATCTTTATCGCGGGACGGTTTCAGGATTGAGATACAACCCCGGACTGCCCAACCGTCGCGACGTCATCGGTGTGCTCGGCACGTCAGCCCTCGTTGCCGTCGGGTTCGGCGTCTGGCGGTTGGTGGGCTGGCTGTTCTGACTCGCCCTCTACTCGCCTCGCGTTGCGGATCGCCAGTTTGACCAACACCTTCGCCCCGAGCCGCTTGAACGGCAACCCACGAACGAGGGCACCACGCTTCTCGGCTTCCTCTTCGAGCCAATCGACGATCGTTTCGATGTTCTGCTCGCACCAATCGCAGCCGTTGCGGTCCATGGTCGCCGCGCGTTTATTGCACTTGCAGCCGAGGGTTGCTTTGATGCCGAATCCCGCCATGAGTTTCTTGAGTTCGGTCCCAGGGCCTTTGGGTTGCGGGCGTGGGTTGTCTTTGGACTTTGGGCAGTTGCGGCGGGGCGGTTTGGCGGATTGAATTGGAACGCCTTTGCGGGTGTAACGCCAGCCGCAGTCCGGGCATGTCCAGCAGCCGTTGATGAGTTCTAGCTGGCAGTCGGTCATAGGGCGGTGACTGTACATTTACCTGGATCAGGGTCATAAGCATATGGAACGTCAAGTGCAGACCAAGCATCACAATCAGGGAAAGTACCTGTCGCAAACTTTTTGCCAAACATACCGGTGTGTGCAGAACCGTTTGAAACCAACACTTGCAGATACTGAGAATTGGAGTACTCAAACATTCGTATGTAAAGCCAGTCCCAGTCGGCGCAAATAGTTGACGGCAATTCATAAAACCAAGCGCATGCCGATTCGTTGGGGTAGATGCTGCTAATCGGAACTGTATCACAATGCGCGGCGATATACGTGCCATTCAGATCAGAAAAGTTTAGACATGCTGGCACGTCTTCAATGTCTTCAATTACAACTTGTAGTTCCAACGGTTTGACGCCCGAACAGCAGGGGCACA
>Ga0075125_10000550_pt1 | contig 16783 bp, 7 predicted proteins | sample AntAceMetag02UKN_FD_69810 | JGI IMG/M metagenome (GOLD analysis project Ga0075125, IMG submission 69810) | Saline lake microbial communities from Ace Lake, Antarctica - Antarctic Ace Lake Metagenome 02UKN | ecosystem: Environmental > Aquatic > Non-marine Saline and Alkaline > Saline | place... | reverse complement strand
TCGGGCCGCTTCGGCCCCCTCGGTTTCCGCCCGCGCTACGCAACGGGCCCGACGTGCTCCAGCAGGCCGACACCGCCCTGCCCCACAACCCAGAAACCCAGAGGACCCCGTGACCGAGCCCAACGACAGCCCCCAGGCAACCCCCGTTCTCGTTTCCGCCCCCAGCATCTCCGCCACGGTTTGGGCCGTGAAGCTCATTGGCCAGTCCCTGGCGCTGATTGCTCTTGTGGTTTTCTTCGGCCTGTTCGGCCGGTGCGAGCATTGGGGCGTGTCCTGCGTCGGCTACTACGCGGAGGGGGGAGCGGGCGGGCTGCAGCCCCACAACCCAGAAACCGGGAGAACACCGTGATCAAGCGAACGATCATTCGCCCGCCCCGCCCCGTAGACCTAGCGAGCGAGTTCCGGGACGCGTGGACGGGCGGAAAGCAGGACGACAGGCTGGCCCGCTTCGCTCTGGCGGCGTGGCCCTACTCCCGTGCGTGGCCTGACCCGCCGCCCCCTATCCAGTCGCGGTGGGTGCTGAACTTGCGCATGGAGGCGGGAGATGCCGTCGAACTCGGCGTCGGGCCAACGCGCCATCCCGAGTGGTCGATGATCGCTCGCCATTCGGAGATTGAGCGGTACTGGCCGGGAACATGTCCAGGGAGGACCCCGTGAGCGACGAGAAGCATGAGCTCATTGGCACCCGCATCCGCGCCGAGCGGAAGGCGAAGGGCTGGACCCTGAAGCGGCTCGCCCTCGCCGTCGGCGTGTCCTGGCAGCAAGTCCAGCGCTGGGAGCACCAAGACACGATCCAAGCTCACCGGCTCCTCGCCATCGCCAAGGCTTTGGACGTGCCGCTGTCACGCTTCTTGGGCGAGGACGTGCGAACGCTTGAAATGCGAGAGAAGGAGGACACCGTGAGCGACGAGAAGAGGATGACCAGAGCAGAGATCATCGCCCGACTGGGCCTCGAAGACGAGCGAGCCTACCGCGTCAAGGCAATCAAGCGCATGGCCAGCGACCAACGCCTCGTCGAGGTTGGCGCCGACGCGTGGATCCAGGCCAACCTGGCGAACAGATGCCACGGCCTGACGCTGTCGATGAAGTTGGATGCGCTGGAGGCGATGGCCGCCGGGTCGCCGGTGACGATCGTGGCGGCGACCCCGGAACAGGAGTCCAGTCACCAAACTGATCTGCGCGAAATGGCGGAGAAGATCGGGCTGAGCCCCGATCTCGTCCGCCGTCCGTCCTGTTCGTCGGCCCTCGCCTTCGTCGACCACTCGGTCAACGAGCCCGGCGCGCAGCATCGGCCGGGGAAGCGCAGCACGATCCGCCTGACCCCCCACGAGATCCAGAGCGGGCTGGACCGGCAGGGGTGGGCCGAGGGGCTCATCCTGCAGCTGCCCGAGACCCATGAGGGCCGAAACGACTGGTTGTTAAGCTACGGGCAGGGCTGGAAGGCGACCGCTCTGCGCCTCGCCGACGCTTGTCCCTTCGTCTGGAGCGACATCTACCGCGCTGTGCTCCCCGAGCCGCTGGGCTCGGTCGAGTGCCCCTACGAGGGGATCGTGTTCTCGATGGTGCCCGGCTATGAGCCCGGCCGCGGCTGCCCTGTCTGCAAGGGGCTGGAGTATCACCTGCGGGTCGAGCGTACGCCGCCCAGTCTCCCGGCCGAGGGCGAGAACACCTCCACGGCCGAGGGCGTGGGCGTCGGCGGCTTCGTCTGCGCAGTCTGCGGCATCACCGTCATCCCCGGCGATCGGATCTTCGTCCACTCACAGGAGAGGGACGAGGAGGATGTGCTGATCTGCGCCCACTGCGCCAAACTGCCACTGATGGTGATATGGGAGCTGATCCAGGCGAATGACGTCTCCGCCATCGAGACGCTCATCGCTGACCACCTCGCAGCCGAGGAGGGGCGGTGTGTCCCGATCTCCTTCGACCGCGGCGCGGCGGCCCCACAACCCAGCGGCCCCCTGGCCCCCAAGGAGGACACCGTGACCCCCAAGAACCAGCGCGACGCCGAGGCGGAGATCGCGCGGCTGCGGAGCGAGCTTGAGGTTGCGTGCAGCCTGCGAGACTCGGCAACAGCCGCCCTGAGCGACGCGCAGGGGAAGTGTCCGATGGGTGAGCTCCTCCCCCGCCCAACCGAAATGGCGGCGCGGCTGGCCAAGATCGGGCCAGAGACGGTGGAGCGGTGGCTGATGGAGCACGGATGGATGCTCCTCGACGGCAGCGCCGACAACGCGGGGTACCCGTACTGGCGGTATCTGGAGCCGAGGCCGTGGTTTGAGGCGGGGGCGAGGGTGGATGCCATAATCCGGCTCGCTGGACAGGCCCACGATCTCCACGCCGTCGAAGTCCTCCTTCAGCTGGAGGCGATGCAGGCCGAGGCCCCCAATGTCGACTGAGCCCAACCGTCCGTTGAGCCCAGCGAGCATCCGCCGCCACGCCCTCGGCATTATGGCCAACGGGATCATGGAGGTGGCGCGGGGGCTGCGGTACGCGGGGGCCATCGTGCCCAAGGGCTTTGACTTCGTGTGGGCCGAGGCGGTGGCCGCCGAGTGGCTGGACCACGGGGTTGCGCCGGCGTACCGCCTCGCCGTCCAGCGCCGCTCAACGGGCCCGACCGCCCCCGACAAGCCCGAGCCAGCCAGCCCCACAAGCCGAGAGGAGCCCGCCGAGCGATGACCGGCCGCCGCTCCCGCGTCCGACGCCCCGAGCCCGTGACGGACGAGGAGCGCGACGATCTGGGGGAGTGGCTGGCCAGGGTGGACCGTGAGCGTCCGCGGACGGTCCGGGAGTGCCCGTCGGGCCCCTGCCCCTTCGTGGGCTGCAAGTACCACCTCTTTCTCGATGTGAGCCCGACGAACGGTCGGATCAAGTACAATTTTCCGGGTGAGGGCCCCTTGGGGATCCCCGAAACCTGCGCGCTTCGCATCGCGGCCAGGGGGGGCGCTACTCTGGAGGAGGTGGGGACGGCGATGAACATCACGCGAGAGCGCAGCCGGCAGATCGAAGTCCAGGCGCTGGCCCGAGGCCGCCGAACGCTGGTCACGCTGCGGTGCGTGGAGCCGGGCTGCGCGGGGGAGGCGGTACCTCGCAGCGGAATCCGAGGCGAGCGCTGGGCGTCGCACTGTGCGGACCACGCCCACAGGGACGTGAAGTGGCAGGCCATCCTGGCGCTGCGGGCCGCCGTGCTTGCCGCCGTGCTTGCAGACGACGAGGGATAGCGTGAGAGCTGCAGCGACCGCGGGGTGGAACGAAGTCCTGGGCCCGTCCTGGATACCGGGGACGGACGAGCACTGGGATCGGATCTCAGCCCTGCGCCAGCGGATAAACGAAGCCGGCGGGATCGGGCGCCGGGAAGACACGGCTGCGGTGCAGGAGGCCCGCATTCGGGCCGTCGAGTCGGTGTTCGTCGATTGTGCGCGCGATGATGTCAACGATTATGTGGCCTACACGGTGGTCGACCCTGCTACGGGCGGCCCCGTCTTTCAAGAGAAGGCCCACCGGGAGTTTCAGGACGCTCTAGCGAGCGGTGGCAACGTGGATCTGGCTGCGCACCGCGGCCTCGGCAAGACCACGCAGGCCATGGCCGCGCTGGAGCACCTGATCGGAACCAACCCCTCAGAGTTGATCAAGCTGGTGTCGGAGGGCTCGGCTACAGCGGAGGAGCGGGTTCGCGACGTCGGAAACAATCTCCTCACCAATCCCCGGGTGCGAAGGGTTTTCCCGCACCTGGCCGCGCACCCAGGGATGCCCTGGACTGATCACTCGATCACGGTGGCCCGAGACCTGCGCAACCGCAACCCGACCTTGGGCGGCTACGGCATGAATGCCGCGGCCGTGGGCGGGCGCTACTCGCTTTTACTCGGCGACGACGCCACCCCCCCTGAGGCGATGTTTTCCGAGGCGATCCGGAACCGTTCAAAGAAAAAATGGAACAGTGTCTGGGCGCCGATGGGCGTGTCTGGATCCCGCACTTGGTTCGTGTACACGCCATGGAACGAACTCGACCTCACGGCGCATATCCGCAGCCTCGACAGCTTCCGTCACCTCTTCTTCGCCGTCGGCGGCCCCGAGGGGTGTTACAGCTGCCCGGAGAACAACGGGGAGCCTTGTGATATCCCCTTCCATAACCCCTGGACGCCACGGGTGTGGACGCCCGAGAAGCTACGGGGACGGTACAACGAGCTGGGGGCGATGGCCTACGAACTGGCCTTCCGGCTCAACGCTCGCGCCCTGGGGACTACGCTTTTCAAGCCGGCCTATTTCGAGGGCTCGGACGTCATGCGCACGGACATGGTCCTGGGCGAGCCCGGACGGATCTGGCGCGGCCGCGGGGTCCTCACGGTCATCGGTGTCGACCTCTCCCTGGGGGGCGAGGCCAGCCACGACTGGGTGGTGATTTTTGTTCTCGGCTTCGACGAGGTCGGGACGAAATACGTCGTTGACATCCAGCGCTTCAGGTCGGCTGACTACCGCGACCACATCGCCCGGATCGCAGCGGTCTCCGCGAAATATGACCCGGAGTTGGTCTACGTCGAGTCCACCGGCTTCCAGCGGCTGTACGCGGACATGCTGCAGCACCAGACGTCGATTCCGGTGCGGCCGTTCCTGCCCTTGGGCGCGGGCCACGCCAAGAAGACCGAGGGCGCGCCCAAGAAGGATCTCGTCTGGGGCGTGCCCGGACTCGCAGCTGAAATGCAGAACCGGAAGTGGAGGTTCCCGATTGGCGACGCTGCGTCCAAGGAGAAGATCGCTATCTTCCAGGCCGAGTGCCAAGCGTTCGTGTTCACGGACGAGGGCAAACTTGAGGGGGTGGGCAGCCATGACGATACTGTCATGGCCGCTTGGGCAGCGAACAGCGCGGCGCGGAGAATGGGCGCGGGCATGGACGTGCCCGAGGCCCCGACGGCGAAGGCCATTGCCAAGACGGACATCGGAGGGCAGGGCGTGGGCGTCGAGGACTTCGCGAGGGGGAAGGGGCCAAGCTCCACCCCGGCCGAGCTGGGGCTGCGGAGCGACCCGAGCGCGGGGACGGCGGTCCGCGTCACGGTGCCGGCCAACTTCCCGCGCCCATCGAAGCGCGTCTACAGCCGCATCTACAAGGCCCTGAGCATGTTCGAGCGCGCCGAGTTGGAGGCCGTGGCCCGACTGACGCAGGGCGGGACGGTCCCGGAGATCACCCCCATGCTCGCCGCTGGCGTCCCGGCTCGGGTGGCGGGCCCCGTCTTCGGCCTCGCCAAGCGGGACGGGAGCGAGGGCGTGCTCTACGTCTTGGGGGACTGCCTACGGGAGGTGCAGGAGGCGGCGGTGCTCATGCCGCTCTCTGAGGAGCCCGACTTCGAGGATCTGCTCGGGGCGGATGGGGCGGACGAGGAGGACGAGCTGGACCGGCTCGAAGATCAGGCTTGGGCAGCCTTTGATAACGACGAGGACGACGGGGACGAGTAGGGGCAGCAAGCAAGACAGCCCTTCCCCTGCCCGCAGTCCCCGGCCGTCATAGGCTTCCAGCCGATCGGGCACAGAATCTCGGCGGTCATCGCCGCCACGTCGGGATCGTCCGCGGCCTGGAAGGCGCAGCGCTCTGGACAGGAGGTGTGCTCGCACCTGCCCCCACGGACCTTGACGGTCGCCTGAGCGGTCCGGCACCGTAGGGCTTGGTCGACTTGCGGCATGGTGTCCTCCGTGCCCCCATTGTACCACAGCCGAGAATCCGGCGCCATTGCGCTCCCGTGCGCCCATGGTATGCTACGCGGGCCTGATTCTGGAGGTGCTGCATGCCCGGGCCCACCCGCCTGTTTTTGGTCTCCCAGCTGGCCCGTCAAGGCGGCGCCGGCCCCCCCCGCCCCGCAGATCCGGTCTCCGACGATCCAGCGCTGGACCTGGCGCGGATGCCTGAGTCCGCCGAGGTCCAAGAGGCACGCGAGCTGCGCGGCAAGCTCTTCCGGACCGTCGACTCCATCATGGACGGGCTCGCCGTCGACGAGGAGCTTGCGGCGGAGATCCGCCGGCGCTTGGGCGAGGCAGCGGCGAGCGGGCAAGCGTTCGCTGAGATTCGCCCCTTCCTTGGCGAGCTGCGCAAGCGGGACGTCGCGCTGGCGAATGAGGTGGGGATTCGTTTCGCTCACCACATCGCGGGCCGCGGCCTGTCCAAAGCGCTGCAGCCGCCGCCGGGGTTTCAGCCGGTCCCGAACAGCGCGGTGGGCGGCTACTGCAAGCAGGTCGGGGCCAAGCGAGTGTATTGGTATCCGGGAAGCGGCGTGCAGCACGCTCCCCAAGGGGACGCCGCCGCCGCCTTTGACCCGGCCGCGCAGCCCCCAGCTCCCGGCCAGCCCCAACCTCCCGGTGCCCCGGCCCCCCCGCAGAAGGGAGCGGCTCAGCCCCCCCAGGCCCCGCCTGCCAAGGGCGCCCCCGGAGCGGAGCAGGCAGCCGTGCCTGGTGCCATCCCCGAGGATGAGGCCAAGCCTGCCAAGCTGGACGTCTCGACCTTGCTCGGAGGCAACGACCCCGACAGCTTCAACGACCTGTCCAAGACGGAGCGGGCGGCGGCCACGGCGGACTGGGACGTGACGAAGACGGAGCTGGACCAGTACGCGCCGACGCAGCCCTACAAGGTCGAGTCCGCCGCCGACATTCGGGGCGCAGCCGCCTCGCACATCCGAGACCTCGTTGTCGCGGGCGTGTTCCCCCCGGGCGAGACCCACCGCGTCGCCAGCCTCATCAACGACACCGTGAGCCTGGGCAAGGAGATCGGGGCGGACCCGGTGTCCTTGGGCCAGTTCGTCCAGATGAACGTGCAGAAGCTCGCCCTGCAGGAGGCCAAGGCGGGGGAGCGCACCATTGGCGACCACGGGATCCGCCACATCCACGTCAACGTGGAGCAGGGCAAGCTGATCCAGGCAGCGCTGGCGAGTGGGGGGCAGAAGATCAGTGCCCTGGACAAGCTCATGCTCACGCAGATCATGATCGATCACGACCTGGGGTACACGATCCCCGCCATTCACGAGGGCGGGGTCAAGGTCAAGGACAACTTCCACCCCCAGGCGAGTCGCGTCCTCTGGTCTGCGCAGGCCGATATGTCCGGGATCTTCGGGACAGCCAACGCCAACAAGATGGGCGAGATCATCGAAAACCACTCGGGCACCGATCTCGATTGGAAGGATGATCCGCTGGGCGCTGTGGTGCGACTGGCCGACAACACGCACTTGTTTGCCGACAAGATGCCCGATCTGCTGTTCAACCAGCCGAAGGGCGCAGAGCTTATGGCCAAGATCGCCTTGGCCAAGGGGGCGTTCGGCGTCCAGCTCGGCAAGAAGGGGACGTCGGCCGCGGGGAAGTCGGCGGGGCTGCAGGAGGTCATCGGGGCGCTCAAGGACGCGCTCAAGGAGCACATCGACGGGCGGGCGGACATCCAGCCGAGCTACAGGGCCCGCCTGCTCAAGGCCGCTGACGAGATCGGCGCATCGACCGAGGTGTACCTCGCCTCCCGCCTCGCCGGCCGCAGCCCGACCTTCGCGTTCTCCGGTGGCACCATGCGCGTCCGCATTGAGCACTCCGACGCCCGCAAGGCGATCGGCGAGGTGTTCGGCCCCGACGAGCAGGACAAGCAGTTCAAGAAGATGCTGGACGACTTCGGGATCTCGCAGGCTGCACAGGACAAGATGGCTGCCCCCCCTCCGGCCCTGTCGGTCGACGTGCCGCCCAACGGCGACAAGAAGCCCCAGGCCAGCTTTACGTGGACGCCCAGCAAGCACAAGGCGCCCGAGGAGAAGGCCCTCGCTGACCAGCTCGGCAAGCTGCAGGGCCAGTTCGATGGGATCATGCGATCGAAGTCCCCTGAGGCGCGGCAGTCGCGGCTCATGGCCTGGGCCGGGGAGCTGAAGAAGTCCCTGCTCGCCCTCGTGCCCGAGCGGCTGGCGAAGGCGGGCCCCCCTCCCGGGCCCGGGTGGCAGACGATCCCGGGCGGGACCAAGGGCGGGTGGCGAAAGCCTGATGGCAAGGGCGGATGGGAGTACGACTACAGCGATAGGGGCGGCGTCGGCGGAGACCAGGGCAACGGCGACCTGGCCCTGCGGTCGGAGCAGAACGGCCTCGACTCGGCCCGCTTCCTCGCTTGGTTCGGCGACTGGCGGAAGCGGGCAGCGGCCGTGGCCTCGAAGGTGGTCGACCCCAAGACGGGGCGCCCGGCCCCGGTGGCCCCCGACCCGAAGCTGTCGAAGGTGGCCCGGCCCGACGGCAAGCCCATGGTGGTATTCCACGGGTCCAAGGTCGAGTTCCGGGCCTTTGACCCCGGCAAGGTGCGGGAGAGCGGGGAGGCCGGGCCCGGGTTCTACTTTTCCACCGATCCAGGCTACGCGGCGATCTTCCACGCGGAGGCTGGCAAGGCGTTCAAGGTCTACCTCAACATCCGCAAGCCCTTCGACGAGGAGTATGGCGGGCTGTCGGGGGAGCAGCTGGCGAAGTCCCTGCCTGACTGCCCGTTCCGCGACAAGGCCCGCAAGGATCCCAAGAAATACTGGGGATACAAGGACATGCTCGGCGACGTCTTTGACAGCTTCGACGCGCTGCGCGGCGACTCGGGCAAGTCGGCCTGGCGCATCGTCCGCGACCAGCTGGAGGCCGCCGGCTTTGACGGGATTCGCAGGCCGGAGCAGGGCCACTGGGTGGCGTTCAGGCCGGAGCAGATCAAGGCCGTCGACAACGAGGGGGGGTTCGACCCTGGCAACGTGGACATCTATAAATCGCTGGGGCTCGGGCGATGACCCGCTTGATGATGCGGCTGACGAAGGCAGGACCGCCCCTTGACCCCCCGCCGAAGCGCAACCGCAAGCGCTGGCCCTACGCGGGCACGGTCCGCTGGCGCGGCCACCTCATCCTCATCGAGAACGCAGCGGGGTCCTACCGAGAGGGCAAGGACGCCGATGGCAAGCCCTGGCGCATCCGGCTCGGCGTGCATTACGGCGAGTTCGAGGGCACCAAGGGCGTGGACGGCGACGCGCTGGACGTCTTCCTCGGTCCGGATCTCGATGCGCCCCGGGTCTACATCATCCGCCAAAAGATCCCGGGCGAGGACGGCCACGACGAGGACAAGTGCGCGGTGGGGTTCCGGACCAAGGCCGCCGCAGAGGCCGCCTACCGCTCCATGTTCGACCGCCCCGGCTTCCTCATGGACGTCCTGATCATGACCGCCGAAGAGTTCGACCGCTGGCTCAGCGACTCCACCAATCGAGGCGTCCCCGTGACAAGCGACCTGCACCCCGATCTCCCCCTCGCCAAGTCCGCCCCCCGGCTCATGTTCCGGCAGCCGTACAGCCAGCCGGCCGGGTGGAGCACTCTCCCGCCGCCCCCGACGGAGCCCCCGAGTGATCCCGGCGGCGCTGCCTGGCCTCCGAAGGGCGCGGGCTGGCAGCCCATCCCCGGCGGGACGAAGGGCGGCTACCGCAAGCGGGACGGGAAGGGAGGATGGCTGTATGCCTACCCCCCCGAGCAGGCGGCCCCCCAGGCCAAGGCCCCCGCCGCCCCCACCCTCCGGATCGTCCCTGCCGAGGAGGTCATGCCCCGGCGGAGCACACTCGCCCGGCGCCCCGCTGCCCAGCGCGTCGAGACCTTCGTGGAGCGCGTTGACGAGCTGACGATCCCCGAGTGGACGTGGCCGCGTCTGACGGTGGAGCAGCGGCGTGCCGAGGCTCTGCTCGCCAGCGTGGAGGGGCGCAAGGAGCCCAAGAAGAAGCCCGGCCTGTTCGCCCGCCTGCGCGGCTTGGCCACGAAGATCGGTGTCGCCCTCGGCGTGAAGGTCGAGGAGCGCCCCCCGTACCTGCGCCTCCTGGACGCCTTCGGCCTCGCCCCCACCCCCCGGGACCTGGCATCCGTCTCCGACCTGAGCGACGAGGAGCTGGACGCCCGCATCGCCAAGCTGAGGGAGATCCTCGGCATCCGTCCGGGCGCGGAGACCGTCGACGACGAGGCAGCCCCAGAGCCGGAGCCGGTGGAGGTCGACGAGCCCGCCGAGCCCGCCGAGGCCATGGAGCCCCGGGAGCCCGCACCCCCGCGGCCCAAGACGGACGAGCAGATCCTGCGCGGGCTGGCGCGCCAGCTGCTGTCCTCCCTGCTCACGGAGCGGCGCCATCGCACCGCAGCAGCCGCCGAGACCCGGCACGCAACGCGCTCGGCATCGTCCGCCATGGGCCGGGCCGTCGCCCACATCGTAGAGGAGGAGGCCAAGGCGCCCGCCCAGGCCGTCGAGCTGCTGGAGCGCTTCGGAGATCCTGCCTACGACATCAACGAGTGGGGCCTGGCAGGGATGACGCAGTTCTTGCGGGGGGTAGCGGGCGGACCCTACTCGGGAAAGCACCCATTCGAGCTGACGCAGGAGCAGAGGGACACCGTCGCCCACCTCTTCAAGGCCAAGTACCTCGACGCCTGCAACAAGGGAAAGCTCTCCACGATCCCCTACTCCGACGGCCGCGTGGGATGGGATTCGCTGGATGACGAGGCGTTCGAGTGGCGCGGCATCCACAACCACCTCATCCACTCGCTGGGCGAGGAGCAGCTGAGCCGGCTGCGGGGGGAGGTGGCCGCCCCGGCCGCCGCGGCAGGGCCAACCCCCGCGCCCGCCGTGCCCGCCGCCGTAGCGCCCGCCCCCCCGGTATCCGCGGAGCCGGTTCACTACACCCATACGGGCATCAGCCGGAGGGATGCGGCCCCGGACGCGGGCACCGTCTTCTATGACTCGCGTCGCAAGCGCTACATGATCGTGACCTCGGTCGGGAAGCCCTACTACGTCGAGGAGGACGGCCTCTCGTTTGGGCTGCGGGATGATCGGGGCTGGGCGCACCACTACACGGCCCAGGAGGCGACGGAAGAAGAGGCCCGATCCCTGCGCACAAGGCGAGAGGCGGCCATTTCGGCCAAGGGGGCCGATGAGGCCCGGGTCTCCGCCTTGACCGTCCTGAGCAGGGAGCTGTTCAGCTACAACTCGCCTGGCGGGACCTACGATGAGGCTGGGGCCAGCGAGAAGATCCGCGCCGCCATGGAAGATGGTACGATTGTGCCGGCCTGGGGCGAGCCCGGGAAGAGCAACTCCACGTTCTTCGTCGTTCCGGTAGATCCGACGCAGCCCATCATCCACGCGTTCTACGGCGCCTCCGCCCCCATCGGCATGGTCTCCCGCCCCTACTCGCTGGAGCTGGCGCAGCGTCTGCTGGACCTTCTGCCCCCCGGGTCTGAGCCGCGCAAGGCGCCCAAGGCCATCGTTGAGGCCCCCGCGCCCCCCGCCAACCCCCCAGAGGCACGCCAGTCGACCGCGGGCCAGGTCGCGCAGCTGGCGCAGGACGGCGCCAAGCCCGAAGCGATCTACCTCGTCCCCGTGGAGGCGCTGAGCCTCCCGGCCGGCCAGACCATCGACGCGCCGCACCTCCCCGGCGGGAGGACCCCCGACTCGTCCGTGCGGACGGTGGCAGCCCCTGCGAATCCGACGGGCCCGCGCCCCGACGCTCCCCGCACTCGCAAGCCCGTCGAGGAGGCCGTGGACGATGCGTCCGTGCCCGAGGTCGATACGGACCTTCCCGAGGCGCCCAAGACGCCCAGGGCGGCCCTGACGGAGGGGTTCAAACGAGGGCCCGAGCGGCCCGAGGACACGGCGAGCCGGCAGGCCCCTGAGGGAGGAGTGGACTACGCCGCCCTGCAGACCGCAGAGCAGCTGCGCGCCCACATCGAGGCAGTGCGGCCCTACGGAATCAGGAAGGGCTGGGGCAAGGTCACGCGCACGGCCAACAACGCCACGGCCAAGGCGCTGTCGGCCCGGCTGCGAGAGTCCGGCGCAACCCCGACCCCGACGGAGCGGGAGACCCTGATCGGCTACACGGGCAGGGGCGGCTTCGGCGAGTCAATCAACGAGTTCTACACCCCGGCCAACCTCATCGCCGCTATGTGGGCCGGCGTGTCGGGCGCGCTGCAGCCCGGCGCCCAGGTGCTGGAGCCCTCGTGCGCGACCGGGGCCTTCATCGAGCACGCGCCCGCCGGCGTCCACGTCACCGGGGTGGAGCTGGAGGCCGATTCGGGGCAGATAGCGGCGCTTCTGCACCCGGATCAGGAGATCCAGCTGGGGAGCTTCGAGCACTTCAGCGTCCTCGACACCCGCCGCTTTGACGCCGTCATCGGCAACCCCCCGTTTGGGGACCGGGGCGGGCCCAGCCTCATCGATCCCGTGAAGCGCAAGATGATGGGGCAGGAGTACGGTCTCGACACCGCGCTGGACAAGGCCCGGGACGGCGCGCTCGTCGCTATGGTCATCCCCCGCGGCATCCTCGACAACGAGGGGGAGGCCGGGCGCGCCTTCCGTGAGCGGATCAGCGCGAAGGGCGAGGTGGTGAGCGTCCACCGTCTGCCCTCGGGGAGCTTCAAGCCCTCGCCCGTCGTGACGGACGTCATCGTGCTCCGCAAGCGGCCCCAGGCCGTGGCAAACGTCGCCCTGGCCGCTGGCGAGGCCGGCGTGTCCGTCGATGAGCGGCAGCGGCTCGGCATCCTCGACGAGGAGTTTCTGGAGGGCACCCTCCTGCAAGGGGAGCGCGGCGCCGTCCTCGGCGTCGAGGGCAAGGAGTGGCAGGGCCAAACCAAGATCATCGGCACCCTGGACCCAGCGACCCTCGCCCAGCTCGCGTTGGACATCCGCCTGCGCGTCGCAGCGCCCCCGACCGGCCCCCAGACGATCGCTTCGGTTGTGGACGCAGGTTTCGGCGTCCCAGCGCTGGTGGCGGCTCACATCCCCTACATGGAGCCCGAGGGGACCACGAAGACGGTGGAGGGGATCACCTACGTCCTGCGCGATCTGAGCGGGACGCTGGTCTGGCGCCGCATCGACGACGCCGCCGAGCTGGCGAACAGCTACACGAAGCTGGAGGCGTCTGCGATTCAGGAGGCCGAGTCGCTGGGCGGGCAGATCCGCAACCTGCAGCGCAACGCGGCCAACGGCACCGCGGCCGTGCGCTTGATCAACAAGATGAGGGAGACTCTGGCCGCCGAGATCGTCGCCTGGCGCGACGCCCACGGCAACCCCCAGGCGAGCAAGCGCTTGCTCAAGGCCGTGGCGCACAAGGCCAACGCCAACGCCTTCTTGCACTCCATCGGGGCCGACGGCGAGCTGAGCCCCTTCATCCGGCACCCGATCGGCTCCGACTCCCCCGAGCTCGAGGCGGAGTCCAAGACCTTCGCCGACGCAGCGGAGCGGGTGTCGAGGGCCACGGGTGGCCTCGTGAGCCCCGGAGACATCGCCCAGGCCCTCGGCGACACCTCGCCCGAGAAGGCGCTCGCCTGGCTGTACCAGAGCCCCGACCACGCGCTGGAGGCGGATGGGCAGTGGGTTGACCGGCCCGAGTACCTCAGCGGCAATCTCCTCGACAAGCGGGACCGTGCCGAGAGGGACCTCGCCCTGGCCGAGTCCGCCCTCGCCGTCCAGGACAGTGTGCTCGGCCTGCTGCGCGGCGGGCTGAAGACCGGCAAGATGGACCCCGCCCTCACCGCCCGCAAGATCGCCGAGATCGAACAGCTGCCCCGCGTCGTGGCCAAGCTGGGGCAGCAGATGGGCATGCTCAACGAGACCTTGCAGATCGTGGATCTGGAGGACGTCGAGGTCACTCTCAAGTCTCGCTGGATCCCCGACTCGGTCCTGCAGGACTACGCCCGGACCGGGACCGGGCCCGCGACCTACGCCACGCTGGAGATCAAGTTCGATGGCGGGCAGTATCACTTCCTGCGCAACGGCGTGGAGCTGGATCCGAAGGCAGCGGGGTGGTCGGACATCACCGAAAATCGCCCGGCGCTGGCGCTCTACAACCTCCTGAACGGCCACGCCAACCCGCAGCGCAGTGGCGGGAGCCTCTGGGATCTGGGGCAGGAATGGGCGACGGCCTACACGGGGCTAAGGGAGGCGAAGGGCAAGACGGGCTCTCGCTATGGCGGGTGGCTGCACGACCTGGACGACGCGGAGGTTCAGGAGCTGGTCGACGGGAAGTGGGGCGGGCCCGCCGAGTACAAGGGGCAGGTCCGAGTCGTGAAGCTGCCCGATTCCCGAGGATACGAGTCGATCTTGGGATTCGCGACGATGGCCGGCGACGTCATCGACTTCGATGAGAAGCCCTACACCGGCAAGAAATGGAAGGCCCTGGACGCTCTCTACCGCAAGCTGCACGGCAAGAAGATCCCCGACAAGGCCGACCGCAAGGACCCCCTGTTCCGCGTCGCGCAAGAGTGGGAGGCCGCCTTCCGTGAGTGGGTTCTGACCTCTGAGCACCGCGACGCGCTGGAGGCCACCTATAACCGCAAGTTCAACAACTGGCACAAGCGCACGGAATCGCGGGAGCCCTTGGACCTGCCGGGCTGGGATCATGGGAAGTGGAAGGAGGACCCCAAGACCGGGAAGCGCAAGCACCTCTCCGGCGGCTATTCCCCCCACGGATTCCAGAATCAGGCCGTGCGCTTCGCCCGGCGCGAGGAGAGCTGCATCCTGGCGGACGGTGTCGGTCTTGGGAAGACCACGGAAGCCATCGCGCTCCTAACCCAGCTTCGCTCCGTCGACGCGACGAAGAAACAGCTGATCGGCGTCCCCAAGGGCGTCATCTGGAACTGGCGGAACACGCACAACAAGCTCGTCCCCGGCGCCAAGATCCTTGTCATCGGCGAGACCGAGATTTTCGACAAAAACGGCGAGAAGACAGGCACCCGCGTCGACGACATTGCGGCCAGGGCGGCCAAGTGGGCCCGAGTGGCGGCGGAGGACTTCGATCTCGTCATCGCCTCGCACGGAGCGATCGGCCAGGTCCCGTTGGGCCTGGAAACGCAGATGCGGGTGTGGACCGAGGAATACAACGTCGACAGCGCCAACGCGGTGAAGAGCGCCGAGAAGCGAGCGAAGGATCTGGACGCCGAGCGCAAGCGCCTGCTGGCCATGGACGCCAGCGCACGGGACGCCGGCATGCCCGAGTGGGAGGAGCTGGGGATCGATTGCCTCATGTTCGATGAGGCCCACAACTTCAAGAACCAGTACATCCCCAAGACCCGTGGCGGCAAGCCTATCAAGTACCTCGGCGGCGGTGGAATGTCCCAGCGCGGCATGGACATCAAGGCCAAGACGCACGCCTTCCGCGGCCAGACCGGCGGCAAGCATCTATTCTTCTTGAGTGCTACCCCCGTCAAGAACTCGCCGCTTGAGCTGTTCACCATGCTCTCGATGATTGCGCCCGAGGAGCTGCGGCTGAAGGGCCTAGACAACCACGAGGCGTTCATCGAGCGCTTCGCCAAGATTGAGGACCTCGTGGTTCTCAACACGAAGGCCGAGCCCATCATTGCCCCGTGCGTTGTCGGCTTCAAGAACGTGCGAGAGCTGCGCAAGATGACCGACAAGCTCGTCCTCCTGCGGGACGCGAAAGACGTCGGGCTCCCCCAGCCCCGCGCTACCCAGGTAGAGCACGTTCTCAAGATGACCCCGGACCAGGACCGGGTGTATCAGCTCCTGCGGCAAGAATTCGAGGACCTGATTGAGGCGCTGAAGCAAGCGAAGGTGCGCGCGGCCACGGCGGCCGAGTCCGGGCAGGATGACAGCCAGCGGGCCATGATGGAGGGCGCGCTGAAGGAGGGGGACCAGAAACAGCCCCCGATGCTCAAGCTGATCACGGACATGCTGAAGACCACCATGGACCCGAGCTTGGTCAGCGAGCGCATCCTGAGCGCGGCCAAGGTGCGGGACAGGACGTCCCCGAAGATTGAAGCCCTCGTGTCGGCCATCGTGAGCAAGTGGAAGGGCGACAAGGATTCGGGCCAGATCATCTTCTCCGACCTGAAGGCCATCCACCATACCCTGCGGGCCCGGCTCATCGCCGAGGGCATTCCCGCCGACGCCATCGCCTTGCTCAACGCGGACGCGGCCCACACCGCCGGCGACCGGCAGGCAATCGCCGATGACTACAACGACACCGAAAAGGGCAAGCTGCGGATCATCATCGGGACGACGGCCGTGGCGGGCGAGGGCATCGACCTCCAAATGCGGACGACGGACATCCACCACGCTGACATCCCCTGGGATCCGGCGACGCTGGAGCAGCGCAACGGCCGCGGCGTTCGCCAGGGCAACCCCAACGACGAGGTCAAGATCCACCACTACATCGCAGACGGGAGCTTCGACGCGTACAAGCAGTCGGCCATCAGCGGGAAGGGCGATTGGATGTACCACCTCTGGCACGGGACCAGCGACGAGGTGGAGATCCCCCCCGAAGAGCGCGGCTTCACATTGGAGCAGCTGGTCATGATCGGGGCCAAGGACAAGGCCAAGGCCCTCAAAGAGCTGAACGACAAGAAGGCCGAGAAGATGGCCGAGTTGGCGCGCAGGAAGGCAGCGGACGCGGTCGACCTGTACCGCAGCTTGCAGCGCCGGTGGACGCAGCTGCGCAACCTGCGGGCGAAGAAACGGCCGGACCCGCTCCTGATCGCCAAGGCGGAGCGAGGCATCGCCAGCCTGCGCAAGTCGCTGCAGGCGAACGAATACTTCCCGTGGAAGGCGGCCCTCAACGACCTCGACAATACGTTTGCCTTCGTTTCGTCGCAGGGCGATGGGATCGTCAGTAGGGACATGATTCTGAAGTCGGGCGGCGACTTCTACCTCGTCCGCAGCGTCGACACGCGGACCGGGGCCCTCATCATCTCGCACGCCACCGGGGGCAGCTCGGCGCAGACCTTCGAGATCAGCGCGGCCAACCTCCTGCGCTCCTACGAGATCACCGAGTACACGGCGGCGGACAAGGAG
>Ga0075125_10000549_pt1 | contig 16798 bp, 23 predicted proteins | sample AntAceMetag02UKN_FD_69810 | JGI IMG/M metagenome (GOLD analysis project Ga0075125, IMG submission 69810) | Saline lake microbial communities from Ace Lake, Antarctica - Antarctic Ace Lake Metagenome 02UKN | ecosystem: Environmental > Aquatic > Non-marine Saline and Alkaline > Saline | place... | reverse complement strand
ATATATGTAACCATACCCAATACAGCTAATTCAACGGCGGTTGAAGGAATTATTTATATTACTGCTGATAGTACAATAGCATCATTGAAAAATTATTTTATTACTAATAATGAATACAAAGTGAATTATGCTAAAGCTGATTATGATGATGAATTATCTTTTAATTATTTAATGGAGTTTGATAACACGGATTTGGGTAGCGACGATGCAACCCCATTAGAGGAAATTTTAGTAGTAAATCATGCGTTAGATAGCGAGTATCCTATTGTTCAAGTTTATAATAATGATGATGAAATTATGACACCTGATGTTATAACCTATATTGATTCTAATACGATTAACATTGATTTTACAAGTTTCATTCCTTTGTCTGGAACATGGCACACCAAAATTGTAAAGTGAATTAGGTTGAAATTACATAAATTATTTGATATACTTAAATTAGGTTGAGGTAAAGGAGCATAATATGGACAAACAAATGATTCAAAAAAAAATGGAAGAGGCAACAATAAAGAGGGATGAGATATATAAAGTTTTTAATAATCTTAATAGTAATATGAAGGAAATTCAGCATAAGATGAATAATGTTAAAATTGAAATAATTCAGTTAGAGAGCGAAATAAATACTTATTCAAATCTTATTTCCGAGGATGAAAGCAAACAAACATAACAAAGATAAATGGCAGGGCGCCTTTAATACATTTATATTATCAAAAATTAGGCAAGACTATGAAAAAAATTAGTAAACTTGATATTTATAAATCAATTAGAAAAAAATTACCTAAATCTACTTACATATTTCATCGAAAGAATAGAGAAAAAAGAACGGATGTAAAAAAAGATTGTAAAGGATGGCGGGATACGTTTAATAATAATTAATGTATCTTTGTAATAAGGAACCAATATGAGAAATATTGACAGAATTAAAGAAATTGGCGTTTATTTTGATAAAAATGGAATGAAATCTACAAAAAATAAATATAATTTAAAAGAATCAAGTATTCAACGAAATTTACGTAGATATAGAAATATTTTAAACGGGACATTATCCATTGACACAAGAACGCCTAAAATTTTCTTATTTGATGTTGAAACATCACCAATGGAATGCTACACATGGGGTATTTATCAACAGTTCTTAACATATAATAATATCATAAAACCATCGGCTATGCTATCTTGGGCCGGTAAGTGGCTATTTGATGACGAAATTATTGGACATAGAGTTAATACAAGTGATGCTACAAACAGAAAAGATAAGAATATTGTATCTAAGCTATATAAATATTTTGATGATGCCGACATAATTATAGCGCATAATGTCAAAAAGTTTGACTATAAAGTCTGCAATACTAGATTTATATTAAACGGATTGACTCCCCCGTCTCCATTTAAAATGATTGATACACTCATAGAAATCAAAAAGAATTTTAGATTTCCGTGTAATAAACTTGGATATATTTCCAGTATATTAGGCGATCAAGAAAAACAGAATGTTTCTTTTGATTTATGGCATCGTTCAGTTACAGGTGATGATACTGGATTGCAAGACATGCTAATGTATAACAAGCAGGATGTTAGAGCGCTTGAAGAATTGTATCTTCGTATTCGACCATGGGCGAAACCCGGTGTTAATCTCGGTTTATATTATGATGATATGGGTGATAGATGTCCAAATTGCGGCAGTAAAGATATTTATTCTAAAGGGCATTATTATACAACAGTAGGGCGATATCGGTCAATAAAATGCAATCAGTGCGGAGCGGTTGGCCGAAATAAATATCAAGAATTAACAGCGGATGATAAAAGAGACCTACTGCGTCCGGTTGGAATATAATGAAAGAAATAAAAACTGCCTTTGATGGATATGTTGAAAAGGAATTGGGTAATGGTATGTATGACATATCTATTCCACAAATTGGTGCGACGATTGGTCATATATCTGGTAAAATGAGAATAAATAAAATATCAATAGCGATTGGTGATAAAGTCGTTATCGAAATATCCAATTATAATACCAAGCGCGGTAGAATAATTAAAAGACTAAAATGAATATATTAATTGGGTCATTAATTCGTGATAGAGAATGGATATTGCCTTCTTTTTTACAAGGATTATATGATTTAGATTATCCAAAGCACAAGATATCCCTATTTTTTATTATTAATGATAGTAAGGATAAATCGGGGGATATAATAGACGATTTTTGTGCATTACATCATAAAGAATATAAAAGTATAGAATTTAGATATATGACATTTAATTCTCCTGAGAACAAAAGACAAAGATCCAACCGATTAATATTATATTCTATATTATCAGAGTTGCGAAATGAAATGGTTGAATATTTGCTCCGTAGTGATAATGACTATTTATTCAATATTGATTGTGATATATTAGTTAAACCTAATAGTTTAAATGAATTATTAAAATATACTACTAAAGATCAATATTCTATGGCGGCTGCAATGATATTTAATGATTTTAATAAAGGCAAAATTGGAAATGCTATGGAAAAAATTCATAATAAAAATAGGTTTAAACATATTTATCTTTCAAACGAATTAGTATTAGCTGATTTATCGGGAGCGTGTATGATTACAAAAAGGGAATTATTGGAAAATTCAGATTATAGATACGAATTTCATCCACAAGGAGAGGATGCGGGATTTCATTTCAAAACCGCAATCAATCATTATAAAATCCCTGTTATTCCGAATTTAGCGTCTCACTTTATGAAAAAGGTCGATTTATGAATAATCTGAGTATTATTATACCATATAGCGGGATGAAAGATGAAGGACAGACTTTATTGAATTTATTTACAATTCTTGAAGAAATCCGTAGCGATGATGAAATAATTATGGTGAACGATTCATCTATTCCGATAATGTCGAGGACATTTGCTCGTATTTTGAGTGCTGAGAAAAATGTGAAATTTTGTGAAATTGAGTCTGATAAGGAGATGAATAATTCCGTTTTAGCTAGAAACGCAGGTTCAATTTTATCATCGCATGATTGTTTAGTATTTTTAGACGAAGATATGAGAATTGTTCCAATGACTTTAAATGTCTATCGCGTTTCTATTGAAATGTATGGTCTTGTTTTTGGGAGAATAAATTCGACAGACGCAAATGGTCAGACAATAATGGATACCCGATTAAAAGATATGACAAATCTAAAAAGCAATATAAGGTTTTCCACAAACTGTTATGACGGGTCCGCAGGTGTTGGTAATATGGGGATCCACGCTGACGTATTTTTTGGTCTTAATGGGTTTGATTCTATTTTTAATGGATACTATGGTTTTTCAGATTTGCATTTATTGCATAAAGCCGCACTGGAAGGAATACAACCATGCTATGATTATAAAGCGGCTGCAACTCATTTATATCATAATAATGAATATAGGTCGGTTAAAAGAAATAGGAGAATATTTGAAGAAATATGGATAAAAAAATAAGTTTAGTTATTTGCAATAAGAATTATAATCCCTTTCTACCTGATTTATTTGAATCTTTAGTGAATCAAACATTTCAGGATTTTGAGATTATTTTTTTAGATTATGGTTCAGATACGAAACCTACAAACATTATTAAAAAATATAAAGAGATATTGGATATAAAATATATGGAAAAACGGTTTGGTAATCGTAGTGGGTCTGATATTCAACATGCGAGAAATTATGCGATTGAACATGTTAATACTGATACGATTTGTGTAATTGAATTAGATAGTATTTATTATCCCCAGTTTTTTGAAATAATGTATAATGAATTATATTCCGATGAGAAAATTGGATATGTTTATTGCAATTTTGAATATATGAGACGCCATGGAAAAAGGCTTTGTGTTGTTCCTGAATTTAATCCAAAGAATATTAAAAGTTGGCAAACCTGTATTTTATTAAAAAAGAAACATTTTGTTCCATTTAATCGCGACTTTTTTAAATTGCAAGATTGGGAATGGGCTTTATCAATGAAAACGCATAATGATACGAATGGAAAAAAAGTTTCAATAACAAGCCCATTATGGATGCATAAACAACCAAATGGCGAGCATGGAATTAAATCTATTAGTTGGAAATATATTAGAGAACATAATAAATATAAAGTAATGTTAAAAGAGTTATATCCGGATATATTTAAATTATAACAATGTATTTAGTATTAGACGGATCAAAAACATTATTTGTAAAGGGAAGATATCGCTTTCGGGGGAATAAACCCGTTCGTGTTACTAATAAATTACATTTGAAAGTGTTATTGAAATATCCGTTCATTATACCATGGAATAAAGATGAAATAATTACAAAAAGGATAAAAAAAAAGATCACCTCTGAAGTTGAATTAATTCTATTAGTATATCAACGCCCTGATAATCTAAAATTAATTTTTAATGAGTTAGCAAAGCAAACATATTCCAAGTTTTCTATTAGGCTGCATAATAATAATCCCCATGAAATTACATGTGTAAACCAAATAGTTAAAAAATTTCATAACTTGAATATAAAGGTAACACATTCCGAAAATGTTGGTTCTGTTAAAAAATTAGAATTAGCAAAAAATAGTCAAGCCAATATATTAATTTTTCTTGATGATGATATGATACCAAAACCAAATTTTATTGAATACATGGTTGATTCAATTAATAATGAAAACGATGAAACAATTTTAGGGTGGTATGCTATTAAATTTGGACGCAACGCATATTGGAGTGGACGTGAAAAAGTAGATATTGGTAATGAAGTTGATTTTATTGGTTCTGGTTCAATGGTGCTTAAACATAAGTTTTTTGAGATAGATGAATTATATAGAATTCCCGAACATGGTAAAGAAATGGAAGACATTTGGATATCATATATTGCAAGAAAATACGGATATAAATTGAAAAAAGTTATACCTATGATAGATCATAAACATGATAAATTTAATCAATATATAAAATTAAAACAAAAGAAGTATAGATTTTTATTGGAATTACGCAAACGCGGGTGGAAATTTCTTAAAGATATGAAATATGATTTTGTTGTTTTTGTATCAACAAAAGACAGAGAAAATTATCTTTTATCATTACTAAAACAGATAGAAAGAAGTAAATATCCGATAAAGGTGATTGTGTGTGACGATGCATCATCTCAAAATTATAGGTTAGTTAAAGATAAAATAAAGAAAAATAATTGGATATATTTTAGATATAATATTAACAACGGCAAGCATAATTATTGGAAAACTGTAAATGATATATGGAAAAGAGGTAAGGATTTTTATGCTCCATATTATGTTAGCCTTTCGGATGATTCAGTTATTTGTAATCATTTTTTTGATAAAATATTAAAAACCTATTCTAAATTGGATCAGTCATTTATATTAAATACTTTTTCAGATAAACGAGTAATAGATACACCTAACCAATGGGGGGCGACATCTTTAAAACAAGAGCAGGCTGTGAAAGGGCTACCGGGTTTTTATGAGGTTGGATGGGTGGATGGTTGGCAAGTTATTCCAATTCACATTATGAATCAGTTACAATGGCGGGTTAATCCTATTAGTTTAGATAGATGGAAAACCAATAAACATTTAAGTTCGGGGGTATGGCAACAGATTACGAAGAGATTAGTCAAAAAAGGATTTAGATTTTTTTGTCCTAAATATTCTTTTGTTGAACATATTGGAAACCATGACAGCAAAATGAATAATTCTAATCGTAAGTACGAGCCTTTAAAGGCTATATCTTTTTTAGGTGATACCATAACTGTTATTCAAAATAGTAATTCTGGTCATTTTTCAAAATCTTTTCTTAAATCACAAAAAGTAAACATTATAATTGAGAAAAATAGACCACCTGTTTTTGAAGATATATATCTATATCCATATTATGATAAGTCATATATTGCAAAGAATCCCCAGCATCAGAAGACAATAATACATTTTTTAGGATCAGATATATGGAACTACAAAGGTGAAGATATAAGTGTTGACGGTATTATGTATCCCAATAATACATATAAACGAATAGTTGAATCGAGAAATAGCAGTTTAATTAATGTTCCGAATCGGATAATGTATGTTCCTATATCTGGTGAATATACATTTAAAAAAGTTAATTATAATAAAAAGATTCTGTTACTTGGACGAATTATACCAGTAAAAGATATAATAATGGCAATAGGAATTATAGATGCATTAGGTTCAGAGTATTCACTTGATATTATTGGAAATGTATCTTTAGACCCGTTATACGTGAAAACAATTAAGCAAAAAATATCAAAATATAGAAACATTAGATTGCAAAATTGTATCAACCCAGACCAAGTTCCTATGTTGATCCAACAGTATGATTACATATTATCTACAAGCGAACGAGAGTCTGTTCATTCTGTTGTTGTTGAGGGTATATCAATAGGGCTTTGTCCGATTATTCGGAACTGGAAAGGATCTGATGAAATTTATCCTGATTTTGAGAAATTTTCGACTATTGATGAAGCAGTTGATATTATTAGGAAATTTACATCACTCCCAAATAAAATACAGTTAATGAAAAAATTTTCAAATAAATATACAAAACGGTTTTCAGAAAGTAAATATATATCGAAATTTGAGTCTTTATGCGAGGAAATATTATCATGAATTCTATTTGTATAATGGGTTTTTGGTATTCTGGCTCAGGTGCGGTTTATGATTATTTACATGGATATGATAGGGTAATATCTTTTGACGATAAGGGAGAACCTATGATATGCAGAAATATTTTAAATCATATATGGGATAGCATTCATTTAAACAGTGGTTCCCTTGATATACAAAAAATATATGATAGATGTTTTGCAGAAGACAATCAAGAACTTTATACATCATTTTATCAACATAAGCGTAGTAAAGAATTTTTTTCAAAATATGGAACATCTATTATAAACGAAGCACTTGAAAAGTTATTTAAAGATTATAAAGGAAAAACATTAAGAGATATTATTAGAGGGTCTCACTCAATGATATCAGTTTTTAGTAAAAACTTACCACCAGAACAACATATATTATTTGATCAAAATCCCGATGCAACACGGCCAGATATGACTTGTTTAATTCCTAATTCAAAAGGAATTGCGGTGATTAGGGACCCTAAAGATAATCTTGCGGAATTAAGACGGAGTTGTCGTGGACATTTAAAACTTGAAACGTTTGTGGATCAATATAAATATAGATTAAATCATTTTATTGATGGTATGAGTTTTCTTAAAAATAGCCTTCCTGAGTATTTTAATAATGTAAAATTAGTTGAATTTGAAAAGTTTGTGTTTGATAATAAAGAGCGTGAACGAGTTAAAAAGTTTGTGGGAATTCAATCCTCAAAATATAGGTCATATTTTAATCCTATTGTTTCACAAAATAATGTTAATATTCATGAACGTTTAACTGAATTGGAAAAAGAGATAATAGATAAGGAATTATCAGAACTACGTTATAGCGCACTTGAACAATTTGGAGGATGGGGTGAATAAACAAATATTAGTGATGGGATTTTATCAATCAGGATCGAGTGCATTTTATGATGATATTATGCAATATGAAGGGGTTTCTCCGTTGATGAATAAAGCGGATGACCGACTTATATTAGAACCAATGATTTTTAGAAACGGATTAAACATTATTTGGGACTCATTTTTCTCAGAACAAAAATATAATAAAGATAGCATAGTTGCAAAATTCTTATGCTCTGGACCAGACAGTATATATAAAAGCACATATCAAGCAAAAATGAGTAAATTAATGATCCGTCAAATTGGAAGAAAAAAGATTAACTCTATCATAATCCCATTTTTAGATAGAACGGATGGAAAAGACATAAATGTTTTTATAAAAGAGTCAAGACTGCTTATATTATCTTTTTTAGAAGCATATAATAAAGACGGTTTTATAGCATTGAGTCAATGTCCTGACGCATCTCGTCCAGATATGATCTGTCTATATCCTGATGCTTATGGTTTTGCCATATGTAGAGACCCTAAAGATAATTTCGTAAATCTTCGTGATAAAAGAGGTAAAAGTCTTGATAGTTTTATTACGATGTATAAGAATAAAATGAGAGAGTATGAAATGAGGATAGAATTACTAAAGGATATTTGTCCTGAATATATTAATAAGATAAAATTAATAAGTTTTGAAAAATTTGTAAACGATAGTGATTTTAGAAAACAGTGCCGGCAATTTATTGGAATTAGTGAGAATAAAATAAGAGAACGGTTTTATCCATTAATATCTCAAAAAAATTCAGGAATGTATAAATCAGAGTTGTCTATTCAAATTTGTGACAAGATAGATAAAGAACTCATGGAATGTCATTTAAAATTAATAGAAAAATATGGAGGAATATAATGCTTATTGTACCTAAATTTAATTTAATATTTGTTCATATTCCAAAAACAGGAGGAAAATCTTTTAGTAGGTGTGTTCAAAAACATTACAATAAGCTATTTCCTAATGAACTTAAACAAAGCCTACTTCGATATGATTTAATCAATAATAGACCAATGGAAACACATTCCACCGCAAGTGAAATAAGAACAGCGGTTGGGGAAACATTTTATAAAAAGGCCAATAAAATTTGTTTTGTACGAATGCTGAGTTGAAGTTTTTTAAAGAATATTTTAAGGGTGATTTTGAATTATTTGGAGGTGTTTTTAATGATTAAATTTTTAGATTGTACTTTGAGAGATGGGGGATATTACAATAAGTGGAATTTTTCAAACGAAGTTATTGAATCTTATATAGATGCTATGATATCTATAAATATTGATTCTATTGAGTTTGGATTTCGTTCATTAAAGCAGAATGGATATAGAGGAGGATGCGGTTATAGTAGAGACGAATTTATTAATAAGTTTGATATCCCCGATAATATTGATGTTGCTGTTATGGTTAATGCATCCGAAATAATTAATTATAAAGAAGGGATATCGGCGATATTAAATAAATTATTTATTGATAAAAAAGATTCAAGAGTAAACATCATAAGAATAGCAGCTCATTTTGCTGAAATTGAACAAATTATTCCTGCAATTGATATACTTAAAGATAAAGGATATATTGTGTCAATAAATCTTATGCAAATAGCAGACAGAACAGAAAAAGAAATTAAATATGTAGCTGACGTTCTTGCTAAAACACGACTCGATATTTTTTATTTCGCTGATAGTATGGGGGGTCTTCTTCCAGAAGATGTTTCCAATATTATAAAATATATAAAGACATACTGGAAAAAGGACATAGGGTTTCATGGTCATGATAATATATGTCTTGGTGTTAATAATTCTATGATCGCAATAAAGGCAGGAGCAAAATGGGTTGATGGAACAGTAACGGGTATGGGTCGAGGTCCCGGAAATGCGCCCACAGAATATCTTTTAACGGAACTTGATTCGTACAAAAACATTTATACAAACCCAACCAGACTATATTCATTAATATCAGCATATTTTAAGCCTATGCAAATTCATTATGGGTGGGGGACGAATCCATTTTATTACATTGCAGGTAAACGTGGTATTCACCCTACATATATTCAACAAATGATTGATGACGTTCGATATACAGACGAAGATATAATAAACGCCATAGAACGCATAGGTAAACTTGGAAGTAAAAAATATAGTGTTTCAAATATGGAATTAGCTAGACACTTTTTTACGGGAACCTCTAAGGTTGGTTGGTGTCCGGAGAGCAAATTAAAAGACCGAGAAATACTAATATTGGGAACGGGTAAGGGTGTATTATCACACCAAGATGCTATCGAAACATATATTTCTAAATTTTCCCCTTTAGTTATTGCACTAAATACGCGCACGGATATCCTTCAAAAACTAATTGATCTTAGGGTTGCTTGTCATCCCATAAGACTTATGGCTGATTGTAATGAATATAATAGACATGATCAACCTTTAATTGCTCCTTTATCTCAACTCCCGGATACTTTACGTGATTCATTGAAAAATACAGAAGTATTTGACTATGGTGTTGAGATTCAATCTGGCGAATTTATTGCTGAAAAAACTAGTTGCATAATACCTGTACCCCTTGTAATAGCTTATTGTTTAGCCTTGGCTACAAGTGGAAAAGCAAGTAATATACTTATGGCAGGATTTGATGGATATGGTATTGGAGATATGAGAAATGCTGAAATGAATAATCTTATAAATATTTATAGAACATCATTGAATGCAAAAGAAATTTATTCAATTACTGATACTGAATATGACATAACGGAAAAAAGTATATATTCTCTGCTATGAAATACGTTGTTTTTATACCATCAAGATATGGTTCATCAAGATTACAAGGTAAACCACTTATAGACTTATGCGGCTTGCCTATGGTGATTAGGACTTATCATCAATGTATTAAGGTTGTTGACCCAGATAAGGTATATATATTGACCGATGATAATAGGATTAAAAAGGTTTCTGATAAATATAATGCACAATGTATCATGAGTTCTAAGAATTGCAGAACTGGAACGGACAGAATAGCAGAAGCGGCAGAAAAGATTGACGCCGATATTTATATAAATGTTCAAGGTGACGAACCAATATTTAATCCTTATGATTTATTAAAAATAATATTAGAAGCAACAAGACACCCAGATTATGTAATCAATGGATATTGTAAAATTAATGATAAAAAAATGTTTCATAATTATAATATACCTAAAGTCATTATTAATAATGAAAATTTTCTTTTATATATGTCAAGAGCAGGAATACCCGCGAATAAACATAAGGTATTTAAAACAGCGTTTAGACAAGTTTGTTTATATGCTTTTCCAAAAAATAAATTAATAAAATTTAAGAATTATGAAAAAAAGGGAGTTATTGAATCAATAGAAGATATAGAAATTTTACGGTTTATTGAAATGGGTGAAAAGGTATATATGATTCCAATGAGTGAGCAATCAATATCTGTTGATACTAAGAAAGATATTAAAAAGGTTAGGCGTGCTTTAAGATGAAAAACAAAATAGTATCAGTTGATTTTGATGGTGTATTATGTAAAGACCCGGAATCGGGGTATGAATTTGGCTCAAAAAATTATATAGATTTTTTGAAAACTGCCGAACCTATTTCTTTTGCTCGTGAATATAAAATAAATGAAATAATATCAGGTAGAAGAATGATATATAAAGATATTACAATAGCTTGGTTAAAAAAACATGGGTTTATATATAATAAATTGTATTTAAAACCAACAGATATTCCCATAGAATGTACACCGGTTTTTAAAGCTGAAATATATAAAAAATCAAAATCAGAACTATACATAGAAAGTTCTATTGGACAAGCAATATTAATATCTATATTATCTAAAAGGGGCGTAATGTGTTCGGAAAATGGGGTTTTATATGAATAATGAATTTTTAGCATTTAAAGGCGGAGCTAGTCATTTATATTTATTTAATAAGCTTTTTAAATATCTAAAGGTGAATAGTATATTGGAATTTGGTTCGGGGTATACAAGCACAAAAATGTTTCCTAAATATTCCAATGTGTTTTTATCTATCGAGTCTAATAAAGATTTTTATGAACTAATGGGAAAAGGAAATAAGTCAATAGAGCTAATCTCGTATCCGGATGATATTGAGAAAGTTCTCAATCTTATTCCATTATATGATTTAGTTTTTGTAGATAGTGGGCCACAGGAAAGTAGAATTATATATATTCAAAAAGCATTAGATGCCGATGTCAAATATATTGTTTTTCACGATAGCGAAAAGAAATGCTATCGTTACAAACTTCTAAATATACCCGATGAATATTGCGAGTATATTTGTAAGCAAGGAAAGTGGACGACATTGCTGACGAAAGACACCCAACTAATTGACCAATTAAAAGGAGAAGATAATGAAAATACCATTTGTTGATTTAAGCAGAAATTACAGGAGCATTAAAGAGGAGATTGACAAAAATATTAAGGATATAATTGAGAGCAGTTCCTTTATTATGGGAAAGCCTGTTTCTAATTTTGAAGAACAATTTGCGAAATATTGTGGTTCTAAATATTGTACAGGTGTTAGTAACGGTACAGTAGCTATTGAACTGGCCCTTAGAGCAGTAGGAATAGGGCAGGGAGATGAAGTAATAACTACTCCTTTGACGTTCATGGCAACAGTAGAATCAATCATCAACGTTGGTGCAAAACCCGTGTTTGTTGATATAGAAAAAGAAGCATATAATATAGATGTTAATCAGATAGAGGAAGCAATAACACCAAGTACAAAGGCTATATTGATTGTTCATTTATATGGGAAAGCAGTGGACATGAACTCTGTTATGAAGATTGCCGATAAGTATGAAATACCAGTAATAGAAGACTGCGCACAGGCCCATGGTGCATTAGTAGGCGATAGAAAAGTGGGAACGTTTGGTGTAGCCGGATGTTTCTCATTTTTTCCCGGTAAAAATCTCGGTGCATTTGGAGACGCTGGGGCGATTGTAACTGATGATGAAAAAATAGCGGATTATATAGGGATGGTGAGAAATCATGGACGAAAGGATAAATATACGCATTTAAAAATTGGGTATAATCAAAGAATGGATTCTATTCAAGCCGCAATATTGAGTGTAAAACTTCGGCACTTGGATAAATGGAATGAACTGCGTAGGTCTAACGCTATTGAGTATGGAAATAATCTTAAAAATAGCATATATAAATTTCCTACATCAATAGAAAAAGACAATGTGTTTCATTTATATGTTATTCAAACGGAAGATCGAGATGGACTAATGAATTATTTAAAAGAACAGGGGATCTCATGTGGAGTTCACTATCCTATTCCCTTACATTTGCAACCGGCATTAGGCGATTTAGGATATGCACAAGGCGATTTTCCAAGGGCTGAGAATGCATCTGAAACGATTCTATCATTGCCAATGTTTCCGGAACTTCAAAAAGACGAAATTGAATATATAGGAGAGACAATATGCCAATATCAGAAGATGTAATTATAGGAAACGATACAAAAATTTGGCATTATGTTAACCTTTATGGGTGTGTAATCGGGGATAATTGCAATATTGGTTCTTATGTCGAAATCCAGAGTGATGTAAATATAGGTGATAACGTAATTGTATCAAGTCATTCTTTTTTATGCTCATTAGTAACCATAGAAAACGATGTTTTTATAGGTCACGGGGTAATTACAATAAATGATATTAATCCCCCATCAAATAGGAGGACGGGGACCACAGCAGCATGGAAGAGAACCTTAATAAAAGAAGGCGCTGTTATCGGAAGTGGTGCGGTATTATTTCCCGTCATCATAGGAAAGCATAGTAAAATAGGAGCGGGAGCTGTTGTTACAAAGGATGTGAAAGATTATGAGATAGTGGCAGGAAATCCTGCGAGAAACACAAGAATATACAGAAAAGGAGACGATGTATGAAAATCGCACAAATAGGCTTAGGATATTGGGGGAAGAATTTATTGAGAAACTTTGACTCTATTAATGCTATATCGGTAATGTGTGATAAAAATGATATATTATTAGAACAAAGAAAAAAAGAATATCCTAATATATACGCAACTAATTCAGTTAGCGATATTTATAAACAGGATATTGATGCTGTTGTAATAGCGACGCCACCAAGTTCTCATTATGATCTGATAAAGCAAGCACTCAATAATAATAAGCATGTGTTTGTAGAAAAACCCATGACATTAGCCTATGAAAATGCTGAGGAGGTTGTAAGACTTGCGGAACAAAAAAAATTAGTTCTTATGGTAGGAATGGTATTTCTTTATAACCCGATCATTAAAAAAATAAAACAAATAATTGATTCAGGGCAGATTGGTGGTGTAAAATATATTCAACTTCGACGAATAAATTTTGGGATAATAAGAGAGGATGTTGATGCGTGGTGGAATTTAGCGCCTCACGATATATCTATAATAGAGTATTGGACTGGTGAAAAAATATCTAAAATTAGTAAGCATGAAATTGATATAACTGAAAATCACTCTAGTGATCTATGTCATACGATTATAACAACAGAATCAGGCATCAATGGATATATTGAGTCTTCTTGGATATCGCCTATAAAGAAACGGGATGGGTTTATTGTTGGAACTAAAGGAATGATTATATATAATGATATAAGCAAGCCTAATATAATTGTCAATACTAATGAAGTTATTGATGGAAAAGCAGTCGCTGGACATGAATTTGGAATTGAATTTCCTAATAAAGAACCTTTGAAGTGTGAGTGCCTTGATTTTATAAACAGCATTATAAATAGCACATCACCCAAAGCATCCGGGCAAAATAATCTAAGTATCATGCGAGTACTGACGGAATTATTATAAAATTGTTAAGGATTAAGGAGAATATTTATGCAAAATAAGTTTGAATTATTTGATGATAATATAAACGAACCTAAACAGAAGATAGAAAATAAAACCGATAAATTTGGCGATTTAAAAGAGTTAATGGATGAGTGTCAAAAAATAATTAATTCACCAGATTTGATTATGACATCAGATATAGTAACAAAACGGTATTTAATTAAAATGTCAGCATGGGGCGAATATCTTTCAAAATTAGCCGGGGAAGCGGAAGCTGATTATAGAACGGCGTTTGCTCAAAAATATTTATATTTTAAATCAATAGGCGAAGGAACCATTGAAGATGCCAAGCAAAATGCAGAAGCATCAATAATAACTGAAAGACAAAATAGAGAAATCTTAACTAGAGTATATGATTCAGTTATAAATATGGTTCATAGCATTCGAGTTTTAGTAAAATGATATTTATTCGTAAAAAAATGGGTATAACACCCCTCAAAACAAAAAATAATGGCTCACAAGGCAAGTATGGGGCTTTTAAATATTCTATCGTCGAGAAAATATGAAAGAAAAGACATTTATCATTGGTTTGGAGGCAGGCGACGTTGGAACTAATCAAATAGTTGATTATTTCAATAAAAAACCAGGATATCTATTTAATACATCAAAAAAAATGATGAAGTACAAGGGTAAGGAATTTATACCTCCTTGGATATTTGATAAAAAGATAGGAAATAAATTATATGATGATTTAATGAATAAACAATATGGAAAATTTATTGGCGTTTTTGGCGGGAGCTATTTAAACTATATTGAATATTTTATAACTCGGATTAAAAAACTACGAGTCATTATAATTCAGGATAGTAAACAAAATTTTATTAATCAATATTCTGATAGCAATGAAATTATTTATCCTAATTTTGGGAGAACATTTAATTCATCCGAAGCTAAATTAGAATTCTATTATAATATATATAAAGATGCTACGCAAGCATTATACAGATATTATTCCCATAAAACACTATTTGTTAGAAATGATAAAATAAATAAGGATGAAATTCAAAATTTTATTGAAAAGGGGTTTGTGTGTCAAAAAAAGATTTAAAAGCTTATATGACAGTGTATTCGTTTTGTCAGGTGTGCGGTAACGAGTGTAATTTATCTGTACATCATATTATTTTTAGGTCGCATGGTGGGTCTGATGATTGGGATAATTTAATTACGTTGTGTATCTACCACCATGACTCCGTACATCTTAAAAGAATCCCTCATATCCAATTACAAGAATTATTAGAAATAAAAAACTCATTTAATCAACTTAACCTAATTTGAGTTGTATCCTTCTTTTTATGTTTGTTTACCCACCGCCAATACCGTGTCATTATTTTATTTATATCAACAGGATAAAACTTCCACACATCAACGCCCACATTAACACAATGCGTTATGACTCCTATTTCTGGTTTGGTTGCGTCTAAAGCATAAAATCGCCTATCTTCACACAACACAACCTGCATACACTCCCATTTCTCATGAACGTGGCCTGTAAGATTAACGGTATAGTTAAAATTGCAATGTTCGGGTTTATGTACGGCATATACATGTCTTCCACCATCCTTTAAATACATTCCCATTATTTTAGAGGGGGTGCCGTTTTTTAAACAATGGTTACCCATAATATATATTATTTTGGGCTTAATACGCTTCTCATAGTCAATAGGTTTAAAACAAACGCCTTCACCGGGTTTGCCCCCACGAGTATTTTTAAAAGAAAAATCGCCAACATGAATTAATGTATCATCTTCTGTCATACAACCATTTATATTATTGATTAATACGTTATCGTGCCTTATAAGTGTTTCTTCGGATATTCTCATATCGTGCATACGTTTCCGCTGTTCGTGCGTATCCTCTATTGCTATCATAGCATTATATTCTACAAGCTCATCTTTAGACATGAATTGAGTTCTACCAGTATATTTTATAATATTAGCATGACCAAGATGTAAATCAGATGTATATAATGTTTTCGCCACTATATAGCCTCCCGGATTCAACCTTTAAGTGCAACAAACTCATTAAACACCTCATCCGGTAATCTCCGGGAGCCACTCTTCTGTAATAATAATGTATGGATAATTTTGTTTACTAAACATAATAATTACTATTTTCTAAATACTACGATTCTGTTTGTATTAGTTCCTGAATTATTTTTACCAACACCCCAAATATTTGATGTTTTTGTAAATTCTTGCATATTGACTAAAATCCCTTCACATTTGAAACCCGCTGCAATTCCTAAAGGCACAACATATTCATCAAGTTTGATAGTTCCTTTTCTAACATCACCTACTTCAAAAGCAACAACACCATTTTTTATAATAATTCTGTAAAACTCTTTAAAGGCTGCCTCAATAAAGTTTGACCAATCATCCACGTTCTTTAAGCCTGTTATTTTCTTTGAA
>Ga0075125_10000548_pt1 | contig 16804 bp, 35 predicted proteins | sample AntAceMetag02UKN_FD_69810 | JGI IMG/M metagenome (GOLD analysis project Ga0075125, IMG submission 69810) | Saline lake microbial communities from Ace Lake, Antarctica - Antarctic Ace Lake Metagenome 02UKN | ecosystem: Environmental > Aquatic > Non-marine Saline and Alkaline > Saline | place... | reverse complement strand
CGGGGTAGCGTGCGACCTAAACATACCGGTGGGGTGTACCAACGCCCTTGCCTATGTGCCCGTAGCCTTGAGCCAAATCACCAGTGGCACCTATGCCGCTGGTGTGCGGACAGTCAAGCTACAGGTTTATTCGTTTGGTGGCGCAACAAGCTACACCCACTCTAGCTCACTGAGCGTCATGGCCATACCAGCATAGGAGACACAATGGAGCATTACACTGCCAGAATCACGGTCGAGTTTTTCAAGGCCGACGGGACTACCGTACTGAGCGAGTCGGTAGAGCACAAGGCGCCGCCGAACGTGTTGCGGGCTATGCCATGGGCGCAGATATTGCAATCCTTTTTCAATGTTCTGATTGAGCAGGTATCTCCAGAGCAGGCGCCGTCGCCATGAAAGAAGCCTGGGGCGGAGTCATAGCCCTCATTTTCATTCTGTTTGTGATCCTGCCTGCCGGTAGGGCGATAGATGCCGCGCTGCCGCAGCCCGTGGCGGTTGCCTCCGCGCAAGTGACCACGCTCTGCGAGTTGCGCTTTGATCCGCCGGTCGAGGGCGTGCTTGTCTGCTGGCAAAACCGCTGCTTTGAGACGGACGCGCGCGGTATCTGGAAGCACAGCATCACAGTGACAGCGGGCCAGTGCCAGTGGTACGAGTTTGTGATCACGGAGGGCGATGTGGTTGTGGAGGGCGCTCGTGGGCCGAGCAACGCCTATGTCATGCTGATGAGCGACAAGCGGATCCGCTTCCGGTTTAACTCGACACCGGGGGCAGCCTCGGGGCCGTTTGTGCTGAGCGTGGTGGTGCCCACAGCGACGGCGACGCGGATCCCGAGCCCACCGGCGGCGCCCACGGGGACGCCAACGCCGGGCCCATCGCCCACCTCGGGGCCGTCGGCCACAGCGACCAGGACGGAGCCGCCAACACCCGACTGGCCGCCGGTGCCAAAGCCTCCGGCGACGCTGGACCCCAACTTCGGGATCCCGTGGCTGGCCAGGCGCTTGATCGAGCAGCGCAGCTACGAGGAGGAAGACCGAGGCAACATCCCCAACCTGGCGGAGTTGGAGCAGGATCGACTGTATATAGGGGCAACGACCCATAGCAGTCTTTTGGCGCTGTGGGTGCAGGGATACGAAACGACTGGGCCGAAGAACTGGCATGTGCCCGCTGGCAGAGTGGCGACAGGTAGCTTCCTCGTGGAGTATGAGGGCGACCTGCTGCGGTGCATTGCATTCTCTAATTTCATAGCGACAGAGGTGCAGTCAAGCGGAAGAATGTACCTGGTGCGATACGCCTCTACGGTGGTTGCAGAAACCGCTCCAGGATCGACGTGGGAGGTACCGCAATGAGCAAGCTGGCTCTGCAGGCACAGCAATTCGACAAGGCACGCAGGCAGTGGATGCTCGACTTTGTGCGCGACAGTGGCTCTAAGTGGGCCATGCTCATCGAGCCGCCGGAAGGGGGCGATCCCTTCGGTGGGATGGTGAAGGTGCTGGCCCGCGCCCCGTTGCCAGGTGGCGACAGTGAGGAGCAGGGATATGTCTTGCGTGGCCGAAAGGGAGCCGAGGCATATTTCGAGCGACTGCGTGGGTTCTATGACGCCCGTCGCTACGTAGATGTCTGGCTACCGGCTAACGAGGCAGCAGTGGGCGAGAGGATATTCCGGCTGATGCTCTCAGAGTTCACGGTGCGGTGGGTAGAACTAATGGAGGGGGACGGTTGGGAGACGGCGACTTGCGCCTTTAGCGTGGGCTGGCCTGACTACAATGTGGCGCATATTGTCGAGCTTCTGCCGGCGCTGCTCGCCGGACACTACATTGCTACCCACCAGTACAGCGCCCCGACCATGATGGACCGAGCCGAGCACCACACGCTGCGCCACCGCTGGCTCTACGACACGATGCGCAGCGTAGCCCGACCAGGGCAAGTGCTCCCCAGGCTGATGATCGGCGAGTGTGGCATAGATGGCGGGGTGGCGCCGGTCTACCGCGCCAAGACGGGATGGAGGACGCACTGCGACGGCTCGTTCGAGCGCTACCTTCCCCAGCTCCAGTGGTTCGATGGGGAGATCGCCAAGGACGACTATGTGGAGGCCGCCTTCATTTTCCTATTCGGTGGGAGGGAAGGTTGGCGCGACTTTGACCTCGACAAGGGGAATGCGCGCAAGCTCGCAAAGTACATGGCTAGCACCAACGTCGCGCCAGCCGAGCCCTTGCCAGAGCAGGAGCAGGGCACACTCCCCAAGCTACTCGAGAAGCTGCGCTGGTGGTGCGAGGAGATGCAGAGGATGCACGAAGCCGGGGATCTCGAGCGCGCCAATCGCATCCGACTATCAATGATCAAGCTGCTGTCCCGCATGGAGGGTATGGCCAAGGAGATCTAGCATGGCAGACACACCAAAGACTCACATCACCTATGCGAACGTCAGGTTCTGGCTGCCACTGATTGGCCTGTTGATGGCGTGGGCCATCACCTGGGGCGCAATGACGGCGCGAGTGCTGGCACTGGAGCGCCACGTTGCTGCTCACGACGTCAAGATCGAGGTCATGGACACCACTTTCACCGAGATCCAGATAACATTGGCCCAAATCCAGAGTGACATAGCACATATTCGGGAACAGATGGATAAGAAGCAGTAATAGAACATAGAAAGGAGAACGAGCAATGCAGATCATCAATTTCGAGGTACTGGTGACGGTAGGGGTGGCCGCCTTTGTGGTGGCCAAAATCTATCAGGCGGTGAAGGACCGCATGGGGGCGCGCTGGGAGAATCTCAGCGACACCGGCAAAGAGTTCGCGGGCTATGGCATGATGCTGGGCAGCGCAGTACTGATGTGGCTGACGGGCCTGGACATGCTGCCGGGGTTCAATGCGGTCTGGCCTTGGGCCGGGCGCGCTCTGACGTGCATCGTGGGTGGCTTTGGGCCTAGCGTCGTATATGACATTTGGATGGATCAGCCCGAGCCCCCAGCGCCTGCCTGACCTGTCTGCCAGCCAGGCAGGCCTACCTGCAGCAGGCAGGCGGCAAGGCAGGCCATAATCACGTAGCAACCCGCCGGACTGACCACCCGGCGGAACGGATCTTTCTTCTTGCCATGCGAGCCTCGGGGTTTCCACCGCCCTGGGGCTCGTGTGGCGTCAGTCGCGAGCAGGTTTGTGGACTTGGTAGTATCTGAGCAATCATCCCGATAACTGCGCCTAGACTACCAACTACCACCACTCGATGCGGGGGGCGTCGCCGCGTCTCAGCACGACAGCGCGGATCAGCGCCCGGGCTACCTCGCGCTTTACCTCGGGGGGAGCGGTTGACAAGCCGTCGGCAGCCTCGGCCAGAGTCTCCAGACGGCCAGCGGTGGCAGCGGCCAGCTCCAGCATCGTGGCCAGCCGACGCTCCTGAGCCTGTAGCGTGGCGTGGTCGCCGTCCAATCGGGCGCGGTGAGTGACCATCTCGTCGAGGCTGATACTCCCGGCCTCGTAGGCTTGGTAGCAGCGCGCCCAGCGGTGGCGGTTCTCGGCGCTAGCGGCGCGGATGGTGGCCAGCTCGCTCTTGGCCTCATCACTGTTGTGCTCGGCCTCGCGCGCGGCCAGCCAGGCGGCGGGGTCCTGGAGTGCCGCGATGATACGCCCCAGCACGTAGGCATGGACGCGGGTGGCGCTATGGCCGTTATTGCAGCAGGCGGCGCCGCGCAGCTCGGTATAGTACCCGCAACGCAGGTAGAGCCGCTGCTGGGGACGGCCGACCTTGCGGTAGAGCATGGCGCGGTCGCGGCCTGCATCTCGACAATAGCCGCAGCGCAGGATGCCGCGCAGCCAATTGCCCGGGTTGGCGCTCCGGTGGCTTGCGTCGGTGCGGACTTGGCAGAGTCGCTGCACGCGGTGGAATAGTGCGGGGTCGATGATGGCCTCGTGCTGGCCGCCGCTGTTGGCGAACGAGCCCCAGCGCGCGACGCCGATGTAGACGTCGTGGTAGAGGATACGCTGTACGGTGCTGGGGTGCCAGACAGTACCCGAGTGTATCGTAGGCCGGCGAGACCCTGGCGTGGGCACCGACATGCGCGTGAGCTGGGCAGCAATAAGGGCGGCGCCTTCCCCGGCAGCGCGACGGTCGAACACGTAGCGCACCCAGCGCGCCTCCTCGGGCTCCGGTTCTAGCCCGTCATCGGTGCGGCGGTAGCCGTAGGGCACAGTAGGGCCGGGGTGATGGCGACCGGCGGCGATTCGCCCGCGCATCCCGTCGCGGGTGCGTTTGACGCGCAGGGCCTGCTCCTCCTCGCTCAGGGCGCCGGACAGCACCTCCATGATCGCCGAGAGCCCCGCGCGCTTGCTCAGGGTCTCCGGCGGCTGTGGTGGCCGCGGCTGTTCGACGCTATAGACCTGGACGCGGTGGATGGTGCAGAGGCGCATCAGATCGGCGCGGATCCAGTCGTTGCGCCAGAGGCGGTCATAGTGCCGGCAGACGAGCAGATCGACGCCCTCGGCCTCGATGAGATCGACGAGCTGGGCGTACTCGGGACAATCGGAGACCAGCTCGTGTAGGAAAGTATAGTCGCGGCTGTGGCCCGGGATGACCACCTCGGCAACCACCGGCCAACCGGCGCGTTCACAGGCGGCGCGCCCATCGGCAAGCTGGGCGGTGATAGAATAGCGGTCGTCGTCAGCCTGAGACGGCGTGCTGACGGCGGCCACGATGCAGGCGCGGAAGGTCATGCGATTACTCTTCCATGTAGGCCACAAGGCGCTCGCTGGCCGCCAGGAATCTCTGAACTCCCTCGCTTAGTAGCTCAGTAGCCAGCGTGATCTCTTCTTCATCCATATCGTCGATGCCCACCATGAGATGGTCCATGGAGTTGCTGAGAATCAATGCGCCTTCCAGCAGTTCCTCATGAATATCGGCTACTTCGGCAGGGGGAGCCATAGCCGACAAGTCGACGTGGAGAGCCTGGATTAGTGCCCCTTGCAGGGCCACATTAAGAATCCAGCCCTGATCACCGGGTTGAGGATTCTGCATCAGCTGGCCTAGCTTAGTAAGGGCATTTGAGGTAGTTTCCCCGTATCCCGCAACTTTTATTGCGTATGTCTGCACCTCGACTGATACCGCCGATTCTGTGGGTGTAGGATGCGGGGTGTTCGTGGGTTTCGGGGTGCGGGTCGGCTTGGGCGTGCGCGTAGGCCGCTTGGTGTCGGTGGGGGCAGCGGTCGGCACAATCGTGTAGGTCGGCTCGGGCGTGTAGGTTGGCTGCGGGTACGGGGTAGCTGTAGGATAGGCTGTCGGCGTGACGGCACGGGACGATGGGGGAGACACGATAACCCAAATCAAGAGTATCAAGAAGAAAAGTACAGGGATCCCGATTATGATCAGCACCCAACGGATAATCTTTTTCTTCACGTGTGCCTCCTGGGGGGAGTAGGATCACTGAGAAAAGAGCAGGTGCGAACTATGTTGATAGCGGTCCCATGACCGTATCGTCTGACACAAAGTTATCCCAAATCTGCCAGTTCATTGTTGTGTTCACTTGGGTACCGTTTGGGTATGGCATTGTGGACTGTCCCGTGCTATAATAGACAAGTAGCGTCTAACTCCCAACGCACTCATAGGAGTCAATGATGACCGAAAAAGACGAACCGCATGAAATTATCCTTCTGTTGTGCTCTCTGCCTCGATGTCTCCGGCGCGTGATTCTGCTCTTCTGCCTCGCCCTACGAGAGACCGGACAAGATTCGCCACAATCTCGCGATCGGCAACGGTAATCTCCCGCAGTATCTCAGCGATCTGCTGAATATCCTCTGGCATATCCTGATCAGATGGAATGCGGCCAAGTGCCGCATAGACCTGCTCAATTGGGACATGCAAAGTTGTTGCCAATCTACGGATGTTGTTGCGGGAAGGTTCTGTCTTGCCCGTTTTCCACGCAAAAACTGACGCATGGTTGACCCTGAGCAGGGCTGCTAGGCCCGACCAGTTTAGATCACGGCGCTCAATTTGAACTTCCAGCCACCGGCCAAATGACGACACACTCATAGTAGTAGTATACTACAATTTTCGTGATTTGTGGCAGATTCGTGGCAAAAGCTCTTGACAGGATTGGAGTTATATGCTACAATGGCTGTGAAACGGAACGACACGGAGGGGACTATGGAGAAGCGCAAGCATTGCATAACTGAAATCCTCAAAGCCCGCGGCATTCGCCAAGACTGGCTGGCTGCCCAGGTAGAGGTGTCGCAATCTTATCTGTCACGTCTGCTGGCAGGAGAGCGAGCATGGACAGAAGACCTCAAGGACAAGATGGCACATGCTCTGATGCTACCGCGCAGCGTGCTTTTTTTTGAGCGCGACTGTAGCGCAAAACTACAGGAAACGATAACGGCAACTATAGCAGAGCCGCACGGCATCCCACAGCCCGTATCGGAGGAGGCAACGTGAGCGAGCAAGGGGCAAAGCCTGAGAAGGTCTACGGCTTACGCACATGTCTGCACTGCCGGGGCATATGCCACCGAAAGAGTTGGCGAACTAGCGGAGGGCGTAGACGGAGATATTGGTGCTCGTTGTCCTGTCTAAAGCTCGACAGGCCGCACTTTTTGGATGCAGATATCGAGCTATTTTATGATCCGGTCGAGGTGGTGACGCCATGAGCGAGCAACAAGAGCGGCGAGTTGGTGAAGCAGTATCTACAGGAGGCAGAGCTATGAAGGGAGACACGACGGACAAGGACGTACTGGCGGCGGAGAGCACAGTCGGGGAAAGCAAAGAAGCTGGGGCGGAGCCCGGCATGTGGCGGCGGTACGCCGGGGAGGTGGAGCAAGCGAGAGCAGTGGAAAAGGAAGCGGGGAAGAAGCAGGTTTTGCTTGAGAAAGTTGATCCACTCTACGTCCTATATCAGGCCTATCGCGGAAGAGGGCTTGCGCACAATGAGGCCATCGATCTTCTGCGGCTACAGACGACCGAGAGGCTTGAGCAAATAGAACGGCTACGGCACTAGACAGCAGTGCTGGCGGGCAGAAAACACAAAGCCCGGGTTGCCCCAGGCTTTGTGTGGGAATTGGAGAAAGACCCCCTCCTCATCCTCTCTGGTCACCGGTTCGCAAGGACCAGCGTCGCAGTGATTACATTATACAACAGATTGCCGAGAAGTTCAAGGTGTCCCCGGCCGGAATCGAATCGACAACCTACAACTGCGACGCTGTAGCGCTATCCACTTGCGCCACGGGGGCACCTTCCCGAGTGTAACACACGCAAGGGCAATAGTCCAGGAGCATACGAATGAGCGAGCAACAGACAGAGCGATTTGACGGCCCGAGCTTCGAGGCCAAGGTGCGAGCGATCCGGATTCTGCTGACTCACTGGCGGCAGCAGGAGGCACCGGCGAGCGTCGAGGGCGAGCCCGGCGGCGCGCAGATCGCGCAGCGGGCTATTCCTCCCCCGCTATCGGGTGCAACTCCTGACCCGGGCATTGGGTAGCAGGTTCTAGGGAGCGACGGAGGTGCGTGATGCGCCAGGGGCCAAAGCCCCCACTGTCTGAGGCGACGTGTTAGTAGCCGGGGCCACCGGAAACAGGGATGTGCGCCGGTGGCCCCACCCCCTCGAGGAGGCACAGAATGAGCTTGTCCCCCCACTGGCCATATATCGCTATCATCTCCACGCTTCTGGCCTGCGCCTATGCCGGCCTGGTGCGTTGGCTGAACGGTCACCCGCGCTACGGCGCCTTCTGGCGCCAGCAGGCGTGGGTAGAGGTGGCGGGGGGGAACTGTCTCATCGCGGGATCGGCGGCCCTTATTGCAGGGACGGAAGTGGGGCTGTTGTCCATGGGACTCAACGCCGTCTGGGGTGTCCCCATGATCCTCGCGACGCTGACGAGCCAGGCGGACGAACATGTCGAGGAAGCAGAGAAGCGGTTGGTGAAGGATGGCCGGTAAGAGGCTAGTTCATGATGCGCACAGGGCGCAGTATGAGATCCGGGGGTTCGCCGCCGGGCACGTGGCGCACGATCTGGAGCATCTTGACGAGCTGGCCGAACTGCATGAGGAGCGCTTTGGGTCTGACCCGCTGTTGCGCGAGATGCGCCGACTATGCCGGCAAGCGCTCAGAGACACTCGTGCGTGGATGAGCCATGCACGGTTTGTAACCGATTATGACGCGGCCCGCAAGGCCGTGGAAGCAGAGAGGGAGGAGACATGAAGTGGGGAAAGATCAAGTGGGGAAAGATGAAAAAGGACGTGCCGCCTATTGTGGGGGTGGTACTAGCGGCAATCGTGGCCATAGCGCTCAATGCGTTGCTGCGGGCCATTGGCAGAGGTGGTCTTGGCGCGCTGTAGGCGGGAGGGGTTGGCGGATGAACTGGAGCGGCTGGAAAGTGTTAGCGGCGATACTGCTGGCGGTGGGGATCGTGATGCTGTTCACGTGGCCGGGAGCGCTGGCGAGCCCCTTTTTTCTGATGCTGGGGGGGACGGAGTTTCTCCCAGTGAGGTGGGACTGACATGGGCAAACTGATCTGCGCCTGGTGCAAACCGATGCGGGTGCTGGACGATAACTATCCGGTCAATGGCGAGTCCCACGGCATCTGCAAAGAGTGTCTGGCGCGGTTGTTTGCTGAGATAGACGCCGAGGACGCTGCGGCGGCGCGAGATCTCGAGACTGAGCTTTGTGGAGGGAGAAACGATGGGCGAGAGAGTGAAGACCAAGACGTGGCGGCAGCCAATGGCGTGCCAGTATTTCAGAGAGCGCAAGCTCACAATCCAGGGGCGTGAGTTCTGGGTGCGCTTCTGGCACCACGGGGCGGTGACGGTCTGTAGCATCGTGTTCCGGCGCCAGGGGCTCACGATGAGTGTGTCCGGATCGGCCTGCTGCCATCCCAACGACAGCTATAGCGAGTGGGAGGGCGAAAAGCAGGCGGCGCGTCGGACTTGTGGCATCGGGGACGGGGATGGTTATCGTCCATACTGCAAGCTGGGGGAGGAGAGCTATCTCGTCTACAGAGCGATCCGCAAGTGGCTGGCCGAACAGAAGATGGTGGAGGTACTGGATGAAACGGCAGCCAGGTATCGGGTGCCACGGCACATGATGGTGGGGGTGAGCGATGGGACTGGTGTTCGGGAGCCTCGAGGCGGGGATAGTCCGGACCGCAGATAGAGAGTTGGTGCGCACGGAAGAGCGCGAGGAAGAGCTTGTTGAATTGCCGCTGCGGCGTTGGCGAGTCGAGTATTCCTACACGGTGATCGAGGCCCGGGACAAGGCCTGGGACCAGCTAGACCTGCGCCCAGACGCGGATTTACAGATGATCGGCCGCATAACTCCGATTGCAGCGAGGGACTAAGGCATGGCAGCAGATGGCGTAACGATGCGGAGACGGATCCTGGGCGAGATACTGCTGTACACCCGAGAGCAGGGCTACCCGCCGACGGTGCGCGAGCTGGGGGCGGCCGTCGGGCTGGCCTCCAAGTCCACCGTGATCTATCACCTGCGGATCCTGGAGCTCGACGGACAGATCGTGCGGGCAGACAGGCTGGCGAGAGGGATCCGGCTGACCGAGATGGGAGCTACAGGAGGACGTCGATGAGCAATCCTGATCTGGGGCCGATCAGCGTGGCGGTGTATGCCATAGTGGCGACGATCATATTATGCGGCTTGGGCCTCGGTCTGCTGCTTTTGAAGATGGCGCCGGCGCTAGCATGAAGATGTTGACCTTTGGCAGCCTCTTCGCTGGTATCGGGGGGCTAGACCTCGGCCTCGAGCGTGCTGGCATGACTTGTAAATGGCAGGTAGAAAATGATGAGTACGCGACGAAAGTCCTTGAAAAACATTGGCCCGCTGTTGCCCGGTATGGAGACGTGCGAGAGTGCGGCATCGCCAACCTCGCGCCCGTCGATCTCATCTGTGGCGGCTTTCCATGCCAAGACGTCAGTTTTGCCGGAAAGCGGGCAGGACTCAAGGGCAAGCGGACAACGCTCTGGTCAGAGTTCATCCGAATCATTGGCGCGCTTGAGCCCCGATGGGTGTTGGCTGAAAACGTGCCAGGGCTATTGTCAAGCGACTCTGGACGGTTCTTTGGACACGTACTCCGAGACCTGGCCGCGTTCAGGTATGATGCGGAGTGGGATTGTATACCGGCAGTCGCAGTTGGTGCCCCTCACCGCCGTTACCGGGTGTTCATTGTGGCGCACGCCAGATGCCGGGTCCAATCGCAATGTGGCGACTCCGAGCCGCTGTTTGCTCGACGGGACGGCCCGACCCGATCAGCAAATAAGACTAGCCGACCAAGTTGTGAATCCCCGCCTGTGGCCTACGCCAACGGAGCACGGCAACAACAATCGAAAGGGAGTATCGAAAAAGAGCGCGGATGGACTGGCGACGGCGGTGAGACGATGGCCGACGCCAAACGCGCGGGACTGGCGCAGCGCCAAGGGCACCAAAAAGCGGGATGGCCATGCGACGAACCTGCCCGAGGCGGTGTGTGGCCGATATTCGGAGGGGCCATACGCGAATATGCCACAACCGTTGGAGCTGAGCAGTGGGCGGTTGAACCCGACGTGGGTAGAGTGGCTCATGGGGTTCCCTCTAGGGTGGACCGCCTTAGATGCCTCGGAAACGCCGTAGTGCCACAGGTAGCAGAATGGATCGGCAGACGGATTATGGAGAATATAGATGCCTAGATGGCGCAAGCTACACGTCAAGGCGGTTGAGTCACTCGACATAAACGATATGCCCGACGATTTCACGCGGCTGCTATGGCTGCTCTTGCCGCTGGCGCTAGATCGCGAGGGACGGGGCCTGGACAATGCTGCCTGGGTGAAATCCAAGACCATGCCACTGCGCCTCGATGTGACGTTGCCAATGTTAGACGTGGCCCTGGACTGGTATGAGACGCGGGGCATGATAGAGCGCTATGAGGTCGGAGGGCGCCGCTACTTTTGGGCGCCGTCATTCTCGCGCTACCAAGGCAACACGACCAAAGAAGCCGCAAGTGAATATCCACCGCCAGAGTTAGTCCAGAGTAAGTCGGGAGCTAGTCCAGAGCTAGTCCAGAGTGAGTCTAGCACAGATTCAGATTCAGATGCAGATACAGATGCAGATGCAGAATCATCATCAGAGCCAGGGGACGACGACGACGATGACGCGGCGCGCGAGACCGCGAGCTTGCCGGATCCAGAACAAGAGCGGGTGGGCGAGATATTCAGGCGCTGGTTCGATCAGTTTGGGCACGTGGGCAGCCAGGTGCACACGGACATGGTCACGGATCTGATCGAGCGGTATGGGTCCGAGCCAGTGCTGGCAGGGCTGATCAAGTGCGTGAAGAACGGAGCTCGGGCGCCGGCATACCTGGAAAAAGTGCTCGCGGCGGGCAATGGCAACGGCCAGGGGGCACGCGCCAGTCCAGGGCTGCCCAACAGTGTGCCGGCCGGCATAGACTGGATGGCATACGCAACAGAGGTTCAAGAGGCGACGGAGGGAGAGTGAGATGGACACCATGACAGCGCAAATCGAGAGGGAGGTGCAGGTAGCGGGCCTGCCTGGGCCCATCTGCCCGTTGTGCGGTGGCACGGGCTACACCAGGGTCGAGGTACTGCCAGGCCACCCAATGTTCGGCAAGGCGATCCCCTGCGAGTGCCGCAAGGCCGAGTGGGCGCGTAAAAGGGCCGCCAAGTTGCGGCGCCGTAGCGGGATCTCGGACGAGCAGTTGGGAGGGTGGACGTTCGGGACCTACGAGCCAGAGCGGAGCGTACCGTTGCGGGGCAAGTCGGCGAGCGGTTGTCGCCAATTGGTGGCCAACGTCAAGCGGGCCTGCGAGCGATACGCGGGAGCGCCCGAGGGCTGGCTGGTGATCGTGGGGGCGGTGGGGTGTGGCAAAACGCACCTGGCCTATGCTATCGCGGCCGAGGCGCTGCGCCGTGGCAAGGCGGTGTACGCGGGCACCGCGCCGGACATGCTCGATATGCTGCGGGGCACCTACAAGACCGGCGATTTCGACGCTTGGTTCGGCGAGCTGCGATCGGTGGATTTGCTGATCATCGACGATCTGGGGACTGAGAATCAGTCGGCCTGGTCGAGCGAGAAGCTCTACCAGATCGTGAATCACCGCTACGCCAATAGGCTGCCGCTGGTGGTGACGAGCAACGTGCCGCTGGCGCAGGCGGGGAATCGCATAGAGCGACGGATCATCAGCCGACTGATGGAGGGTGCGCGAGCTGGGGGCGGGTGGAGTCGAGAGCTGGTGATCCCAGCGGCCGACTATCGGCCTACGGCGCGTGCCGGTGGGAATGAGGATGAAAGTGAAGGTGGGCAGTGAACGAGCAGCTTGGCTTTGATGGCTTTGCGCCCGAGTCGCCTGCGCGTGGTCAGCAACCGTGGCGCATACGGGCCATGTATGGTGTGTACGGCTATATGCCGGAGGAGCAGTGCAGAACTTGCAAGCATCTGATCTGCAAGGAACGGACGGTTCGGTACTACAAGTGTGAGCTGAGCGCAGTGTCGGCCGGGGCGGCTACGGATTGGCGAGTGGGGTGGGATGCTTGCGGCAAGTGGGAGAAGAGAGAGGAGGAGGATGGTGGGGAATGAGCGTATCTGTCTGAGCGATCTGGCGCAGTTCATGGAAGCGCACGGCTGGAGAGAAGAAACACCCGAGGAGATTACCGTCTTTTGTGGTAGAGACGTATCTGCTTTGTGGCGCGTGTTTCATGCTCCATGTCCTCGATGGGACGGGATTACGTGGAGAGCAATGATACCGCGCGATGGGCAAGCGACTGACTACCAAATGAGCGTCTCCATGGCGATTCGGGAGGTAGTACGCCTAGATGGATATAGCACGGTTTATCAGATGTGGGCCGACAATGCCCGCCTCCAGCCGCTGGCGCGGGTTGGTGAGGCAGTGGGCAGGATAGCAATGGGGCACGCGCTATACCATTGTGTTACCGGCAAAGATGATGATCCGGAAAGGAGATGGATGGTAAAGTTTGGGTCAAATCGATTGGCGTGGAGAGCATTTGGTGAAACGCCCGCCGTCGCCTTGACTGAAGCCCAGTTGATGGAGGAGGAAGAGTAATGCCACAGCTAGGGTTTCAGCGATGAGTGATCCGACGTTCGTGGTGGGCGACCGCGTGCGGCTGGCTCATGAACTAGCCAAGGGGGGCCAGGTAATGGCGGTAACGGGCAAAGGCGCGGCGCTGGTGGTGGAGCGGGACAGGGGCAAGTGCAAGGGCGATTACATGCGGTACCCGATCGTGTTGTGGGAGAAGGTGGGATGAACCCCGGTGTCTGGATTGTAGCGCTCTGCTTCGGCGGCTGGCTGCTGACGGCCTACGCCGCGTGCAAGGCGTGGGGCAAGAGGAGGTAACATGTACGTCTATTTGAAATCGGAGGCGCAACTGTGGTCGGTGGGCTTCTATGACCCTGGCGGCGACTGGCACGCTGAGAGTGATCATTCCACTCCTGAGGCTGCCGCCGAGCGGACTCACTACCTGAATGGCGGTGGAGCGCAGCAGCCAGAGCAAGACAAGAGGATGCGGTGATGGCAAAGCGACGGTTCAGCGCGCAGCAGCCGAGGGTTCTGCACGATTTGCAGATGGTCCGCACCAAAATGGGCGTCACAGGACTCAAGGTGAGCCAAGACATGGACACGCACGGAGCCGAGATCATTTTTGATCGCGAGGGGCACCGGTACACGTTCCGGTGTCACAAGTACGAGAACAGCCTCGACAATTTGCGAGCCGCACAGTTGGCTATCACCTACCTCTGGCGCGCCCTCGAGGAGTATGGGGTGACCTCGGACACCGAACAGTTGAGCCAGATCGCCTTTGACCGCTTTTTTCTGGGCTTCCAGGCGCCGCCGGATGACACCGCGCTGCTCCTGGGTGACGGAAAGAAGTGGTGGGAGATACTGGGCCTGCAAGAGGACGCGGATAGAGGGAGCATAGTGAACGCCTACCGGTCGCTAGTGATGATGCATCACCCCGATCGGGGCGGTACAGTTGAGGACTTTCGGCGGGTGCGGCGGGCCTATGAGGAGGCGCTGGCGTGCAGAGAGGCATGATCGTGCGGATCGGAATGCGGGTGCGATTCAGCGGCACCGACTGCACGGGCATTGTGGTGGGGCTGAGCAACGAGGGACTGCTGATCGTTGAGGAAGACAAGTATGGGCTGTACCTGGCAGAGGCCTTGGGGCGATGGGAGGCGGTCGAGCCTGCCTGGCGGGCAGACAGGCCGGACACGGTGAAGGAGATGGCCTGATGGCGCACAAGTACCATGCCCGGCCAGCACATCATGATGGCTACCGGTTCGATTCCCAGGCCGAGTATCGCCAGTATTTGGCCCTGCAATTGCGAGAGCGGGCGGGCGAGATTACGGATCTGCGAGTGCATCCGAGGTACCTCCTCTTCCGCAAGGCGAATGGGCAACGGGCCATCACCTACGTTGGCGACTTTGAGTATCGCGAGGGCGAGCGCCTGGTGTGCGAGGACGTCAAGGGCGTGCAGACGCCGGTATTTCGGCTGAAAGCCAACCTGTTTGCGAGGGTCTATCCCGACGTCGAACTGCGGATCGTGCAGGTGGGCGCAGGGCGCCTGTCTGCACGCCAGGCAGGCAGATAGTGCACTAAAAGACATGTTTCATAACGCTATTTGGGGGGGGCATCATGTGCTGCACGACCTAACGCTATTCGACGGTGAGCGCGATAAGGTGGACAAGGCACAAATAGCGCTGTGGGAGTAAGGGAGTGCTGTGGCTGTTCTGACAATCGGCGAGGATGATCTGGCGAGCATGGCGCTCGAACGACCGGCGGCTGCCTACTTGCTCAGTCTCACGAGCGCGGGGTCGCGGTATCAGATGGCCTCTCGGCTCAATAAGGCGGCCCGTGTTCTGACCGGCGTCCCTCGCGCCTCCTGGCAGGGGGCGCCGTGGCATAGAATGACGGCCCTGCAGGTGCAGAGCGTGGTCACCATCTTGGCCGCTAGCTACTCGCCCGCCTATGCGAATGCCGTCCTGGCGGCTGTCAAGGGCACAGCACGGGCGGCTGCCGACATGGGGCTGCTCGATCGTGATACTCTGCGATTGATCCTGCAGGTCAAGCCGGTGGCCGGGGGGCCAATGCAGGGGGCGACCGGGCGCTATGTGACGCCCCCGGAGCGAGCGGCCTTGATGCAAGCGGCTATCGATGATCTCAGTGATACGGGGCGACGGGATGCGGCGTTACTCGCGTGTGCCTATCCAGGCGGGCTGCGCCGTGCCGAGATGGCGGGGCTATCCCGTGAGGACGTGGTGCCAGACGGGGAGTTGGTAGTTTTGACCGTCACGGGCAAGGGGCGCAAGGTGCGCAAGGTGCCCGTCGCTGGCGGTGGGGCTCGCGTGCTGCGCGACTGGCTCGTTGTCCGTGGTGCGGAGCCGGGGCCACTGTTCTGGCGGGGGCGCAGGGGCGGCCACCTGGTCAGTGCGACCGGAATCACTCCCGTCACTGTGGGCCGTATCATAGCGCGCCTGGTCGCTCGATCTGGGGTCCGTCACCTGGTACCACACGACCTGCGCCGGTCAGTAGCCAGCGACGGCCTGGACCAGACCGACGCGATAACCGTAGCGCGCCTCCTGGGACACGCCAGCACACAAACGACTGCCCAGTATGATCGCCGGGGCAATCGCGCTGTGCGCAAGGTGGCCTGCCTGCTGCAGGCCACCGGCGGGCTTGGCAGTGGCCTATGAACGGTAATGCCCAAGTGTGCCCATTATCGCCCACTGTGGGGCGATCTTCCGGGCGGAAAGGTCAGAATGGCATGAGCGAGATCGCTGTTGGCTATCAGGTTGCTGGTCGCGTTGGCGCTCCCTGGCGCTGCCTCAATTGCGGTATGCGACTGGGGACTATCATGGTCACTGGTCGGTGTCATCTGCAAGCCTGGAAGGGGATGCGGATTGAGCTGGGTGCTGGTGATCTGCCCTCGGCGGTGCAGTGTCCGATCTGTGGGGCTTGGCGACCATACCTTCCCAGGCCTCTTGACAAGTGAGGAGAAAGCCTGTATCATACTATATGTAGTATGTTGATGTCCCACACTCACTAGATGTGGTGGGTTGCGGTGGGGAACGCGAGGATATGAGCCACCTCGCACCTGGACTAACCGTCTGGGTGCGAGGTGGTTTTTTGCGTTGGCAGCATGGGAGATGATATGCCGGAAGATGTAGCGACGGAACAGCCCGATGCCAAAGTACAGAAGCTCTTGGCTAAGCTCAACAAGGACGAGTGCAATCGCCTGATCGGGGCGAACAGTCCCGAGTATCGGGCAATCGCTGAAGCAGCTATGAGCTGGTGGGCCATGCTGTTCGTTGGCCTCCAGGGCCTGGGACTGCCAAAGACGGCGCGCGCGGAGAAGCTCATAGCCAGTAGCATGATCGTCCTGGGCACTATCATCCAGCATGTCTATGCGTTGGGTATCCGGCGTGGCGCGCGACGTAGGCGAAAGCGCTAGTAGGTGCCCAGCATGTTGCAGCGGGCCTGCGCTGTACCGGGTTGCCCATGCCGCGCGATACGAGGGTCGTCTCGTTGCGCAGCACACACGGCGCAACATAGGCGAGAGCTCGACAGGCAACGGCCAAGTGCGGCAGCTCGCGGCTACGATCACAAGTGGCGCATGAATCGAGCAAGGTATCTGAAAGAGCATCCGAACTGTGAGGTCTGCGGCAAACCTACGACCGACGCAGATCATATCGTATCCAGACGCAAGGGCGGCACCGACCGCTGGGATAATCTACAAGCATTGTGTCATGCATGTCATAGCCGAAAGACAATTAAGCATGATGGGGGATATGGGCGGTAAAATCTCCAGCCCAAATAGCCCCAGAGAC